>ENA-OQCO01000160-OQCO01000160.1-human-gut-metagenome-genome-assembly--contig:-NODE-160-length-39066-cov-2.858445_pt1 | contig 39066 bp, 38 predicted proteins | sample MGYA00242500_ERZ504582 | MGnify/ENA primary metagenome ERZ504582 (study PRJEB26092, sample SAMD00036346) | human gut metagenome | host: Homo sapiens | study: EMG produced TPA metagenomics assembly of... | reverse complement strand
CGCGATGGCGGCCTCGGCTCGCGACCCACGCCCGGCGCGGCCGGGGACCGGCGTTATTGACTGGCTGGGCGTTATCGAGTGATTGGCGGTATCAATTAGCCGGCGTTATTGATGAGCGGCGTTGTCGATTAGCAGCATTATCGACCGGCACTGAAGCATGCAGTACCCACTGCCCGCGTTTCTCCCGCACATCCCAATCCCCATGCGCATGCAGCACACGCTCCCGATAGTACGCAAGCCCGGAATGCCGCCCCCCTCAAACGTCGCGTCACCTTGACGCGGACGGTCCGTCACATCAATGGTGACGCGGTCCTGAGCGGCGGAAACCAGCACCACGTAACGCTGCGTCGGATCGTCATACCTGGCGATATTGCCGAACAATTCCCGCAGAAAATCGGCGACAAACACTGTGTCTGAGTTATTCAGCGCATCGATGCCCCCAGCGACAATAACGTCGCCGACACACCCCATGCGCTGCAATCGCGCGCCGCCGCTGGCAAGTCTGATGACAAGGCCGATGTCGCGCCCCAGTCACCCCTTGCAGTTTTCTGTATAAGTGGATTTTGGCTCCAAACGCACCACTCCGTCATCGCCGTCAGTCACTCCCGCAAAAACTTGAGCCAAACATACTCAACTTTTTGTGTTGAAATTGGGAATAGAACTTGCCAAATGGAAGTTGAGTGATGTAGGCTCAAGTTTGGAAGGTCCAAGAGACGACCCATCGGAACTTGGGCAAAGAACGTAAGAACAAACGAGTAATTAAGGAGCACACATTATGGCACGTGCAGTTGGTATCGATCTGGGAACCACGAATTCCTGCATCGCAACTCTTGAAGGTGGCGAGCCCACCGTTATCGTCAACGCTGAAGGCGCGCGCACCACGCCGTCTGTGGTGGCCTTCTCCAAGTCCGGCGAGATCCTCGTCGGCGAAGTGGCCAAGCGTCAGGCCGTGACCAACGTTGACCGCACTATTTCTTCCGTCAAGCGCCACATGGGCTCCGACTGGACCGTCGACATCGACGGCAAGAAGTGGACCCCGCAGGAGATTTCCGCACAGATTCTGATGAAGCTGAAGAGGGACGCTGAGGCCTACCTTGGCGAGCCCGTCACCGACGCCGTCATCACCTGCCCGGCATACTTCAACGATGCCCAGCGTCAGGCCACCAAGGACGCCGGCAAGATCGCCGGCCTGAACGTCCTGCGTATCATCAACGAGCCGACCGCAGCCGCTCTGGCCTACGGCCTTGAGAAGGGCAAGGAAGACGAGCGCATCCTGGTCTTCGACCTCGGCGGCGGCACCTTCGATGTCTCCCTGCTGGAGATTGGCAAGGATGATGACGGCTTCTCCACCATTCAGGTTCAGGCCACCAACGGCGACAACCACCTCGGTGGCGATGACTGGGATCAGAAGATCATCGATTGGCTGGTTTCCGAAGTCAAGAACAAGTACGGCGTTGACCTGTCCAAGGACAAGATCGCGCTGCAGCGTCTGAAGGAAGCCGCTGAGCAGGCGAAGAAGGAGCTCTCCTCCTCCACCTCCACCAGCATCTCCATGCAGTACCTGGCCATGACTCCTGACGGCACCCCGGTGCACCTGGATGAGACTCTGACCCGTGCGCACTTCGAGGAAATGACCTCCGACCTGCTGGGTCGCTGCCGCACGCCGTTCAACAACGTGCTGCACGACGCCGGCATCTCCGTGAGCGACATCGACCACGTGGTGCTCGTCGGTGGTTCCACTCGTATGCCCGCCGTCAAGGAACTCGTCAAGGAGCTCACCGGTGGTAAGGAAGCGAACCAGTCCGTGAACCCGGATGAGGTTGTGGCTGTCGGTGCCGCCGTGCAGTCCGGCGTCATCAAGGGCGACCGTAAGGACGTCCTGCTTATCGACGTGACCCCGCTGTCCCTCGGTATCGAGACCAAGGGTGGCATCATGACCAAGCTCATCGATCGCAACACCGCCATCCCGACCAAGCGTTCCGAGGTCTTCTCCACCGCTGAAGACAACCAGCCGTCCGTGCTGATTCAGGTCTACCAGGGTGAGCGTGAGTTCGCTCGCGACAACAAGCCGCTGGGCACCTTCGAGCTGACCGGCATCGCTCCGGCTCCGCGTGGCGTTCCGCAGATCGAGGTCACCTTCGACATCGACGCCAACGGCATCGTGCACGTGTCCGCTAAGGACAAGGGCACCGGCAAGGAGCAGTCCATGACCATCACCGGTGGTTCCGGCCTGCCGAAGGACGAGATCGACCGCATGGTCAAGGAAGCCGAGGCTCATGAGGCTGAGGACAAGAAGCGCAAGGAAGACGCCGAGACCCGCAACCAGGCCGAGGCCTTCGCCTACTCCACCGAGAAGCTCGTCAACGACAACAAGGACAAACTCTCCGACGACATCGTCAAGGAAGTCACCGACAAGGTCAACGCTCTGAAGGAAGCCCTGAAGGGTGACGACACCGAGAAGGTCAAGACCGCTCAGACCGAGCTGATGACCGCCGCCCAGAAGATCGGCCAGGTCCTCTACGCCCAGCAGGGTGCCGAGGGTGCTGCCGCCGGTGCGGCTGGCGCTTCCGCTGGCTCCGCCTCCGGTTCCGATGACGACACCGTCGAGGCCGAGGTCGTGGACGACGATGACGACAAGGACAACAAGTGATGTCCGAGTTCAACAAGGACGACTACCTGAACGACCTGCCGGATCCCTCAGATGCTGAGGCTGCCGCTCAGGCCTCTTCAGGGGCTGACGCCTCCGCCGAGTCCGGCTCTGCGCAGGATTCGGCTGCCCAGGCTCCTTCCAATGAAGGAGCCGACGCGGCTCCTGCCGCAGCTGAGGGAGAGAAGACTGGCGAAGGCCAGTCCGATTCCGCAGACACCCTCACCCCGCTCGGCAAGGCCAAGAAGGAAGCCGCAGACTACCTCGAAGCCCTGCAACGCGAACGTGCGGAGTTCATCAACTACCGCAATCGCACGCAGAAGGAGCAGGAGCGCTTCCGCCAGCACGGCATCATCGACGTGCTGACCGCGCTGCTGCCCGCCCTCGACGATATCGACCGCATTCGCGAACACAGCGAGATGGACGACTCGTTCAAGGCCGTCGCCACCAAGATTGACAAGGCCTCGAGAAGTTCGGTGTCGAGAAGTTCGGCGAAAAGGGCGAGGACTTCGACCCCACCAAGCATGACGCGATCCTGCACAAGCCGGACGCGGATGCCGAAAAGGAAACGGTTGACACCGTGGTCGAGGCCGGCTACCGCATCGGCGATCGCGTAATCCGCGCCGCCCGAGTAGTAGTAGCCTCCCCGCAAAACTGACATCCAGCTCGCCAACGAGCTGATATTTACCTTGGCTCCCCTCAAGGAGGGGAGCCAATCATAAAGACTTTTCAAGAAAGGAGACATGAATGGCTGAAAACGAATGGCTCAGCAAAGACTTCTACAAAGTCCTTGGTGTCTCCAAGGACGCTTCGGACGACGACATCAAAAAGGCGTACCGCAAGCTCGCCCGCAAGTACCACCCTGACGTCAACAAGACCAAGGAAGCCGAGGAGAAGTTTAAGGACATCTCCGAAGCCTACGACGTGCTGAGCAAGAAGGAAGATCGCCAAAAGTACGACGCGATTCGTCAGTTCGGCATGGGCGGCGCCCGCTTCGCAGGCGGCTCCGGTGCAGGCGGCTTTGACGCTTCCGGTTTCTCTGATATCTTCGGCTCCATGTTCGGCCAGGGTGCCGGTGGCAATGGCTCGCGCATCCGCTTCTCCACCTCAGGTGGCGGCAATCCCAATCTCAACGACATCTTCTCGATGTTCGGTGGTGCCGCAGGCCAGGGTGCTGGCGGCTACGGCCAGCAAGCGTACGGTAACGCCGGTGGTTATGGGTATGAGGAAGCGCCGCGCCCCGAAAACGGCGAGGATCGCAACTCCAAGATCAGTCTGACCCTGCGTCAGGCGGTCAAGGGCGCTACCGTGTCCCTGTCCGTGGACGGCAAGAAGTTCAAGGCCCACGTGCCTGCGGGCGTCAAGGACGGACAGAAAATCAAGCTGGCCGGCAAGGGCAAGCCAGGCATCAACGGCGGCAAGGCCGGTGACCTGTACCTGCACGTCACCGTCAAGCCCGATGCCACATTCTCGATGCGCGGCCATGATATCGTCATGGACCTGCCCGTCACCGTGGGCCAGGCCGTGGCCGGTGGCAAGGTCGAGGCCAAGGATATCGACGGCAATCCCGTTACCTTCAAGGTGCCGGCAGGCTCCAGCTCCGGCGCGGAAGTCAAGCTCACGGGACTTGGCGTCCAGCGCAGCAACCAGCCGGGCGATCTGATCGGCCGTGTGCAGATCATGGTCCCCGCCAAGCCGGGTCTGGCCGTCAAGCACGCCGCCAAAGAATTCGACGAAAAAGCCGGCGACTATCTCAGCCTGTAATCAGGAGGTGAACAATGGCGCGGTTAGCCAACCAGATGAAGCAGTTATACGCGATGTGCGCAACCGCGCTCGTGATGGGCAGGGCCGATCTCGACGGAGCCGATGACGTCGGCTTCGACATCGAACTGCCCATCTTCACCGTCGGCCAGACCGCCGAGTTGGCCAACATTCACCCCCAGACTCTCCGTCAGTACGACCGCCTCGGTTTGGTTCGTCCGCAGCGCACCGATGGCGGCGCACGCCGCTACTGCCTGCGCGACATTGCCCGCCTGACCCGAGCTCAGCGCCTGAGCCAGGATGAGGGCATCAACCTTTCCGGTATCGCGCGCATTTTGGTCCTCGAAGAAGAGAATCGCCAACTGCGCCGCGAAGTCAAACGCATGCAAACCGGCGACCAGGAGAGCGTTTTCGCCGCAGGCCGTGACGGCAATATCGTGGAGATACAACGCTCCAACCGCGCCCGCCTCTGGCGCAACGCCATCCGCCGCGAAACCCGCGAACTGCCCGGCCGCGATACTGCCGCCGATATCGCTGCCGGCGCCACCGGCGACTCCAACTACACTCCCGCCGACTCCAAGTCCATGGTCCTGTGGGGTTGGTGAGTCTGGCCGCATTGCTTCGATTCCTTCTCCATTCGTAAAACTGTTTGTTATCTCACATCGGGCAGCTGCCGAAAAGCACGAATCTTCTTGACGGAGATGTCAAGGTTTGTTACGGTGACGTGCGAAAACCGATTCGTAAGGGGTGCTTTAGGCTGAGACGGTATGTGCCGAACCCTTCGAACCTGTGAGCTAACACTCGCGTAGGGAATGCGACGGTTGAACTCCTCTGTTCGGCTCGGCATCCCATATGCGCGTTGAGAGAGAGGAAGCGTATGTCAATACGCAAGGAGCTGACCGCCCAGAACGTACTGCTGGGTTTCCAGCATGTGCTTGTTTCCAACGTCTGGCTTGATCCGGTGTTTGTGGCCGGAGCAATCGGCTTACCTATTGCCCTGTCGTCGAACATGATTAACGCCATCTTCATCGTCTCTGGTCTGGTTACTTTGGTTCAGGCCACTCGGCTGGTTCGCCTGCCGGTGGTGCAGGGGCCGTCAGCCGCGTTTGACGCGTTGATGATCGCGGCAGGTACGGCCGGCATGCTGGGGGCGGCGAGTTCGTCCATTCTCATCGCTTCGCTTGTGTTCCTGTTGCTGTGCCTGACCGGTGTGATAGAGCGGATGCGGTTCCTGTTCTCTCCGATGATTTCGGGCGTGGTCATCTTTATGGTCGGTGTCTCGCTGTCTGGATTCACGCTGAGCGAGTTTCTAGGCGGGGCTCCCGGCGACAAGACGTTCGCCGATCCGCACATCCTGACCGTGTCGATTCTGACCACGGCGATTGTGCTTGTCCTGTCGTTGCTCGGCAAGGGCCTGCTCAAGTCGTTCTCATTCCTCATCGCGCTCGTCGTCGGCACCGTGGTCGCCGCAGCGTTTGGCATGGTGGACTTCTCTCCTGTGGCATCCAAGGGATGGTTGGGCCTGCCGACCTTCCTGCCCTACGGTCCGTTCACATTTGACTGGAAGATCTTCATCCCGTTCTTCATTGCCTACATGGTTGCCGTCATGGAGCTCTCGGCGTCTATCAGGCGGCTTCTGAGATTCAGGGCACGTCCCTCGAACGCAAGCAGGTGCGCTACGGTCTTGCCGGCGAGGCGGCCGGTTCAGCCATTTCCTCGCTGATTGGTGGATTCACCACCACCGCCTACCCGCAAAATGTCGGCCTGCTCAACCTGACCGGCGAAGGCAAGTTGCGCACGCGCACGCCTGTGATCATCGCCGCTGTGCTGTTGCTGATTCTGGGCTTCGTGCCAAAGGCGGGCGCGTTGCTGTCCGTCATTCCCTCGGCAGTCGTCGGAGGCATTTTCCTGCCGGCTGCGGCCAGCCTAATCGTGACCGGCCTGCGCGCCCTGCGCAAGGTCGCTGATGACGAGCGCCGTCAAACGGTCATCGGCATGTCTCTGTTGCTCGGCATCGCCCTGCCCAAGGCGCTCTCCGGCCTGACCGGCGGCGCAAGCGTGTTCTTTGGCAACAACATCATGGTCGGTGTATTCAGCGCCATCATTCTCAATGCGCTTTTCGTCGCTCTTCCGGATTTGGTGGCGAAGCATCGTGCGCCGGCGTCCGTGGATGTTCCAGCAGCCGATCCGGCGGATGGGACTGGCGCTGCGGCGTACGATGAACGATAATGCTGGTTGATATTGGATATTGACAGGAGCGATGCAATGACTGATGTGATGGATGACGCGCGTCGTATCAAGCGCGGGATTCTGGATTTTATCCATACCTATGGCTGTGAGCAGGCCCCGGAAGAGGCGTTTGGTGCGTTGGCGCGCGACGTGTTCATCTATCAGTACACGTATGATCTGCCGTACCGTCGTTACTGCGCGGCTAAACGCGTCACCCCCGCAACGCTCAAGGATTGGCGGGAGATTCCGCCGATGCCGGTGGACGGGTTCAAGCACCTTGACCTTTCGACCATACCGACCGAGCAGTGCGAAGCCGTATTCATGACGAGCGGAACCACGCATGGCGGCAAGATGCGTGGGCGCAACTTCCATCCCGATCTTGAGGTGTGGGATGAATCAATGATTGTGCCGTTCCGTCATTTCATCATGCCGGATCGAGAGCGTATCCGCATCGCCGTGATTTCGCCGGCATGGGACATGAACCAGAACTCCTCCCTGTCGCGCTACCTTACCAAGGCCGTGGAGTGCTGCGGCAGCGAAGGCAGCGGTGTGTTCTTCGACGAGCATGGACTCAAGTTCGATGAAATCATCGCCTTCCTTAACCGTGCGGTGTCTGACGGTGAACCGGTGATGCTGATGGGTGTCTCGTCGTCCTATCTGTATCTGCTCGATTACCTGCATGAGCATGATCTGACGTTCGCGCTGGCCCCCGATAGCCGGTTGTTCGACACTGGCGGCTTCAAGAGCACTAAGCGCGACATCACCGAAGACCAGATGCTTGATGAGCTGGAACAGACACTGGGGGTGCCGCGCCACCACTGTGTCAACATGTATGGCATGACCGAGTTGAGCTCGCAGATCTATGACCAAAATATTCTGTCGTGGTATACGGATGGCACCAGCAACTATCTCAAGGCGAACCCCGCCTGGGTGCGCACGGTCTTCCTCGATCCGGAAACGCTGACTCCCGTCAAGGATGGTGAGACCGGTGTGATAGCCCATTACGACCTTGCCAATTGGAATTCATGCATCGGTATTCTGACCGAGGATCTCGGCCATCGGACCCCGGACGGATTCCTGCTGCAGGGCAGGGCGAAGGGAGCCGAGGCTCGTGGGTGCTCAATCGCGGTAGACGAGGTCATCAGTGCCAACCGTTGATGAATCCGTGAGTCAGGCCATTGATGTCTTCCACCTGCCCTCGGGAGTGGATGTTTCGGATTACGAAATCTATGAGGTCGCCACATCGGATGGGGTGAAGCGTTTGCGCTATCCGCGACTGGATGGGCCAAAGGTGACTTCCCTTGCCAAGCAGCTTGTCGATGTTCGCAACCACACGCTTGCCGCGATGAGTGTCAACGATATTCTCGACATCGTGGCCGACGCGGCCCAACTATGGGCCGATCCGGATTTTGAGCTGCGGCGTCAGGCTGAACTGCTGATTCCCGCAATCACCGGATATGAGCCTGACATGGTGCGGATTGAGCTCAAACGGTATATGCGCCAGTTCAGGCGTCGTGAACTGCTCCGGTTCCTTGACTCCGAAATCGGTCAGCCGTCTATGCTCGACGAATTCCGGCCGAACAAGGCGGGGGGATACTCTAAATATGTGGGCCCAGCGCTCACCTATCAGGTGTTCTCCAGCAATGTGCCGGGGATTCCCGTGTGGAGCATGGCGATGACCCTGCTGGTCAAAGGCGCGATTCTTGGCAAATCTTCATTTTCCGAGCCGGTGATGCCTGCGTTCTTTGCTCGCAGCATTGCGATGGTCAATTCCGACCTCGCTGATGCCATTGCGGTGGTTCCATGGAAGGGCGGCTCGCAGCAGCTCGAGGATTCAGCCATCGATGCGGCCGATGCCGTGATTGTTTACGGTTCTTCGCAGACTACCAAATTGATTGCGGGCAAAGTCGCCGGGTCCAAGCCCTGTCTAGGTTACGGAGCAAAAGTCGGGTTGGCGTTCATTGGCCGAGAGGCTTTGCGTCCTGATACCTATGCCGATACCGTGCATCGTGTGGCTGTTGACATCGCCACATATGACCAGCAAAGCTGCCTGGCTCCGCAGACCGTGTTCGTGGAGACTGATGGAGCCCTCACCCCTCGTGAAGTGGCTCAGCTGCTCGGTGGCGAGCTTGAGAATCAGCAGCGCAAATATCCGCGCTCCGTATTGAGTGACGCCGAGAACGTGGCCATTCAGCGGGCGCGCACCGACGCTGAGATGAGAGCCTTGATGGGCGGGAAGGCCGCGGTGTTCGCCAGTGGCCATAGCACGGCATGGTCGGTGCTGTATCGAGAACTTGACGGTAGCGGTGCCGACGAGGATGTTGCTTCGCTGATGTCGCCGTTGAACCGCACCGTCAACGTGGTGGCGGTGCCAGATTTGTTGGACGCTGCCAGAAGACTGACTTCCTGCCGTGGCTGGCTGCAGAGCTGCGGTGTCGCTGTGGATTCAACCAGACTGTTTGGTCTTGCGGATACATTGGCCGAGGTCGGTGTGAATCGCATCTGTCCGCTCGGTGAGATGGATCGGGCGAAATCCGGCTGGCATCATGATGGGGGCTTCAACCTCATCGATCTGTTGCGCGCGGTGGATGTCGAACGCGGCAGCGACGCGTACAGCGATTCGTTCGATATGGATATGGAATAGGCCTGTGCTGTTGCGGGCAGCAGAGGCTGGTAGCAGGGCGAAAGGCAAGGGTAATGACAGAGCAAAGCGATATGGCACGGCGTCCAATGGTGAATCTGGATGGCAGAACAGCGATCATCACCGGTTCCGGCAAGGGCATAGGAGCGGCTGTGGCGAAATGCCTGGCATCGCACGGAGCCGCTGTCGTCATCAATTACGTACATGACGCCGCCAGCGCGCAGCGCACTGTTGAAGACATCCACTCGCTGGGAGGCTTGGCTATAGCTGTACAGGCGGATGTTTGCGATGAATCGCAATCTTCCAAGCTAGTGGGTACCGCTGTCGACTCATTCGGCGGCGTGGACATCTTAGTGAATAATGCTTTCGGACGCTTCTCCTTTGACCCGCGTCGCCGTTCCACTTTTGCTGGAGGCGATTGGGATGAGTTTAGCGCACAGATCGAGGGATGCCTGCATGGTGCATATCTGATGTGCTCACATGTGGTGCCGCTGATGCGAGCCCAGACCTCCGGGCGTATCATCAACATCTCCAGCAATCTGGTCGATTCGCCCATCGTGCCCTACCATTCGTATATCACTGCCAAAGGCGGCTTGGTCGGCATGACCCGCTCTCTGGCCCAGGAGCTGGGCGGCTTCGGCATTACCGTTAATGCCATTGCCGCAGGTTTGACGGCCGGAACCGCATCCAGCGCAGCCACCACCGAGGATGTTCGTGAACGAATCATTGCCATGACGCCTCTTGGCCGCCTTGCCCGTCCCGATGACATCGCCGGAGGGGTCGCGTTGTTGGCGTCCGACATGGCCGGCTTCATTACCGGACAATGTCTGCACGTCGATGGTGGGCTGACCATGCGCTGAGGCGCAGGGGCGGTGTGCTGACGCGCTATGGTTGTCGCATCCGATTGGTGCAATGGAATGCAGCAAGAGTAAAGGCGCCAATTGGCGTGCGGGCATGTGGACGGAGGTAACTATGCTGCTCAAAGCCGTGTTCTGGGATTTGGACGGTACTCTCATCGATTCTGAGCCGCTCTGGCATGACGGTGAGATTGAGATCGCGCACAACAATGGCGGCGAGTGGAACGAGGACCTCGGTTGGGAGTGCTCCGGCACTCCGGTGCCACACGTGGCAGAGGTCATGATTGCGCATGGCTGCACATTGAGCGTTCCCGAAATCGACAAACAGCTCAAGGATTATGTGTTCAAGGCGGAGGTCGAACGTCTGCCGTGGATTCCCGGCGTATTGGACGTGCTGCATTCGCTCAAGGAAGCCGACATCCCATCCATGCTGGTCACTACTTCGCCTCGCCGCATGGCCGAGAACATCATGAAGCAGGCTGATGGATTGCTTGCCGGCTACGTCTGCGGCGATGATCCGTACGAGCACAAGCCGAGCCCTGCCCCATATCTGGCCGCGGCTGAGAGACTCGGCATCGCGCCTGAAGACATGGTCAAGTGCGTGGTAATGGAAGATTCCTCATCCGGTCTGCGCTCCGGCGCCGCCTCGGGGGCCACACTGATTGCGCAGACTGGCTGGATTCGCACCGACACTTCCGGCCTTGGCCAGTTTGCCTCCATCGACTCGTATGAGGGCATCGATGCGGCCGCGCTGGACGCCTTTGTGCGGCAGCGTTTGGGGGAGTAGAAATTTCGTTTGTATTGCGGAGTTTGTGTGGGAAACCCCAGTCGACCTGATGTTATAGGCCGGCTGGTAGGGTATTTGACGGTTTGCATATAACTGTCTGGTTCATTGGGCTGGCAGCTCAATACAAGATTTAGGACTTATAGGAAACACATGGGCTTCGTTAATTTCATCATCGAACTGCTGAAGGATCCGCGTGCCGCGATTGCCGGTTGGATTGCCATGGGCGTGGCGCCGACCCTCGGATTCATCTTCCTCATCGTATTCATCGAAACGGGCGTGGTGTTCTTCCCGTTCCTGCCCGGTGATTCGCTGTTGTTCGCGGCCGGCGTGTTCGCAGCCCCGGATGCTGCGACCGGCAAGGCCGCGCTGCCGCTGTTCTGGTTGCTGCCGGTGGTTTGGTGCGCGCCGATTATCGGCGACCAGTGCAACTACTTCATCGGTCATTTCTTTGGCCGCCGTATTATCCAATCCGGCAAGGTGAAGGCGCTGACTCCTGAGCGACTGGCCAAAACCGAGGGCATGATTGAAAAGTGGGGCCCGCTGGCTGTGTTCCTGGGCCGCTTCTTCCCGTTCATTCGTACGTTCATGCCGTTCATTTCCGGTATTTCCGGTATGCGTTGGAGCCGTTTCACGCCGTTCTCAGTGCTCGGCGGCCTGTGCTGGTCCACGTTGTTCACGCTGCTGGGCTACTTCTTCGGCAACATTCCGGCCGTGCAGGATCACTTCGAACTGGTGATCGTGCTGATTCTGCTGGTTTCGCTCGCCCCGACCATCATCGGTCTGCTCAAGGCCAAGTTCGGCAAGAAGAAGCCGGCCAAGGTGACCGATGCTCAGTTGGACGTCATGGAAGACGGCATCAAGAACCTCGATAAGTAAGCAAGGAATGTAGATTACCGCATAAGGAATCGTCGTGAAAATGAAGGCCCTGACTGTGCATATGAGGTCAGGGCCTTTTCTGCATGAGATGGGCGTGAAACAACAGCGTGGTTATCCACATTTGTCGTGGACGACATGCCGGGGTGTGGATAACTCAGCAAGCTAGAACCACAATGGTCGATTCGTGTTGAGCATTGAACTCGGACACGTTTCAATCGGCTTATGAATAGCAACACCACACCCCGCGTGGCGCGTAGGATCACCTCGCCAGCGGTAGCACCTCCGGGCATTCCGCTGCCCACGGACGATGCGCCGATTCCAGCGCATCGCTACTACACTCCGCCGCCCAGGCCGTTGGCCTCATGCGAACGGCAGAGATCGGGCGAGGCTCCGGCACTCGCCCTAACTACAGACACCAGCTTCCATAACATTGTGACGATGACGTCAGGTCATGGAGGCGTGGGGTTGAGTGTCATGGCTTCCATGCTTGCATGGACATTGGCGAGACGTGAACACAGCTGCGCTCTCATAGACGCTGATTTCGTGGCCGGATGCCTTGACCTGCTGCTGGGTGTAGAACGAGAGCCGGGTTTACGATTCAGCCAAGTCGACGCACCCCTCGGCCGCATCGAGGGCGATGCGATGAACCATGAGCTGATGATGTGGGAGGGTGTGCGAGTACTTCCCTATGACCCTTGGAGCGCGCGCCAGCCTGACTGGTGGGAAGTTCAAGCGGCCATTCGAGCCTTGGCGGAAACGAACGACGTTGTCATCGTAGATGCCGGTCAGGGTGGACTCATTGAGACCGTACCCGATCTGCGCAGTGGCATGCAGGTGATTGCCGCGGAATTGTCGGTGATGGGGCTGGCCAGAGCCAAGTCGCACCGGTCCAGACTGGATTCATGGGGCTGTGAAGCGCCACATATCGTCGGCGTGGAACCACGTGGCGCTCCACGTGGGAGAGGCCACGTGGGTATTGGTGAGGCGCAGGACTATTTGACTGCCAAGGTATTGGGGCCTGTCAAACCAAGTGTCAATCTGTGTGGAGACGTACTGGAAGGCCTCGGCATCAGATCGGTGACCAAAGGCAGCCGCAAAGCCGTGAGCTTGCTTGCCGATCTTGTCGAGCAGGCCATTCGCCCGGTTTCGGGAGCTTCTTGCAAGGACCGGTGATGCGGTATGGCTGCCGTAATCACTCGGGCTGATGAGCCCGGCGCAGTGCCCAGAACTGTGTTCTTCGGTCTATTGAATGATGTGGCATCCGACCCGCAGGTTACCGATCTGGCGGTGACCTGTGATGGCCGCGTTTGGGCGGACCGCGGCAACGGCATGCGAGAAACAGTATTGCGTGTGCCGTTTCGCTCGCCGCAAGTAGTTCGAGAATACGCCGTCCAACTGTGCGCGCAGCTTGGGCGCAGACTGGATGATGCCTGCCCGATAGCGGACGCCGCCAGTCCAGACGGCATCCGCGTGCATGCGGTGATTGCCCCATTGGTGCCACAAGGTGCCGCAATCTCCATACGGTTCCCTGACAGGACCATGGCATCGTTGCGACATCTGAGCCAATTAGGTGTATTCCCGGCTGCTTGGCTGCCGATGTTCGTGGGACTGGTGCGCAGACATGCCACAGTGCTGATTACCGGCGGAACAGGCGTGGGCAAGACCACCTTGCTCAAGGCGCTGCTGGCGCAATGCGATGTGAACGAGCGCATCGTCACCGTAGAGGAAGTTCGTGAACTGGGAGAACTGGGGCGTGGCGATCATGTGTCGTTGGTAACGCGCGAGGCGAATGTGGAGGGCGTCGGAGCCATAAGTCTGACGGACTTGGTCAAAGCGACGTTGCGAATGCGCCCCGACCGCGTGGTGCTGGGCGAATGCCGTGGCGCGGAAATCGTCGACCTATTGCGCGCGTTCAATTCTGGTCATCACGGTGGCATGACCACTGTGCATGCGGACGGCGTGAACCGAGTACCGTCCAGGCTGATTTCGCTTGGATTACTCGCCGGAGTCAGTCCACAGGCGTTGGCCATGCTGGCGGCAGGCGCTTTCGACGCGGTGGTGCATTTGGAGCGAGTGAACGGACAGCGGCGTATCACGCAGATCGGCGAACTGCGTGTAGCACATGGTGAACTGGCAGGAACACCGCTGGCGGTATGGAATGGCTGCCATCCTCCTCGGTATGCCGCCGAATGGGGGCACTTCATTGAACGATGGGGCATCGTTCCCGGGCCGAGTGGTGGTGGGTGATGATGTGGTGTGCTGTTCTGGTGGCGCTCGCCGTGCTGATATGGCCGGGGAACAAGTCCGGGAGGCTGTATCGGCTGGCTTACCGCGGGCGTGCGGTCGATTCCGCAGCCATAAACGAACCTCGATATGCCGGCTCACCTCGCGTGGGCGTTGCGCAGGTGATTACGTCCGCCATCGCGCGATTGCGAGGTGGCGGCACATTGGTTGAAGCATTCGAGGAACAATCCAGCAGACGCTTCGCCACTCAGCGCATTACTGTGGAACGGCTCATAACGGTGTTCGAACAGCGGCGTCTGCCCGACGAATCACCAGCGCAGGTACTTGAAGCTGCACGCGGGGTCACCGCCGCAGCGGTTTTGAGCGATGAGCTCGGTTGCCAAGCAGTGCCATGTCTGGAAGCGGTATTGACTGCTTACCGGCAGATGAGGCTGATGCAGAACCTGCGATCGCAAGCATGTGCCGTTCCTAAAGCCACTGTGGGGCTGCTGAGCGCGCTTCCGGCCGTCACTGTGGCATTGGGCGAGCTTCTGGGAGCTAGACCATTGGCGTTCTTGCTTGGATCGCCACGCGGTGTGGTCTGCTTGGTATTAGGGGGATGTTGTTATGCTGCCGGCTTGGCATGGATGCGGGCATTGTTGAAAGGCAGCGGATTATGAGTACGGTGTGGGTACACGCCGCGGCAGGCTGTGCGGCGATCGCTAGTTGGCTGTATAAGGCTCCGTCTTGTCATGACAGCCGCTTGCCGGGCGAGGAACCGGCCGTAGCGCATGATTGCGGGTCGTCATGGACCATACTCATATTGCGTATGTCGCAGGTGTCCTTGCGTCAGGGCTCCTCGATTCCCCGGGCGCTTGACATGGTGGGCAAAGCCGTCGGCGGCGACTGCGGCGCTCGCATGAGCGAGGTCGGGAGCTCCCTGGCCAGAGGGGTTCCCTGGGCTGATGCGTGGCATGCCGCTATGGCTGTTCAGCATGAGGGTGCGCCAGCTGATAGTTCATCCGGAAAACGTACCAGCAGAACGCAACGAGATCTTGGCCTGCTGCAATCGGCTTTGGAATCGTCATGGACGCATGGCGATATGCCTGGCGTGCGCCTCGAATCCGCCATTGAACAGCTGGACCGTGACGAGCGTGCCGCCATCGAACGGAATGCCGCGAAGCTGTCGGTAAAGCTACTGATGCCTACAGGGCTATGTTTTCTGCCGGCATTCGTGCTGGTAGGAGTCATTCCGGCGATTGCGTCCTTCATGATGTGAATATAGGCGTGAACTGAGTGCGCTTAGGGTGAATCTTGTTGTATTGCTCGGTATTGCACTTGGCTGCGTTTGGTTATCCACATTGGTGGTGGACGACACGTCGGGGTGTGGATAACTCGGCAAGCTAGAACCACATACCCCGTTTTCCCTGGTGCATGAAGCGTTGATAGTCCACAGTGGTATGCACCCCGCGTCAACCCGGCGCGGGGGCCAACCACTCACACACGCATGGGGAAGGTGCGAAGCCACTGCGCAGCTTCCCCTCCTTACCGAAAGGAACGCCAATGAATACCCCTATCCCGTCATCGTCGACGGGCAAGGCCGCATCTTTGCGCACAGCAAGGCTCGTGTGGCCACGCTGAACGCCAAGGCGAAAGAACGGCTATGCCTCATGGACGCACGCATCCGCACCCTCATGGCTGAGCCCGAAGAAGGCGCGGCCACTGCGGAATACGCAGTCGTACTCGTTGCGGCTACAGGCTTTGCGGCGGTGCTGGTCGCCATCCTGAAGTCGGATGCCATCAAGACGTTGCTGACCAACATCATCAAACAGGCTCTGAAAGTCGGGTGACAGCCATGAAGACCATGACATGCCGGTGGCGGCTCGCCAGACTGCCGCCAGACCTATGCACGGGATCGGCCACCGCCGAATTCGCAATCGTATTGCCCAGCATTATCGCCATCGCCGGGCTGATATTGGCAATAGGACGTGTGGTCATCGTTTCCATGGACTGTCAAAGTGCCGCGGCAGCGGCTGCACGCGAGTTTGTGGTTACCGGTGACGAATCATCCGCGCGCAGCATAGCTGCGGACGTTGCCGGGGGAGAGCCCCACGTCAGCATTGCCCACGACGGCCAATCGACGAGTGTGACGGTCGAATGTTCGGTATTGCCCGGTCCGCTGGATGTAACTCCAACGCGGGTTACCGGCAACGCTACGGCGATAAGCCAATAACGGTCGGCTGGCTGGGCGGCCGCAACAGAAAGGAACTGCGGTGCAGGGAATGCGTTATGAGGAGGGATCGGGCACGATGGCCGGAGCCATGCTGGTTATGGTGGTGGGCATTGCGCTCGCGGTGGCGGCAAGTGTGGGCAACCTCATGATCTGCCAGAACCGAGCGCGTTCCCTCGCCGACCTTATCGCCTTTGACGCCGCGTATGCGCTGTGGCATGCGGATATCGGTGATCCATGTGCGCTCGCCGCCAACATGGCTGAAGCGAATGGTGTAGTTTTGGGCTCCTGCTCCGTGCGGGATGAAGACGTGTTGGTAACCATCAAGGTGGAAACCATGGTCCTGGTGGCATCATCCGTGGAGCGGATGGCTCGGGCCGGACCGGTGAGTTGTACGGAAGGAGACAATTATCACAATAATGGACCGTAAAGCACCGATACTCTGGCGGGCTTCTGGGCCTTTGGCTAAGGTGAGAGCATGAGCGAGAGTGAACGCAACGAGCGCCGTCGCGTGGTGGCCATGGTGGGCAACCCCACTTCCGATAAAGGCCGTGGCGCTAAGGTGGACGCGCAGGTATTGGGTCTGCTGGAGGAAGCCGGCCGTGCCCATAACTTTGATGTCATCGACATCACCGGCACGAGTTTCGACGATTCCCTGAATCAGGCGCGTGAACGTGCGCACGAGTACGACTATCTCGTAGTGGTCGGTGGCGACGGCATGATCGCACTTGGAGCGAACGCCGTGGGCTGCAGTGGCAAGCCGTTGGGCATCGTGGCCACGGGGTCGGGCAACGATTTCGCACGAGGACTGAAGCTGCCGGTCAACCGTATCGAAACCGCAGTGGAAGGTATCGTCGGTGCTATCGTGCGCGGATCACACATCGATGTGGACATGGGACGCGTGACCTCTTTGGACGGCGGCTATGCCGTGGATCCCTCCACTGGCGAGGAGTACGAGTACCAGGAGAGCAAGTCCGCCGAGCATCCGATTGACCGGTACTATGCGGGCATGCTGTCCTGTGGTCTTGACGCGAGCATCAACGACCGTGCGAATCATTCGCATCTGCCGACCGGCATCATGCGCTACTTTGCGGCGGTGCTGGTGGAGCTGACGCATATGAAGCGTTATGGTTACCACATCAAAGCCACATTGGCGGACGGGACCACGGATGAACGAGACATCATCACACCATTGCTGACGATTGCGAATTCGAGGCATATCGGTGGCGGCATTGAGGTCTCGCCGTACTCCTGCTTCTCCGATGGATTGTTGGACCTGGTGTGGATGGACCACGTGCCGAACTTCGGCGAATGCGCGGTGGCCATTTCGAATGCCTATAACGGCAAGCTACTTGCTTCAAAGGTGTTCGGCTGGAAACGTATCCGTGAAATCGAAGTCACGCGGGCAACGGAAGGAGACGAGCCGCCGGTGCTGATGGCGGACGGCGAATATATCGGGCATTTGCCATTTAGGGTAGTGGCCGAGGACTGCGCGTTGCGCGTGCTAGTGCCGCCGGCCGTAGCCGCCCGTGAGGTGGATTCCCGACAGGAAGTGCTCAACGCCATTGCCCGAGATGGTCGCGATCCCGTGACCGGCCAGTTCGCGTGACCCGATTATATTGGCTCCCCTCATTAGGCTGAGCCGTAAAGCAAACAGCCCAGTGGGCTGTTTGTAGGCGAGGGTTCGACGATAGTCGAACCAGAAGAAAGTCAGCCGTAGGCTGTCCGCAATTGCGGACGAGCTGGCCGCGAAGCGGACTGAGGGGAGTGCGGGAGAGCGGTACCAGAGCCAATGGCCGTCAGACCTCAGACGACATAGCTTTCGATATGCAGCGTCTGCGCCATGACCTCTTTGATGGTTCGGTCGCTGATGTTCGGATGCGAGCGAATCAGCGAGATAAGCCCCACAATCAGTGTGAAGAACGTCTCATGGACGTTGGTGATTGGCAGGCCATGCATCTGCTCGAAATCACGTACGGTGGTCTGGGCAATGTAGTCGGCAATACGGTCCGCCGCGCGGTCAATGAACTTGATATACAGTTCGGCGTTGCCGTCTTGGATCATACGGTTTGAGAAGGGGCTCTCGTCGGCGATCAGGGAGCGGAGCACATGCACGATGTCGTCTAATGCCTTGTTCACGTTGCCTGTTTCGCGCGCTTGGTTCCACTGCTTCAACGTGGTGAGGATTTCGTCGATGACGTTATCGAGTACTGCGTCAGCTACGGCTTCCTTGTCTTCGAAGTAGTGGTAGAACAGCGAACGCGTCATACCGACTTCGCTTGCGATGTCGGAAACGGTGATTTTGGAGAAGCCTTTTTCCAGACACACCTTGCGCGCGGCTTGCACGATGGCGTCGCGCCGGGCATCGCCGCGGGTGGGGCGTTTCTCGTCGAGGATATCGCTCATGGGTGCCTCCTGACCACAACCGTTATTGACACTATGTTAATACAAAGAAAGCGGTTAATAACAATAAAAATGCGGTAACCGTTGTCAGGTGAATGTCGTTGGAATATAAAGAGTTTTCCCGATTCGGCAACTATGAGCCCGGTTTATCTTGACTTTTTATCGGTTAATTCTGAGGGCAAAGGTAGGTTAGTAGCTATGGCACTTGCACTGTATCGTCGCTATCGTCCGGACACCTTCGAAGGGGTCATCGGCCAGGACCAAGTCACGGTCCCGCTGATGCGCGCCTTGGACGAGGGCAAGCTCACACATGCCTATCTGTTCTCAGGGCCGCGAGGCTGCGGCAAAACCAGCTCCGCGCGTATCCTGCCCGTTGCGTCAACTGTGCCAAAGGGCCGACTTCCCACCCCTGCGGCGAATGCGAAAGCTGCAAGGACCTGGCCACCGGCGGTCCGGGTTCCATCGACGTGGTCGAAATCGATGCGGCCTCGCACAACGGTGTGGATGATGCTCGAGAATTGCGAGAACGCGCTGGGTTCGCCCCTGCGCGCGACCGCTATAAGATTTTCATTCTCGATGAGGCCCACATGGTCACGCAGCAGGCTTCAATGCGCTGCTTAAAATCGTTGAAGAGCCGCCTGAACATGTGATGTTCATCTTCGCCACCACCGAACCAGACAAGGTGATCGGCACCATCCGTTCGCGCACCCACCACTATCCGTTCCGTCTGGTGCCGCAGGAAGTCATGGGTCCCTACCTGGAGACGATCTGCGACAAGGAAGGCATCAAGCCCGAGCCCGGTGTGCTGAAACTGGCGATGCGCGCCGGTGGCGGCTCCATGCGAGATACCCTGTCCGTGCTTGACCAGCTGATGGTTGGTTCGGTCGAGGCGTTATCACCCATGATGCCGCTGTAGCCCTGCTCGGCTTCACGCCGGAGGCACTGATCGGCGAGGCCGTGGATGCGGTAATCGATCACAACGGCGAAGCCCTGTACGGCGTTATCCAGAAAGTCGTGGTCGGCGGATTCGATCCGAGACGATTCGTCGAAGACCTACTGGCTCGTGTGCGTGATCTGCTGGTGCTTACGTTGGCCGGGGACCGTGCGGAATCCGTGCTGTCCGACACGGCTGAGGCCGAGGATATGGACGATCTGCACCGCCAAGCCAAGGCGCTGGGACTGGGCGCACTGACCGCAATGGCAGACATCATCAACACTACGTTGGGTGCCATGACCGGAGCCATTTCTCCGCGTATGCGCTTGGAACTGCTGGCCGCGCGATTGTTGGCCGGCAGTGAATCAGGCTTTGCAACAGCCGCTCCCGCGCCAGCTTCTTCTGGTATGCCGCCTGCGGCTGCTTCTTCGACTTCGACTACGTCAGCCGCTTCCGGTACGGGTGCCAGTGGTTTTGCCGGCGCATCGCGGGGCGGGTTTGCCGGAGCCTCACATGGCGGATTCTCCGGTGCTGCACGCAACCAGCAAGCAGCCGCGCCTCAGAGCACCGCTTCCCATGAATCTGTTGGAGGCAATGGCCCTGTCAACGGCCCGGTCAGCGACCGACCCGCGGGCTCTCTGTCTGTGCAACCTGCTGTAGCAACTGCTGCTGCCGGTGCCGCTCCTGCCGCCAATGCCGGGTGGGGCGCGCCCGCCGCGTCGCCGGCCGTCCCGGCTCAACCGGTGACCTCGCCTGCGGCATCGGATAATCGGTCCATCGACGAGAAGTGGGATGCAGCCGTCGCCGCTTTGCCGGAAACCATTCGTGAATATGTGTCACGAGACAAGGTGCCGACCGTAAAATTCGGCCCCAACCGTAAGGGTCTGCCTTGCTTGTCGATGACGTTCGACAAGTCGCTGAGCCAGCACGCTTTCGCCTTGGCCGTGGATAACAGCGGTAAGAAGGCGGCGGCCGTGGTGATGGATGCCGTGCGCAACGAGTTCGGCGCCAATGCGGTTATTGCACCTTCTGCGGTCGCGGCGAATGGCGAGCGAGTCGAATCCGTCAAACGTATGAGCCCGGAGCAATTGGCCAAGGTCAAGCAGCAGATTGCCATGGCCAAGGCTGGATTGGCCGCGTCGAGTTTGGGCGCGAGCCTGGGCATTCATATGGGGGAGCGAGACGAAAGCTCCGAAGCCGACTGCAACAGGCCAAGCCGAGGACGCAGACGACAGCCATCGAGCCGGACAATCCAGTGCATCCACGGCAGCGAAGAACTGGAGTGACGATGACCCTTGGGCCAAGCCGGCCGTAAGCAACGCTTCGCCGCAATCTGCAGACGGGTTCGCGCCTAACGAGCCCGCTGCTACGCCTGCGCCCGAAGAGCATCACAAGAAGCATGTTGCGGTTCCGGACATCAGTGACGGTGTTGATCCGTGGGCCGCTCCGGCTGCTCCTGTTGCACCCACTGCGTCCGTTGCGTCCGCTGGACCCACTGGACAGTCCACTGGGCAGCCAGCCACCGCATCTTCCGTTACGGCAGTTGCCGGCGCGAGCGACGATCCATGGAATCAGACGCAGTCTCAGGCCGCGGTCTCACCGGCGTCGCAACCGGCCGAAGCCGACCCGTGGAACCAGCCATATCAGCAGTCTCCTCACGATGATCCGTGGAATCAACCGCAGGGGAACCATGCTCAGGCGGCTCCGCAGCCAGGAGACGACCCGTGGAATCAGCCTCAGTCCCAGACTCCGGCTTCTTCGGTTCCTCAGACAGTGTCGGGCAATATGTCGGGCGATGACCCGTGGAACCAGCCCCAATCGGTTCCGCAGCCGGCTGCCGGCGATGACCCGTGGAATCAACCGCAACCCGCACAGCCGACCCCGAATGCCGACCCGTGGAATAGCCAGCCCCAGCCCCAGCCGAAACCACAACCGCAAGTCGCGGCCGAGGATGACGAATACTCGATGAGCGACCAGTCGCTCGGCGAGGCGACGGCCATGAATCTCGACGATCTGAAAAAGCTATTCGAGGTCAAAAAAGTCGAGCAATTCGCGGCAGATGATCCGAAGAACCCCAAGAACATCCAGCCTGCCAAGAAGCACTCGGATGAATAATGAGGACGAATAACGAGGAATACCCATGGCACTTGCTTATGACGGCGCAATACAACGACTGATCGACGCTTTCGGGCGGCTGCCCGGCATCGGGCCGAAGGGCGCGCAGCGTATCGCCTTCTACATGCTGTCCGCGCCCGAAGATGAAGCGCGCGATTTGGCCGAGGCCATCGAAGAGGTCAAGGCCAAGATCCGCTTCTGTGATATTTGCGGCAACGTGTGCGAATCCAGCCCCTGCCCGGTATGCGCCGACCCGAGACGCGACCGTTCGGTGATCTGCGTGGTCGAAGAGCCCAAGGATGTGATGAGCATCGAGCGCACGCGCGAATACCACGGCCTATACCATGTGCTCGGCGGCGCAATCAACCCAATGGCAACGTTGGCCCTGCCGACCTGCGTATTCCCGGTCTGCTCAAACGCTTAGAAGGCGATGAGGTCAAGGAAGTGATTATGGCGCTCGACCCGAATATTGAAGGCGAGGCCACCACCAGCTACTTGACCCAGCTATTGCGACCCGTAGGTGTCAAGGTCACCCGACTTGCCAGCGGCCTGCCGGTGGGCTCCGACTTGGAGTATGCCGACGAAATCACGCTGGGCAGGGCACTGGCCGGTCGGCGCGAGGCCTAAGCCAGCGTATCATTGGCGCTTTCGCCCTTGCGGCGCATCCACGGCCAGAATGCGCCGTGGCGGATGATGCGCGCGGCCTTGTGGCGTCGTGCCAACCAGATAATGAACAGTCCTGCCGCCAGTATGCCTAGACCAACACCAAGGGCGATATTGCGCGCGTCAAGCACGTCATTCGGCTCGGGGGCCGGCATCGGAATCGCCACGCGGTGCCCGGAGATAAGCAGTCGGTGCGTGTTCACGCCGTATGGCGTACAGGTCATCAAAGTGACGCGATCCTCACCCGGCACGATCTTGAGCTTCGACGTGTCATCCGGCAAAATCACCGAAATGCGGTCCACTTTGTAGCCCAAAGTTTCGCCCATGACTTCGATGTAGAAGAAGTCGCCCTCTTTCACCTCGTCCAAACGGGTGAACATCAGCGCTTCAACCAACCCGCGGTGCCCGGTAATGACCGAATGGGTGGATTTACCTCCCACCGGCAGCGACGTGCCGTACAAGTGGCCGGCACCAGAAGCCAGTGCTTCCTCGGAAGTGCCGTGATAAAACGGCAGATTGATGGACTGCTTGGGCACCTTGATTGTGCCCATCACGCCGTTGCCGGTATTAAGCAGTGACTGGTATTCCTTGTCTTTCTTTGAGGCGGAATCCTCGCCGCTGGCTTGGGATCCTCCTTGAGCGGCGGCGAACGGATCGACGGCTTCACCCAAGATAGGCTGGCCGGATTCAGCGAGCTTCTTGTTGTATGCGCGGGCCGCCGTGAGCTTGTCTTCCGCCTGCGGGTAAGGCCAGCCAGCTACTTCTTTGGCCGTGGTGGCTGTGGTGGCGGCCAAGTTGCGGTCGGACTCGAATTGCAACGCTAGCGGGAAGCAGGCCACGGCGATTGCGGCGATCAGCAGCACAATGGTGATGATGCGCATCGCCCACAGGTTGCGTTGCAGGCGTCGGCGCTCGGCCACGAGATCGCTGATATCGATGACTTCGTCAAATGGTGTTGGAACGAATGCTGCGGGCTCGGGCCGCGCTGAGGAAACGTTGTCATTTGCAGATGCGTCATCCGGCATGGCCGCGTTGTTTTCCCACATTTTCTGTGAGGCACGCTTACTCGTCGAACGTCGATGCAGCAATGCCATAGTCGCCTGTTCCTTCGCTTGATCTGCTCATGATTTGCTTATACAAGACGGCCGGGTCCGTCTTAGTCGTGCATGGCATAGGTGCTGTCGCAAATGGCAACACCGCACGCGCCACACTGCGAAACGTTACTCCGCACCAAGCCTTTCATGCAACATGCCGACGGGGCCATATGGGGAGCAATGTAGGGGGCATAAGAAGTCTGAAAATGCGATACGAACAACGTTGCTACGGCTGTCAGTGATGCGGCTTACTTCGGACAAGCCGTTGAGATGCAAGGGGCTGCAAAGGATTGCAAAGTATGGCAACATGATAAGTCGCGGCGTCGGCAATATTTGGCAGAGCTTTCAAATAGGGGGGTATGAATGCATAAAGAGGGAATATGTTACCCCGATAAAAAGAGGCGCTATTGCTGTTTTCGTGGATGTCGGTTCGTCGTCGAGCCGTTGGTTTCGTAGGCGTGAGGGGCGTTCCCGCGTATTCTGTTTTCCGACCAAAGAAATGAATCACGAAGAACGCCTGAGCAAAAGCTCATTCGCCGGATTGCCGAACGTCAAAGGCGCGGTTGCAGAGGATGCGCGGATCACGGATTCGCCGCTGCGTTCCGAATTGGCTAGTGTGATCAGAGAAAAGATGGCACTGTCTGGGCATCTCTCTTTTTAGGTCAAGGAAAAGGGTCTGGCGATAGGCGGTGATGACGCCCATCGTGTTGGTGGCACTGTTGCTGCAAAAAGGAAAAGTCTAGTTCGTAATCTAGTGTCCAACTTCCCTAATAGGAATGGTCCAACTTCCACAACGAAAATAGTCCAACTTCCACAATTAGAATGGTCCAACTTCCGCAATAGAGTGATTTATAGGTTGATGTTTCGACGGTTTGCGGGAGGGCACATATGGCAGTGGAGAGCTCGGAGATTCAACGTGGCGAGTACCTTCCTCGAGTGGCTGATGGGTTGCTGACTCAGGCATTGCAGTCTTCTGGTGCCGTTCAGATTAAAGGTCCAAAATGGTGTGGCAAGACTGCAACGGCAGAAAGGCAGTCGGCGAGTCAGGTCTTCATGCAGGACCCGGATCGCAGTGCTACGCTGTTGGCCTTGGCTGATACAAAGCCTTCTCTCATCCTGCGAGGTGAGGAGCCGAGACTCATTGATGAATGGCAGATGGCCCCGCAATTGTGGGACGCGGTGCGTTTCGCCATCGATCGAGGGCGCGGTCGTGGCCGATTCATCCTAACTGGATCGGCGACTCCTCAACAGGAACCAGCTCATTCCGGAGTGGGAAGAATTGCCCGATTAACCATGCGTACCATGTCCTTATTTGAATCGCAGGAATCGACGGGCGTTGTTTCGTTGGGAGAGTTGTTCGATGGCAACCATGATGTTTCGGGTTTCTCCGATTTCGATATTGAAAACACCGCGTTTGCGCTATGCCGCGGTGGCTGGCCTGAAGCAGTAGTCGAATCTCGAGTAAATGTTGCCTTGCGCATGGCCGCGGATTATGTCGAAGAACTACTTGATTCTGACATCAATCGTATGGATGGTATAAAGCGCAATAAAACTTGGATGCGTCTGATTATGCGCTCGTATGCGCGCAATATTTCTTCTCAGGCGTCGCAATCCACTATCGCGGCGGATATGCAGGGTGAACCGCCTTCGGAAGGTACACTCTCCGATTATTTAGATGCATTGTCGCGAGCTTGCGTAACTGAAGATCTTCCAGCTTGGAACCCTCGTTTACGTTCTAAGACTGCAGTGAGAACGAGCCCAACCAGACACTTCAGCGACCCGTCGATAGCTTGTGCGGTACTGCACGCGACCCCGGAGAAACTCCTTAATGATTTCGAGACCTTTGGCTTGCTGTTTGAGTCCATGTGTATTCGCGATCTGCGTGTGTATGCTGATGCGCTTGGCGGAGATGTGTTCCATTATCGGGATAAGACGGGATTGGAATCTGATGCGGTCATTGGCCTGCATGATGGACGATGGGCTCTCATTGAGGTCAAGCTCGGAGAAAAGCAGGTTGATATTGCGGCGGCCCATTTGAAAAGTTGGCTGACAGAATTGATCAAGATCACGAAGGCCGTCCGTCATTCTTGATGGTGCTGACCGCTACGGCTGCCGCTTATCGCCGGGATGATGGGGTATTGGTAGTGCCGTTGGCCACGCTTGCTCCGTGAGCTCGTATCGTGCGTTTGACCCATCGTTCCCAACACAAAAGGAAAAGGCCCGGGCTGCGGGACCGGGCCTTGAAAAGGAGAGAGGAAGAAGAAGGTATTCAGTTATGGGGTCTGCGGAAACCTCGCCGGTTTGCTTTCGTTTGCCGGTAATTGATAGTTAACCGCTCGAATCTCAAAGGATGGATGCGGCTGCCTCAAAGAACCACCGGTGAAAACTTGAATATTTGCTGAACAACGTAGGCCATGCCCGTGTCCACATGTCGGCGCGGGGTCGCGGGGTGAACGCGGCAACCTTTATAATCGTTGCGTTTGCGTAGAATATTGAGCAAACTCCCCCTAAGAGAAGAACAAAGGACAGCAGTGGCTCTCATCGTGCAGAAGTACGGCGGTTCGTCGGTCGCCGATACCGAATCGATCAAACGTGTGGCCAAGCGCGTTGTTGAGACGGAAAAGAAGGGCAACAAGGTGGCCGTGGTGGTCTCCGCCATGGGCGACACCACCGATGACCTTATCGATCAGGCGCTGAGCATCGACTCCAACCCGCCCGAGCGCGAGATGGACATGCTGATGACCGCAGGCGAGCGAATTTCCATGAGCCTGCTGGCCATGGCCATTCACGCCGAAGGCAGCCGTGCCCACTCCTTCACCGGTCAGCAGGCCGGCTTCTTCACCGACGCCCGTTACGGCGCGGCCACATCAAGGCCGTGAGACCGGACCGCGTGAAGAACGCGCTCTCATTGGGAGACATCGCCATCGTTGCCGGCTTCCAGGGCATCAACGCCAAGGGTGACGCCACCACGCTCGGCCGCGGTGGTTCGGATACCTCCGCAGTGGCGCTTGCCGTGGCGCTCGGTGCCGATATCTGCGAGATCTACACTGACGTGGACGGCATCTTCACCGCTGATCCGCGCATCGTGCCTTCCGCCCGCCGCATTCCGTCCATCGATTACGAGTCCATTCTGGAGATGGCGTCCTGCGGCTCCAAGGTGCTGGCACTGCGCTGTGTGGAATACGCTCAGCGTTTCAACATGCCGCTGCACGTGCGTTCCTCGTTCTCCCGTCGCCCCGGCACATTGGTGGTGCCCGACGGCATTGACCCGCGTACGCTGCCGAACCTCGACTGAGCGCGGCTACAGCGAACGATAATCGTAAGTAATTTCAAGCAAGACAAGGCAAGACATGACTGAAGAAGAAGCGAAATCCATGGGCGACCTGTTCCCTGACCTGGGCCCCGAGGCACCGGTGATTTCCGGCATTGCCCACGATCGTTCCGAGGCGCTGGCCACTGTGCGTGGCGTGCCGAACGAGCCGGGTATGGCCGCCAAGGTGTTCACCGAGCTGGCCACCGCCGGCGTGAACGTGGACATGATCGTGCAGGCCGGCGCATCCGTCGGCACTGCGGACATCTCCTTCACCGTGCCCGAATCGGCCGTCAAGCAGGTTCAGAACACACTGCTCGACAAGCAGGAAGTGCTGGGCTACCACTCCTTCGATGTGGACACCAACGTAGGCAAGGTGGCCGTGGTGGGCGTTGGCATGAAGACCCATGCCGGTCTGGCCGCCAAGTTCTTCCAGGCCCTGAGCGATGAGGGCATCAACGTGCTGATGATTTCTACCTCCGAGATTCGTATCGCCGCGCTCGTGCCGCTCGATCAGCTCAACGACGCCGTCAAGGCGCTGCACACCGCATACGGTCTCGATGCCGATCAAATCGAAGCCGTGGTGTACGGCGGTACTGGCCGCTGAGCCACTGAGCCGCGTTTTTGCGGTATATACGACGAAAGCCCTCCTTGCGGAGGGCTTTCTCAGTTTCGGACTCAGTTTCAACTACTTCTTGGTGATGTAGCCGAGAGCCTTGAGCATTTCGGCGCATTCAAGGGCACCGCCGGCTGCACCACGCAGGGTGTTGTGGGCCAGACCCACGAACTTCCAATCGAAGATGGAATCCTCACGCAGACGGCCGATGGAAACGCCCATGCCACCCTCGTAGTCCACGTCGAGCTTGACCTGCGGGCGGTCATCCTCGGTGAGGTACTGGATGAAGTGCTTCGGTGCGTGCGGCAGCTCCAGCTCGGAAGCCTTGGACGTGTAGTTCACCAGACGGTCGATGAGCTCTTCCTTGGTGGCCTTCTTGCCGAAGTTCAGGAACACGGTGGCGGTGTGGCCGTTGAGCACGGGCACGCGGATGCACTGGGAAGTGATCTTGAGGTCGCCGTCGAACGGCACGATCTCGCCCTTGGCGGCGTCCACATGGCCGAACACCTTGAGCGGTTCCTTCTCAGACTTTGCTTCCTCACCGGAGATGAACGGGATGATGTTGCCCACCATCTCGGGCCAGTCCTTGAAGGTCTTGCCCGCGCCGGAAATCGCCTGGTAGGTGCTCACAACCACCTCGCGCGGCTCGAATTCCTTCCACGCGGCCAGCGCCGGCGTGTAGGCCTGAATCGAGCAGTTCGGCTTGACGGCGATAAAACCACGAGTGGTGCCCAGGCGCTTGCGCTGGTGCTCGATCACCTCGAAGTGCTCCGGGTTGATCTCCGGCACCACCATCGGCACGTCCGGGGTCCAGCGGTGGGCGCTGTTGTTGGAGACCACCGGGGTCTCGGTCTTGGCATAACGCTCTTCAATGGCGCGAATCTGGTCCTTCGGCATGTTTACCGCAGAGAACATGAAATCAACGCCAGAGGCCACGGACTCGGCATCGTCGCCATCGACGACCACCATGTTCTTGACATATTCGGGCATCGGGGTTTCCATCTTCCAACGGTCGCCGACAGCCTCGGCATACGTCTTGCCGGCGCTGTGCGCGGAAGCGGCAAGCGTGACCACCTCGAACCACGGGTGATTCTCAAGCAGCGTGATAAAACGCTGACCGACCATACCGGTGGCACCAAGGATGCCGACCTTCAATTTTTCGGACATGATGACCTCTATGACCTCTGGGTTTCGATGGATTACTTACGTCGGACGGCCGTCATGCGGGTGGCCGTAAAACAATGCAATTGTACGAAACACGCGGAACAACGGCAGTGGTCTTCCCAGATGGTGGCTGCCCAATGAAGCGAAGGCGATGTTCTACACTGGTAGCCATGTCTATCGCATCAGTAGAGGCCCAAAAACAGCTCGACCGTATCGTGGCTCTCGGCTACCCGGATGTGGCGGATATTTCCGCCGCCGCATTCCGCTCGCTGGCCCGACCTCTGATCGGGGCGCTCGAGCATTCCGATTTGGGATCGAACATCCTGCTGGTGCCCACGCGTGAACTGGTTTCGCCTGAGTCGCTGATTGCACGAACCTCCATCAATCGCATGGCAGGCTTCACCACCATGCCGCCGCGTGACATCGCCAGCTTCCTGCCTCAAGACGGCTTCATGCCGCCGGAAGGCCCGTTCTATCTGGTCGTCAATCCGCACACCGGCACGTGCTATGTCAATCGCGAGCCGGATGTGGCCCGCAAACTTATTGACTCCGATGAGCGCCTGCCGCTCACCCTCGAGGAAGGCTTGGCCATCGCCACCCAGCACCCGGAGTGGCTGCTGGAAAAGAACGGCTTCAATCTGCTCGGCTCACGCTCCGCAGACGGACGCGTGCCGAGCATCTGGATGAGCCAGAACGCACCGCGACTGGGAGCCGTCTGGCCCAATTCCCGCCATACTTGGCTGGGCAACGCGTATTGCACGGCCCGTCGCGGGGTGAGTCTGTTTAAGTAGGTTTAGCGCGCGGCCTTGATCAGCGAACGGATGATGGCTATAAAGCCAAGGCTCATCGCGCCGGCCACCACGGCGAACACCTGCGGGCGGCGCAGCTCGTTGCGTGCGCTGACCGCTCCGGTAACGCAATGATCCTCGAACCAGACGCGCAGCTCGTTGCTGGAGTAGCGGCCGACCAGATTACCCCATGTGAGCATGCGGGTCACATAGCCCGCCGGATTGCTCTCATGGAATTCAAACAGGCGAATGCCGCGGTACCGCGACTTGGGACCATAGCATTCGAACCCGCACGTGGGTGCATAGCCCAGATCGATATCATGCACATGACCAACGAAAGAGTTCTTATGGTCATGCCCGCAGAACAGCGCGAAATAGCCGCCAGCCTCGCGCAAGGCATCCACCTCGCCCACATTCTCGTCCGCGCAGCCGATCGCCTCGCCGAGCCGCGAGCCGGGGCGGCAGACCTCATGGTTGAGCACATAGCAACGCCCGGCGTGCGTGCGCGCGCCTTCCACGGCGTTCGGCGTCCATGCGGGCACTTCCTTCAGACAATCGTAGAATTCCTGCGGCGGAATGTGCTGGAAGGCGATGGCCGGCACGGGCTTGCCGTCGCCATTGCGCTCGCCCAACTCGGTTTGGACGGACCCCAGCCATTCGATGGCCTTGGGGGTGGGGGTGCCGTACCCGTCGGCGTCGGCCAGGTCGAGTCCTCGCGGATTGACCACATACGCCGGGTATTGGGCGTCGTTTTCTTCGGGTTTGCCGGCATAATCGCCTGAATTGACCATCATAACGGACATGGCCACGCGGCCGGAACCATCGGAGGACTCGACGGGCAGCGCGAACGTGCCGGGCTCGAGACTGTCGTCGGGGTTCAGGCAGCCGGGGTATTCGCGGTAGATGTCATCCTGTTCGTCGGCCAGAATGCCGCATTGGAAGTCGTGGTTGCCGTAGGTGGCGGCAAAGGGCACGCCGGCCTCGACGACCGGACCAAGGAAACCGGAGAACGTGCGGCGGACCTTTTCGCGGGTCTCAATCATGAGTTCGTCGAGGGTCGCCGGCGTCTCGTGTGCGGGGCTGGCCTTGCCGGATTGCGTTGAATATACGAGGGTGGAAACCGTCTCGGGCGTGGGGCTGGTCTCAACGGAATCGCCTACTTCGGAAGTCGTGATCACGTCGGTCGAATCGGCGCCGGCAGCGGCGACGGCGTTCGTCACGGTATCGGGGTCAAGCAGCGCGGCTGGTACAGGCTTGCCGGCTTCGGTGAGACGATCGGCCACGCGATCGGATGTTTTGCGAATTACGGGGTGACGCTTGATCCCGCGGATTTTGGCCTCGATCTCGGTGACCGCGCGCACGCGAGCGCCCGGCTCTTCGCCGCGGCGGCGCAGGAACGTGTCGATGTAGGCGGGATCATAGCCGCGGATCTGGTCGCCGGTGAACACCACAAGATCCGGATCGGCTTCGCGGATGGCCTCGCGGATGAGGCGGATGGTGTCGGGCAACACATCGGGGCCGTCCTGTACGTCGGCCATTTGCAGCACGCGGAAGCTGCCGTCTTCGCGGAATCGCAAGCTCGTCATAGCTCTTCAGTCTATGTTGCCGGGCGGCGGATCGCCCGCGCGTTCACAGGACTGGCACAGCAAGGGACGGGGCAGGGCGGGGTGCCGCAGCCGTGTTGTTGCTTGATGGTGCCGCGATTTTGTCATGCAGCGTCGGTGGAGATCCAGACAGCGTCCCTATGCTGACGTTCTGAGACCATTGGCGTCGTTACTGATTCATAGAATGGCCCGGCGCCGACGCTCAAAGAGGCTAGCGTCGGCGGTGGGCCAATATTTGTCGCGTTGCCGATGGTTGTGGGCCTCGTAGCGTCGGTAGTGTGCCATAGCCTGGCAATTTGCCGACGATAAGCTTTCCCAGAGTCGGTATTTCGCCATAAGTTGGTCCGCTGACGACGCTGAGCCGTTTGGCTGTCGGTGCAGTACCAATATTTGGCCCGCCGCCGACGTATGGAGGGCCATCTGGTGGGGTATCGCAGGCGGGGTGTTGTGCCGGAGTCAAAGCGTGGCCCGGCGCCGACGCTGAGTGCCCTCATGTCAGCCAGGTGCATAAGCAAATGCCACGATACGGCATTTCCCGCGGGTTTGCCCGAACCGGCCTGTAGGATGTTACGTGCGTATTGACAAATCCGCGTGGCCCGGCGCCGCCCTGGCACAACGCCGCAGTCGCGTCCGCAAGAGGGCCCGCGCAATAACCAGTAAAGGAGGAACAATGGGTCAGGGTCAATCATCCGTTTTTGATCTCGCAGCGGTAGCCGCAGCGTCCAATGGGGGGAACAACGACCCGCTGCTGCCTCCGGCGCGATTCATTGGCGATCCGCAGAAGCCGAGTCGTATGCCGTACAACAAGTACGCCGCCTACGACAAGCAGATCCCGTTTGATTACCCGGAGCGTACGTGGCCGGGCAAGCGACTGCAGCGCGCGCCGCGCTGGTGCTCCGTCGATCTTCGCGACGGCAATCAGGCCCTCGTCAACCCGATGGATTCCGAGCGCAAGCTGCGTTTCTGGAACCTGCTCGTCTCCATGGGATTCAAGGAGATCGAGGTGGGCTTCCCGTCCGCTTCCGAGACCGATTTCGACTTCATCCGTATGCTCATCGAGCGTGAGCTGATTCCGGACGACGTGACCATCGTGGTACTCACCCAGTGCCGCGAGCACCTCATCCGCCGCACTTACGAGGCGCTCAAGGGTGCCAAGCGCGCCATCGTGCACTTCTACAACTCCGTGTCTGTGTTGCAGCGCGAGGTCGTGTTCCGCAAGAACAAGGAGGAGATCAAGAAGCTCGCCACCGACGCCGCCGAACTGTGCAAGGACCTCGAGAACGAGGCCAAGGGCATCGACCTGTACTACGAGTACTCGCCGGAATCCTTCACCGGCACCGAGCCGGAGTACGCCGTCGAGGTGTGCAACGCCGTGATCGGTGTTATCAAGCCGACTCCCGAGCACCCGATGATCATCAACCTGCCCGCCACCGTGGAAATGACCACGCCGAACGTGTTCGCCGACGAAGTGGAGTACGTCTCCACCCACCTCGACGACCGTGACTCCGTGGTGCTCTCCCTCCACCCGCACAACGACGAAGGCATGGGCGTGGCCGCCACCGAGCTGGCCGTGCTGGCCGGCGCCGACCGCGTGGAAGGCTGCCTGCTGGGCAACGGCGAGCGTACCGGCAACGTCGACTTGGTCACGCTGGGCCTCAACTGGCTCACCCAAGGCATCGACCCGCAGCTTGACCTGTCCAACGTGCCCGAGATTCGCAAGACGGTTGAGTACTGCAACCAGATCAAGATTTCCGAGCGTCACCCGTACGCCGGCAACTTCGTGTTCACTGCGTTCTCCGGCTCGCATCAGGACGCCATCAAGAAGGGTCTCGAGGCTCGTCAGGTGGCCGCCGAGCGTGCTGGCGCCGATCTCGACAGCTTCGTGTGGCTTGTGCCGTACCTGCCGATCGACCCGAAGGACATCGGCCGTACGTACGAAGCCATCATTCGCGTCAACTCGCAGTCCGGCAAGGGCGGCATGGCCTACCTGCTCAAGACCAACCACAATCTTGACCTGCCCAAGCGTCTGCAGATCGAATTCGACAAGATCGTGCAGAACTACGCTGACACGACCAAGAAGGAAGTCAAGGACGAGGATATCTGGCGTCTGTTCAAGGACGAGTACCTGCCGGTCGAACAGTCCGGCATGACCGCCGCCGGTGTGGTTGTGGGCGATACTCATGACGCCTCGCTCGTGCCGTGGGGCCGCTTGAAGCTGCTCAAGGTGGCCGTCAGCTCCGGTGAGGATGGCTCCGACACCGTGCTCAAGGCTCGTCTGCTCGACCGCGGCGTGAACGTCGGGGTCGATGCGCCCGTGGAGCGCGAGGTCTCCGGCATCGGCAACGGTCCGATCGCCGCTTTCCTCAACGCCATTTCCAACTTTGGCGTTGACGCCTCGATTATGGATTACGTGGAGCACACCATGTCCGTCGGCACCGACGCCATGGCCGCCTCGTACGTGGAATGCCAGGTCGGCGAGGCCGATGACGCGCAGATCGTGTGGGGCGTCGGCATCGATTCGTCGATTACCACTAGCGCCCTGAAGTCGATTATCTCCGCCATCAACCGTTTCCAGCGCAAGCGCTGAGCGCTAGCAGAGCAAAAACAAGGCTCCCTCTGATTGCATCAGAGGGAGCCTTGTTGTCTGTGTTTTACTTACTACTGGGTGACGCCGTTGGTGCCGGTGTTCCCGCCGGTGCCTCCGGAATTACCATTATCGTTGCCGGTATTGTTCCCGTTGTCACCGCCGGTATTGTTGCCGGCGTTGCCATCTCCGCCGGTAGTGGTGCCGGGATAATTCGGGCACTCGGTGGAATAGCTCGGATTGGCGAGGCACTGCTGGGCGAACTCCTGAGCCTGCTGTTGCTTCTTGGCTTCCTCTTCGGCCGCCTTCTGCTGTGCGTCCTGCTCAGCCTGCTTCTGCGCGTCTTCGGTGGACTGCTTGTTGGTGTTGTTGGACAGGCCGCTGCTCTGTCCCTTGCCCAAGCCCCAAGTGCCGTCGGAGCCGCCGATCTTGCCGTTGTCTTTAGCGGTCGGGAACTGCTCCGCCTCGGTGCCTTGCAAGGCCTGAGCCATGAACTCCTGGAACAGGTGGGCGGGGTATCCAGTGGAAGAGACGCCGTATCCGGAGAAGGCTGGCACCACTTGCGGATTGCCCTTATCGTCCGGATTCCAGATAGCCCACACATTCATCATGCTGGGGGTGTATCCCACGAACGACGAAGCCATTTCGTCGTTGGCGGTACCGGACTTGCCGGCGACGGGCCGGCCCAACATGCTGGATGTGCCGGCCGCCGTACCGTACGTGGTGGTGCCCTGCATGGCCTTCTGTACCAAAGCGCAGTCGTTGGCATCGAACACCTTGGTGCCGTTGCTGGGCGCGTTGTACATGTCCTTATTGTTGGAATCAAGCACTTTGGACACCATGTGCAAGGTGTTCTTCACGCCATTGTTGGCGATGGTCGAATGGCCTTGCGCCAAATCCCACACGGTCAGGGCGTTGATGCCCAGCACGTTGTACATGGAGTTTTCATCGATATCGCCCTGAATGCCCGCTTCATGGGCGATTGCGGCCGTGCGCTTCGGCGTCAGATGCTCATTGACGTTCATGAACACCGTGTTCACCGAGTTGGCGGTGGCCTGATACAGATTGATGTTGCCCCAGTTGTTCTCCAGAGCGTTGTTCACCTCTTGATCCAAGCCGGTGAAGTGCTGGTGGGAATTGCCGTTGAACAACGTATCGAAGCTGACGCCGGATTGCGCGGCCCCCAGCAAAGCGAACGGCTTCATAGTCGAACCCGGTTCGAATACGGCCTGATCGGCATTGTTGAGCTGCTTGGACAGATAATCTGAACCGGCGTATACGGACAATACTTCACCGGTCTTCGGGTCCAGCGCTATGCCGCCGATTTGCAGGGATTCAGGCATGTCGTCCAGACGGGTGTCGCCGATGGACTGCATAAGATCCTGCTTGCTCTTGTCGATGGTGGTGATGATCTTGTATCCGCCAGTATCCAAATCCTCTTTGGTAAAGGCCTTGGACTGCACCAGCTCGCGGCGCACCATATCCAGCAGATAACCGTTCGGCCCCGCGTATTCGTTCTGCTGCGCCACCGCGGCGGTCTGCGGGAACTTGGCATCAGTGTGCTGCTTGGCAGTGATGTAACCATCCTCCTGCATGATGTTCAGCACACGCTTGAAGCGCGATTTGGCCATATCGGCGTTATCGGCCGGATCCCACGTGGACGGTGACGGAATAATGCCGGCGATCATCGCCGCCTCAGACAGCGTCAGATCCTTGGCGTCCTTATTGAAGTATGCCTTGGCCGCTGCCTGGATACCGTAGGAGTTGCGGCCCAGATAGATGGTGTTCATGTAATTGCACAGCACCTCGTCCTTGGATTCGGTCTGCGCGATTTTGATGGCCATGATGGCCTCGCGCGCCTTGCCCACATAGGATGTGGTTTCGCCCATGTAATACCGCTCGGCATACTGCTGGGTGATGGTGGAACCACCTTGGCGCGTGCCCTTGGTCACATTATTAATGAATGCGCGGGCGATGCCCTTCAGATCAAGGCCTTTATCCGTGTAGAACGTACGGTTTTCGGACGCCACAATCGCGTTGCCGATGTAGTCCGGCAGCCCCTCGCAAGAGATGATTTCACGATTCTGTTCCGCGTAGGAGCCGATCGCGGTGGTGCCGTCCGCGTAATACACGGTGGTTTTCTCGGCCAACGCGAACTTTTCGGGTTGCGGGACCTCGGTGGTGGTGTACAGGTATGCGAATACTGCGATACCGGCCAGCAAGCCCAGTCCAATCAGGGAGAAGAAGATGCCCAGCACCCATTTCAGTACACGGTGCTTGCCTTTTCCTGTGTTCTTTTTCTTCCTGTTCGGGGCTCGATGGCTATTGGAAGCCTTGTGGCTTGCGTGGCGGGAACGGCTCTCCTGGGGCGTATAGGGGCCCTCCTGTGCGGAGTGGCCGGCTCTGCTTTGCGCGGTGCGCGGTTGCCTCAGAGCGGGGCCATTGCCTCCCGAATGTGCACGACGAGTATAAGAAGCCATGGTGTCCACCGTAACTGTTGGCCTTGAACAATCGTTTGACGTGAGCGTAACCACACGCATTTATGCCGGTATTTTTTCCGGAATTCTTACAATTGGGCACGCTTCTTGATGTTGCATGAATATTGCCTGAATGCGCTGGTTGGTCTGCCGTGCGACCCGGCGCGCACGTTTCGTGTCGCTGCGCTGGTCCATACGTCTCCATAGACTTATCCCCAGCCTCCACGCGGCGCTATGTCACCCAACTCCCCCAGGGCAGGAATGCAGCAGGGTAAGTGGCCTCTGACGGGTGTGTGGAGGTTTTCTTTATGTGCGGATTTGGCTGTGAGCTGGCACTAGCGTGGTCCCCTGTCCGGGGCGCGGCCGTACAGTCGAACGTATGAATGACGCACAGACCCCTAGAATTCGCGACCCGCATGCGGCGGTCAATCTGGTCGGCTCAGGCGCAGCGCAGCCTGACTCGTCGTCGAACGTTGTTGACCCATTGGCTGCGCTCGGCCCGGTCTCCGGTTCAGATGCATCGGCATCCACATCAGGCTCCTTACGGGATTTCAGGCCGCTGGACATGGACGATGCGGATGGGGCATCTGATATCGACCGTGGCTTGGCCCGGCTTGACCCGCTTACCGTGCGCCCGCGAATCTCCAGCCGCGTACTGTGCGTGGTATTCGGTCTGCTCCTGATCGCTATCGGCTTCGGCGTGTGGTGGGGGTGCGTGTTTACCGAAAACGGACAATCGTACGACGAACTGGTCTGGAAAAACCTGCACAACGATGTACCGTCCTGGGCCACCGGCGTGATGAACGCCGTCGCACAATCCTGGCTGGTTATCGCTGTCAGCTGCACAATTGCCGCAATCGGCATTATTACGGCGCTGATTCGACGCCGCTGGTGGTTGGCCGGGCAAATCGCCGTGTTCGCCGTGGTCTGCTTGGCCGTCACCCGTATCAAGGGTCTGTTGCCGCGTCCGTTCATCATCAACACTGAATCTCCTGCCGCTAATTCCGCGCCTTCCGGTCACACGATGCTGGCCGCAGCCTGTGCGGTGATTCTGCTGCTTACCGTGCCTCGTGCGGTTCGAGCTTTGGCGGGCGTCATCGGCGTGGTTTGGGCGGTGACCGTCGGTGTCTCCGTGATATACGGACAATGGCATCGCCCTTCGGATGTGGCGATGTCCATCCTGCTGGTGGCGGGATTGGCCCTGCTCGCTCTGGCAGTTACGCGCAAGTCCGGCATGGACGAGCCGGGTCGCCGCGTCTCCTCAGTGAGCGTGCAAATCGTCGGCAGCGTGCTGATTACCGGGGGCCTGCTGTTGCTCGCCTACAGCGGTTATGTGATCTGGCAGGTGGTGCCGGGGCTCAATGTCAGCGCCAGCTGGGCGGTTCAGGGGGCGAATGTCAGCGCTGTTGTGGGCATTGCGGGTGTGGCCATGCTCGCATTCGGACTGTTGCTGGCCCTGCGTCAGATCACTGCAGCGCCCTTAAGCCGGCTGGGTCTGATCGGCGCTCCGCCGGCACCGCCCAAACGGTAAAACATGGGGTGCGAACGGCCGAATTTGCCCGGCACAACGGCGGAATTTGGCAGTTGGACATGATTCATGAGTATTATGACGCCAGAAACGTCGTGTGTTTCGCGCAATACATAAGGAGTGGGTATGGCTACCAAACTGGTGATTGTGGAGTCTCCGACCAAGGCCCACAAGATCGGTGACTACCTGGGCAAGGGGTACACCGTCATGGCGTCGGTCGGCCATATCCGAGACCTCGCGCAGCCCAGCCAGGTGCCCGCGGCAGACAAGGCCAAGTTCGGCAAGTTCGGCGTGGACGTCAACGACGGGTTCAAGCCGTATTACATTGTCGACGGCGACAAGAAGCGTACGGTCAGCGAACTCAAATCGGCCCTGAAGAACGCCGATGAACTCTATCTGGCGACTGATGAGGATCGCGAGGGCGAGGCCATCGCGTGGCACTTGGTGCAGACCTTGAAACCCGAGGTGCCGGTCAAGCGCATGGTGTTCCACGAGATCACCAAGAACGCCATCAACGCCTCCCTGAACAACACGCGCGATGTGGATGGCAATATGGTCGACGCACAGGAGACCCGCCGCATCCTCGACCGTCTGTACGGCTATGAGCTGTCGCCGGTGCTGTGGCGCAAGGTGGGCCCAGGCCTGTCCGCCGGCCGCGTGCAGTCCGTGGCCACCCGCCTGATCGTGGAACGCGAGCGCGAACGCATGGCGTTCAAGCGCGCACCGTACTGGGATATCGTCGCCACGCTGTCCGCGCCTGACGCGCTGGGGGAGCGTGCCGAATTCTCCGCCCGCATGATCGCGCTCGGCGGCAAGCGACTCGCCGGCTCCAAGGATTTCGGTGCCGACGGCCAGCTGACCCCGGACGGGTTCGCGGCGAACGTTCGCCAGCTTGATGAGGCTGGTGCCACTGCCGTGGCTGAAGCGCTGAGGACCGCCGATTTCACTGTGATGTCGATGGAAACCAAGCCCGTACCGCCGCCGCCCGCAGCCGCCGTTCACCACCTCGACCTTGCAGCAGACCGCCGGCAATCGCCTCGGCATGGGTGCTCGCGTCGTGATGCGCGCGGCCCAAAGCCTGTACGAGAACGGCTACATCACCTATATGCGAACCGATTCGGTGACGCTGTCGCAGGAGGCCATCACCGCCGCCCGCAACGCCGTCTCCTACCATTTCGGCGACAAGTTCCTCTCCGCCGAGCCCAAGCAGTACGCCACCAAAACCGCTGGCGCGCAGGAAGCCCACGAGTGTATTCGCCCGGCGGGCTCGCGCTTCCACGACCCGGACGAGCTGGCTTCCAAACTTCCCGGCGACCAGCTGCGCCTATACACGCTGATCTGGCAGCGCACGCTTGCCTGCCAGATGGCTGACGCCACCGGTTCCACCGCCACCGTGCGCCTGTCTGCGCCGGCCGGCCCCACCGAGGGCGAGGCCGTGTTCCAGGCGTCCGGCACCGTCATCGAATTCCCCGGGCTTTATGAAGGCCACGGGGGAGGGGCGCAAGCCCAAGGCCGCCGCTCCCGGCGCCTGGGGC
>ENA-OQCO01000159-OQCO01000159.1-human-gut-metagenome-genome-assembly--contig:-NODE-159-length-39072-cov-3.668045_pt1 | contig 39072 bp, 38 predicted proteins | sample MGYA00242500_ERZ504582 | MGnify/ENA primary metagenome ERZ504582 (study PRJEB26092, sample SAMD00036346) | human gut metagenome | host: Homo sapiens | study: EMG produced TPA metagenomics assembly of... | reverse complement strand
CCATAAAAAATACTCATCATATGTTTGTATTTTCAATTTTTTGTTAATTTTTTTGTAATCCCGCATTTTTATAATCTTATTTAATTCTAGTTCATTAACATTAATTTTATCATTATTTTGTTGCAAAAACGGTAACAATTTTTTATTATCTCTGGACACTTGTGCCAACTCACTCATTATCCCTTTATTGTATCCATTATATGTGTTTTCATCACATATTCTAGGTGTAATTTCATAGAAATAATATTTCCAAAAACTTTTCTTCTGTAATCGCAAAGAATATTTTGAAAAAAAGGAATTTTTAAACAAAAGCCCCGAACTATAATTATTAAAAAAACGTTGAATTAATTCGTGAAGAACAAATTCAAAAACAATACCTGAATCCTTTCTTATTCCATCGTCTTTGTTATATAGCCAATAAAGGATTAATGTACCATTTTCTTGTGAGAAAAAATTTCCATATTGCATATGCGCCATTGAGTTTCGTATAGTCATAATTTGATCCCATGGTTTTTTCTTTTTATTTTCAAAAGAATGAAACAAGCAAATATTAGAAATACCATTAGTTAATGGTTCTTGTTTAATAAATTCAAAATAATCTTTTAAATGAATATCATTTTCTACTTCTCTGATAAACTCCTTAAAACTATATCCATTTTTATAATAATCATTCAATTTCTCTTTATTCAACAATAATAAACAACTATCAATAAATACACGAAACCTTCCGTAGTCGAAACCATTATGCTTAATTATTTCTCCTGTTCTGAATCTTTCGATTATCTTATCGATGTTAATCTCCTGAAAATATAGATTTTGATATTCATTAATTAACACCAAATTATTGTTTAAATAATTCAACATAACCGCTCATCTCTCTTTCTAAAGAACAAATTTTTATCATATCGGACATCTTTCAAAAATTGTAAACTCGTTGTAAATTTCTCTCTAACTTTCTCGAAATCCGCATAAAATAAGGAGATTTAGACAAAAGAGAAACTCCTGCCGTGGCAGATGAAAAGTATTTTTATCATTATCAAAACTCCTTCAAAAATGAAATATTATTACGCGTTTTGCCACCGATTTTACGGACCTCTGCACTACCGCTGACTAGTACAGAAATGGTCAAATACGGCAAAATGCTTCAAAGTGTAGACGTCAAAAGTAGTAAACAGGTAGTAAAGTAGTCAGTGTTTTACTACCACCCGTTTGGAACAACCAGGCCTTCCTTCAATCCCAGATAGTTACCTATTTGTATTGCCAACTTTTCAAGTTGCGCATAAATAGATTCTTTTACAACCCTATATTCTGCTCCAAGGATATGTTCTGTTAGTCCAAACATGATGTCGTCATGTAGCAAGTCCTTATTTTTCAGCGCAACTCCCAGTTTGTAATGCGCCATTGCATTTCTAAACTTATCATTCTTCCATTGGTCATCTAGAATAAAACAGGTACCTAACTTATCATTAATTTGAGGAATAACATTAAGTAATGAATAATACAGCAAATATGCGAATCGCAATTTAGTAGGCATCTCTTCTTTTATCCATCGATCAATGCAAAATATCAAAAAATTGATTTGGCATAGTATCGAGAAAAGCACAAACCTATCACTAAAATCATTGCCCACTGGAGATTTAACAAATCCTCCGTAATCACACACATCAAAGTTTAATGTGTCATCTACCTGATATTCTCTTAATGCATTAAACAACGCAATGTATTCACCGCCAATTTTAGCCATAGATTTTACATATTCACCGTTGTTGCCATCATATTGAAAGAAAGGTGAATAATATCTGCATAATATCGTATTTCCACACAGAGCCCCATTCACCGTATCAACACCATAAATATCATATAAATGTAGCTTTTGGGCTATCGGTTTACATATGCTTCCAAAATAGTGATCGCTTTCAGAATACGCTTGCTCTAATAAATCATATATCGCATCATAATCTTGCTGCCATAGCTTAACACTAATTCTAATTTGCTCATAAAACTTTTCTTCATCCTAGTGAACTGCGGAATTGGCAACTTATTTTTACATGAATTATTTACAGCCTTTACCCAATCTTCTGCTCCATCAATAACAACTCCGAGGTATGGTAACAAAGATGGTATATAGTTTGATTTACTAGGATCGATATGGCGTGTCACTGTATATAAAAATCTCAAATCGCTTTGGATCATAGATCTAGCAGCCTGCTGCACTTGATTTAAAGACGAAAAATCTATCAAATGAAATCACCTCTTTTTATTCATTTGTTTTTCTCTACACACAAATAGAATATATACATACTATCATATTTTTGCGTTTTTCTCCACTAAAATAAAGTTCCAGACTTATCATCTGAAACTTTATAATGAATCTTTTTATATTCTTTCACCTTTTCCTTAAATATGCTCACATAATCTTTATCTCTCTGATTAATATACTTTGTTCCGTATAATATGCAATTAGTAATTTTCTCGTTGCCTTATTACTTCTGATAATATCGACAACATCTTGTCAACTTGGATTGGCTTTGCTATATGTCCATTCATTCCGGCTGCAATAGCATCTCTCTTATCTTCTTCAAATGCATTTGCTGTCATTGCAACAATCGGTATACTCGCTTTATCCTTATCTGGTAAATTTCTAATTGCCTGTGTTGCTTTATAACCATCCATTTGGGGCATCTGGATATCCATAAGGATCATATCATATGTGTCTGCTGGCATCTTTTCTATCCTGTTTACACACTGAATGCCATCCTCCACATGCTCTATCTTAAGACCTGCATTCTCAAGAATTGCCTCTGCAATCTCTGCATTTAAATCATTATCCTCCGCCAAAAGGATATTCCTGCCTTCAAGGATTTCACTTCCTGTTTCAGACTCTTCAATATACTTTTTTTACATAATAGCTTTCATCCGCTATCCTGTGCTTTAATGTAACTGTAAAGGTGCTGCCTTTTCCAAGTTCACTTTCTACATTTATTGTTCCTCCCAACAGATCAACATATTTCTTGACGATTGACATCCCAAGTCCGGTTCCTGCGATTTTGCTCTTTGTGGTGTTCTGCTCACGTGTGAATGCCTCAAAAATATTTGTCAGATACTCCTGACTCATACCAATTCCTGTATCACTCACCCTGGTCCTTACCATCATATATCCATCCTCATCACATGGCAATTCATCTATGCTTACCTTAACAGAACCACCGGATGAAGTATACTTTATGGCATTGCTCAGGATGTTGACAAATATTTCTTTTACCTTAGTAGTATCTGTCAGTATATTTTCATGTTCTACGTTTATTGTGTATTGAAGTACAAGATTCTTTTTCTTTGCTTCATCACCAAATATTTCAAATAAGTTCTGCCGGATGTCTTCAATACGACCATAGTTCTCATCAATTTCCATCCTTCCACTTTCAATCTGAGCCATATCAAGTACATTATTTATGATTGACAGAAGAAGATTTCCTGACTGTTGTAGTTTTTTTAAGTATTCTGAAATTTCAGGCAGATTCTTTCCTTTTAGCTCATTCACCATAAGCTGTGCATAACCCAGAATCGCATTCATAGGAGTACGAATGTCATGAGACATATTGTTAAGAAAACGAGTCTTTGCGAGACTGGCATCCTCTGCTTTTTTCAGAGCGATTTCCAATTTGTCATTAAGTTTTTGTGTATCATTTGCTGCAAGCTTTGCGACAGCTTCTGCTTTTCTTGCCTTCCGTAAAAGTACAAGGATAATTCCAATGATAATGAGTACAAAAACTCCTGCCGTGACAAAAAAAGCAAGCATATTGTCTTTTACAAAATCATAAAAAGTCACCTTATCTGCCGTACTATCATAGATAGCAAGTGCACTTGTAAGCATATCAGATGGCATGTCCTTCAAAGTTTTATTCAGTATCGACAAAAGGATTCCCTCGCCCTCTCTTACTGCAAAGCATGCCTCCATTGTTTTTGTAAGTGGAACACTCTTGAAATCTCGTTCGTTATCATATTTCAGAGCCTGACTGGTTCCCATGAGAAAACAATCTGCTTTTTCATTCATGATCATATCTGCCGCATCAGCAAATGAATCATAATCTACCAGCTTCCATCTGGGATAACTGAAAGCAATATGCTGTTTTAAGGCTTCTTGTTCTTTTGGCACAGCTACTGTATACGACTTGTCCTCATTGAAATATTTCTCATCAGTTACCGCCATCAGACTGTAGGTCCAGGCTGTATTTGTAAGTGTATAGCCTTTTTTTTCTGCAAGATCAGGATTTCTGCCAGCATAAAAAATCATGTCAATTTCATGATCCTGCAGTGCCTGAAGCATTTCGTTGTAATCGTCATATCCCCGGATATTAAATTCCAACGTTTGATTCCCCAGACAATCTTTGGCATAGGAAATATATTCTGCCAGCATACCAGTAAGTTTTCCTGTCTCTTGATTCATGGAAAATATTGCCTGATCATTGTTCAAAAATCCTATCTTTATACCCCCATGTTCTTCCACCCAGGACTTTTCTTTGCCTGTAAGACTCTGTTTATAATCAAGTGTAAAATACTTCTTATACAGATCTGACTTAAAGAAAGGACTATCTTGTTCCAGCTGACGCATAGCATAATCCATCTTCGTCTTGATATCACTGCGCTCTTTATTTATTGCAAAATATATGCCTGATTTACCAATAGTTGTAACGGATGATATTCCCTGTTCAGACCAGATAGATTCCTCCAGAGATACAAAACAATCGATCTCATGATTTGCTAATTTCTTTTCGACATCATCATCATTATTCACATTTACATGTTTTGTATGTATGCCATTCTTCTTTTCCCATTCTGTCAGCATGATTTCAGGTTCTGTGCCCATGAGCACACCTACGCGTTTTCCATCCATAGCCTTGAAATCAGACGTCCCAATATCCGTATGTGATAAATCAGCATAAAGAATATATTTTTCCTCACTCATGGGTTCATCCGAAAAAAGCATCTTTTGTGCACGTTCATCAGTGTAAGAGATATCGCCCATGATATCTATCTCACCATTTTCAAGCTTATCAAAGCAGTTAGACCAGTCACATTTCACATACTCAAATTTCCATCCGGTATAGCCTGACAAAGCCTGCATGAGTTCATAGCCATATCCTCGTCTGACACCGTTTTTATCAACATAATTAAAAGTATCCTCAAATGAGCCGACACGAATGGTCTGTGGCTGTTTTTCATCATTATTCGTTTCAGCTGCCTGACAGTGTACTAATAACATCATCCATATTCCCAGGATCACAAATATATATGCAAATAGTATGGCTGTTTTTTTTCTACTTTTATTCATTCTTCTTTCCTGATTCTTTTGTATTTTCCTGTTTTACAGTATCAAAATATTCAACGATTCCGATGTGTCCATTCTTCTTTAAAGGAGACTACAATGTATGCAGTTTCAGTTTATACATCTAACTGTCATTTCCCACCGTCGCTTTTACCTGCATAGAAATAACAGCATAAAAAAAACTGTCCTGCAGACAGTACACGTCATTTCATGCAACTGGCTGCCATTTTACAGGCCCTGTAGCTTTGCGTCCCAGACTTTCATCTGGTTTGCCAATTTCCTTATTACAGCTTTTAAACGTATGCAAAAAACTGGTTTTATCATACTTTAATGCTCTACTGTACATAATAAAACATTACCACTTTAGCACGTGAAAATAAAGAAAAGAACAGCCGATATATACATTCAAACTGTTCTCCTACTTCCGAAGTCCACGTAGCATTGACATTACTGTTTCCTGCTATACCTCATTTTTGCTTATATCATTTTTATAATATCATAGGTTATTATGTTTGTCACATAAAACTTTGAAGAATAAATTAACTCCTCTCTCCAGCTTATCTTTTCTTGCCTCGTTTCTATTTCTTTTTGTTGTTTGATTTATGAACTGGCAATTCATCGTACATTGCATTGAAAAGTCCAGTCAGATATTCTTTACTATCAATATCTTCTACTAACAGCATCTCTTTTGCCCCGTCATACGGTAATTCATAAGTCGCAGTTTCCATATAAGAAACTGCAGATTTTTTCGGTTTCACAAGTAACCTATCATCATATATGCCTCCGGCATTTCATACTGCTTTGCTCTCTCAATATCCAATTCCTTCATTTTTTCAATAATACTGTCTAATATCTCCTGCTTGCTTTTATAATGCTTATACAATGTAGCCTTGGTCACTCCAAGTTTTGAAGCAATATCATTCATGGATGTTCCCATATATCCACTCTGTGCAAATAACTTCAGGGCTTCTTCCAATATTTTTTCCTTTGTGTTCTTTTCTTTACTTTCCATATCTATCTCCTAATTTGAATCTGTTATAAAGTTATCGTCCCCCTTCCCCCTTTGACAGCAAGGTAACAATATAATAAATAATTCCAAATACAGCTATACTTCCCATCATAATGCCAATCATCTGATTTACACTTACCACATTTCCATGAAATACCGGATTGCAATCAAGAGTTCTTTTTATTACATCAACCATTTCACCAGGATAATGTTTTCTCTCCATCTCCCTGAATACTCCGTGAAGCATATGATTCTTAATCAATGAAGTGGCATATGTACTCGGAAGATAAGACAGTGCCTTCTGAAGACCTGAACCAAAATTTGAAATCGGCATATAAGCACCACATATAAAACCATATCCTGCGCTGACAATTGTACCTACAGCCGAAAGCTGTCCCTGTGTTGTTAATGGAAAGCTAACGATACTTGAAAGCGTACTTCCAAACAGAACGAGCAATATCATATCAAATAGAACCCATAATACATCTGCTGCATTCATATACCATCCCATTTTAAGTAAATATCCCAGGCATAATACAAACGCAAGTCCATTGACCATCAAAGAATTAGCAACTGTTGACAGAAAATATCCCAAATAAATTTTTCCACTGCTGATAGGTGAAACATCAAAGTCCTTCCTTGTTCCATTTGCCTTGTCCTGCACCATAGTCAAATTCACACAAAATGTTACAGTAATACAACTTACTGCCATAAGTGATGCTGTCAGCTGTGCTGCTACTGTTCCATTAATGAGCTTATCCGAAATTGTGATCACATCCGGAATCGCTGCTGTAAAAGAATCTCTGAAAACCTTTGCAAGAAACGTAGCATACAGAACAATCAGAATGACGGGTGTGATCATTGATGTAAACAACATCCCTTTATCTTTAAAAAACAGTTTCCTATTCCTGTTCATTAACGCCAATACTGTTCTCATTAATGCTCACCTCCAAGCTTCTTCCCTGTGACTGCAAGAAATACATCATCCATACCGCCTTTTACTACTTCATAATCCATGAATAGGTCCTGATGCTCTACAATAAGCTTCGTAGCTTCCTTCGTATTTCTTACTTTTATCTGATATCCGTCACGTATTTTTTATATTCTCTGTTCAATGACTTTATTTCATCTTCGGAAACACCATAAACAGACACTATATCCTGTACATAATCATTCTTAAGTTCAAACGGTGTACCTTCTGCTGCAACACTTCCTTTGTCAAGAATCACAACATAACCAGCATTGGCAGCCTCTTCCATATAATGTGTAGTCAAAAATACTGTCATATTTTCTGTTTTCTGAAGCTTCTCGATAACATTCCAGATTAACTGTCTTGTCTGTGGATCAAGCCCTGTGGTAGGCTCGTCAAGAATCAAAATTTCCGGTCTGTGCAATAATGCACGGGCAATATCAATTCTTCTTCTCTGACCTCCCGACAGCTTACCTACAGGTCTGTTTAAAAACTCGTCAAAATCCAGAATCTCGACCAGCTCCTGTAATCTCTTATCAAAGGCATTTCCTGTAATTCCGTACAAAGCAGCTCTGCTCATTAGGTTCTCTTTCACCGTAAGTGGTTTATCAAGTACGCTATCCTGAAATACAACACCAAGCATCCTTTTTGTCTGTGTGCCGGCTTTGTCAGTTTCTATTCCGTTTACCTGAACCGTTCCACTGTCTTTTTTCAGCAGTCCACAAAGAATAGAAATGGTTGTACTTTTCCCTGCACCGTTTACTCCAAGAAAAGCAAACAATTCTCCTTTTTTCACACGAAAGCTCAAATCATTTACCGCTTTTACTTCGCCAAAGCTTTTATTCAGATGGCTGATTTTAATTATATCTGATTCCATATATTCTCCTTTTGTTTTCATTTTTTTAAATGCCACAGTATATATTAGATTTACCTTTACTATTCTTACATTCATTTTCATCTACAAAATATCCTTCTGGTGTCGCATACTCTCCTGTAATTCCATTTAAATATCCGGGAATCAGCTCTTTACACAGAAAGAAAGATGCATCCTGGACGATGCACATCCCAAAAACTTTCTCTTACCAGATTTTCTACTTTCTGATGTTCTTTTTCTCTAAACGAATCTCAATATTACTTTTTTCCATTTCTTTTATGTCCTTTCTTAAAAATAAAAACCGATAATCCTAATTTTTCAGTATCAGAATTAACGGCTCTGCGTCTTAAGCGTCTGGCTCTTATATTACTGTTTCATTTCTTCTACTATTTTATCTAGCATCTGTTCAAACTGACATTTTGCTTTCGCCTTATCTGCTGCACCATCATACACGCTATAATAGAAAAACATATTTGCATAAAATTTAACTGCATTCTCCTCTGGATCTTTTATTTTCATATTTTTGAACAGATCCTTCACGTATCCTGCCGGTCCAGATACCAGATATTGCTGATATAATTTCTGCATTCCTTCACTACGAAACTGTTCTATTGTCAGCATCTTCCGAAACGATGATGCAAAATCATCCTCTGTCCAGTATTCAAACATAGACTTACTGTATTCCACAAAATCATCAAATGATACTGTCTCATACTTTTCAGGCGTTTTCTCTTTATCCTCTTATGGCATATCATATTCTGTTGCCTGTTCGCCATCCTGTTGCTCCATACGCTGCACAATACAGTCAAAAATATCTCTTTTACTTTTGTAGTGACGGTACAATGCCCCTTTTGTCATATCAAGTTCTCCTGCTATCTGGCTAACAGAGACAGCCTCGTAGCCATCTCTGGCGAACAGATGCAGTGCCACAATTAATATTTCTTCTTTCCTATTACCCATGCACATTTCCTCCAAAATAAATAAACGACCGTTTACATCTTAATAACAGTAAACGATCGTTTATTTGTCAATACTTTTCTTTTTGTTTATATTATCTCTTTTTATAAATCAGAAGTTCTGGATTTTCACCATCTTTTTCATATGTACATATGATGATAAAATCCATATCTGCCAGAATACCAAAACACCGGTCTCCTCCGAATTCAGACTCCATTTGATTTCCCAAATAAGTTTTCTGATCATCCAAAAACTTTACTTTTTGTCCATTTGGCAGTTGATATTCAAGATTCACATATTTCCCCACAAGTGCATTTAGTTTGTCTACTCTTGGAAGTCCGTCTATATGCAGATCATTTATTTCGTTCATCAATTGCTTTTTAAACTCTTCAAACTGTCCATTGTCACTAAGTTCATCATATCTTTTCCAGTAATCCAACTTTGGAAGCATCTCTTCCAAATAAAAGCGTGCCTGTTCTTCGGTAAAGTTTTCATTTACCATATTCTTTACACATACATCAATCAATTCATCCATATCATTATACGTGTACGTTCCATCTGCATAGCACCATTTACAATATTCCTCATTCAATGTACCATCTTTGTCACGTCCTAAGATAGAATCATCAATCGGCATTCCACAGCACTGACAGATCAGCTTTCTTGGTTCTCCCAAAAGCGTATTAATGGAGACATCAAATTCTTTTGATAAAAGCCTTAGTGTATCAATATTCGGAACTGTATCTCCATTTTCCCAACGGGATACTGCCTGTCTCGTCACCATAACTTTATCTGCCAGATCGTCTTGTGACATTCCTCTTTCTGTTCTAAGCTTAAGAATTATCTTTTTTGTTTCCATAGTCGTCACCTCCGTCATCTTTATCATATCGATAAATCTGCAGTCTGAAAAGCAACCTGCTGTTGCCATAATCTATCTATTTCCTTCCAATCCAGGCATCTCACAAAGCTTTCATCTGGAAATTCCACCTGCTTGTTCCACGGACGATCATATACAGCTACTTTACAATCTTTAAAATGCTGCACATGCTCAAACGCAGCTGGTGAATCTTCGATTGCAAAATCAAAATGCATGCAATAAAGTTCTTCTAATGTCAGATTATAGGTATGATCCTGTTTGCACATTTCTCGTCCATATTTATCAACAAAATAAATAGGAAGCCTATTTAAGTGATGTTCATCCAACCATCTTCTAGATGGTTCATAAGAATCAAATGGTCTTCCTGTGACAACAAAAACCTCATGTCCTTCATCAACCCACTTGTTGATCACTTCTGAAGCTCCCGGTGTTTCTTCATAATCTAGTAAATTTTCTGGAATATGCCCTGCCTTCATCAATTCATCATACTGTTCTCCACTTAAATCAAATGATTTCTGAAGATTAAAGAACTGTACTTCCCTATATGGCACATCAATATTAAATAATTCTTTTGCAATTTTGGTGAAATACTTCGCTGTTTCACAGATAACGTCATCGAAGTCTATATATATTTTCATCGCTACATCCTTTCCAGTCTACATATATATTTTAGACATCCCTTAAACATGATCAAACTATATTATCGGCAATAATTCTATTATTCCTTATTGAGTTTCGTCATTTTTGCCGTACCTTTGTCTCTCGTGATCCAGCAAAATGTACATACAAAGATAATTCCTTTTACAATTGATGTCACAGAAAATGCCCACCATATACCTTCTAGTCCAAGCAATGCTCCACCCAAAATGATCGCAAGCGGAATTCTTGCACTGGTAAATAAAATGCTGATCACACTGCATAAATGTGTTTTTCCTAATCCTGATAATGCCCCTACTGTCATCAGTTCTACAGCCATAAACGCTTCACTCACCCCAATGATCGTCAAATATCCGATCGCGATCATAATTGCCTTTGGTTCATGGAAGAAAATCTCTGCGATTGCCTTTGGTTGAAAAACAAACATGATCGTAATAAAGATTCCCCATATTCCAACGCTGCACAAAGAGGCTTTGTATCCTTTTCTGACACGATCCATCTTTCCTGCTCCATAATTTTGCCCGATAAATGCATTTAGAGCTGTCCCAAATCCATCGGCTGTATTCCATGAAACAGATTCAATCTGCCCTCCGACTCTCTGGACTGCAACTGCTTCTGCTCCAAACCCTGAAACCATACGAGTTAATACCATGGAAATTCCACAGTAAACCATTCCCTGAATCGCTGTCGGAATACCAATCTTGCAGATTCCACTTAGATATTTAAATGGAATTTTTGTAAATAACTTGATTCCTTTTAATACATTTTGTTTTTTCTGTCGGATAATTCCAAGGATCAAAATAGTCATAACAATTGCCTGTGCACTTACTGTTGCAATCGCAGCTCCATTTACCCCAAACTTGTTAACTGGTCCAAGCCCCAGGATCAGTAATGGATCCAAGATCATATTCGTTACAAGTCCTATAAAATTGGCTATAAATGGCGTCTTTGAATCTCCTTGTGCTGTATAGATTCCAGTTAAAGTGAGTGTCAAAAATGAAAACACGATCAATCCACAGGCTATTTTTGTGTAAGATAATGCTGCCTGCAATGCCTCTGGATCTTGTAGCTGAAAGAATCCTACCAGCGGATGCAAAAACAGTAACATCACTGCTGCAAATAAAAGTCCCATAAGCGTTGCCAGCTGAACTGCTGTCTGTGCATACTTATGGGCTTCTTCTTTGTCTCCTCGTCCAATGCATTGTGCTACCTGTACCTGTCCTCCCATTCTCGACATCGAAGCTAACCCTTGTGAAAACCACGTAAACATGCCTCCGACACCAACTCCAGCAACTGCTTTTGATCCAAGAAGTCCAATCCATGCCATGTCTGTAATGTTGTATAATGTTCCTAAAAATGACGATGCCATGATCGGCACCGCAAGTTTCGTTAGTGTTTTTAAAATTGGTCCTTTTGTTAAATTTCCTTCCAATTACTTTTCTCTCCTGTGAATTTATTTTTGCGACCATATCATTACATATTCTTTTACTAATTGAAAATTGTTCTTCCAATACTTGGCAGGAATAAAATCATGTGCTTTTAAATTTGTGTCTAACCATATATCTGCAACTCTGTTTATATCTGTTTTCTGTAATTTCCTGATCATAAACCACATACGAATTCTCCTGGCCAAAATAAATTTTTAAATATCCAGATCTTCTAACACTTCTTTCAAGGCTTCTGCTGATTTCTTCAATGCTTCCTGTTCTTTTTCATTCAGCTTGATCGCCAGTTGTTTCTCAATACCATTTTTTCCTACGATCGCTGGCATACTTAATGTAACACCTTCAATTCCATAGGTATCATGTTGGATAGAAGATACTGGTAATACAGATTTTTCATCTCGGATGATTGCTTCGCAGATTCTTCTGACAGCCATTGCAACTCCATAATATGTTGCTTTTTTCTTTTCAATGATCTTATATGCACTGTTTTTGACTCCCTGTGCAATCTCTTCCATATGCTCGTCGTGTTCTGTGTAACCTCTCATCTCGCAAAATTCTGAAATTGGTACGCCTGATACATTGGCACTTGACCATGCTACGATTTCAGAATCTCCATGTTCTCCGATGATCCATGCATGAACAGATCTTGCATCTACCTGTAAATGTTCTCCAAGTAGATATTTTAATCTGGCAGAATCTAGGGTTGTACCAGAACCAAAGACTCTGTTTTCAGGAAATCCTGATAGTTTTACTGCAACTTGTGTCAAAATATCTACTGGATTGGCTACGATCAAAAGAATCCCTTCACATTTTCTCTGTGCAATCTCTGGAATGATCGATTGAAAAATTGCTACATTTTTCTTGACAAGATCAAGTCTTGTCTCTCCTGGTTTCTGTCCTGCACCCGCTGTCACAACAATGATCGCTGCATCCACGATATCATCATAATCGCCTGCTGTGATCTTCATTGGTCTGGCAAATGGGAGTCCATGGGCAATATCTAATGCCTCTCCTTCTGCACGATTCTTATCAGCATCGATCAACACCATTTCAGTAAATAATCCACTTTCCATTAATGCAAATGCAGAAGATGAACCTACAAATCCTGTTCCGATCACTGCTACTTTTCTGCTGTTTATTCCTTTACTCATTATTGGGTCTCCTTTTACATTTTTTAGAATGACAATATTATCACCCAATTCCATTATATCAATTCATGCAAAAAGATTTTTACTATATTGTTTATTATATACTCTTATGAATACATTGTACTAATGTTTTTTCAACCTTATCAATCTGAAATGGTTTCGCTAAGTGTGCATTCATCCCTGCTGCAAAACATTTCTTTGCATCTTCTTCAAATGCATTTGCTGTCATAGCGATGATCGGTATCTGTGCTGCATCGTCTCGTTTGATAGATCGAATCTCTTTGGTCGCTGTCAATCCATCCATAACCGGCATCATAATATCCATTAATATCGCATCAAATGTTCCTTGTGGAGCATTCTTAAATTGATCCACTGCCCGTTGCCCATCTTCCACAACAGTGACATTGGCTCCATCATCCGTCAGAAGTGTCTGTATGATTTCTGCATTCAATTGATTATCCTCGGCAACTAATAAGTTTAAACCACGAATATCTGCTTGCTCCACTATCTTCTCAGCCACTGGCTGTTCTTTCTTCTGTGCGATTTCAAATGGAATCGTGATCACAAAGGTAGATCCCATTCCTTTCTCGCTTGTCACTTTGATTTCTCCATGCATCTGTTCTACCAGTCCCTTGACGATCGACATTCCAAGCCCAGTCCCCTGATATACACTTCGGGCATCCGTCTTTTCCTGTGAAAATGGCTCAAAAATATGATCGATATAATCTTTACTGATACCAATTCCCGTGTCTTTGATCGTCCAACGATACGTACAGATCTTATCATGAACATCCATTTGTTCCATCTTTGTAGAAATAGTTCCACCCTGATGATTATATTTAATACAGTTTCCATAAATATTCAATAAGATCTGACGAAGATGCAATGGGCTTGCATATACATATGAATATCTGTCATCCATGTTATCTTCTTCATAGTTCCATCGGATTCCTGCCTCTAGAACCCGCTCTCTGATCATCGTCTCAACTTCCCGCATCAGTTTCTTCACAGTAATCTCTTGGTGTGCCAATGTGATCTGACCTTCCTCGATCTTACTCATCTGCAATACATCGTTGATCAGAGAAAGCAGATGTTTGGCAGCAGTTTCCATTTTCTTATGATTCTCTAATACCAGTTTCTGATCATCGAAATGTTTTTCATTGATATTTAGAAGTCCAATGATTCCATTTAATGGTGTTCTGATATCATGGCTCATACGGCTTAAGAAATCGGTCTTCGCCTGACTTGCTGTACGCATTTCGTCAAATGCTGCCTGTAAACGTGCGTGTTCTAATTCTTCTTGTTTATGTCTTTGCGATGTATCCTGTAAGAGCGTGATCGCATAAACTGTCGGAATCTCGCTCATTGTCTCTTCATCGTATACCACGATCTGTGTCATAAGAATTGTTTTTTGTACCCAGCGAATACTTCCATCATCTTCATGAAAACAATATTCCACAGAAATATTTGTGTCACCATTGTTGTATCTCTCCAGCAGTTTTTTCGTATCATTTGTCATATTATACTCTGCTTTTGTCTCCTTCGTGACTTTTTTCTCATATTCTGCGCAGTAATCCTGATAATTACATGGTAATGGATAATCAAGAAACAGTTCTTTGTTCTTTTGCTCTTTTCCCTTTAGAATAATATTTCTCTCCAGGATATCTGTCTTTAGATTGACCGTATAGATCACATCGGATAATTCCAAAAGTGCATCGACATAACTGTCATTTTCAATGATTGATTGTTTTAGCTGTTCATAATAAATCTGTAACTGTTCTCTGGCCCCTGTCTGATTGTCAGCTCCTTTTCGGATGATTTCAAATGCCAGAAGAAAATGATGTAATTTCTTATCTTCATCCCAGTCAACTGGGATCAATGTCATACGCTTATAGAATCCTTCTTCCTGCATATCATATTGATATTCCTGTACATCCTGTTTCTCCTTCATCTTCTCTTGAAGTCTTGTAATCTGAAGCCTTTCCCAAATGTTCTTCTGCTCATCTTTCCCAATCTTTTCCTGTACGATCTGCTCTACTGCACTGGAATACGCACCATCTAAAGCTAAGAAAAAGTTTTCACTGGAACGGATCACACGATATGTATCCAGCTTAGCATCACAATATAAACAGTCTAAAAAGTTCTTTCCATGTTGATTCAGCAGTTTTAATAATTGATAATTCAACCGCTTCTCTTCAAGTGCTTCTTCCCGTTTCACATGGTTTTTATTGATGTACATATTTTTATCTGCATCATTGAATAATTCTCTCATTGTTTTGCCAGGATAATCACTTGCCATAGCAAAACCCGCTGCATAACTTAACGGAATCTCTCGATGTTCTTTGGATTCTGCTGCTATATCTTTGCGAAGATCTTCAAATAGCTTTCTCACCGCTTGTTTATCAAGCCCCTGCAGCACTGCGATAAATTCGTCTCCCCCAAGTTCTTCCGACAAAATGTTCCGATGGTATGGAAGATCGCAGACAAACAGCAAACCGATAAATATACGCATCTCCTGCATCATGCCCCATACTATCGTTGATCCGACGGAGATTATTAAGATCAAAACTGCATACGATAATATCCTCTGGTGGATTCAGTTCACCCAATATCTCTTCACATTTATTCTTATTCGGAAGTCCTGTTGCATTATCTAAATAAGCTTTATGCCGCAATATACGGTTCATAGCCGCAAAACGGACCGCTTTAATAAACTCATATCCGATCAGCAGCATCAATACAACGATATCTGCTGTAATAAATTTCTCAAGAGTTGCTAATGACGTTGCTTTTCTCTGTGCATATACTTCCGCAAGACCTGTTGCCTCATCACAGATCTTAAAGAATCTCTCGCTCTTTGAAATGATATCTGTATGCTCATAGCCGACCGTCCGCACGCGATAAATTTCTTTGTGTAAGGAAATAAAATATTCATCCAGTTCCTTCATCTTATCCTGAAAATCATCATCCTTTAACCGTACGAGTTTTAATTGGTCATTGCCATGACGCAGGCCTCGATAAAGGACTGCACTTCCTTGATCAGCTCATCTTCTCGCTGTCCGGAATTCTCTAGCTTAATGATCCTTTGTGTTTCTCCCCTTATTAACCCTGCATAATTTACAACGCGGGCTGTTCCCTGAATGTTCGAGACCAACCGCATCAGGATGACGATAAAGACCACTAAAAGTACCGTCAGAATACCGATGCCGATATGGATCATATTTGGTTTTTTTCTTTTTGTCGTATCAGACATAAACTTTTATTCCCCTATCACTACTTTAGAAAATTTCTTATAACATGCAATCCCGTACTTGATGAAATTTTCTTTGGCAACTGCTGTATCCCTTATACTGATCGTGTTCCAGAGATAATCTCCAAAAATCTGTTCTATCTTTTTGGAATCCTTTTTGATAAATGCACTGCAAAATTCCTCCAGTGTCTTTCCATCTTTTCTTGAGACATCCGAAAACCACTCTCTGATCTTCTTTACAAAAAGATTCCTGATCTCTCGGTTTGGAATTATCAGATGGTATTTTCCACTTTCTGTACGGCCTTTGTGTGTCAGATATCCTGTGGATCCATTGACTGATCATACTTAAGCTGATCTATATAATTTATGACATCCCATGGGCAATATATATCAGCATTACCAAAATGATATCCATCATACCATTCCTTTATTTCTTTTAAATGTGATGTCAATCCATAATCATCCAGTATTTTCTTTACCTCATGATCTGTAAAACCAAAATCCCTCGAATCATAGAAATCATTTGTTGATAATAACGCTTCACAAAGGGATTTGTTTTTAGCAATATACAACCCTTCAAACAATAAGGCATCCGCACCTATCTCAAAAAAGGAACGCAACATACTCATATTTAATGTCTTTCCAAAACGACGAGGACGCGTAAACAGTGTTACCTCTCCCCCCATTTCTACAAGTTGTTCTATCAGCTTTGTCTTGTCTATATAATAAAATCTGTTTCTTCTGATTTTTTCGAAACTATCAACACCTACTGGTAATTTCAAAGTGTCTGCCATATACACCTCCACTATGCTCGCCCATGGAAATCTTTCTTTTATGCTATAATTTACAAAACATTATAACATGATGTGTAGTGAGATACAATCAAACAAAAATCTTCCGTTTATACACGATTGGATCATCATATCCAAATATTCTTCTTCCATTTACTTCTATGATCTCTGATACCTCCAGACTATCCTCTGAAAATCTTTCCCATAATTTAAATATCATAACTGGTGAAAACTGGCTTGTACTGCCGCCTTCCCAGACACCATCCTTCTCGCGATAAAGTGCTGGTGTGAATTTTTTTGATTCGTTCAGTTCACTGTAATCTACTGCTTTCATAGAATCATAAGAAAATGTATTCTTATCTTCTCCATTCGGAATATCGTAGGAAGAAAGTACAATTCCTTCATTATTCTCTGAAATAAGAAAAAGATGCGGTGATGTGTGGCTTTTTCCATCTGTTTTATAGTAACTTTCTTCTACAACAAATGTACCATTGAAGTTTTCTGGGAGATTTTTGATTTTATCGTTACATGCTGTATTGATGTGTTTTGCATATGGATATGTTTTTCCTTCTGCCTGCATTTTGTCAAATTGTTCTTTGTTGTCAAAATGACCAGTCATTAACTTTATAAAATCTGTAAGTTTGCTCATGGTCTTCCTCCGTAAATTTAAATTTCTTTAATTATACTCTTGTGAAATTTTTTTGTAAAATATTTTCCTATGTATTTATTGAATATCCGCTAATTTCTTTGTAACTCTAACCTGAATTTCCGTATAGTATGATAATTCTATTTCATCACCATTATTATTTTTCGCTTCAAAATATTTTATGTCACTGTCGTCAGTTTCAATATCTGAAAATTTTGTTTTTACTTTTTCTACATATGCTTCAAATTGTCTACGACTAACCCCATATCCATTAAACGAAAAATAAGCATTAATCCTAACAATATTTTCTTCTTCATATTCATTTCTCCTTCTTTTGTTTGGTTACAATTGTACACTTCTGAATAAAAAGAAATCCCCACCATAATGGTGAGGATGTAATAAATCCGTTATTCAATTCCTTTTGATAATTTCGTCAACCTTTGATTTTCCAGTATTTCATCAATATCGCCCAGATCATATTTTCTGTGGTTCACTGCTACGATGATGCATGCATCCCGCTTGTCTTTTGCATATAATGGTTTCATCGTACGCTTTTCCATATTCAGTATCTTTTCTGCAATGTAAGATTTGCATCACAACGAGGACAGAATTCATCGCCCTCATCTGCTGCTCAAATCAGTCTCTTTTCCAAACAATAATGATAAATTCCATCCTCCGAAACATCTCCACAGATTTCATCTGCCACTGCTTTCAGATCATCGGATGCATTTGCCATTGCAATTCCATTGCCAACTGCTTTTAACATTTCGATATCGTTATTGCCATCCCCAAATGCCATAGCCTGAGATTTATCTATGCCATAATGTTTTAACATTTTCTCAATCCCTGCTCCTTTTCCTGCATTGACCGGTATGATGTCAACTGCTCGATCCCACCATGCCGTAATCTCAGCTCCCTGGACACCTTTTAAGATCTCTTGATACTCTTCTACTCTTGCACCCATCAACACTTGATAAACTTTTTCTTTTTTTATATCTTCGAAATCTTCTGCTACATCAACTTCGGCATTCCCAAATGCATAGTAATCGATCAAGTCCTGATCTTTTCCATTTGCAGCCATACGGTCTTTCGTTGCTAATGCAACTGGCTTTCCCATTTTGTCTGCATTTTTAATGATCCTTTCAATATCTTTTAATGGAATACAATTGCTATAGAGTGTTCCACTGTGATCATAGCAATAAGACCCATTGTATGTAAGAAATGCATCAAACTCAACTCCTTCAAAATGTGGGACAAGCATCGGTCCTCTTCCTGTTGCCAAACAAAGTTTGACTCCTTTTTCCTGTAGTCGCTTTAATGCTTCTAATGTTTTTTCTGAAATCGTATCTTGATCCATAGCGATCAATGTACCATCAATGTCAAAAAATATGATTTTAATATCTTTCATGTCTTTCTTTTCCTTCTATATTATGATGAGAGTTTACGCTAAATAACGAAATGCCTGTATGATATAAGACAAAATCTTGATCATACCCTGCTTTTTGCTATCCATCGTGCGTTCTGCTACATCCTTGTCATTTTGATAACTTCCATCTTGATTCACTTTCAAAGATCCGCTTTTTAATCTGCTAAAATCTTCTTCCAGCTGTTTTGTGATCTCTTTTCCTTGTACAACAAGCATCGTTTCTGTGTCTACATAGGTACTTCTGCAATCAAAGTTGTAAGAACCAACCACTGCTATATCATCATCAATGATCAGAGATTTTCCGTGTGTGGAATGTCTGCCCATATATTCATACAGTGACACTCCTGTACCTAAAATCTTTGATCGGTTCTTTTGATAATCTGCTGATGCACAAATATTATCTCCTGACGCGATTGAATTCAAGATCATTGTTGTGTTCGGAACCTGTTGTTTCACCTGTGCGATCCCTTCGTACATTTCTTTGGAAAACACTGCATATGGTGTATGAATGATAACTTTGCTTTTTGCCTGTAACATCAACTGCTTCAGCGTTTCAAATACAACTGGTTCTTTTCCATAAATTGTTGTCGGATTGGTTACCAGTGTTGTTTTCTTCGTTGGAACTGTAATCTTTTGATAATCATAATCTGGAACTTTCACTTTCTCTGCATGGGATAAAAGGCGCTTGACTTCCTTCTCTTTTTTATTCTTTGAGCATGTACTAAATTTTGTTTTGCAGACTTCTAAGTTCCAGACTTTTTGAAAATATCTTCTGATCTGTCCGACTGCACCTTGATCTTTTGATCCTTGATTGACGATCAGAATCTCCCTGTCTATACCTTTGCTTTTTCCTTTGTGTGTTCCAAGGAAATAATCAAACATATTTCTGCCACCCATTAAGAGATACTTATGATCTGCCACAATATATTTGTCATGCAGACATCCATTGATCGTCCATGGTTTCAAAAGATTTGGCGTGTTATAAAAACGAATTTCAACATTTGGCTCACTTCCAACTGCTGCAAAAATATCCTTTCCTGTCATATGGATCGTTCCATAAAGCCCATCAACCAGAATCTTTATCTTGACGCCTCGTCTGGATGCTTTGAGTAATTCTGAAAAAATATCATCACTGCTGCTTCCTTCACGGATATCAAAGGTTGATAGAATGATCTCTTTCTTTGCTTTTCGTATCATATCCAACCGCAGATCAAGTGCTTCCTGATTATCACTGACGATCTTTGCTCGGTCTGATCCATTTTCGTTTGATGTTGAATAAAATGTTTCCGTATGAATCTTTGACTTATTTGTTTTGCTTACCGATTTCATATGTACAAATGGTACAAGCATTCCAATGATCACATACAAAATAAACAAAACCAGAACGATTCCTGCTATTTTTAATTTCTTCATTGTTCTAAAATCCTTATTTTAATTTAGATAAATAATTTTACTGTCTTTATTTTAACATCTCTAATAAAAAATTTTAAACTATTGATTTCATAATCGGGTTTTGGTTGTGGATCTTCTGTCAGATCTTGTCCTCTGTGAAACCAGATTGTCTTGATCCCTGCATTAATCCCGCCTTGAATATCAGAACTCAAGCTGTCTCCAATGATCGCTGTGTTCTCCTTCTTAAAATCTGGAATCTTAGAAAAACATTTCTCAAAATATTCGATGCTTGGTTTGTTATATCCAATTTCCTCTGAAATAAAAACACCTTGCAGATACTTCTCAATTCCTGAACTTTTTAATCTTCCTCTTTGTACAGACAATGTTCCATTCGTTACAAGATAGATACGAAATCTCTTTGATAATTCCTGTAAAACTTCTTCGGCTCCTTCGATAAAATAGTGTCCCTGTCCTAAATAGTCTTGATAATGTTTTGCCACTTCCTGTGGTGATACTTTTATATCAAATTCTTGAAATAAAAGCTTAAATCTGCGCATTTTTACTTCTTCTCTTGTCATTTTCCCTTGTTCCAACAATTTCCATTGAGCAAGATTAATCTTATGATAGCAATCACGCATCTCATTCGTCGCAGAAATTCCTACATCACCTAATGCCCTTGTAATTGCATTGGCTTCTGCTTTATCAAAATCCAGTAATGTATTGTCTAAATCAAATAATAATGTATCGATCATAAATCAATCTCCCTTTTAATATATAGTGATATTATAACATGATGTAAGTATCAAAAGTATAAATTATGTTTGTTCTTGCACATATATCCAAAAAGAGATTCATCATAATTGATGAATCTCTTTTCGTTAGAATGAATTGTTATAGATTATATGAATAATGATCGACTTATTTGTCTTTCAATACTGCCTGAGCTGCTGCTAATCTTGCAATTGGTACACGGAATGGTGAGCAGGATACATAGTCTAATCCGGCTCTGTAGCAGAATTCTACAGATGATGGATCTCCACCATGTTCTCCACAGATTCCTAAGTGGATATCTGGACGAGTTGCTTTTCCTTTCTTAGCTGCCATTTCGATCAGCTGTCCAACACCTTTCTGGTCTAATTTAGCAAATGGATCAGATTCGTAAATCTTGTTCTCATAGTAAGACTCTAAGAACTTACCTGCATCATCACGAGAGAATCCAAATGTCATCTGTGTTAAGTCATTTGTTCCGAAAGAGAAGAATTCTGCTTCTTCGGCAATCTCGTCTGCCAATAATGCTGCACGAGGAATCTCAATCATTGTACCAACTTTGTACTTAATGTCAGATTCATAGTAAGCTTTTACTTTCTCAGCTGTCTGTACAACAACTTCTTTAACATATGCTAACTCTTTCTTCTCTCCTACTAATGGAATCATGATCTCAGGAACGATATCATATCCTTTTTCCTGTTTTACTTCGATCGCTGCTTCCATAACGGCTCTTGTCTGCATCTTGGCAATTTCTGGATAAGTAACTGCCAGACGGCATCCACGATGTCCCATCATAGGGTTAAATTCATGAAGAGCTGCACGTCTCATATTGATCTCTTCTACTGTAACTCCCATATCTTTGGCAAGAGCTGTGATCTCTTCCATTGTATTTGGAAGGAACTCATGAAGAGGTGGATCTAAGAAACGGATTGTGACCGGTCTTCCTTCCATAACCTCATATAAATCTTTAAAGTCTTTCTTCTGATAAGGAATTAACTGATTTAATGCGATTTCTCTTGCTTCTTTTGTTGTAGAGAGGATCATACGACGAATCTTTGGAATTCTCTCTGCATCAAAGAACATATGCTCTGTACGGCAAAGTCCAATACCCTGCGCTCCGAATTTCACTGCATTCAATGCATCGGCAGGTGTATCTGCATTTGTTCTTACCTGTAATGTACGGATTTCATCGGCCCATGTCATGATACGATCGAAATTACCACTGATACTTGCAGGTACTGTACGGATCTCACCCAGATAAATCTTACCTGTGGATCCATCTAAGGAAATATAATCTCCTTCCTGTACTGTCTTTCCACCTAATGTGAAAGATTTTCCATCTTCAGCAAACTTGATATCTCCGCATCCTGCTACACACGCTGTTCCCATACCACGTGCTACAACGGCTGCGTGAGATGTCATACCACCACGAGCTGTTAAGATACCTTCTGCTGCATGCATTCCTTCGATATCTTCTGGTGATGTTTCTAAACGAACTAAGATAACTTTCAGTCCTGCTTCATGATGCAGTTTCGCCATCTCAGCATCAAAATATACTTTACCAGCAGCAGCTCCTGGAGATGCTGGAAGTGCTTCTCCGATTGGAAGAGCGGCTTTCAATGCTGCCTGGTCAAAGTTTGGATGCAGTAACTGATCTAATGCTTTCGCATCGATTCTTGAAACTGCTTCTTCTTTTGTGATTTTTCCTTCATCTACTAATTCACAGGCGATACGGAGTGCAGCTGGGGCTGTTCTCTTACCATTTCTTGTCTGTAAGAAGTACAGTTTTCCTTCCTGAATTGTAAATTCCATATCCTGCATATCACGATAATGTTCTTCCAGTGTATGAGCAATGTCCATAAACTGTTTATAACAATCTGGTAAGTCTTCTGCCAGTTTAGTAATTGGCTGTGGTGTACGAACACCAGCTACTACGTCTTCACCCTGTGCATTGATCAGGTATTCTCCGTAGATCTGTTTCTCACCTGTAGATGGGTTTCTTGTAAATGCCACACCTGTTCCTGATGTATCTCCCATGTTACCAAATACCATTGTCTGAACGTTAACAGCTGTTCCCCAGTCTCCTGGAATGTCGTTCATTCGACGATAATAGATAGCACGTGGGTTGTCCCAAGAGCGGAATACCGCTTTGATTGCTTCAAATAACTGGTCCTTTGGATCCTGAGGGAATTCTTCATTCAAAGCTTTGCGATAGATACCTTTGTATCTCTTGATCACTTCCTTCAGATCATCGGCATCTAAGTCTGTATCAAACTTCACACCTTTCTCTGCTTTGATGTCATCTAAGACATCTTCGAATTTCGCTTTATCCACTTCTTTTACAACGTCTGAGAACATCTGGATAAAACGACGATAAGAATCATATGCAAAACGAGGATTGCCTGTCTTCTTCGCAAATCCTTCGACAGCTTCATCATTCAATCCTAAGTTAAGGATCGTATCCATCATACCCGGCATGGATACCCTTGCTCCTGATCTTACTGATACTAATAGAGGATCTTCAAGGTCTCCGAACTTCTTTCCCTGAATCTCTTCCAAGTCTTTCATTGCTTCAATTACCTGTGATGCTACTTCATCACTGATCTTTCCACCGCAGTCATAATAGTTTGTGCACGCTTCTGTTGTAACTGTGAATCCCTGAGGAATTGGTAAATTAAGTCCTGTCATCTCTGCTAAGTTTGCACCTTTTCCTCCAAGAAGGTTACGCATTTCGGCATTTCCTTCACTAAATTTGTAGACCCATTTTGTTGCCATGTCAATACCTCCTAAAATTAATTATGTCACATTCATATGTCATTGAACTTATTGTACCACAAATTTCAGATTTTGCAAAACTTTTTTGTGTATTTTACATAATTTTTTTCATTTTTCTCGTTTTTTCATTATAAAAACTGCACATTTACATGATTTTCGATACAATTTACACTGTTATTTTTGTTTTATTTTAACGATTTTTGTGTTTTATTTTTTGTATACAATATATAAAAAATCCCAGAGTCTTTTCACTGAAAAGATCCTAGGATTTCATTTTTATATCAAAGTTATTCAGTTTTTTAAGAATGTTTTCTTTTTATAGTCTGGTTTTTGCTGCTTCTTTTTTTCTTTATCCAAAATTTCTAATTATTTATTCTTTAAACAGATTCTCTCCATCCTGTTTGATCACATCTTGATACCAATAAAAACTATCTTTCTTATATCGATCTAATGTAGCACCCTCTTCTTCGCGATCTACATACACAAATCCATATCGTTTTTGATATCCATTCAGCCAGCTTAACAAATCCGTAAAAGACCATGTACAATATGCAAGCACTTCACAGCCTTCCTCGATGGCTTTTCCTAATTCTTTTAAATGTTCTCTTAGATAATCAATTCGATATTCATCATGAATCTTATGATCTTCCGTCTTCTTATCAAATGCTCCAAGTCCATTTTCCGAAATGATGATTGGCAGATCATAACGACTTGTGATCTCACGACAACAATAGCGAAGCCCAACTGGATCAATACTCCAATCCCAGTCTGTTGTCATCAAATATGGATTGCCTGGATTTTTATAAATTCCAGGAACTCCAAGTACCTGCGCAGAACCTTTCACTCCTGTTGTATTCATTGTACCATATGGTGTTACTCCATCCATCGGATTATACTCGCATACACAACTTTGATAATAATTAACTCCCATAAAATCAATCTCTGCCGCTGCTGCCTTTAAAATTTTCTGATCGTCTTTTGTGACAACTGGTGCAAATCCTTTTTTTCTTAAATAATTCATGGCTGCTTTGGGATATCTTCCATATGCATAAACATCCATCCACCAGAAATTCTTCAGTTCATCATAATCATGTTTTGACATAACATTTTCAGGTTTACAATCAAGTGCATAAGATGGTGTATAAGCAAAGCTTGCACCAATCTTTCCTGTTCCGCCCATCTCGCGATATGCCAAAACAGCCTTTGCATGTGCCATAAAGACATGATGGTTCACTTGATAAAATGTTTTCTGATCGTCAAACTTTCCTGGAGGATGCTGTGCTGTCAGCCATCCAAGTGATGTAAAAATATTTTGTTCATTAAATGTAATCCAGTATTTTACCTTACTTCCATATGCCTTAAATAAAGTCTTAGCATAATTTACATAATCCTCAATGATCTCCTCAGATTCCCATCCTCCATAGAGATCCACTAATGCCTGAGGAAGATCCCAATGGTAGATTGTCACCATTGGTTCAATCCCATATTTTAAACATTCATCAATAATATTTTCATAAAACTCAATTCCTTTGGGATTGACCTCTCCTCTTCCTTCCGGATAGATTCTTGCCCATGAAACAGAAAAACGATAAGTTTTAATCCCATTTCCGCCATCAACGCGATATCTTCTTTGTAGCGATGATAATGGTCAACTGCAACATCTCCGGTTGTCGCTTTATATGTTTTTCCTGGAATCCTTACAAATTGATCCCAGTTTGTGATTCCTTTTCCATCTTCTCTCCAGCCGCCTTCAATCTGATAGGCAGCTGAAGCACTTCCCCACAAAAATCCTTCTGGAAATTTTGTAACTTTCATTTCTTCCATAAATGTTACTCTTCCTTTCTGCTACTGTACACTTAATAATTTACTTTCCTTTGTTACTACTTTATCTTCACATGCTTTAACTTTTGCAAATTGTTCTGTATTGGAAATAATGATCGGTGTTGTTACATCGTATCCATCTGCTTTAATCTTGTCAATATCAAATTCTAGTAAGATATCCCCTTTTTTCATTGTATCTCCAGATTTTTTCTTTGGAGTAAAATATTTTCCTTTTAAATTTACTGTATCGATTCCTACATGTACCAAAAGTTCTACTCCACCTTCACTTACTAATCCTAATGCATGTCCTGTTTCAAAAACAGCATCTACTTTTCCGTCAAATGGTGCATAGACAACTCCTTTTTCAGGAATGATTGCTGCTCCTTTTCCTAAGATTCTTGCGAAAATGTTGGATCTTTCACTTCTGTTAAAGGAATCACTTTCCCTTCAACTGGACTTGTAATGCTGATCTCATTATCTAATAACTGTGCATTAGATTCTTCTACAAAATCTAAATCATCATCTTCATCTACAATATCTTCAAAGCCAATAATCAGTGTTGCAACAAATGTAACAACTACTGTGACCAAAATTGTGAGTGCTGCAAATAATAATGTCTGTGGTTTTCCTTTTTCTACATACTGAACAATCGTTACGATTGCTGGTGTTGCAATTCCAAAACATTTCATTTGGAAAAATCCACCGACTAATCCACCAACAGCACCACCGATACATGCTCCTAACATTGGTCGTTTTAAACGAAGTGTTACACCATAAAGTGCAGGTTCTGTGATACCAGCAAATAATGCTGAAAACGCAGAAGATCCTGCGATCTGTTTAAAGTCTTTGTTTTTGCTTCGAAGTGCAACTGCAAGGGAGGCTGCACCCTGTGCCATATTAGAACATAATTCTCCGATACAGATAAAGTTCTCATATCCTGTTGTTGCGATCATCCCTAATTTAATCGGTGTAAATGCATGATGCATACCTGCCATAACAACGAATGGATAAACGCCAGCCACAAGACCAATGGCAATAAATCCTAATTTATCATGAATTGCATAAACTACTGTTGATAATCCATTACCGCAAATAGCTCCTAAAGGTCCAAGAATGATCAATGCGATCGGTGCTTCAATTAAAACAACTAACATTGGTTTTAAGAAGTTCTTTGTGACAACTGGCGTGATTTTATCTACAAAACGTTCTACATATCTTAGAGAATATACTGCCAAAATGATTGGGATAACCGAATAAGAATAGGATGCATAAGTTACCGGAATATATTTCAAAAATTTCACAGTCTGTCCTGCATCATGTGCTGTATTCATCAGTGTGATCAAGTTTGGATGTAACATGATCAGTGCAATACTTGCTGCATAATACATATTTGTTCCAAACTTTTTGGATGCTGAAATTGCAATCAGTACTGGCATGAAGAAAAACGCACCATCTCCTATAACACTTAATAACTGATATGTTTGCCCATTTGTGCTTAACACACCGATCATAGGAAGTAATGTAAGCAATACTTTGATCATAGCTGCACCAATGATTGCTGGAATAACAGGTGCCATGATACCTGAAATCGTATCCATCAGCATTGTAAAGATATTTTTCTTTTCATTCGATTTTGCTGATACTTCTTTTACTTCATTAGAAAAATTCCCAAGTTTATTTAATTCGTTAAAAACGTTTCCAACATCATTTCCAATAATGATCTGATATTGTCCACCCTTTTTCATGATTCCCATAACACCTTTTGTTTTCTTTACTGCTTCATCATCAACGATGGATTCATCTTTTAATGTGAAACGAAGTCTTGTCATACAATGTACTAGATTGATGACATTATCTTTTCCTCCAACTCTTTGAAGGATCTTTTTTGCTGTATTTTCATAATCCATTTTGTTTTCCTCCTTTTTTCTGGATTTAAAAATTTTCATTTTTCTTTATATAACAAAGACCTGACAATAGATAAAATAATTCCCGGGGTTATTTCATCTATTGTCAGGTCTTGCTTAACTTAATAATAACAAACCTATGATTATTTTGTTTGTTCATCTAAAATTCGTTTGATATGAATTAATAAATATAATTGTTCATCAATTGTTAATTTATAGTTATATTGCTTTTTAATATATTCTGCAATTTTTTTTACTCCTGAAAAAGCATTTTCATTCTGTTCTACCATCACTTTATAAATTTCTTGCATCGTATCTTTATATTCCATATGGTCAAAGACTCTTGCCGCAAAAAACTTTAAATGTGTTAAAAATCTCTCATACGAAATAGATTCTTCATTTAAATCTATCTTAAAATGAATCCTTACAATCTGTAAGACTGTATTGATCAACTCTGTAATCTGATTCACATCGGTTATATTCTGTGCATTTAATTCTGCAGACACGATATGCATTGCAATAAATGCAGCTTCATCATCTCCCAAATCCTCTCCTGTCTGTTCTTTAATCCATTCAATCGCATGCATACCAACCTGATATTCCTTTGGATAAAACTTACGAATATCGATTTTCATCATATTCTTTAATGCGATTCCTTCTCGATAACGAGCGACTGCTGAATTGATATGATCCGTCAGTGTCACATATAAGGAATCTCTTTTACTACTTTCTGTAGTCTCTTGCTTTCTTCTTTATTCTCTAGATGATATGTCTTATCTACCAGAGACTGATCAATATTTTCACCTTTTCTTTTTTTAAATCCAATTCCCAGACCTGTCATGATCAATTCCATTCCTTGTGAATCTACACTGACAACAGCATTTGTATTCAGAACTCTGATTATTTTCACGTTCATCCTCTCCTCTAATTTTATCTAAGTTTTTCATCATTTTTTGTATCTCTATAAATGTACAAGAAAGAATCCTGATTTACAGGATTCTCCGCCTGCGGCGGGTCACTTCTGCGACATATTACCCTTCCGCCGCAGTGCGATCCTGCCCGGAGCTCTTTTTCATATCATAAGGGATTCCATCGGAATTTCCTATGATATAAAAAGAACATTCCACAAAATATCTCATTTATGAAATGTTCTTTTTTATTTTTAATTCTAATCCGCAATCTTATCGATCGCATTTGTCACAGCATCTATGTTTTTGTGACCATCTAACATCTTTTGTTTATAATCTGGTTCTTCCTGCTTCTCTTCTTTCACACTGATCTCCCAGAATGGTCCCCCTGCATTAGCACCTTCTTTGCCTTGTCGGATCACTTTCTTAAGCGACCACGTCTCAGCTGTTCTGGCTCTGCTTCCTACATCGGCAATCTTTACTTTATCTTTGCCGACCATTCTTGTTAATACAACAAAATGTCCATTCTTTGTGAAATCTCCAGGCCCCATCAGTGCCACGACTGGATGTCCTGCTCTTAATGCTTTCTCTACAGCATCTTTGTCCATTCCAAGACCCTTGCACTGCATTCCATATAATTTGGATAATCCTGGAACTACGCTGTGAGAACATCCCTGTCCTGTGTAATACCATCCATGTTTATATGCCTGTTTGCACATCTTTGGAACATCAGCTTTCTTTCCAGTTAAAGAACTGTAGCATACAGCAACTGCGGTTGGTCCGCATCCTGCTGCCTGAATCGTACTTCCGCCGATCTTCTTCCCCGGATAATCTGCCTGATTATAATAAACAACTTTTAATTGCTTGTTCTCTGTCTGCTCTGCAGCCATAACCCCTGCTGTCTGTGTCATCATCATTGCTGCGATCCCCATCGTTGCGATCACTCTGCCAGTCATCTTGTTCAATCTCATAGTACCCTCCAGATAACTTCTGCTTTTGACATAATACATCAGTTATTAATTATAACAGAGGGTAGTTTGTTAATCAAGTGTTTCAATTGTTAAATTTTTATTAAATCTCGTTTACATTTTTTCATTTTTTTGCCAAAAGATGATAAATGTCGCTGCATTTATTCATGAATTTTTCGCTGTGTCGTTCCTGCAATTCCAAGCTGTGCACGATATTTTGCTACGGTTCTTCTTGAAATCTTCATATTCTTTTGTTCTAACAAACTTACGATCTTACTGTCACTTAATGGTTTTTTCTTATCTTCTTCTTTCACAAGCCGTCTGATTTCTTCCTTAATCTCTTCTGTCGTCGAATCTTGGTCTCCAAATGTCTGTGTATTATTAAAAATGTCTCTCATTCCGATCGTTCCACCTGGATATTGAATATACTTTCCTTTGACTGCGCGACTTACCGTTGATACATGCATTTCAATATCATCTGCTATATTTTGCATAGTCATTGGTTTCAACTGCTTATGGTTCATAAAATATTCTCTCTGACAATCTAGGATTGCATTTGAAATCTTAAGCATCGTCTCTCTTCTTTGTTCAATACTTGTAATGATAAAACGACATCTCTCATATTTCTTTCGAAAATATTCTTTTAACTCAGAGTCTTCTGCCTGTTCCATCATTTTGACATAATAATCATTGATTGAATAATCACCGATCCAGTCATCATTTAAACGAATTTTTAGTTCTTCTCCATCTTTTTCCATTAAAATGTCTGGGACGATATACTGATCGGTTCCCCCTGTATATCCACTTAACGGTCTTGGATTTAATTCTTGAATTTTAAAAATATACTTTCTTACCTGTGATGTCTTAATATCAAGTGCTCTTGAAACAGTCGATAAATGTCCCATTGCGATATCTTCCAGGTGATTTTCTACGATATATCAATATTCCTTCTCTTTCAAGCTGAAGAAGGAGACATTCCGATACACTTTCTGCAAATACACCTGCTGGTTCTAATTGCTTGAGATGATTTAAAAGCCTTTCACAATCTTTTTCTTCAATTCCAAGCTTGTGACTGATCTCTTTTGTGGAAACAAGCAAAAGCCCGGATTCCTCTAGGCATTGTGCCATGTATTTCATAACATTCCACTCTTTCTTTGTATAATCTTTTGCATTTAACTGTTCCATAAAGAAGGCTTCGGGATCTTCGATTTTCTTATCTTCAATATCACTTTGCTCAATATCCTGATATCCGCCTGCATTTCCATGCAATGTAAAGAATTCCTTTCCAGATTCCTTATGTTCCATCAATGGATTCTCTGCATATTCATCCTGCAAAAACTTCTCAAGTTCATAATTATCAAACGATAAGATCTTTAATGATTGTACCTGAAACTGATTTAATTGCTGTGACAAGCCTTGTTCCAGCTTCATTTCATATGACATTTTTACATCCTCCAATTACTTTCTTTGATCAAGTACTTAATCTTATCATAATCTATTTTCACTCTGAATAAAAGAGATTTTGCTTGGATGATCTCTTTTTCTAAGTTATCTTATATCTATTTTCCCGCTTTCTCTTCTTCTATGGTCTTCTGAAATTCTTTCACATCTTTTGCGATCTCACCGCTTAATAACAGCATACAGATCAGATTTGGGATTGCCATCAATGCATTTGCAATATCTGAGAAGTTCCATACAAGCTCCAATGTCTGTGTTGCCCCGACATAAGCTACCAGAGAAAAGATAATTCGGTAGATCATGTTGAACTTATGAGTTCCCATCAGATACTCAAACGCCTTTTCTCCATGATACTCCCATCCAAGAATTGTGGAAAATGCAAAAAGTGCAATTCCGATCGTTACCAGATATCCTCCAACTTTTCCAAGAACTGTGGAAAATGCCGCAATCGTTAATGCAGAACCTATGTACATCTCTCCTGTTGCCGGATCGATCTGTCCAAGCACTCCGGAGCTTGCGATCGCAAGACCTGTGATCGTACAGACAACGATCGTATCCCAGAAAGTTCCTGTCATATTGATATATGCCTGCCGAACCGGATGATCTGTTGTTGCTGCTGCCGCTGTGATCGCTGCAGATCCCATTCCAGCTTCATTTGAAAAACATCCTCTGGCAACTCCGTAACGTGCTGCATTCATCATAGATGCGACGATATTTCCACAAAGAGCCCCACCAACCGCTTTCACACTAAATGCCATATGAAAGATCATAGAAAGTCCTGCTGGAAGATTACTGATATTCCCAAGAATGACGATGACTCCTGCGATCACATAAAAGATTGCCATCACTGGAACTACGACAGAAGATACTTTTGATATCGTTTTTATTCCACCGATGATGATCAGTAAGGCTAAAATAGTGATCACTGCTCCAACAGTACTAACCGATACTCCAAATGTCTCATGAACTGCTGTTGAAATTGAATTCCCCTGTGTCATATTTCCAATTCCAAAGGATGCGATCACGGCAAATAATGCAAACAGCCATCCAAGTGCGGCTCCAAGCTTTTTGTTCTTGAGTGCCTTTTTCATTGTATACATTGGTCCACCGGACATCTCGCCCTTTTCATTGACTTCTCTGTATTTGATCGCCAACATACATTCTGAAAATTTAGATGATAATCCAAAACATGCAGAAATCCACATCCACACCAAGGCTCCAGCACCTCCTGAAACCATTGCTGTCGCTACTCCTACGATATTTCCAGTTCCGATCGTTGCCGCCAGTGCTGTTGTCAATACTGAAAATGGTGATACATCACCCTCTCCTCTGTTTTTTGTTCTGGATTCTTTACTTAATGTCTTTTTAATCGCCCAAGGAAGGTTTCTCCAGGTTAGGAAATTGCATCGAATTGTTAAAAGGATTCCTGTTCCCACGAGAAGCACTAGCATCACTGGTCCCCATACAAAAGCATCCACATCAGATATGATCTTACTTAACATATACTATCTCTCCTCTCTGATCTTATTTTCATTTCTAAAATGCAAAAAAGGAGCAACGAAAATTCGTTGCTCCTTCAACTTATGAACTTAGTATAGCCATATATGACCACTCTGTCAATATTTATTTTAAGGTCATACCACTGCTTTCCCGATCATCTCACCCTGCCTGATCTTTGTCTCACACTGGTTCTTGGTACGTTCTAACAGTTCTTCTCTGATCTCAACCTTATCCTTTTCTAATAATAAAATAATCGTTGAACCTCCAAACTGAAAATATCCTTTCTCAATCCCGCGCCTCATAGATCCGGCTCCATCGTGATTAACAATCTTTCCAACCATCAATGCTCCAACTTCCATTTGGAGTGCATCTCCAAAATGTTTTGTCTTCATCAATGTATATTCTCTGGTATTCTCTTTATAGATTTTCACATGATCATTTGCGATCGGATTGACGGTATGATAAACTCCATCAATCCTATGATTCTCACTCTTAATTCCATCATCAAAATAGCAATATCTATGATAATCATCTACTGTCAGGCGTAAGATCACGGCATAACCGCCCTGAAAATGTCTTGCGATCTTACGGTTTCTGATCAATGAATCCAACGTATATCTTGTATCCTTTACAACAAAAGATGTCTTCTCTTCGATCGGATACACACTTACTTTACAGTCGCAAGGACTTCCTAAGATTGTTTTATCTTCCGGAAATGGACGTTTTCCTTCTTTGATCTTTCTTGAGAAGAATTCATTATAAGATTTATAATTTTTCTTCTCATATTCACTCATATCAATATGATTATTCTTGACAAATCCTTTGATCAGACATTTGGAGATGGGAGAACTTAAGAAAGCTCCCCCTAGTTTGGATACCCAAGGTCTGATTAATATTTTTAGACTGGCTCGTCCTGCCATAGTTGTATACATCCAATGAAGCAAACGATCTTGCCCATTCTCTTCTTCGTAAATATTCCCATCTCTATCGGCATATCTCATCTACGATTCTCCTATCATCTTACAGTAAGAACATCTTTACTGCGATCAATGCTCCAATAACTACAAATGCAAGCATACATTTCTTATCTGGTTTAAAGACTTTAAAATCAAATACAAATAAGAAAGCGATCACTGCTAACATTGCAACATATATGTATGGAAATTCTTCTGGAAAGAATCTTCGAAGCTGATATACGATCGGAATGATCAGTGCAACCGATGTAATTGGCAGTCCCTGATAATGTTTTCTTCTGGAACTGCTGTGTGCCTGACGCTGTTCTTCTGTAACATTAAAATATGCCAGACGAATAACTCCGCCTAAAACATAACACATATAAATGATCCTTGCATACCATTGGTCCATTCCAAGGCAGTAACCGATCACAACCGGATACACTCCAAAACAGACAAGATCACATAAAGAATCAATCTCGATTCCAAACTTCTTGGCGTCTTCGCTTCTCTTGATCATCTTTGCGATCGTTCCATCATACATATCTGTTAATCCTGAGATCATCAAACATAAAATTGCGATCTTAAAGTTTCCATTGAATGCCTGTGACATTCCAAATACTGCACTGACAACTCCTAAATATGTCAGTATTACAGATGCATTATAAAATCCTATCATACCTTTTTCCCTCTATTCTTTACGCTTTATCGTAACATGTGCGACTCCTGTCATCACTGCACTGATCAATACCAGTGCATAATAACTGATTCCTCGGCTTAACAGCATTGCCGGATATAATAATCCGCCAACAAAAATCTTCTTAAAGATATTTAAAAATAAGCCTTCACTGATTCCCATTCCGCCTGGCAACGGAAGCATATCCACAGAAATTGAAATAACACTCTGTAAAGCAACTACATCAATAAATCCTAATGCAGAAAGTCCCATTGCTCTGTATACAAGATATGTAATTGAAAAATGAATCAGTCTCTGAATCAATGTGACAACGAACATCCGAAAAATAAAAATCCGATGTCCTTGAATGATTGCTGCTGCTTTATGATACTCGATCATAGAATTCTGAAGTTTTTCAAGACGTTCTTCTTTTTTCTTTAAAATATGGAACTTTTCTAATTTCTGAAACAGCCACAGCACGATTTTGGATGCTAACGTTGGCTCAAATACAAGAATCAGCATGAACGCAACACAAAACACATTCAATGCCATTCCAAGGTAAAAGAAGAATGCTGCCTTCCCAATATATTCTGCCACAAGAAAATGACGGAATAAAAAGATCAGTGCTCCTAAAAATACCAGAACAAATTTATATAAAATGGTAACGATCATCAAAATGACGGTTCCCACGGATATGTCAACTTTATCGCGGTTCATGTAGTAAAGCTGCATTGGCTGTCCGCCAGTTGCAGACGGTGTAATACAACTGAAAAAGAAACCTACAAACGAATATTTGACGCAATTTCTCTTCGGCACATCATTGTAATGAAGCAGCCGTAGCATACGATAAATAATATACGACTCGCAGCACACAAACACAACGATCATAACCAATCCCGCAATATAATATGCAGGTTTTACTGATTTTAGAACTTCCGCCAGCTCAGAAAGTTCCTTTCCTTTCAATACGGCATATGCAGTCAATCCAAATAATGCAAAGAAAAAGACTGTATTACCGATGACTTTTTTCTTATTCTTCATCTTTCCTACCCTTTGATCTCCGATAATTTCCCTTTGTATTTCACAGATCTTCTCTCTAAACCAACTCGTTGGTTGATCTTCTCAAACACCTTCCAGAGTCCTTGATACAAATTGGTCTTTCTTCCGATCAGATAACAAACTTCACTTAAAATGATCCCGCCAAACACATCTATGATATAATGCTGCTTGGTTACCTGCGTGGAAATACAGACTAAAATTGCAAAAACAAGTGAAAATCTCTGATACCACACTGGAATCTTCTTCTGATGCCTGATCCCAATATAACAAAACCAGCTTACCAGACAGTGAATCGATGGAAATAAGTTTGCCGATTGATCGATCGAATACACAAATCGTAATGCCTGATCCCAAAATCCTGTTCCTGTGATTTCTGGTCTTACCAGTGTTGTTGGCAAAAAGACAAAGAAAATCCCACATACGATCCTTGACAGATAATCTGCTGTCAAAAATCTATACATATGTTCTCTACTGATTCTCGCAGTCATAATGTAGTTCACAACCCAAAACACATAACATATCAAATAAATACTTGTAAATTCTGGGATCACCGGTACCATCCGGTCAAATGCTGTTGTAAAATCATGATGATATAATCCTTTACAAAGCACCATTGTTCCACTGTAAACCAACGTATTCAGTACTAACGCTGTAATCAGCGGAATGATAGAATACTTCGGAATCCATCTCAGAACATAATCTTTTTTCTGATTCATATGTCTGCTCCTTCCAATGATCTATCCTCTTTCTTTTCTCTCTTATGGTTCTTCCATATATCAAAGAATCATGTCAATTCTGACATGATTCTTGTACTATTATATCTTTTCTCTTTTTAAAAGTAAAGGAAAGCGGTCATATTTAATAGTTTTGTAAGATTTACTCTGCTTTCTTTTTTCTTCTATTGAAGAGTCCATAAATACATGGAACCACTAATAATGTTAGTAAAGTTCCATAAATCAAACCACCGATCGTAACAATCGCCATCGGCTGCATCATCTCGGCACCTTGCCCTAAACCAATCGCCATTGTAGATAATCCAAGGATCGTTGTAAGGGCTGTCATCAAGATCGGGCGTACACGCATCGTACCTGCTGTCAGGATTGCTTCTTCAAATTCGTATCCCGATTCTCTTAACTGATTGATCGTATCTACCAGCACGATACCATTATTTACAATGATACCTGCAAGCATAACAAATCCGATCATTGCGATCGCACTTAAGTCTTTTCCAGTGATCAGCAGTCCTAAGAATCCTCCTGTAAATGCCATTGGAATCGTAAATAAAATGATAAATGGCGATTTCAGTGACTGGAACTGTGCTACCATGATCAAATACATAAATGCTACTGCCAGCAATAACATCAGGCCAATCTGTCCTGTTGTTTCCTGAATGGATTCCATCTCACCTTTCATTGTAATACTGTATCCTTTTGGTGCATTGTATTTCTTAATCTTCTTTTGTACAGCGCTGCTGACTTTTCCTACATTGTAGCCATCTTTGATCTCTGATGTTACACTCAATGTTCTTTCCTGCTGGTTTCTATTAATAGAAGATAAACTGTCACTATTTCTGAAGTTCGCTACCTGATCCAATGTAACTTCTTTTTCTTTTCCACTTACTGTTCCTGTAAGTTTCACTTTCTTAAGATCATCTCTTGTCAGTGTATTCTTTGCACTATTTCCAACATTGACACTATACTCTTTTTCATTGATCGTGATCGTTGTTGCTTCACTGGCATCTTTTAATTTCTCACTTAACTGTTGATAGATCGTTGCAACTGTTAAACCATTTTTTACTGCCTTTTTCTTGTCTACCACAACATAAAGATCTGGTGTTGTCTCTTCACTTCCATTCGAGATGTTCTGTGTTCCTTTCGTATCCTCTACAATCTGGGCAATATCTTTTCCAATAGATCTTAGTTTATTTAAATCATTTCCTTTAATCTGTACGGAAATACCGCTTCCACCAAGTGCACTCATATCCATACTGGATTCCTGCACTTCAACCTCACAATCAAATTTCTTTGTTTTCTTTAGGATTTCTTTCTTGATCTCTTTGTTTGTATGTTTCTTCTTTTCTTTTAATAAAACATACATACTGGATTGGTCTTCATTTGAAGATCCTCCTGATGTCATTGAAGAGATTCCGGAAGAGCCAGAGGATATCATCCCTGCTACACTATCAACATCTTTGATCTCTTTTACTTTCTTCATTACTGTATCTGTCATTGATGCTGTTTCTTCCATTGAAGATCCCTGTGGCATTTTGATCGTCATCGTCATCTGTGTACTGTCCATGCTTGGCATTAAAGAACTTCCAATATTCATTGCTCCAAAAATACTTCCCGCGAATAGTGCGAGTGTTACAGCTACTACAATAATCTTACGATTTAACAACCTTGTCATAACTTTACGGTATAATATCTGCAGTTTATTGATCACTTTACTATCTTTTTGTGTGACTTTGTTGAGTACTCCAGCTGACATCATTGGCACAAATGTCACCGCTACGATCAGGCTGGCTACCAGAGAGTAACCGATGGTTAGTCCCATATCCACAAAGAGTTGTTTTGTAAGCCCTGTCGTGAATACGATCGGCAGGAATACAGAAATTGTTGTTAGTGTCGAAGATGTAATCGCTCCTGCAACCCCTCTTGCTCCTGTGATCGCTGCTTCTTTAACTGGAACTCCTTCTTTTCTTAATCGATAGATATTCTCAATAACTACGATCGAGTTGTCCACAAGCATTCCCACTCCAAGTGCGAGTCCCGACAAGGAGATTACATTTAGCGTAATTCCTGTAAAGTACATCAACACCACCGCAAAAATGACACTTAATGGAATGGAGCATGCAATAACGATCGTCGGTCTGACGTCTTTCAAAAATAATAATAGGATAAAGACTGCAAGGATTGCTCCCATTAACAGATTCTGGATGACAGAACCTGTCACCATATCAATGTATACACCCTGATCCATAATATTAACATAATGGAATCCTTTATTTTCTTTGGTAAGTGTCTTCATCTTCGCTGCAACTTTGTCTGCTACATCAGCTGTAGAATAATTATTCTGTTTCTGGACTGTTAATACAACACCGTTATTTCCATTCACACGACAATATGTATCTGCTGAGTTATCTACAATCGCTACGTCTGCTACATCACAAAGTTTGACCGGTGGGATTCCTTTGATTCCAAGATCTAATAATTCCATATTGGCAAGATCTTTTTGATTCGTCACCTTATCTCCAACACGTACCAGATACTGTGTATTCCCTTCACTGATATATCCTGCCGGCATCTCAAAGTTCTGTGCTGTTAACAGTGCTTTGACATTCGCAACTGTCAGCTTATTCTTAATATTTGCAGCTTCTTTTGCCTGCTCTTTACTGGAATCAAGTTGCTGCTGGCTGGAATTCAACTGTGCTTCTCCCTGTGCCAGTTTGATCTCCCCATCATTCATCTTCTGGGTTGCCGTTGCTGATTGTACATTAAACTGTGTCAGTTTAGAATTG
>ENA-OQCO01000158-OQCO01000158.1-human-gut-metagenome-genome-assembly--contig:-NODE-158-length-39181-cov-4.724740_pt1 | contig 39181 bp, 41 predicted proteins | sample MGYA00242500_ERZ504582 | MGnify/ENA primary metagenome ERZ504582 (study PRJEB26092, sample SAMD00036346) | human gut metagenome | host: Homo sapiens | study: EMG produced TPA metagenomics assembly of... | reverse complement strand
ATTTATTTTTAACATTATAGAAGTGCAAAAGATCCCTGCTCCTATTGGAACAGGGATCCTAAGAATTATATAGAGTGTTAGGAAACTTATTTATGCAAATACAGCTTTTAGATCTTCTACTGTGCTAGCATTCAACAGAGCTTCTACTGCATCGTCATTACCTAAGGTTCTTGCTACTTCAGCCAATAATCTTAAATGAGTTTTTGCATTCTCATTATCATTTCCAACTGCGAATAAAAAGATCAGTTTTACACCATTTCCATCCAGTGTCTCCCATTCGATCTCATCCTGAACTTTACCAATCGCAATTCCTACCTGTGTTACAGAATCACTTTTCCCATGAGGAATTGCCACATAGTGTCCAATTCCTGTCTGTCCCTGTGATTCTCTCAAATAAATATCTTCTATATAAGAATCAACATCCGCAATATATCCGGCATCTTTTAATTTTCCTGCAAGATGCTCGATCGCTTCTTTCTTATTCTTTGCTGTCATATTTAAGTCGATAACTCTTTCATCTAATACACTTTTAATATCCATTTTTAATTCTCCTTTTAACTTTTCTTTTTACTTATTGAATCAGATACTTATATAACTCAATGTTTGATTTCATACTCTTTAATTTCTCTAATTTTTCCTCTGAATCGATCAATGTTACATATTCTTTATAAAACATCTGAATCCTGCTGATCTCATCTCTGGTACTTAAACGGAACGCCAGTAAAAATACTACCTGAACCTGTTCATTGTCCCACATGATCGGATTTTTTAAGATTGCTATCCCAACTTTTGATTCATTAACCGCTGTCGGTGAACCATGCGGAAGACTGACCCCATTTCCAATCGTTGTTGTTGTTTTACTCTCACGATCCATAACTGAATCATAAAAATCTTCTGTAACAACATGCTTTTCTTCCATTGCCTGGCTCATTATTTTTAAACATTCTTCTTTTGTTTTGACTTCCAGATCAGTAAATATAAATTCCGGTGAAAATAAAATAAACATTCTGGTGAAAATGGTGTTGCATTTTCTATCATTATAGAATTCATATTGTCTAAATGTGCCCTCAAAGTAGAAATTCCTGTTTCATTTAAGATATTTGGAATGACTACAATTCTCTTATCTTTTTCTTTTCTCTCTTCTGTCGAAATGATAATGTCATAATCTTCATAATCCGCAATCTTAAAGTCATGAATACTTACAAATTTAATTTCATCAATCTCTGGCACAGATTTCTTAATCTTTTCTTTTACTAATTGTGTATGACCCATGTTAAAATTAGAAACCATTACCGTGCGGTACTGATGTTTTTTTCTTTCGATCGCTGCCTGAATATATAACACGATATATCCAATTTCATCTTCTGTAATCTGAAGTCCATAATATTCTTCAAACAAAATACTGATCGCCCAGCTTGCACGAAATACATTCTTATATTCTTTTTTTATAAAATCAATCAATGCATTTTTTTGTGGCGTTCCATAACGAAGTCTGAAAATTGTTGGTCTTAAATGAATGATCAGGCTTTCTTTTACTTTCTCATCTGAAGTGAGATCAACATCTAAAATATCTCTGATTACCTTTAACATGCGATCTACAAAATCAACCAATTTATTGTCATATTTCTTTACCTGACTTAATGTCACATCTACATCTGATATTCCAATAAACTTTGAACACAAAATCTGAATTGATAAAAACAAAACATCTTCTATCAAAAAATGTACATGAAATACTTCTTCTAATTTTTCAAAGATTGCTACCGTAAATGCATATTCATTATATTTCTTAAGGATTTTTAATTCCTCTGGAAAATAATCGCTGACTAATGGTAATGCAAGCTCTTTTCTCTTATACGCAATGCAACAATAAATTAAGATCTCATAAAATGATTCATCTGTGAAATGGTAATCCCATTCGTTTTCTGTTTGAATGATACATTTTCTGATCGCAGAAACATCAATGTTAGAAAAGAAATAATCTATATTCTCTTTGATCTCTTCTCCTGGTTTCTTCATCATGATCAGATTCTTTAATGCAACCCTGTATTCATTTTCTTCACTTTTGAGCCGATATCCCTTTCCTCTTTCATTCACAAGAGAAATGTGGTATACTTCCAGCCATTCTTCGCATTCCTTTAATACTTTCAGCATTGTTGGAACACTTAAGAATAACTTCTCAGCTAGTTTCTGTGTTGTCATTGTCTGCCATGGACGCAGATTAAAAAATACCTTTAATGTCTCATTTACTCTATCTCTTGGATCATAATTTCCTACTTGCAGATTTTCATCTGATAATATTTTCTGTATTTCTTCTTTTTGATTTTCATTTGCTTCTAGCCAAATTCCAACTCGTGGTTTCCGCTGTATTTCTCCAAGCTTATTTTCTAATAGGAAGTCACTCAATTCATTTAAGCGATTTCTAACTGACTTCTCAGACAATCCGATTTCTTTGGCAATCTTTCCAGTTGCAATGATCTCTCCATCTGAAATACAATCAAAAATCTGTTTCATATAAAATTTGTCTTTTGAACGTTTCATATTGTTTATCCTTTCAAATTTAATGACTTTCTTTTTTGCACCTCCTGTTGTTTAACTTGAATTTAGTATAGCACGAAACGATTCTTCCAACTTATCAAGAACAGGCTTTTTAATGTGGTACATTTTATCTATTGCAAAAAAATACGGTAAAAATTCTTTTTTGAAATGTGGTAATTTTTAATTAAAAAAGAAGAACTTCTGTTTATTTTCTAGTTCTCCTTTTGTATAAAATATAAGGGGGCAGAATTCTATCTTCTACCCCTTATATTTTTCTATTAATATTATTGCACCGGGCAAGCCGCCCCAACATATTCCATCCGATTTTCTTTCACGCTCGTAATATCCGCATGTTCTCCACAGACACGGCAGTTCTTATTCTTTGATGGGAATTTAACTACTCTTGTATTCATCGTTAATCCATCCATCACAAGCATCTTGCCTGTCAGCAATTTCCCGATTCCTAACAGATACTTGATCGCTTCTAATGCCTGAATACATCCAATGATTCCTGCGACTGCACCGATAATTCCTGCCTGACTGCAGTTTGGCACAGAATCGCTTTCTGGTATCTCCTCAAAGATACATCTGTAACATGGCTGGTCTTCTTCTGGAACATAGGTCATAACCTGACCCTGAAACTGCAAGATTCCTGCATGGCAAAATGGTTTCTTTAACAACACACATGTATCATTGATCAGGAACTTTGTCTCAAAGTTATCCACAGCATCAATGATAAAATCGTATTCTTTGAACAATTCTTCTGCGTTATCCGCATATAAATATTCTGGATAGGTATTTACCTTGATATGCTCATTTAATTCAAGCATTGATTTCTTTGCTGATTCTGCCTTATTTGTTCCTTCTCTTTTGCTTGTGTGAATGATCTGTCTCTGTAAGTTTGACACGCTGACATCATCTGCATCCACAATTCCGATCGTTCCAACGCCTGCTCCTGCAAGATATAAAGCCGCTGGTGCACCTAAGCCGCCAGCTCCGATGATCAGAACTTTTGATTTCTTTAATTTCTTTTGTCCGTCACTTCCTACCTGTGGCAGGATGATCTGACGATCATATCGTTTAACCTCGTCTGGTGTTAATTCTTCTGTAGACGAAAACAGATGCAGTCCGTCCTTTGAAACGTCCTGCATCTGTTCTTTTTGGGATGTCACATGTAATAACCATTCTCGGTAACCGCCGGATAAGTTCAAAGCTTCATACCCTTCTTGTCTTAACTGTTCGGCAATTGGGGCGCTTTTCTCTCCATAGTTGCAATATACGATCAGCCTCTTATCCTTTGGAAGTTCCTCGATGTGAGAGAAATCACCAGCCCATTCGTAAGCCTTCGGTATATGTCCATGCTGGTATGCGATCTCACCTCTTACATCTAGGTAGATATAATCATCATCGGACAGTAATTCTACTTGCTGTACCGTGATTTCCATATTCTTTCCTCTTATTCTAGTCTTCAGCGAATAATGCTGTAGATAAGTATCTGTCTCCTGAATCTGGAAGTAATGCTACAATTGTCTTTCCTTTGTTCTCTGGTCTCTCTGCAAGGATCGTAGCTGCTTTTAATGCTGCTCCTGAAGAAATACCAACTAAGATTCCTTCGCTGTGTGCGAATGCTCTTCCTTCTGTAAATGCATCTTCATTCTCGATTGTGATAACTTCATCATAAATCTTTGTATTCAGTGTGTCAGGTACGAATCCAGCACCGATTCCCTGAATCTTATGTGCTCCAGCTGTTCCTTTTGATAATACTGGAGATGTTGCAGGTTCAACTGCTACTATTTTAACATCTGGGTTCTGTTCTTTCAAGTATTCACCAACACCTGTTAATGTTCCTCCTGTACCAACACCTGCTACGAAGATGTCTACTTTACCGTCTGTCTGATCCCAGATCTCTGGTCCTGTTGTTGCTTTGTGTACAGCTGGGTTTGCTGGGTTTACGAACTGTCCTAAGATGACTGCTCCGTCAATCTCTTTTGCAAGTTCATCGGCTTTGGCGATAGCACCTTTCATTCCTTTGGCACCTTCTGTTAATACTAATTCAGCACCATAGGCTTTTAATAAGTTTCTTCTTTCAACACTCATTGTGTCAGGCAGTGTAAGGATCGCTCTGTATCCTTTTGCTGTTGCAACTGCTGCAAGACCGATTCCTGTGTTACCACTTGTTGGTTCGATGATCGTTGATCCTGGTTTTAACTGACCTTTCTTCTCTGCATCTTCGATCATTGCCAATGCGATACGGTCTTTGACAGATCCTGCTGGATTTAAGTACTCAAGTTTTGTAAGGATCGTTGCGTCTTTCACTCCTGCTTTGTCTGCATATCTATCTGCTTTAAGAAGTGGTGTTCCTCCGATTAATTCTAATGCGCTTGCTGTAATCTTACTCATAATTCTAAACCTCCATAAAAAGTTGTTGTTTTTATTCCGTTTTATTTCCTATTTTTCTACTAGGTTTTCTATGTTTTAGATTATACAACCACATATCTTTATTGTCAACATCTTTTGCATTATTTCTGTTATAGGTTTTTCTTTTGATTTGATATAAGTTCTCTTTATATTTTTAATCCACAGATTCTTATGATCTGGAGATCAAATGTTCTTGCAGAAACACTCCAATTCCATCGTGATCATTGTCTTTGGTAATATGATCTGCAACACTTTTTGTTTTTTCACTTCCATTTGCCATGACGACTCCGACTCCTGCATGCAAGGTCATATCATAATCATTATCTGCATCTCCAAATGTGCAGAGATTTTCCATCGTAAATCCATGCATCTCCATCAGTTTTTGTAATCCAAAGGATTTTGAGATTCTAGGATCCATAAATTCAAACAGGTGTTGCGTCGTTTGAAGACTTGCACATTTGAAACGTTCATTTTTAAAGGTTTTTGCTCTATCAATAACTGCCGGCATAGTTTCTGGTTTGCATACAATAAGAAGTTTTAAACGATCTTCTTTTAAATATTCGTCAAAATCTATGACCTCATATGGAAGCTGATCACTTTTAGATAAAATTTTGATAAGTTCATCTTCTTTCGGAGTATACAAAACTCCATCCCCATGAATCGCAAAATTCACATCCATATCTTTATAGTGCTCCATGATATTTGCAATCAGATTTCCTGGAAGGGCAAAATTTTCTTCATAATAATCGGTTTTGTAATCATAAATCTCACCCCCGTTGCTTCCAACGACCATATCAACAAGCCCGCCAATTCCCCATTTTCCAAACAACCTTTTTACACTTGGAACGTCTCTTCCTGTTGATATTCCAAACAAGATTCCTTGTTCTCGAACTTTCTTTATCGCATCAATTGTTTTTGAGGTAACAATTCCCTTGCTATTTAACAGTGTTCCATCAATATCACACATTATAACTTTTATATTCTTCATAACGTTTCTCCCTTGATTTTGTCCATAAATATTATTTTCTATCAATTTAACATATTCTTTCAAAACAAATAAGTCCCAGCACAAAACTTTACGCTTTTTCTGGGACTTATGAATTTTATATATTTAGAAATCAGATAACAATTATTTTAATTGTAACATCGCACCTCCAAATTTTTGAATCTTCTGCATCATTTTTCAAATCACTCCTTTTCAAAAGTTTATTCACCTCGTACTTCTGCAAATACCTCTTCCAGTTCATTTAATAAATCTTTGACATTCTCAATTCCTACAGACATTCTTAACACACAATCCGTGATCCCGTTTTGTTTGCGGATATGTTCTGGAACATCTGCATGTGTCTGTGTCATTGGATATGTGATCAGTGTTTCCACCCCACCAAGACTTTCTGCGTATTTGATCATTCTTACTTTTTCAAGGATATTGATCGCATATTCTTCCTTCGTAAGTTCAAATGTAAGCATTGCACCAAATCCTCTTGCCTGCTTTTTCATGATCTCGTATCCCGGATGTTCTTTGAATCCTGGATAAACAACTTTCTTTACGATATCCTGTTCTTTTAACCATTTTGCGATCTCGATCGCATTTTCCTGTGCACGGTCCATGCGGACTCCTAAGGTTTTGATCCCTCTCTGGATCAGGAAACAGTCAAATGGTGCTAATCCAGCTCCTGTTGTCTTGATCAGGAAGCGAAATCTTTCACTGATATCTTCTCTGTTTGTAACTAAGAATCCAGCCAGTGTATCGTTGTGGCCTCCAAGATATTTTGTTCCGCTGTGTACAACAATATCTGCTCCGAGATCTAATGGATTCTGGAAATATGGAGATAAAAATGTATTGTCAACGATCAGAAGGATGTTATGTTTCTTTGTGATCTCAGCTAATGCTTTGATATCTGTGACGTTCATCATTGGGTTGGTTGGTGTCTCGATATAAACTGCTTTTGTATTTTCTCTGATATATGCTGCAACATTTTTCTTGTGGCAGTCTACACTGGAAAATTCGATTCCGTTTTTCTCAGATACGTGATTAAATAGACGGATGCTGCCACCATACAAATCTGCATCCACGATCAGATGATCGCCCGGTTTGAATAATTCCATCATCAACGTGATCGCTGCCATTCCTGAGGAAAATGCCAATGCATTGATTCCATTTTCCAAAGAAGCAACTGTCTTCTCCAGATGTTCTCTCGTTGGATTCTGCAGGCGGCTGTAATCATAACCTGTGCTTTGTCCGACCCCTGGATGTGCGTATGTTGCTGACTGATAGATTGGGTAACTGATCGCACCATAGTGGTTGATCGAATTTTCTTCCTCTTCTAAATGAATACATTTTGTCTCTATTTCTCTTGCCATATATATCTCCTGTCTCATCCTATGTTTTATTCTATCTCAAATTAGTTCTATCCAAAAAAATGTAAGAACAGCATATAACTCACTGTTCCAAGTAAAATGCTGATCAGCGTATTATGTTTCCATTTGTAACTGACTGCAGTGATTGCTGCTGCAATCAGTTTCCATAAGCCATCTGCCATAAAGTCATCCCCGACATCTTTCAAGCAATACACGATCAGTACTGCCATGATCGAAGATGGCAACACCATTCCTAATCGTTTGATCTGATCTGGAAACTCTTTTCCTTCCTGAAATACAAGAAAAGGGAGGGCTCGAAGTCCAAATGTGATCACGGCAGAAACGAAAATCGCGATCAATGCCATTTTTGTGTTCATTATTTTGCCCTTTCTGTATAAATTTCCTGTTGTTCACTATTCCAGAAGATTAAAACTCCTGAAACGATCACCAATGCTGGCAGCATAAATGCGGTCTGTCCAAAGATCAGTAATGCGATCACTGCGATCAGAATTCCTGTGATTGCTGGAAAATGCTTGTCCGCTTTCTCCCATTGATCGATAAAAATGATGATAAATAATGCGGTCATACAAAAAATCAATTCCATTGAGTTCAAACGGGATCAGCTGCCCGATCAGTCCGCCCATCACTGCTCCAAACATCCAGTAACATCTGCTGAAGAATGCAACGAGAAACATCTCTTTTCTACTGTTTTCATCTTTGTCTTCGATCGTGCAGTTTACTGCATATGTTTCATCTGTCATCGTATGGATCATATAAAGTTTCTTTCTTCCCATCTTACGGAATGTCTCCAAAAATGAAAGGCTGTAGAAACTCTGTCTGCTGTTCATCAACAATGCCGTCACTGCGATCGTAACGATCGATGCCCCACTGCTTAAAAATGTGATCAGGACAAACTGAAAAGCTCCTGTATACACGGTAAGGCTTGTAAGAAGCGAATAATACCACGCAAATCCTGCATTCTCCATCATCATTCCATATGCCATACTGACAAATATATAGCTGCACATGATTGGTATGGATTTCATAAATGCTTGTTTTGTTACACTTTTTACGCCTTGCATAAATCCTTCACTACTTCCCCTGCGATGATCAGTCCTGCGACAGATGGTACAAATGCTGTACTGCCTGGAATCGCTCTTTTCTCTGTACATTTGTGCTGTGCTCCTGGAGGGCAGATACAGTTTGTTCTGCAATTGTTTGCCATATCATCTTTTGGTTTGATCGGCATTTCTTCTGAATATACAACTTTTAATTTCTTAACTCTTCTCTTCTTTAATTCTCTTCGCATAACCTTTGCAAGAGGGCATACTTTTGTCTTATAGATATCTGCCACTTTAAACTGGCTTGGATCTAATTTATTTCCAGCTCCCATACTGCTGATGATCGGTACATTCTTTTCCTTTGCTGCCATAACTAATGAGATCTTTGCTGTCACTGTGTCAACGGCATCAACGATGTAGTCATATTCCTCAAATGGAAATTCATCGGCATTCTCTGGTAAGAAGAAACATTTGTGAACGTTGACTTTCGCATCTGGGTTGATCTCTAAAATACGGTCTCTCATCACTTCTACTTTGTATTTTCCGATTGTTTTTCTTGTTGCGATGATCTGGCGGTTTAGGTTTGTTAAGCAGACTTTATCATCGTCAACAAGGTCGAATTCACCGACACCGCTTCGTACTAAGGCTTCGCATACATATCCACCAACACCACCGATTCCAAAGACAGCAACTCTGCTGCCTGCTAATTTATCAAGTGCTTCTTTTCCAAGTAATAGTTCTGTTCTTGAAAACTGATTTAACATTTCTTTCTCCTTTTATTTAGAATAAAAAAGCGGATGCTTAGCATTTCTATTCTTGTTATGCTGCGCTTCCGCTGGTATTTTTGTATTTCCTACTATTTCTATTGGTTTTATTATATGCAAACGATGATTGGATGTCAAGACTGGTGTTACTATTTCAGAAAAAAGCTGCTGATATACCCATTCTTCCAAGATCCTTTGATAGTGATTTTACTGCTTGCTTCTAAATGCATTTTTTCTCCATCAAATTTATATTTATCGATACTATCATTACTTAGTATATACAAATAGTCCTCTTTTGTTTGACATTGAATTACATTATGCTTGAATTTATAAACTTTGCTTTCTCCTGTTTGTGGGTTTAACAATGAAATTGCTTTTCCCATTCCACTGGTTAGATCACAGTGTGTAACAAACAATTTATTTTTATACGGTAAAATTTGCTGTGGATTTATTTCTTTTAATTTGAGCTTGCTGATCTTGTCTTTTTTTAAATCCATCTGATACAAGATTTTATCTGTATTTCCTGAAGAAAAATAGAGATTTTTATCATCTGAATAGAAAAACACGGATTCATCTTCGCTGTGATTTACCTTTATTTCTTTTACCTTCTTTAATGTTTTCCGATCGATCTTCATTAAATAATTAATCGTTCTTTCTTCCTGATCGACCTGTTTTTCTACATAAACATAATTCCCTGCACAATGTAAATATCCAAACATTCCAACAGATTCTTCATATCGCTGTATCTTCCCCGTCTCTTCGTTATATTTTGTCAGAGTCGATACACCGTTTATCCAGTTTGTTGTATAGATATCACCATCCTTCTCATCAAAAGCAAAAAGTCCCGGCCGTCCTATTTTATATAACTTTATTTTTTGTGTATTATGATCAAGCTCCATTACTTCTTCCCGCTCATTTACATATGGAACTCCTTTTGGGATCATATACACTTTATCATTCACTGTCTTTGGAATATCATACTGACTCGCAATATTTCCGATCTTCAACTTCTTTTGTCCTGTTTTTTGAAGTTGGTCATTATAATATAAAATATTGCTTTTATCTTTGTTCCCTATTGAGATAATGATTCCAAGTTGATAGGAATTGTTTTTGTTGTGTTGTGGTTTGTAAAAATATATGACAGCCGATACAATGATTAGAATACTTATTAGAATTATGCTTCGTTTTTTCTTCATATCAAATTGCTCCTATTTTTCATATTCTTAAATCAACTAGCCTTGTTTTTTCTCATTGATTATATCAATTACAATACTCAAAACCAAATACAATAAAAATAGAACTATATTCTGCGCTATAATTTCTTGTCTTGTATACGGAATATATTTTTGTGAGCTACTTAAAAAGGTAACAATTCCTAGAAATATTAACAATTGAATTATATTTTTACGAAATGTTTTTAATCGCAATTTTTTTTTCATCCTTTTGCTCCTTTCTCTTAACCAACAACATATCTTACTTTATTCATACTCATTAAGCTTTATGAACCGCCTTCTCTAAAGCTGAATATCCTCCATAGGACGATGCCAAGGAAACTGCTGAAAGCCCCATCCACATCCAGGTACTGCTGATATCATTAGAGAAATTGCTGTTGTTGCAACTTTTGTCTTTTTTAACCCCTCTTTATACAAATACTTTACTCCTGAATATTTTATATATCACATTCTCCCCTCTACTATTTCTCCGTTTCCACCCAATAATATCCCCCTGCTATTGCTTTTTTCGTTCCTTGATTTTCTATAAACACTCGATATCGTCCATCTTTTTTTACCTTTAAGACACTTACCAGATTTACCCCATTCTCTATATAAGTTTCCTCCCCATCCTCATCAACAATTCCAATTGCTATATGTGTCTCTGGATGTTCTTCTTCAAATCCCATGCAGGCAGCTATGTCAACATCAGTTCCTTTGTTTAAATATCCCTCTTTTGTTTCTATTCTTTCTTTCGGCTTGATCTTCCATGTAAATGGTTTTCCATCATTCTCTTTTAATCTTTCATTTTTTATCATGCACTTTTTGATTCTGGTTTTATCATACATTTCTATACTTTGCTTTCTTTTCCTTTATATCACCTTCCGTTCCAACATTGATCTCCTCTCTTGTTTCATCTGCAATCTTATCGTATGCCTTTACAAATCCTATCCCTGAAGCAAATACCGTAGCTGCACTGAGTATGATCATTCCAAATAAGACACTCACAGAAATTCCTCTTCGCAGCCTTCTTTGTTGTCGATAAGATTTCATCCGTTCCATTCGTAGCTTTAATACTTCCTTACTCTCATATAACCCCGCTGTTGTATATCTTCCATATCTGATCTCTTCCATAGAAATATCTATGATCGTAGAAAAATATCCCTTTACATCTGAAAGATATTCACATACTGTCCTGTCACAGTATGTTTCTCCCCATTGATCTAATTGATAAAAAACATCCTTTAACGCAGGTTGAAACCAGTATACACAACAGATAATGTTCGCCAAGTGTTTCCAAATAAGATCATGATGTTTATAATGAATCAATTCATGTGTAAATATCATATTTAACTGTTGTGGTTCATAAATTCTTGGCAGAATGATTCTTGGTTTCAAAACCCCATATAACATTGGTCCGCCTGCTTTTGCTAAGATCATTACTTGAATTTCTTTATGAACCCCTAACTTTTTTGATATGCTTTTTACCATACTTTGAATTTCTTCGCCACACAAATCTGCATTTAAAATATCCTTCCTTATTGCTCTGTATTTCTTTAAAAATCTGATCGTAAAAATGATCGTTCCAACCAGCCAGATGATCATCAAAATTCCAATGACCCACTTGATCGGACCTGTAACTTCAAATACATAAGTACTCTTCTCAAATCCATTTGCATAGATCAATGTGATCGGTATGGCAAACATCAATAATACCATCTTCCATATCAGATAATTGATATCAATATATCCCTTGTGTTCTATCAAACGTCCTACAGCCTTCCAAAAAAGATATAAGATCGTTCCAAGCAGTGTACATAAGAATATTCCGCTAAATATTTTTATTATGATTATCATCAAAATCAAAGTCATCTAAGATCCCTCTTAACTCTTCCCCGTCTTCTTTTGTCAGTTTCTCTCCTAATGCACTTACTAATCGTTTTGCAGATCCGTCAAACCAACGATCTAAAACTTTCTCAGCTTGATATTTCCCATATGACTCTTCATTGATCAATGGCTGCACATATGCTTTTCTTCCTTTCTTGGTAACTTTGATATATCCCTTCTCTTCTAGCCGGAACAGATATCCGCGGATACTTGTTCTTTTATAATCTTTATTGAGCTTTTCTTTGACTGTCTCTATCAGATCAAGAAAAGGAACTTCTCCTTGATAATCCCAAATGCATTGCATGATTCGTTCTTCTAGTCTGGTTAATTCTTCCATTTTCGTATTCCTCCTTTCTTTTATGTTCTATTTTTAGGTTACTTCTATTTTAACATTGTTTTGTATTTAACACAATATATTTACAGGTTATTTTTTTCAATAAAATAATCATTCTATGAAAAAATCACTGAATCCATATAATTCATATGAACTCAGCGATTTATCTACTATTCTCCGATCAAAACCTTCTTACCTTCAAAGGCAAATCCATAATGTCTGATTACGCATCCACGACCGTCAATGCCGTCACCGCTCCAACAATACATAAGATTCCCACAACATCGATCATTCCAAAGGCCTGTCCAAGCACGGTTGCGGAAAGAATCGTTGCAACCAGCGGTTCCACGCATCCAAGCATACTTCCCTGAACTGGTCCTAACATGGAAATCCCATGGAGATAACAGGAAAACGCCACGATCGTTCCTAAGAATACAATTCCAATTGTCATTGCAACCGTCATGATATCCCAATGTCCTGGGATACTCCACACTTTTGTAAATGGAGTTACCAAAACTCCACCGACAAACATTCCCCATCCTGTTGTCTCTAAAGTACCAAATTCGTCTAATAATTTCTTTGGCTGCACGTTATAAACTGCAAAAGCAAAAGCGGATAACAATCCCCAGAATAATGCTGCATTGGTGATCACTAAGTTTTTTATACTTCCATGTGTTGCAAGCAAAAAGATACCTACGATTACAGCTGCCAGAACAAGCACTTCTTCTTTCTTTGGAAATCTTTTTTCCACTAATACAAAGAACACCATAATTAAGATGGGTGCAGAATACTGAATAACTGTCGCAGTTCCCGGATTTGACTCCTGAATGGCAAGGAAGTACGTCATCTGACACATAGCCATTCCAATCATCCCGAAGATCAGCTGATTGACCGCTGAATCTTTTCTTTTCCATACACGAAAAATTGAATTCCCTTTTCTCTGATACATAAGCAACAGCAGGCAGATTCCTGCCCCTAATAATCTGACTGTCACAAGCCACGTAGCCGTCAGATCTTTTGCATCAAATAAATATTTCCCCATCACACCGGACATGCCCCAGCAGCATCCTCCTGCAACTGTGAAGCAGATTCCTTTTAAACTTCGATTCATAAATACATTTCTCCTCGTATCTGTATTTTTATCTATTCTTCTGTGACTAAATTATCAAATTCACATTTCTCAAATTCCTGAATGGAAATATTTTTCTTGTTTGGATTGGCGTATACAAAAGTCTTATCTACATTTTCTAGGTAATTTTGAATCTTATCATTTGTCGCACTGATGATTGCCTGGAATCCTAGATTCCTGATCAGGTCAATACAACTTGCAACTTTCTCTGCATCCATCTTAGAGAATGCTTCATCTAAGACAACCAGACGGATGCTTGGATTTCTTCGTACTTTTGGTGAAAGATGAATTCCATAGGCCTGTGCAAAACTTGCGAGTAATGCAACATATAATGGGTTCTGTCCTTCTCCACCAGAGTTTTTCTTGATCATCTTACTTAATCCGATCGTCAGTTTTTCATCACCATCCACAATCTGTTCCATATCAAAGGACAGATACGTACGATAATCAGAATATTTCTGCATATCACGTTTCGCATTCTCAAGTTCTTCACCGGTTGCACCTTCTGGCGGGATAAAGATCTCTATCAATTCATTCATCAGTTCCCCGTATTTATTCTCATGTTCCATAGAGAAGAGATTCATCTGGTCATCCATCGTTGTATTTAAGACAGATGGATCGATATTCAGAGAATCATCCATAAACATTGGATAATATTTTCCATCGGCTCCTGTATTTCTTGTGATCTTAAATTGGTATTTGTCTTTCCCAAAGTCGAGTCCACTGATCATGCGGTTTAATTCATCCCTGCGCTGATAAGCTTCCCTGATCGCGCTTCGAATCTTGTATACAAAGTCATCTTTGAAATGTTCCATTGCTGTTTTGGCCTGTTTTGCAGCTTTTTCACGATACATTTCCATGTGATCAGATGATAATTCCTTATAAAGCTTGTCATACACATCATTATTCTCATCTACTGCTGAGAATGTGCGGTTCGGATATTCCCTTAAATATGCAGTTCTGACTTCCACAAGCTTTCTATATTCTTCTTCCTTCTTCGTTCCGGCATCATAGTATTTCCTTGCTGCACGTTTTTTGAGACGTTCATAGTCTTCGGTGTCTGTCTTCTCGATCTCTTGTGCAAACTGCTGCTCGTACTCTCCATTTGCCGGTAATTCATTCTGTGCACGGATCAATGCTTCATTCTGGTCAATGATCTGCTGTCTGCATTCTTTTAATGCATTCTGTGTTGCCCAGATTGCTTCTTTCATTGCATTGATCTCTTGTTTGCAATCTTCCTGTTTTAACCTGTTCTGGTCTCTTTCCTCTTCCAGACCTTTTAAGGCACCTTCTCTTAATTTTGTCAGCTGATTTTCTAAATCTTCATATTCTTCCTGACGTTCTTTCGCACGTTCCAGTGTTTCCTGCTGTTTTAAATATTCTTCGGCTGACTGTGGAAGATATTCATAGTCCAAAATAACGGCAGCACTTAAAACTTCTTTTTCTAATGGATCTTTTTTATCAAAGATCTTATCCTTTTCTTTCTCTAATTCTTTGATCCTGTGGCGTAAACTGTTGTCTCCAATGTAGGAATTTCTTGTGTACTGTTTTGGATCTAATCGTTTTAACTGGAAATTTTTATAAAGCATTCCATCTGGTGTGATACCAGTACGGCAATTTCTTAATTCATCGATCGTCTCACATTTGATCACACGCCCGATCAAGGATTCTATCAGCTTTTTCACATAAGACTGTTCTGCAAGAACTTCTTCTGACAATGCATTTTCCTCAACCTTCATGTCCTGCTTATCAATCTTTTGTGTGTCTGCAATCGAAATTCTCCAGTATTTCTTCTGATCCATATCACGATAGATTTCCATGGCATCCTTGACGTATTTTGGTTCCACGATCAGTGTTAATTTATTCGATCCTAAATATCCTTCGACCGCTTTATGCCATCTCTCATCTTTCATATCTAACAGATCGGCAAGCACATTTACCTTTACAAAATCACCACATTTTTCGCTTAATTTCGTCTGTAATTCATATCTTGCATCCAGAACTTCTTTTGGATATGCTTTGTTACCCTTTTTCAGTTCTTTCAACTCATCAGAAATAGATTTCTCCTGTTTCTTTAATGCTCTTAGTGCAGACGCATTATCTTGTCGTTCTTCCTCAGTTTCTTTTCTTAAGATATCCAATGTATGTTTTAATCGATTCAGATCATCTTCTGTGATATCTCCCTGTTCAAATTTCTCGATATCCCAGATTGCCTGATTTGGCGTAATATCGAGATCACACCATTTTTTTAAGTCTTTTGATGTCTGTTCCCAACGCTGTACGGAATGATTTAACTGTCCTAACAACTCCTGAACATCCTTTTTCCTTGTTGCGATCTGGTCGTATCCACTTCCTGCGATCTGTGCTACTAATGCATCGTATTCTTTGGAAAGTTTCTCTAGTTTCTTCTCAAGAACTGTTTCATTTTCTTCCTGTGTCTTTAAATCTTTTTCTCCATCTTCAATCTTTTGTTGTAACAGATGAATATCTGATTTTAGTTTCAGGACATCCAGTTTGTTCATGCGGTACTGGCAATAATCCTGTTCCTCTTTTTTGGTCTTGAATTTAACGAAACTTTCTTTGATCTCTTCTAAGCTCTTTGCTTCCTTTAATGTATCTTCGATTCTCTGACGCATTCTTCCATACTGCATCACGCTTTCCTGCATATCTTCAATATGAATGTCCTGCTCCATACAGATGTATTCTTTCACAAAATCTTCGAGCTTGATATTCATTTTAAATGGGATCGCGCGTTTAAACAGTCTTGGGAATTTCTCCATATCAAGACCGCCAAGATAGATGTCATACATCTGTTTTCTAAATCTCTCGTTGCTTGTTCCAAAATAGAAATCTTCTTTTTTGAAGTTTTTCTGCATATATTTGCGGAGTTCCGAAATTGTCATCGCATGCTCTTCCGTACGGTAAGCATTCTCTAAAATGCCGCCTTTGTGCCAGAAAAATAATCTGGATGTATCATTTCTTGCTGTATCTACGTCAAATACAACTCCCAGACATTCTTTTTCGTCAGATTCTGTCTGTGTAAATTCCAGAACGATCGTTGTGGAGAAGTTTTTATTTCTCAAATAAGTAACTTCATCTTTCTCTCCGACCGCAACCATTCCTCGCAGGTATTCGATCAGATTTCGATCGGAATCGTCTGCTGCCGCCTTATTAAAGAATCCACGACCATCTGTATTCGCATATAAAACGATCTGCATCGCATCGATCACTGTTGACTTTCCACTTCCAGAATGTCCGGTAAAAAAATTGATTCCATCGTTGAAACTTAATATTTTCTGATCTATATAATGCCAATTATTCAGGCATATCTTCGATAATGCCAGAAATGGCTGCTTCGTCTTCGTCAAACTCACTGTCTACTTCCTCCTTGCTGAAACTTTCGATCAATCTGCGGATGTCATCTCCTAGTAACACGACATTCACGCATGGATAGATCATCATTCTTGTCTCTTCATTTAATTCTTCTAATACATCGAGTGGTTCGATGATCTGATATCTCTTTAATAATGCGATGGAACGACGCATCTCAGTGATGGATGGCAAGGTTTTCATCAGATGAAAATCGTTGATCTTTTCATGGATTTCTCCTAATGATGTATACACACTTGTATTCGATGACGCCTCTGCCATATGTTCATCGTATAATAATTTTAAGATCAGAAGATAAATGGTTGATAATCTAGAAATCTTCTCTCCGATCAAAGTTTCTCCTTCGATATAAAAGACTCCCAGATGCAGATTTTCTCTTAATTCGATTCCTGAAATCTTAAAATATTCTCTTAAAAATTCCTGATGCAGGTCAATGGTTCTAAATTCTTTATTGTATACAAGTCTTCCGCTCTTTTTATCATATTTTCTTTCTAATACAAATGTCTGTTTTAACAACGTACGGATCACTTTCGTGACCGCATTTTTTTCTTCGTCATTCAATTCTTCATAATACGGTATCATGATTTCGGTTTCCTCCTTACAAAAGTTAATGCCGGATAGCGGTAACTTCCATTATCAATCAATTTATCGTCTCTCTCGATCACTTTATATTTACTGTTTCTTCTCGTGCTGTAATCGTAGGCAAGGATTAATTTCTCAAAGGACTCTTCATCCCTGATATCAATATCCTTAACTTCCATATGGTCATCATGCATGTAAGCTTCAATGAAATCTTCAATCTCAGCCTGTTGGTATCTTGTATGAATCTTATTTAATCTTAGGACATCTTCTCTTGATAATTCTTCCTGCTGCTTTTCTTCTTCTACCTGACTTGCAAAATCTCTTCGTTTTCTCTTCTTATACAAAGACTTCTCTGAAAGCACTTCAAAATGAGACAGATTCATACTCTGTCCGACCTTCTCGATCTTTTCCTCGCTGTCCTTAGAATCCCCGATCGTCTTTAACAGCTGGATCATCAGACCTCTTGTGTCGGATTCTCCATTCAGCATGTAATTCATACGTGTTACAGTTGCCCTGATATATTTGGAATGTTCTTTATCCATATTGGAAATTCGATGTTCTATGTCATCAAATCCACGCTCGATCGCATTAATGATACTTAAGACATCTTCACCTTTTTCTTTATCTGCTTTCTTCTGTACCTGTTCCATCCATGGAATATCTTCTCTCATTTCTCTTAAACATCGTTTGATATCATTTTTATATAAATAGAAGTTATCATTTGTCTTTAAGATATGATATTTCTTCTCAACGATCTCCTCGACGTAACCTTCCAAATGTTCTGCCAGCACTTCTTCATATGATTTCTGTTTTAGCAGTCGGCTAAAGAAATGGTCCATGTTGTGTAACATATCCTGCAAGGCTTTATTTAATTTCTTTGTATTAATAAGCGCTGTTTTTAACATGGCTAAGTTCATCTTCTTATCATGCCAGAATGAAAACAGTGTTGCGTATACATTCTGGATATAGATCTCTGTGTCATCCGTTGATGGGTTGACTAATTCTTCAAATGCTGTTAAAAATACGGCTGCGTAATCAGGAATGATGATATTGGTGGTTAATGTTGAGAAATCTTCGATCCTCTTTAACCAGCCTGTCTTGATCAGCCAGTTTAAGATCCTGTTTGGTGGTGTCTGGCTTGCATCAGTTTCTGATTCAAATTCTTCAGGAGATAACCAGATCCGCTGGCTTTCGTTCCAGTCTTCTAATACCTGAAGGCATACTTCTTTACTTAAATAATAATTGTTATATTCATATTCTTCGTTGATCTTCAGCAAGGCTTCCATATAAAGTTCTCTGTTCATCGAACGAAATAAACTCCAGAATGAATCTGGGATATCATAGGCAAATTTCATAGGTAACTTCCTTCTTTGGTTGTACTTTATTCTCTGACTCTTTATTTTAACTGATTCGAATGACCTCGTAAAGTGATTTCCTATGAAATAATAATTGACATAAGTCCGAAATCGGACTATAATTATCGTAATCTCATAGTCTGATTTCGACTTGATATAATTGTTATAAGAAAGGAAGTCACTATGGAATCGAAACAAAATCGTGCCTTAAAGGAATTTGATTCTCTCTATAAGATGATCGATGATGTCTATCATGAGATCGCTCTTTCCATGCATCTTACAGATTCCGCATTTCTCATTTTATATTGTCTGTTAGAACTTGGAGATGGTTGCTCTCAGAAAGATATCTGCAAACTTTACTACATCTCAAACAAACGGTAAATTCTTCCGTAAAATCATTAGAAGATAAAGGAGTTTTGATCCGTAAAGCCGGCGTCGGAAGGGATATCCACTTATTTTTTACAGAGTTTGGACGAGAATTTTCTGAAAAACATATCGGTCCTGTCTTTGATATGGAAAATGCTACATTTGAATCTATGGAGCCTTCGGAGTGTGAACAGCTGCTTTCTCTTACGAGAAAATATGTTCAGATTTTAAAGAAAAATATGAAACAATATGTCTTAGAGGAAAAGGAGTTTTAGTTTATCATGAAGATTCAATTATCAGATCATTTCACTTACAAACGTCTGATCCGTTTTGTATTTCCATCGATCATTATGATGATCTGTACTTCGATGTACAGTATTATTGATGGATTATTTATTTCCAATTTGCAGGAAAAACAGCATTTGCTGCGGTCAATCTGATCCTTCCTGTTGCGATGGGTGTTGGAGCAATTGGATTTATGATTGGTTCTGGTGGAAGTGCGATCGTTGCAAAAACGCTTGGTGAAGGTAAAAAAGAAAAAGCAAATGAATATTTTTCTATGCTGATCTTTACTGCTTTGATCGGAGCTACGATCCTGTCTGTCTTTGGATTTATTTTTATAAGGCAGATCTGCATGGCACTTGGGGCGCGTGGACAGCTGCTTGAATATGCGTCTACTTATGGACGTATTATGTTTGTATCACAGCCAATGTTTATGATGCAGACGATCTTTTATAACTTCTTTATTACAGCTGAAAAACCTTCTTATAGTCTTCGTATGTCTTTGATTTCTGGCGTGATCAATATTGTGTTTGACTATCTCTTTATCGGAGTTATGCATTATGGTGTTGCCGGGGCTGCGGTTGCAACTGCCATGGGTGAATATGTTGGCGGGCTTGTACCGTTGATCTATTTTGCACGAAAGAATAACAGCAGCCGTCTTCGTCTTGTGAAACCTGTCTGGAGAAAAGATATTTTATTAAAAACCTGTTTAAATGGTTCTTCGGAATTTATGACAAATGCTTCTTCTTCCGTTGTAAATATGCTTTATAATACACAGTTAATGCGCCTTGCTGGTGCAGATGGTGTTGCGGCTTATGGTGTGATCATGTATGCGAACTTTATCTTTGCTGCGATCTATCTTGGATATTCTATGGGAAACGCTCCGATCACCAGTTATAATTATGGGGCTGGAAATCATTCGGAATTGAAGAATATGTTGAAGAAGAGTTTGTCTTTAATTGCTGTAACTGGGGTTTGTCTGACTTTGATCTCTGAGTTTTTTGCCCATCCGCTGATCAATATCTTTGTTGGATATGATGCGGATCTGTTTGCTATGACGTTACATGGATTCCGGTTGTATGCATTTGTGTTTTTGATCAATGGATTTAATATCTGGGCTTCTTCGTTCTTTACAGCTTTGAATAATGGGGTTGTTTCTGGGATGATTGCGTTCCTTCGAACTTTGTTGTTTCAGATTGGGTGTATTATGCTGCTGCCAATTTTGCTTGGATTGAATGGAATCTGGATGGGAGTTGTTGTGGCGGAGATGTTGACTTTAATTGTTACGATTTATTTTTTACGGAGTAGAAGGAAAGTTTATCACTACTAGATTTTGTAATAGTGTTTCATGTATGTTAAACGGTATTAGTTGATGATTTTTGTACTTATTAACAGAAGTTTAGATAAAATCTACAACACCGATTTGTTGGGATGTTTGAAAATTATCTTATCTTAATTTCTACGAAACCTTAAATTGCGAGAATTTTCAGCTATCGATTACCTAAATATATAAACCAATACAGTAAAACATACACATCACCTTAAATTTTCCAATCTTGTGAATTGTCCACTCTATATACTCGAAATCTACAGTTGGCCAACTACAAAATCAAAATTTCTCTTCAATTGTAGTAATATCCGCATTTTTTTCGTTATATGTCACCGTGCCCAAAACCACCAGAAGCATATTAATAACAATCACAGCCAACAATATAAATCCAATAACTTTCCATATTCTTTTACGCCGTCTATTCTTAAGCGCCAATTGTTCACTGATCTTCGCAAGTTGTTCTGATACTTCATTCTTATTGGTTTCTTCTTTTATTTCACTACCCAATAATTCACTCATGTTAATCTCTAATACATCCGCTAATTTTGATAACATATCTGCATCTGGTACGGATAATCCCTTTTCCCATTTGCTGATGGTTTGTCTTACTACGTGAATTTTGATTGCTAATTCTTCTTGTGTGTATCCTTTTGCTTTTCTTATTATTTTCAGATTCTCATTAAACATAATTATTGTCTCTCCTTATATTTTGATGTATTGAATTTACACCAAAATATGTCGTTGCGGCAAGCAACGTGGGTTAACATTATCCATATATTTTTATCCCATCTTTTAATATTTCTTTTGTTAATTCTAAATTATCTTTTAATTGATTAATTTCTAAAACATCTACTTTTTTGTGTAGTGCTTCTCTAATTTCTTCGACTAATCCATAAAATTTTAGTCCTTTTAACATTTGCTGAAATTAACAGATCCACATCACTGGTTGGCTTTGCTTTCGATTTAGCGTAAGATCCAAAAAGATAACAAAAATTTACATCATATTTTTGAAATACATTTCCGCATTTTTCAGTTATATATTCTATATCAATAATTCCATGTTCTTCGTCTATTGGATTTATTTCTGAAAGTTTTTCTAATATATATTTGTATTTCAAACTTCCTTGTTTTTTCTCATCATTCTCATATGATTTATAAGAACGTAAAGATATTCCTACCAAATCAGCAACTTGTTGTTGTGTCATCTTTTTTTCAGTTCTCATTTTTTTTAACTCACCCATCATAATTGCACCTCTTAATTTATAATAGTGCAATTTTTGCACTTCGTCAATTCGAAGGTGCAAAAATTACACCATTATTTAAATTCTATAATAGGTATTTTTTTCTTAATAAATTTTTTTATTCTATGATCATGACTGGCTTATCTGCATATTCTTTTCGAAATTCTGATGCGAATTCTTCTTGTAATCTTAAACCTTCTGCTCTGTTTCCTTTGTGGAATTCTGCCATTGCTGCGATTTCTTTTTCATTATATTCGATTTTCATATACTATACCTACTCCTTTACCCATATAGATTTTCTTTCAATTTGTATTATAATAGAATAAATGAAACGATGCCATGATAAATAAAAATATAATGAAAATGGAAAGAGATAATCTTAAAAATGAAACGAATTGATTTTGAAAATGGGTCTGTAACCCAAAATATCTTTGCAGCAGCACTTCCTATGCTTGTTGCTCAGATCTTAAACTTATTATATAACATTGTTGACCGTATTTATATCGCACGAATCCCACATATTGGAACAGCTGCACTTGGTGCTGTTGGACTGTGCTTTCCGCTAGTTGTGATCATTACTGCATTTGCTAACTTATTTGGAAGTGGTGGAGCTCCTTTATTTTCGATCAGCCGAGGGCAAAAGAGAAATAAACAGGCTGTCCATATCATGAATACATCATTTACTATGGTTTGTTTTAGTGCTGTCGTATTGATGCTCATTGGACTTTTATTTTCACGCCCGCTTTTGGTATTATTCGGAGCTTCCAAGGATGCTCTCGTTTATGCTTTTCCATATATGATGATCTATCTGATCGGTACACTGCCATCTATGATCGCCATTGGAATGAATCCATTTATTAATGCACAAGGATATTCAACCATCGGAATGTTTTCTGTTGCGATCGGTGCCGTTGCCAACTTACTGCTTGACCCATTCTTTATTTTTGTATTAGGGTTTGGCGTTCGGGGTGCTGCGATCGCAACTGTGATCTCACAATGTCTTTCTGCTTCTTTTGTGTTATTTTTCCTTACAAAAAAAGCAGAATTAAAGGTACGTTTTCTTCATAAAAATGAGCTGTCAGAAAGTTTAGGATATGCAAAGAATATCATCAGCCTTGGAACTGCCGGATTTATCATGCAGTTAACTAACGGTCTGGTAAGTATTGTTTGCAACAATGTACTTTCTGTGACTGGCGGAGATATTTATATCTCTGTCATGACGATCGTATCAAGTGTACGACAACTTGTGGAAACCCCAATTTATGCCATGAATGAAGGCGGTTCTCCGATCTTGAGTTATAACTATGGTGCCAGACGTCCAGCTCGTGTAAGAAAGGCTATGATCGTTATGTCTGCTATGATCCTATGCTATACAGCCGTTATGTGGAGTGTTATCATTTTTGCTCCTGGTGCATTGATCCGTGTATTCAGCTCTGATCCTTCACTTGTAAAAGATTCCGTTCCTGCATTGAATCAGTATTTTGCTGCTTTTATCTTTATGGATCTGCAGTATATTGGACAGACAGTATTTAAATCTCTAAACAAAAAGAAACATGCGATCTTTTTCTCATTGCTTCGTAAGGTATTTATTGTTATTCCATTAACTTATTTTATGCCTTATGTATTGCACATGGGAACTTCCGGGGTATTCCTTGCGGAACCTGTTTCTAATGTGATAGGTGGAGGCTTTTGCTTCGTTACGATGCTTTGTACTGTGCTACCTGAACTTAGAAGAATGGATAACTGTGATTGATCTTTTTATGTTAAAATTTTCTCTCCAGTTCATCCATCTCTGCCATTATCTCCGCTTGCTGTTCATCAAACAAAAGCCCTTTATTATATTGATAATACTTATCACATCCATTTTCCTTAATAAACCAGACACTGTAATAATTAACATTCAGTTCTGTCACAAATACAACCATTTCCTGACTTTGTCCAAAGGCTTCTTCCATGAAGTCAAATGCATTGTCTAGTGCTTTGGTTGTATTCTCTATCTGCTGTTCTAATTTTGCTGGTTCTTTCTTGAATTCTTCTCTCACACGTTCAAATTCTGCTTCTGCTTCTAAATGTTCAGCTTTGCTGATCTGTTCGTATGACTCCAGAGTCTTGATCACATCAAGCAACATATGTTCCTGTGCTTTTCCAAGTTTCTCTGTCTTTTTCTTTTCGTCGAAGTCCTCATGGATTTCTTTGACTACCTGACTTAATGTCTTGCCTGTTTTAAGTTGTTTTAGCCAGCCAAATAATTCCGTAACATAAGCATCCTGTCGATAAGATTCAGCAAACATTTCGGACAATTTTCCATTTAACAATCCGACAACACTTAATTTCTCATCAAATGCTGCGAATTTTAATCTACCGATCGTTTCCTGATTCCATTGTCCTTTTAAAATACGCTCGATTCCATAGTCTTCTTTGTATTTCTTATATAATTCATAATAGTTGGCAAAGTCTTTGGCGATCTTCAGGTGCTGTAAGTACTGAAATACCACTTCTCTGTCAATATCTTTTCCAAGTTCTTCGTAAACTTTTAATAACTGAGACAGATCTTCCCATCCTCTGGCTGTAACAAACGCCTTTCCATCAACTGTTGTTTCCATACGATAGAAATATTCTTTACGGATTTCAAGATATGCAAGGATTGCTGGGTGGATTCCTGCCTGATATGCGTATTCTTTCCACACTTCATAGTCTGCTTCCACATCAATCTTCTTCATACGGTCCAAGGTAACTACGTCAAAATCTCTGACAGATTTATTGTATTCTGGTGGATTTCCTGCCGCTACGATGATCCAGCCATCTGGTACTTTCTGATTTCCGAACATCTTACACTGCAAAAACTGAAGCATTGTTGGTGCCAATGTCTCAGATACACAGTTGATCTCATCAATAAATAAAATACCTTCTTTATTTCCAGTCTGTTCAATCTTTTCATAAACAGATGCTATGATCTCACTCATCGTATATTCCGTAACAGAATATGTTTGTCCACTATATTCTTTTTCTCTGATAAATGGCAAACCGATCGCACTCTGTCTTGTGTGGTGCGTGATCGTATAAGCTACCAATCCGATCTCACATTCTCTTGCGATCTGTTCCATGATCTGTGTTTTTCCAATTCCTGGAGGTCCCATCAAAAGGATCGGACGCTGTCTGATGGATGGTATTTTATATTCTCCATAATTATCCTTTGTAAGATAAGCTTCAATGGAATCTTTGATTTCCTGTTTTGCTCTTTTAATATTCATGTTCTTCTTCTCCTTCATCAAGATCTTCGGCATCGACGATCAATTTAACTGCCCATGGCGGTACATCCACATCTTCGTATTCTTCCTGCATAAAAATAAATGCTGTCTGATATGGTGGTTTCTTCTTTGGATAGATTCCTTTTCCATCTGTGAAATAGATCAATCCCTTCAGATGATAAAATTCACCCTGTTCGATCAGATGATTCACATATTCAAATGCTGGCCGGAAATCTGTCCCACCTTCTCCGATCAGTTCCAAATGTTCCATATATTCTTTTAATTCTTTTTCATCTGTGATCTTCTGGTCGTTTTGTACCATCTCATCACACTGAATGATATGAATATTTACCTTATGAAAAAAGCTCTCTGCTTCCGTTAACACACCATATGTTTCTTCCAGAAATTTCTTTACCAGATCACCAGAACATGACATTGATGTATCGATCACGATGGCAAAGTCTTCAACTTTCTTTACTTCCTTCCACTCCTGCGGCTCGATCAATGGCATATTTCCATACATAGAAAGCCCATAACTGTAAAATATATAGTCAAACGAATCTGGATCCACACTGACTTCTTCTCTTAAAACCGAAAATTTTCTTAAAAATTCACGATAATCATAACGGTCTCTATTTTCTACCTGTACCTGTCCGATCAGATCCCCTGCCTGTTGTGACTCTTCACTGGAGAATGTCTCCATATCTGTTTCCGTTTTTTCACTGATATTCTTCCATTTATTTTCTACTTCCTGATGAAGATCCTGTTTGGGATCTTCTGGCCAATACTGGTGGTCATCTACCCGAAATTCCATCTGCAGTTCTTTTATTTTCTTCTCTTCTAATGCAAAAGAAACCAACTGTCGATAAATCCCCTCGGCTGTCAATACTTTGAGGTTCCTCTCAAGCTGCCCGTAAATGTCTTTACGCAGCCTTGTTTGCACCATATGGATACATTTTAAATGCCAGTGATCAATAATTGATTCGACTGCGATATCACAAGAAATATTCCATAGAGTCTTATCTCTTCCTTTTCTTCTTGTCACATGATGTAAAATGCAGTGAAGCACCATATGAAGATATGCACGATTCATCCGGACTCTGTTTTGCCTGTACATGCCTCCTAAAGCCCCTGGATGATAAAACATACACATTCCATCCGTTCCAACACCATTTACAGAAGGATCGATCACATAAGCAAAACTGCTTAATGCCACATCTAAAAAACGCATATGGATATATAATTCATTTCTTGTCGTCGCAAGGATCTTTGTTCCAAGTTCACTGAGACGCTCATTGATATTTTCTTCCATTATTCATTTCCCTTTATCTTATCTATAATTCAAATGTTTTCTTTTTCTTTGGAAATCTCTTATGCTGTTCGTTCATCAAAATACTTAAAAGTTCTGTTTTCTGCTTTCTGGATGCCCAGTCGATCGCTGCTTCGATTCCTTCTTTACTGAAATAATTCTTCTCTGCCATCAAATTGATAAATGGCATCTGATCTTCTTCTTTTAAATAATTCATCATCTCGCATTGGTTCTGCTTTATATATCCCTCGTATTGCATCCATGCAAAATCTGATACCCCGTATGGCATTAACATACGCCCAGCTAATATCTCCCATACAATATCCAGATCTTCCTGAACTGCTGCCACTGGAAAAATATCATCATATTTACGATAGTCGATCTCTCCTCGCAAAAAACTTTGGCGATATTGATATCCTGTTCCATGAAAATGTGTCTCCACAATTCTTGCTGGTGTATTTTCCACAGCCTCTTCATAATACTCTGGATAAAATAAACGACTTTGTTTTTCTTCTTTTTTATAACGGATATTTACCTGCAATGGAAAACGAGTATCTCTAACAACGTCCCTTAAAGCACTTTTTTTATCCTCATAAACATCATAGTAGATCTTTTGCAGCTTGCATCCTGTAAAAATTCCTGCTCCTGTTCTTAAAAGAGAATCTGAAAACCCAAGTGTTGTCAGATTTACACATCCATAAAATGCATATTTCCCTATTTCCACAGTATCCGGTGGCAGATAAACTTCTTTTACTGCCTCCCCACAAAACATCGGTTCATCTTCACTGCCCAAAAAGTCTTCGCCGATCATAATCTCTTTTGCTTCGTCTTCTTTTCGTTTATGCGCAGAAAATGCATAATCACCAATCTTCGTAACTCTTTTTCCTTCAATTTCCGAAGGAATCTCTACTTGATCTTCTTTGCTGAAACAACGAAGAACTTCGATTCCTCCATCTTTTGCATCTCTGTATTGTATCTTAAGCATCGTCTTTTCCTTCGCCTTTCTCCATGTATACACTATCCTTATTATAGCTGACTGACAGGAAATATCAAGAATCGTAAAAAGGAATTTCCCATCTTCATAAAAATGTAATATAATGCAGAAAGATACGATGATTTTATACACTTATGATGATATATAAAGGAGATTTTTATGGAACGACTGATCGTTTTAGGAACTGGAAATGCACAGGCAATTCATTGCTATAATACTTGTTATGCCATGCAAAAAGGTGAAGAATACTTCCTTGTCGATGCCGGCGGCGGAAATGGAATTCTATCTCAGCTTGACAAAGCTGGAATCCCTCTTGAAAGCATTCATAATATTTTTGTGACACATGCTCATAATGATCATATTTTAGGAATGGTCTGGATGATCCGTATGATCGCTACTTCTATGAACAAGGGAACTTATGATGGCACTCTGACGATCTACTGTCATGAAGAACTGGTTCATACGATCAAAACACTGACAAAACTTACCGTTGGTAAGAAATTTTATAAGCATTTTGATGAACGTATTGTATTTCATGTCATTGCACATGGAGATACGATTCAGATTCTTGGAGATTCTTTTACATTCTTTGATATCGGCTCTACAAAAGAAAAACAGTTTGGTTTCACATCGGTTATGGAAAATGGATTAAGGGTATCCTTTCCTGGAGATGAACCTTATCGTGAATCTCTTTATGATTTTGTGAAAGATTCTGACTGGCTGCTTCATGAAGCATTTTGTGTGTATGGTGAGAGGGATATTTTTAAACCTTATGAAAAACACCATAGTACGGTAAAAGATGCCTGTGAATTAGCAGAACATCTAAAGATTCCAAATCTGGTTCTATGGCATACAGAAGATAAAAATATGCTGCATCGTCAAGAAAAATATATGAAGGAAGGCAAGCAGTATTATACTGGAACACTTTATATACCTGAAGATCTGGATGTATTGAAATTGTAATTTAGAAGGTTAATGATCAACCTTCCATCAAATGATAAATGATCGCAGCTACAACATCATAGGCATTTTCCTGCAAATGTATTCCGTCCACGGTATACTCTCTTGACAACTGCCCATCTTCTCCGATCAATTTATCAAATACATCAACATACTCAAAGTTATCCTGTTTGCACAATCTTTGTATTTCTGTATTGATCTTTTGAATCTCTTTATTGGATTTTCCTTCTGCCCAGGACGGCATCAATCCAATCCTTTTGGTATATGCCGGATACATAGATTCAATATAAATCTTTGTGTCTGGCAATTGCTGCCGAATCCTTCGTGCAAGTCTGATCAATCGTTCTGCTAACACTCTTGCTCCTGGATACAATGACATCAGGAAATCATTTGCACCACCTTGCATGATAATGATATCTGGTTTATATGGAAATACGTCATAAGCCAATCTTGCACCCATCTCTGCGATCGTATCCCCTGCAACTCCACTGTTAATGAACTGTGTATCTATATTTTTTAATTTTTCCATTGGGAAATAGTCGGTCAGGGAATCCCCAAACATAACAATTGTTCTCTTCTTCTCTTCCATTGTCTACTCCAGTACTTTTTGTTTAAAATCCTCTTTTTGCTGCATGGAAATATTTAATCCCTTGATCATAAACTGATTAATAGAACCATATTCTTCTTTCATGGTTTTAAGTGCTGTATTTAAAAATTCTTCTTTTGCCACAAATAGCCCTCTATTTTTTCGATTTTTTCGCGATGCAATCCTGCTAAATGAAGTTTCTTTTTTAATTTTTCTACTCTTGTGATCGCAGCTTTATTGGTCTTTAGATAATCTTCCATCACGTCATCTTCAGACACATCAAGCAAAAATAAAATGGTTGCTGATAACAATCCACAACGGTCTTTTCCTTCTGTACAATGCCATAAAACCGCACCATTTTTTGTATTCATAATCTCTCTGACTGCCTGTGAGATCTGCTTTCTGCAAAATTCTTCTTTGATCATCATCTTGTAAATATCTGATATCTTTGGAAATTCTTCCATATGTAACATCTGTTTTCTTGTTTCCTGCTCCCGGCTGACTCCCACCATGCTTTCCATAAAAAATGGAATATTCTCATAAACAGCTCCCGCCACTTCCAGATCTGGCTCTTGTTCTACTTCCATTGGTGTTCTTAAATCCAGAATTTTCTGTAAATGATATTCTGTTTCCAGTAAAATCTTATCTTTCTGCGTAATCCTTGATAAACGGTTGCTGCGGATCAGCTGTTTATCTTTGATCACTGCACCTTCTGTCGTTTTTAATCCGCCAAGGTCTCTCGTATTATCTGCACCTTCCAGATAAATCTTCCCCATGTTACCGCCTCCATTTTTGTATGATCAGTTTTCCTTCTCTGGCTGTTCTTTCTCCAAGGATATTCCATCCATCATATAAGTTTTCTCATTTTTCTGATTCTCCAGATATTCTGTTCTGATCTGTGCTTTTGCTTCTTCATAGTCTCTCTTTAATTCTCTTGCAGAAAGCAGACGGCAGCCTTGTCCGCGGATAATGATCTGTTCCAATCCATCGGATGTTGCAACTGTTACATCGTATTTTCGTCCATGGGTATGGGCAAATTTTTCAATATACTGATCTGCTGTTTCTGCTTCTTTTGTGTAGACTACATGAATATTCATGTAATCCGTGATCTCTGTTTCATGTCCTTTCACACGATATGCATCAAACACAACGATCAGCTCCATGCCCTTCATTCCCTGATAATTACTCATTTCATCAAGTAATTTTCCTCTGGCTGCATCTACACTCGTATCTAATAATTCCTTCAGATCATCCCATGCGTAAATGATATTATATCCATCAACCAACAGGTATTTCTTGGACATATCTCTTTTTACCGATGATTTTTCTGCAGATGTATGATAATCCTGCACAAGTCTTGCTGTTTTCTTCTTCTTCCATTTACTTTTATTATGCTGGTTTGCATAAAATGTTTGTTCAAGAATCCGATCGATTTCCTCTGTATCAATTGATTCTTCTTCAATATAAGCCCTTCGCTGTGTCAGTTCATCAAATTCCTCTTCCTCGATTTCTTTCGCAAGAACGCTCTCTAAATGCATATGTTCTGGTACCTCATTCCATGCGACATTATACCCGGCTCCATGGGAACAGAAAACAGATCCACATGGATTTTCAAGGTCTCTATCTGGATCATATCCACTGGCTTCTATGATTTCTTCTTCATTATGGCAGATATCATATCCATTTAAGGTTGTAAATAATCTTCCCATACCTTTGGAATATGCTAATACTTCTTTTTGGTATCCTTGCATCGTAGAAACTGGTGCTATTCCTTGAAGCACTGACATCTCTCCTGTAGTATCTGGTGTATCAAACGTACCTTGCATCTTTTCAATATCTGTCATAGCTCTTCCGATCATCTGCTGTGGAACTTCCAGCCGGAACTTATAATATGGCTCTAATAAAACACTCTGTGCCATACGAAGCCCCTGTCTTACTGCACGGTATGTCGCCTGACGGAAATCTCCACCTTCTGTATGCTTCTGATGTGCCCGTCCTTCTGCCAGCGTGATCTTGATATCTGTGATCGGTGCTCCTGTTAAAACCCCTCTATGTTCTCTTTCTAATAAATGTGTTATGATCAGTCTCTGCCAATTCTTATCCAATACATCTTCGCTGCACTGTGTGTCGATAACAACTCCGCTTCCCCTCTCCAGCGGTTCCATCAACAAATGTACTTCTGCATAATGTCTTAACGGTTCAAAATGCCCAACACCTTCTACAACATCTGCTATCGTCTCTTTGTATACAATATTGCCCTGTCCAAATTCCACATCTACATTAAAGCGTTCTTTGATCAGACTCTTTAGGATCTCCAATTGAACCTCTCCCATGATCTGCACCTGAATCTCTTGTAATTCTTCATTCCAGATGATATGAAGTTCTGGTTCTTCTTCTTCCAGCTGACGAAGTTTTGGAAGTATCACGCTTGCACTTGTCTCTTCTGGCAATATCATCTGGTAAGTAAGTACTGGCTCCAACACAGGTTCATATCCGCCCTGCTCTGCTCCAAGACACTGCCCAGGGATCGTATCTGAAAGTCCTGTAACCGCACAGATTCTTCCTGCCTGCAGTTCATTTACTGTCTCATACTTTTCTCCCGAATAGATACGGATCTGATTGATCTTTTCATCACTTTCTGTAATAACTGTTTTTACCTTTAAATTTCCACCTGTTACTTTCAAATGTGTCAGACGATTTCCATTTTCATCTCTTGTGATCTTAAATATACGTGCACCAAATTCCTCTGGATATTCTCTTTCTTCTGTATAAAATGCAAGATCACTCAGAAATTCATTGACTCCTTGAAGTTTTAACGCTGATCCAAAAAAGCATGGGAAAATCTTACGTTCTGCGATCATTTCCCGGATCTTGGATTCCGTGATCTCACCTGATTCCAGATAATGATCCAGTAACGCCTCATCTTCCATAGCGATCATCTCATAAAACTCATCACTGCCCTTTTCTCCAAAATCAATACATCCGCTGCTTAAACGTTCCTGTAATTCTTTCAATAATTGATCTTTTTGTGTCCCGTCCTGATCCATCTTGTTAATAAATAAAAATGTTGGGATCTTATATCTCTCAAGCAGACTCCATAATGTCAAAGTATGGCCCTGCACACCATCTGCTCCGCTGATCACAAGAACCGCATAATCAAGCACTTGCAGGGTTCTCTCCATCTCCGCAGAAAAATCCACATGTCCTGGTGTGTCAAGCAAAGTAAGATCCATCTCATTCATTGAAACCTCTGCCTGCTTGGAAAAAATGGTAATTCCTCTGGACCGTTCTAGTTCATAAGTATCTAAAAATGCATCTCCATTATCCACACGTCCGATTTTTCTCAAATTCCCTGCAGTATATAAAATTGCCTCTGATAGTGTTGTCTTCCCGGCATCTACATGAGCCAGAATACCAGTTACTATGTGCTTTTTATTCTTCATAAATTTCTTTTTCCTTTTTTCGTATTCACTGTAAATAAGTATAACACATATCCTGTTTTCATGTTAACCGAATACATCCATAAGATTATTTGACAAATTTTTCTTCTATGTTATAATCAAAAATTAGTGCTCTTCTTTCCATGTATACCAGAATCTGGTATAATGAAAGTTAATAAAGAGACGGCATACAAACCACAAGGCATACGAAAGGAGTTTCTTATGAGAGATGCTTTACGGGATGAAATGATCAAGAAAATATGCGTCAGAGATGCAGATAATATATTAGATGTCGGTTGCGGTGATGGTACCTTTTTACATGAACTGACACGCTGGAAGGATGTTGAAGGATATGGTATCGATGAATCTGAGGATAAGATTCTTATCGCAAAGCAAACTTGGCCAGAACTTCATTTTGAGACAGGTTACAGTGATTTTCTTTCTTTTGATGACAACAGCTTTCGTGTGATCACTGTATGTGACGATTTCCACACCTTTAAAGATCCACAGAAGTTTGTTGATGAAGCATTTCGTGTCTTAGTTCCCGGCGGAAGACTTTATATTGGAGAATCTGCCCTTCCTGAGGCATTGCGAATTGTTTCTAATATTCCTTCCTATCTGACTTCTGGTGATGATCGCAGACATTCTACTTATGAGACTTTAGAATATTTTAAGAATGCAGGGCTTACCAAATTCCGTGTATATAAAAAGAAACGTTTACTTCTTATCTCTGCAAAGAAACCATTAGAATAAATTCCAGAACTTAAAATGGAGCTGATACGATCTGTATCAGCTCCGTTTTTCTTATACTTTAAACAACCATCCAAGATATTTATCTTTTGTTATTTTTCTGATCGTTTTTTTTCCTAAAAGTTTCTCCATCTTTTTTCTTGCTGTATTGTTGATCCTTACCTTGTCATCTTTTGTTACGCATAGATCTGGGAACATGACACACCACCAGTTGTGCCCTTTTGCTGCCCCCAGATCGATTCTTACTGCATCGTAAATACCTTCTGGAAATGTATATTGGCCATAGTTTTTCTCTGGAAATTTTTCTTGTACAAAATGTACGTTTACCTTTTGTTTCACTCCCTCTTTCTTTAATATTTCCTGTGCTGTATTTTTTATTCTGTTTTTTTGCATTTTTAAGATTTTAAATGCTTCTTCCTTCGTTTTTGCTTCACTCAATTCTGGACTGATCTGATCGATCACGGCATCTCTTACCTTCAATTTATATGTCTGATCCATCCTGCTGTTACTATTAGCTCTCACATGAAATCGAATCAGATTGCTTTTCAGATTTTGCTGTATTATGTTATTGGATTTTCTTTGTCCTGCCACAAAAATCATACATGCTATGGCCAGAAACAGAATCCCTTTGATCATGTTTTTTCTACTCATATTCAGAGGATGTCCTGTTTTTTTGCTTTTTATACACAACCTCTTTCTAATTGTCTGAAAATTTATACAATATCAATAACATTTTCTTAAAATTTAGGGTTGACGAATCTGACCAGTTATAGTAACCTAATATCCATGAGGTCATATGACTGACGGAGCACGTGGAATCAACCACATGGGAGTATGATCATTAATCGCCGGCCGTCTGGGCAATCTTGTCTGGACGTGCGGCGTTTTTTAGTTTGTTACTACATTTTTGACAGAAAAAATATCTGTCAGCCCTAAAAAATCACTCAATTTTTCTCTTTTTAAATTTTTCACTTGGCACGCTCCACTGTCCAGATTTTTACTAAAGATAAAAAAGAATCCTGATCGTTCAGGATTCTTTTTTGATCTACATCTCATAAATAACACATTCATACGGTTTCATTTTTAACGTATTTCCAATGACAGTTGTCTGTTCATAATTCACAAATACAACATTTTCATATTCTTCTGATAATTCAATATCTTTTTCCTTAGAACTGAAATTACAGATCAATACCAATTTCCGACATCCATAAGACCTGCTGTATGCAAAAATATGATCTTCTTTTTCATACATTGGTCCAAAATCACCATATGTTAGTATCTCATTATATTCTTCTGATTTATAAAATGCGATCAATCGCTTGTAAAAATTCAGAATTGATCCATATTCTTTTTCTTCTTCTGCGACATTCACCACTTTATAGTTTTCATTAACTGGCATCCAAGGTTTCCCTTTTGAAAATCCTGCATTATCTTCTGAACTCCATTGCATTGGTGTTCTCGCATTGTCTCTGCTGTGATGTCTTGCAATCTCCAATGCCTGTTCTTTGGACATTCCTGCCTTCAATGCGATCTGATACTGATTGATCGTTTCCAGATCATTAAATTCATCATATTTCCATCGACGATTGCTCATCCCGATCTCTTGCCCCTGATATAGGAAAGGCAGACCTCTCTCACAGAAAATGATCGTTGCAAGTGCTGATAAGCTGTAAAATCCATAATCTTCTTCTGGGATAAACAGACTTGCCCCTCTTGGCTGATCATGGTTCTCAATGATATTCGCTTCAAACCCTGCCTTGGCAACAATCTCTTGATTATGAAAAGTTTCCTCTCTCCATTCATCAAATGGCTGTGGCCAGTCATAGTTCATATAATTTTTGCCTTTTCGATAGGCATGACATGGTTCAAATGCAAAAATCGTAGAAAAATATCCGTCTTCACCGATAAATCGTGGAAGAATATCTTCCTTTACAAACATAGCCTCCCCAACGGTCAGTGCCTCATATGGTTCAAAGCAACGATGCTTCATCTCCATCAAAAAATCTCCGATTCCTTCGACTTTTCCTGTGATCTTATATACATCTGCGAGTCCATCTGGACCGTCTGGTTTCAGATCACTCCATGTCAGATCTTTCTTTATATTCATGATCGCATCAATCCGAAAGCCTGAAAGTCCTTGGTCCATCCACCAACAGATCATCTCATAAATCTTCTCACGAACGGTCTCATTCTCCCAGTTCAGATCTGGTTGTTCTTTTGCAAAAGAATGCAAATAAAACTTATTGTCATACCCTGGGATCTTCTCCCAGACACTGCCTCCAAAATAAGATCTCCAGTTGGTCGGTGGCTGCCCATCTTTCCCGTCTTTGATATAAAAATATGATCCATATTCCCCTTCTGGATCTGCCATTGCCTTCTGGAACCATTCATGTTCACTGGAACAATGATTCACAACGAGATCCATCAGAATATACATATTTCTTTTCTTTGCTTCCTTGATCAATTGTTTCATCTCATCCATTGATCCAAACATCGGATCAATCGCATAATAATCGGAAATGTCATAACCGTTATCCACCATCGGAGACTGATACATCGGAGATATCCACAAAATATCAACCCCTAGGTCTTTTAAATAATCTAACTTGCTGATAATTCCAGGAATATCGCCGATTCCGTCGCCATTTGTATCCTTAAAACTCTTTGGGTAAATTTGATATGCAACTTTGTTATGCCACCATTTTTTATTCATCATAATTCTTCTAAACTCCCATTTGCGGTTTCTACTAACATCTTCATAGCTTCTACCGGATATCTGCCGTGAGCGGTTTCCCCCGTCAGCATCAATGCATTCGCTCCTTGATGAACTGCATGATAAATATCATTTACTTCAGCTCTTGTTGGATAAGGGTTTCGGATCATAGAGTCTAGCATCTGTGTAACTACCATGAAATTTTTGTTATGTTCTTTGCATACCTTTGCAATATATGCCTGCACTTTGGGGAGTTTGGATAATGGCATGACATTTCCTAAATCTCCTCTTGCTATAACAATATAATCACAGTATGGAAGTAATTCTTCCAAATGCTCTACTCCTGTCATATTTTCTATTTTGGCAAAGATTCGAATATCTTCACAGTTGTTTTGTTTTAGTGCTTCTCTTAGTATGATCAGATCTTCTTTATTCCGTACAAATGGAAGCATAACATCAGTTACTTGATATTGTTTTGCCAAAGATAGATTCTTCAGATCAGCCTCCGTTAACGTCGGATTGTTGATATTACATCCTGGCAAAGCTATGCTTTTACGTGCCGTCAATACTCCTCCACAGACAATGCTGCATCTCCAGGATCGTGGTGATATTTTCCGTTCTGCGATCAGTTTTATTTTCCCATCATCTAATAAAATTTCCTGATCTCTTCTGATATGCGGCATGATTTCTTCTGGTACTAAAATTCCACCATGTCCTATAACCACATGTGCTCCTGTTGAAAGGCCCATATCTCCTTCCAGATATCCAATTCTAAGTTTTGGCCCGATCAGATCGATCATTAACTTCTTCTCTCCTTTTGTCTGCTTCGCTGCCTCAAAATAATGATAAATCCATGCATGGCTTCCTTCTAATGAACTATGTGATAAATTCAACCGGATCCCTGTCATTCCGGCATCAAACATCTTCTTTAAAATCGTTGGTTCGCAACAGGTTGGTCCCAAGGTTCCGTAATATTCCATTGTGCATCACTTCCTTTGTGGTTATTTTAACATTTTGAGTAGTGGTTTCCAATGGATTTGATGGAAAAATTCTAGTTCTTTTAAATCATATTTCCCTACATCCCATACACATCCAGATCAACCTTCCCATCAACAACCACAACTCCATCTTCTTCTAACAATTTCGCCTGTTTTCCTTCTCCTCCAAACGCAAAGGCCCCTGCTAGTTCTCCCTTTGCATTGACGACTCGAAAACATGGTATATTCTCTGGATCTGGATTCTTATGCAAGGCATTTCCTACTGCTCGTGACATCTTTGGATTTCCTGCCATGGCTGCTACTTGTCCATAGGTTGCCACATGCCCTTTTGGAATTTGTTTGACTGCTTCGTAGATTCTTTTTGTCGGACTGTCCGTGATGATATCGTAGCTTTCTTTGATCATTTTTTTAATGTCTTTTTCTGGAATAGTCCCATCTAAGATGATCGTGTTCCAATATTTTTTATTCTGATGATATCCTGGGATTACGGCATCGTAAGCCTCTCTCCAGAATTCTCTCCATTCTGGATCTACTTTGATATTCAGATTGATATAACCATCTTTTTCATAGACCCATAAGAAAGCTTTTTTACTTCCTTTTACCTTACTAATTCCCAATTGGGATCTTTGAATGGAGATTCTACATATGTGTACGGGAAAGTTAGACCGTAAGTGATTGCTTGTTGTCTTGTTTTCATACAAATCTCTCCTTTTATTTCAGATTCTATCACATTTTTTTAGTTTATTCGAGAATCTTAAATCATCTTCTTAAAAGTGAAATAGGATCTAAAATATTTTACATTCTATTTTAGATCCTGTTTAATTACTTTGAGTTATTTTATCACTTTAATTTAATCTCTGATAAATATCTTTCTCTGTATCTTCTGGATATTCTTTTACCATCTTATATATTGGTGAAATTACGATTTCATCTTCTACAAGATCATCGGCTATCTTTGTTATTGAATCTCCTTTTCTTGCTTTCTTTTGAACCAACATAATTAATTTTAATGCCTCTCCCTTTATAATTCCCTGTGTAATTCCCTTTTCAATTCCTCTTCCTTCTACAGCATCTAAGATTGTACACATTGTAATCGCTCCCTTCTTCTTTTTCTCTAAATTTAACTTCAAAAATCTTTCATCTTCAGCAAAAATCCTCATAAACTTCAGCATCTCATCTACATGTTTAATTGGTTTATGATTTTCAATGGTTTTATACCCTTTCCTTCTCTTCACAAAATAATCCGCAATAATTCCGAAATCACTTTGAAACATCTTAATCTGTTCTTCCGTCAGATATGCTATTTCAAATACATTCAGCTTATAATTATTCGCATATTTTTCTACATTACCCTTCTTTGCAAACGTGTCTCTAAGTTCTTTCGATGTATCCCAGTGCCCATTGCCGAAATATAAAATCAAAGTTACTACTTCACATAACTCTTTCTTATCTTCATCATCATTTAACTGTGACCGATAACTTGCTCCATCATATCCCATTATTCGAAATGACATTTGTTTATCTGTATTCGTCTGATTTTCTATCCCGAAGATCACTTTATGATCTTCCCCTTTTTCCATACTTTCAGTATATCTCTTTCCTGCTCATGTAAGGTACTGTCTGCTGCTTTGTATTGTGATCTTACTTTTGTCTCTGATAGCTGCTTTGGACTTATTACCTGTTTTCCATCATAGATCAGCACGTTGATAATATCTGCAAATACATCTGGATAATCTTCTAGTAATTTCTCTACTTTATCTTTCTGTCTCATGCTTGCCTCCTTTGCTTGTAAACTAAAAAGGTCTGTATGCGTTTGAATCTGCAGATCTGCATTGTTGATTTTAATCTAGATTAATCGTATTTTTAGTTTACATTATTTTACAAATATTAGCAAGTATTTTCCAATTTATTCCACATATTTTATTTATTTT
>ENA-OQCO01000157-OQCO01000157.1-human-gut-metagenome-genome-assembly--contig:-NODE-157-length-39260-cov-3.241433_pt1 | contig 39260 bp, 32 predicted proteins | sample MGYA00242500_ERZ504582 | MGnify/ENA primary metagenome ERZ504582 (study PRJEB26092, sample SAMD00036346) | human gut metagenome | host: Homo sapiens | study: EMG produced TPA metagenomics assembly of... | reverse complement strand
AAGAAAAAAAATACATACCTGGCTAGCGGCATTGATTCAGCTTCTTTATTTCATATTTATTCCATCTGTCTATACCGCAGCATTTGCGGGGGTAAAATACATTTTTACCCAGATAGGAGCAGGTGAGAAGGTTGCTATGACATCGTTTGTGACGGTGCTTCTGGTGATTTGTCTCTACACTATGGTATTTGGCAGATTCTTCTGTGGATTTGTCTGCGCGTTTGGCGCGTTTGGAGACGCACTGCATGCGCTGTATACAAAAGTATGCAAAAAACGGAAAAAGAAACCGGTGAAGATTCCGGAAAAGGCAGTCTGGATTTTAGGTTATATGAAATATTTGGTACTGTTGCTGATTGTCCTTCTGTGTTATTCTGGAGTATATGGAAAAGCACAGGGAACCAGCCCGTGGGATGTATTTTCCATGATTCACGCAGGGAACTTCCGTCTGGGAGGATATGGGATCGGTCTTGTGATCCTGCTCCTTCTGATGGCTGGCATGTGTGTACAGGAAAGATTCTTTTGCCGGTTCTTCTGCCCCATGGGAGCAGTATTTTCCCTGCTTCCGGTACTGCCGTTTTTCTCCCTTCACAGAACGAGAGAAAACTGCAGAAAAGGATGTAAAGCATGTACGAAGACCTGCCCGTCTCAGATCGGCCTTCCGTCGGATGGTGACTGGGCTGTCAGCGGTGATTGCTTCCAGTGTCAGAAGTGTATCGATATCTGTCCACAGAAGCACATTCACTGCGGAATCCGGAAGCTCAAAGGAAATGAGTTCTGGTTTACGATTCTGCGTGCACTGATCCTGCTTGGGATCTGTCTGTGGCTGGGACTGTAAGATCTGCGCTTTTCAAAAATGACAGATAAGGAGCAGATATGAAAAAAAGAGATATCCTGCTGGCAGGAGGGATCGTGCTGGTGGCTCTGGTAATGCTTCTGGTGATGCATGTAACCGGAGAGACGAAGGGGGATCAGGTACAGATTACCGTGAACGGGGAAATCTATGGAACTTATCCGCTGGAGAAAGATCAGACGATCGAAGTTACTGAAGGAGAATTTCACAATGTGATCCGTATCGAGGGCGGACAGGCATATATGGAAGAAGCAGACTGCCCGGACGGCTACTGCAAGGAGCAGGGCAGGATCAGCGGTCAGAAACAGACCATCGTATGTCTGCCCCATAAACTGGTGGTGGAAGTGATCCGTCAGAATGATACGGACAGTAAGGCGGCAGGTGACAAGCTGGTGCCGGATACGATTGCGAAATGAAAGAAAGATGAGAAATCGTAATGATTCAGAAGGTAACTGTGAAGTCGTGGAAGAGTTACGAGCAACATACTCCGAAAGGAAACGAGAAGATGAAAAAACAGGAACAGCAGAAAAATGGATGCAGGGAACGCAGTCTGACCAGCATCAGCCGGAGAGTATCGAGCGGTGCGATGCTTGTGGCTCTGGCGATGATTTTCAGTTATGTGGAAAGCCTGATTCCCATCAACCTGGGAGTACCGGGAATTAAATTAGGAGTTGCCAATCTGGTGACAGTCACCGGGCTGTATATCCTGGCACCGATGGAAGTGCTGCTGGTGGTGATCCTCCGGGTGCTGCTGGTGGGATTTATGTTCGGAAACGGCATGTCGATCCTGTACAGTCTGGCAGGGGGTATTTTAAGTTTTCTGGTGATGCTGCTATTGAAGCGGATCAAAGGATTTTCCATGATCGGCATAAGCATTGCCGGAGGCGTGTCCCATAACATCGGACAGATCGTGGTTGCGATGTGTGTGCTGGAAAATACGAAGCTGATCTATTACCTGCCGGTGCTGATGATCGCGGGAACGGTCACAGGTATTCTGATCGGCGTGGTGAGCCGTAAAATCCTCCCGGCAGTCAGTCAGGGCGCGGGAGCGGAAAGAAAGAACAAATAAATGTAACTATTCGGTAGCTACCGGGAAGGTGCTGAACAGTTACAAATAAACGAAAAGGAATGTATCTGACGGGTACTTTTCTCTTGATAAAAGCCCATGAGAGAGAGGCAGCTGTCAGGTACATTCCTGAGAAAAGAGATAACGTCTATTTTTTTTGATTATAGGTTAGTCACAACTAATGATAAATATTATCAACTAATAGTAGAAATAGTGACTAACTTGATAATAAGGTAACTGTTTAGTACCTCCCCATTGGCTACTGAATAGTTACATAATAAGCTACTATAAAATTTTATGGTAAAAGAAGGAGGAGTTTATGAACAACAAAAGAGTCAGGACCAAAGCAATGGCCATGGCGGTAGCCGCAGCAATGGCAGTGGAACTTTGCCCGGTAACAGCATTTGCAGTGACCGGGGATCAGGTAGCAGCGGATGGAACGTACACAAGTACTGCGCAGGTAAACAGAGATCCGGCTGCTGATGTGGATGATGACTGGGCAGATTATGGTGTTTCTGTTGAGCTCACAGTAAAAGATGGAAAATTTGAAAATATTACAGTGACACCGGATGCAGCTTATAGCTCAGGAAATGATAGCTATTTTAATAAAGCTTATAACAAAAGCAAAGGAATAAAACCTTTGCTGGAAGGTCAGCCAGCAACTGAAGCAACAATTAATGGATGGAAGATTGGAGCAGATGGAGTATCGGGTGCAACCCGTACTGCTACAGCAGTAAAACAGGCAGCTCTTGCAGCTATCCAGTCAGCAGCTGAAAAACAGGATCCAACTCCGGTTGAAGTAAAGACAGATGGTCTTCAGGCTTCCATCACAGCAGCAGAAGAAAAAAATCAGGCAGATTATACAGAAGCATCCTGGACAAATATGACAGAAAAGCTTACCGCAGCAAAAGCAGCCCTGGAAGCAAAAGAATCTCAGGAAGCAGTTGACGCAGCCCAGAAAGCACTGGATGAAGCGGTTGCAGCTCTGGAAATAAAACCGTCAGAACCGGAGACACCGGATGTTACAACCGGAACATATGTCCTGATGAATATTCCATATGACCAGTTTTACGCAGCAGATGTAAATAACAGTGTAAAAGTAGATGCCTTCACCTCTGCAACGAAAAATAAAGTCCGTACAGGCAGTCTTGCAGGCGGATCTTATCATGTGGGCAGCAGCGGCGATGAAATTACTGGTGTAACCTTCCCTGTAAAAGTTGGCGAGGGTGTTGATCTGAGCAAGTATAAAAAAGTCACAGATGAGTCTTCGGTAGATGTTACTGTTACGAACAGAGGTCAGACCAGCACAACTACATACAAAGGAAAAGAGGCTCTGTTTGAAAGTGCAAGTTATTCTTATTACACACTGAGCGAAACACCGGAATATTACAAAGAAGTAACTCTGAATGCTGACGGAAGTCTGTCTTTCGGAAAAACACAGGGAACAGTCAAGACAGTATCCGGAGTGACACCGGAACTTACCACACAGTCTTCTTACGGCGATTATCAGCTGAATCTGGACGGACTGGAGAACACCATTTCCCAGAGTGATACACAGATTTACGGTGTTATTGTAAGTACAAAAGAAGATAACGATTATGGTATGCGCCATCTGGAAAATATCTGGAGAGTGACAGAACTTGCATGGTGTACCGGATTTACTACAGCAGTACACAATTGTCCGACATCTTCTGAGCATTATAAGAGCATGATGGGACAGCATATCAAGAAAGTGACTTATTATACTTCTAAGGGAATCTATGAAATTCCGGTCGATGATCTGTATGTGCCGAAAAAAGCAGGACAGACAGTAAGCGTAGAAAATGGCAGCTTATCAGCAGGGGAAACAGAGTTACATTTTCCAATCTTCCGGCAGATTTCGTTCCGAAATATAAGATTGACGGACTGGATTTCAGAGTAGAGAACGGAAAAATCGTATTCACCAATGCCAAAAAAGGAAAATATACACTGACAGTATCCGATAAAAACAATGCCTATGCAGACATGACCACCACCTTCATTCTGTCTGTTGACAGTACACCGGCGGCATATAATAACGATAATGAAAATCCGACAATAACAAAAAATGCAGATGCAAGCGACGAAGATTTTGCAGATTACATCAATAGTATTACTTCTGTGTCTGTAAATGGAAAATCATATGCGGCAAGTGGTCGTGGGGCAACAAAACTGATCAATACGGATGGAACACTGATAACAGAGGCAGCAGCATTTACAGATGGCACAAGCTTTGATATCGTTGTAACATCTACCGGATATCCGGAACTTAAGTTTACTTATGCACCGGAATACAAATATGTATATGCAGGTCTTACATGGGCAGAGTACTGGGCACAGGAGGGTGTACAGGCAGCCGGAGACAGCAGTTCCTCTTCTGAACTGGATAATAAAAATGAGTACGATAAAGGTGCTTTTGATACGGTTACCCGTGCAACAACAAATCACGGCTTACACCGTGGAAGCTTCCAGTGTAATGCAACTATTTATATGAAAGATGGAAAATCATATGATGTTGCATATTACACAGGTGTAACAACAGCAGTATTAACAGACGGAACAACCTTAAATTACAACAAAAATGACATTGATCATTATGTAGTAACCGGGTTGAAATATGTTCCTGTAAAAGTGAAATCGGAAGATTACGAAGCATTTTGCCAGAACTATGCAGTTGTAAAAAACGGAGAAAAATTGTCTGGTGGATACAGTGAGAGCAGTCTGAAAAATTACACAAATCTGACAGCCGCAGTAACAAAAGACACTAATGGATTAAAAACGGTAACAAAAAATGGTGACAGCTTCAGCTTTTCTGCAAGAACTAACGGAACAGCTTCCGGTATCAGTGGTGCAGAGCTGAAAGATGCAAAAGCAGAAGGTGTTGAACCGGAAGTGAGAGAAGCAGGTGGAAGCTATGGAGAATTCCTGCGTGTGGATATCAATGGCAATTATGGTGGACTGGGTGCCAGCATGCAGGCAGTAAAATGGACATACTATGGTGATGACAGTACCTATACTACTCCGGTTGCGACATTTGGAACTAAGTTTGCCGCAGATAACTGGATGCATAAATCCATGGGAATTCAGCTTGGCCTTACAGAATCTGAAAGATGTGAACTTCCGAAAGGAAGCAATGGAACAGGCTACTGGAGACTGACAGTATATGCACTTGGATATGAAGATTATACTTATGATTTCCAGGCAACCGAAGAAAACAGCGTACTGGCAGATCCGGTAAAAGACAGAAACCAGTTAGATGAAGCAATTAAAAAAGCAGAAGAGTTAAAGGAAAGTGATTATACAGCGGACAGCTGGAAGACATTCTCCAGTGCATTAAAAACAGCCACAGGTGGATTGTATACACAGAAACAGGTAAATAATGCTGTAACAAAACTGAATAAGGCCATGGATGAATTGGTAGAAAGTGCAACTTACGTTCTGATGAACATCCCATACGACGAGTTCTACAAAGCAGATGTAAACAACGACGTCAAAGTAGATGCATTTACCTCTGCAACCAAGAACAAAGTAAGAACCGGTTCTCTGGCAGGCGGATCTTACCATGTGGATGCAAGCGGTGATGAGATCACCGGTGTAACTTTCCCGGTAAAAGTTCCGGCAGGTACGGATCTGAGCAAATACACACAGATTACCGATGATTCCAAAGTAAGTATCACAGTTACCAACAGAGGACAGGAAAGCACAACAGATTATACAGGAAAAGATGCCCTGTTTGAGAGCGCAAGTCATTCCTACTATACACTGAGTGAGAAACCATCTTACTACAAAGAGCTGACCGTAAATGAAGATGGAACCTTCTCCTTTGGAGCAACACAGGGAACGGTTACAACCATCACAGAGGGTGTGACAGCGGAACTGATGACCGATTCCAAATACGGTGATTATCAGCTGGATCTGGATGGACTGACCGATACCATTCCGTCAGGAACAGCTATCTACGGTGTTATTGTAAGCACAAAAGAAGGCAGCGATTACGGTATGCGTCACCTGGAAAATATCTGGAGAGTTTCCGAACTGGCATGGGCTACCGGATTTACCACAGCAGTACATAACTGCCCGACATCATCTGAACATTACAAAGCAATGATGGGACAGCATATCGATAAAGTGACTTATTACACAGCTAACGGTATCTATGAGATCCCGGTAGGCGGCGAAAAAGGTCTGTATGTACCTGTAAAATTTGATACCAGCGCAGTTGCTGTAGCAGATGCGGAACTGAAAGACGGAGAAACAAGTGTGGCAACTACTATTTCCGGTCTGACTCTTCCGGAAGGATTTGACGCAGAGTACACGGTAGAGGGTGCTACTGCCAGCGTAAAAGGCGAAAAACTGATCCTGAAAGATGTGAAAAAAGGAGCATACACACTGACTATTACTGATAAGAGTGGAAAATATGCACCGATCAGTTTTGAATTTGAAGTATATGCGGAAACAATGCCGGCAGCATATAACGAAAACAGTGAAAAACCTGGTCTGACAAAAGCAGCAGGCGCTACTGACGCAGAATTTGCAGATTACATCAAGAATATTACCTCCGTATCTGTTAATGGAAAACCTTATGCAGTAAGCGGACATAATGCAGTAAAACTGTTTAATGATGACGGAACGCTGATCACAGATGCAGCACCATTTGCAGAGGGTGACAGCTTTGAAATCGTAGTAACAGCAACCGGATACAAAGATTTGAGCTTTGTTTATAAGAAAGCTGCAAAAGAAGATCCTGCGAAGGAAATCAACACAGCTTCTCTGGAAAAAGCGATCCAGAGTGCAGAAGCACTGAAAGAAGCAGATTACACAGCAGACAGCTGGAAAGTTCTGCAGGTAGCACTGAAGAATGCAAAGAGTGCCCTGGAAGCTAAGAAAGACCAGACAAGTGTAGATAATGCAGCAGCTTCGCTGAACAAAGCCATGGAAGCTCTGGTGAAAGCGGATGGAAGTACACCAACGCCTACACCGACAACCACATCAACTGCAACACCTGCAGCATCTAAGAGCACCACACCAACTTCCGGTACAGGTAATAAAACAACAACTTCTTCAGGAAGCACAAGTAGCAGCAAGACAGCCAAGACCGGCGATCCGACCAACATCTTCGAGATGCTTGGGCTGGCTGTTGCCTCCTTGGGAACCGGCGGATTTGTGCTGAAGAGAGAAAAAGAAATAAAAAGTAATAGATAACGGGACATAAGAACCGGAGAAATAGACGGGGATTGTACATGAGTTTATGTGCAGTACCCGTTTTTTCTTTCAAAGGGGGACGAAACGGATTCCGGAGGCATGGGGAAAGCAACCGCTGGTAACGCAAATCCGAACTAAGCATTAACTGCGACTAAGACGCTCAGCAAAGGCTTCGCGCCTAAGTCTCCGTAAATGCTGGATTTCGTATTTGCTAAAAGCACCAGCAAAAGGCTGCATCCCCCATGCCTCCGGAATCCGTTTCTGGTGGTTGGCAGAAACATTAAAATGAAAAGATGTAACTATTCAGTAGCCACTGTCCCGCGAGGTGTTTTGACATGAATATGTCAAAATCCCGAGACGTACAAGCCAAAATGCCATCACCGAAGGTGATTTTTTATGCATTTTGGCTCGTAACTATGAAGGTACTGAACAGTTACGAAAAGATAAAGGTTTTTAGAGGGATAAAATCTTGCAAAGTATAGAAGTCTCTGTTACAATGATAGAAATTTATAGTATCCGTAAGCATTTTCTGACGGATAAAAATATCTAATTAACATATCGGAATCACATATCTAATACTCAGAGTCCTGAGAAAATATCCGATGCATACACAAAAATGAATATAGAACAGAATATGGACATTTTCTTTAGGAATTTTGAAGCAAAGTTATGTTGTCAGTAAAATGCGTTCTCTTTGATGGGAGAGTAAAGTGTGGTACTATAGAAAGAAAGTCTCCGTATTTTTTGTTCTGTAAGAAGGAAAAGGAGACATGATGAACGAACAGAAAAAAACAATGACACAGGAAACGCAAAACAGAGAAGATTTTATTATGCTTCCAACCGTAGATTTCTGCTTTAAGGAACTGATGCAGAATGCAAAGGTACGGCAGGGAATGATCGCAGCACTATTGGGAGTAGAGCCGGAAGAGATCGAAGAAACTATTTTACTGCCGACAATCTTACATCCAGAATATCCGGATGATAAATATGGAATTCTGGATGTAAAAGTTGTTTTGAAAAATGGGTCGCAGATGGATTTTGAGATGCAGGTGACAGCAGTTTCTTACTGGACGAAGAGAATACTGTTTTATCTGGGGAAAATGTATACGGATCAGCTGAAAGCAGGAGAAAGTTATGAGAAGCTGAAGAAATGTATCCATGTAGGTATTTTAAACTTTATTCATTTCCCGGATGATGACAGATGCTATCGGAAGATTATTTTCTGTGATAAAGACACGGGAGAAGAATATACAGATCTGCTGGAGATCCATGTGCTGGAACTGAAAAAATTGCCGGAAAAAGAACAGAATGAATCCGGAATTATCCGATGGATGCGTTTCCTGGGAGCGAAGAGCAGAAAGGAGTTCGAGAAAATGGCAAAAGAAGACACTTATATAGACGAAGCGTATGAAATGTTAAAACATATGAGCGCGGATGAAAAAAAGAGATTAGACTACGAAGCGAGGGAGAAAGCAATTCGCGATTATAACTCACAGATGCTGGAATTAAAAGAAGTGGGAAGAAAAGAGGGAAGAAAAGAAGGAATAAAAGAAGGAATTGCTATTGGAGCAGAGCAAGGTGAACAACGAAAAGCAGCAAGTATTATAACAAATATGTTACGAAAGGGAAAAAGTCCGGAAGAAATTGCAGATATGACAGGGGAAGAACTGGAAAAAATACGGGAGATTCAGAAGCAGTTGTTATAGGGGAATCATTGTTTCCTGTTATATAAAAGAAAAAATTGAAAAAAGCTGCAACATTTTTGCAGGCTGAACTGTATAGAAAGTGAAAACGAAAACAAAGAGAGACAGGAGCGGGAAACAATGATGGGTTATCAGATCAGAGCGTTGCCGGGTAGCGGAACGTGGATGACGGGGAGAGGGATCAGGAACAGGATTACGGAATGGTATCTGTTCGTGGAAAAGAAGAAAATGCAGATCCTGCAGAAACTCTCCATGATTGGAAAAGAAGCGGAACCTGGGAAAACGGTAACAATTGCCGGGAAACAGAAGACGGAGGTGCTGGCAGAAAGAATCATGGATACCTATGGGAATGCTGTGCTGCGGCTTGCCTATACTTATGTACATAATATGAGTGATGCAGAGGATATCCTGCAGGAAACTCTGATCCGTTATCTGGAACACCGTCCGGTATTTGCCGGTGAAAATCATGAAAAGGCATGGATCTTCCGGGTGGCGGCGAATCTGAGTAAAAATAAGATCGCTTACAATAAGATCCGTCAGGCAGACCAGCTGGAGGATCAGCTGATCGCGCAGGAACGGGAAGATCTGACTTTTGTGTGGGATGCGGTAAAGAGACTTCCTGAAAGTTACCGGGAAGCGATTCATCTGTATTATTATGAAGGATTTCCAACGGCACAGATTGCAGAGATCCTAGGGAAAAAGAAGAGCAGCGTGCGGTCTGACCTTCGGAGAGGAAGAGAGAAACTGCGGGAAGTCCTGAGAGAGGAGTATGATTTTGAGTAAGCGATATCATGAAATCATGGAAAATATCCAACTGACAACGGAAACAAGAGAACAGATCCTGCGCCATGTCTCGGAAAGAGAACGAAAGGCAAAGGTGCAAACCATGAAAAAATGGACAAAATATCTGTCGGTTGCAGCGTGTTGCGCACTGGTCGTGGGAGCTGCTTATGGAATTCATACGTTACATCCGGACAAAACAGTCAGTGAGGAAGAAGATATGACTACTACGGATGTGGCAGATGACGGAGCGCAGATGCCAAATCCGATGCAGGAGTATGGTTCTGCGGAGGAACTTTCCGATGCGGTGGGATTTACCGTTAAAGAGATCGGAGAACTGCCATTTACCGTGAAGGAAACCCAGTATTTTACCTATGATGATACGCTGGCTGAGATCCGCTATACCGGGGATGATCAGGAAGTGTATTTCAGAAAATCACAGGGGGATGATGAAGATAACAGCGGCGTATACAACACATACAGCCAGGAGACTACGATCAACGTGGGAGAGGCAGAAGTCACCTGCAAGGGAGACAGCGATGCGTATGAACTGGCGATCTGGCAGCAGGGAGGATATTCGTATTCGATCAGTCTGCAAATCGGAATCAGCCTGGAAGAGTTGCAGGCGATGATAGAAACGGTGGAAGATTAGGCAGACAGGGGGACGGAAGCATGAAGAAAAGACTATATCGGTGGAGATTCTTTCTGGCAGTTGTTGTGGTGATCCTGGCAGGAGCCGGCATCTGGATCTTTCAAAAGAAATCCAGAACATTTGTACCGGCAACAGAGGTTTCACTGAAAGGTCCTTATGGAACACTCACATTGCAGCTGCCGGAGGAATGGAACTATGAGATTCAGACGGAAGAACAGGATACTGTGTATGGAATCAGTTTTTATCGAGGGGAAGATAAAGAAAATGAAGTTCTGGTGAAGTACGAAAAGGATTATCCAGGTGAAACATGTGGGACAGGGTTGGAAGAAAAGAAGATCCGGCTGGCAGGAGAAAAAGCCCTGGAAGAATCGAGAGACGGTTTTGCATCTGGCATATGGGAGGAGATTGTATTTCTGGGTGAAAAAAGCGATATCCATATCATCAATCCATGTGGCGAGAGTGCATGGTGGAAAGAAAATGAAAAACAGGTTATGCAGATCCTGGACACACTGCAATATGATCCGGAGACAACCGCAGATGAATGCCAGGTGGAGGTTCAGCAGCAGATAGAAGAAGGTTTTTTGCCGGAAGGTTCTGTTACCGGGATCACCATATCTATCCGCCCGGGAGAAACGAGGTATGAGCTGTCCGATGTAGAGAAAATCAAAACAGTCACAAACTATCTGAACCATCTGAAAATGGAAAAGAACAGTTCCGTGGATCCGGAAGATTATGATGGAATGATATCGGATATCCAGGTGAACTATGCTGGCGGAAAAGAATGTATGGTTCAGCATATGGCAAATCAGTTTGTCCGGAAAGACGGCGGTCCGTGGTATCAATTGGAGAAAGAAGAAGGACTCCGCTGGGATTCGATTCTGGAAGAAGTAAGCGGATAATGCGAGAGCCGGTTTTGAGACAGGCATTTTGGTTCGTGATTGTGAAGGGATTGAAATTGTCATAAATGAAAGAAAAAAGCGGATGTATCTGCCGGTCTGACAGATACATCCGCTTTTGGTATCTATAGTTATGATTATTTCAGATTTGCTCTCTTTCTCAGTCTGGAATCCAGAATCTTCTTACGGATACGCAGGCTGGTAGGAGTGATCTCCAGGAGCTCATCGTTATCGATGAATTCCAATGCCTGTTCCAGGCTCAGGACTTTCGGCGGGGTCAGTTTCAGGGCGTCATCTGCGGAAGAAGAACGGGTGTTGGTTAGATGTTTGGTCTTGCAGACATTCAGCTCGATATCTTCGGCTTTACCGTTCTGTCCGATAACCATACCGGCGTAAACTCTTTCGCCAGGTCCGATAAACAGTGTACCACGCTCCTGTGCAGCGAACAGACCGTAAGTTACGGACTCGCCGGCTTCAAAAGCGATCAGGGAACCCTGTTTTCTGTACTGGATATCTCCTTTGTACGGAGCGTAGTCATCAAAACTGGTGTTCAGGATACCGGTACCTTTGGTGGAAGTCATGAAGTCTCCACGGAAACCGATCAGACCACGGGCCGGAATCTCGAATTCCAGACGGGTGGAACCGTCGCTTCCGGTACTCATACCCTGCAGGGAACCTTTACGTTCGCTCATTTTCTGGATGACTGTACCGGAGAACTCTTCCGGAACATCCACGTAAGCCAGTTCCATAGGCTCTAACAGTTTTCCGCGTTCGTCCTCTTTATAAAGAACTTCCGCTTTACTTACTGCAAATTCATAACCCTCACGGCGCATATTCTCGATCAGGACAGACAGATGCAGTTCTCCACGACCGGATACCTTGAAACAGTCTGGAGAATCGGTATCTTCCACGCGCAGGCTGACATCAGTGTTCAGCTCACGCATCAGACGTTCTCTTAAGTGACGGGAAGTTACAAATTTACCTTCCTGACCTGCCAGCGGGCTGTCATTTACCATAAAATGCATGGCGATGGTCGGCTCGGAGATCTTCTGGAACGGGATCGGTTCCGGATTTTCCACGTCACACAGGGTATCACCGATGTGAATCTCCGGGATACCGGAAATAGCAACGATAGAACCGATGCCTGCTTCCTGTACTTCTATTTTATTCAGACCTTCAAATTCATACAGTTTACTGATCTTTACTTTTTTCTTCTTGGAAGGATCGTGATGGTTCATCAGCATCACTTCCTGGTTGACAGCGATCTTACCGTTGTCTACTTTACCGACACCGATACGACCTACATATTCATTGTAGTCGATGGTACTGATCAGAACCTGTGTACCTGCATCCGGATCACCTTCCGGAGCCGGGATGTATTTTAAGATGGTCTCAAACAGAGGTTCCATATTTTCCGGTGTATCGTTCAGATCCAGAACAGCGTGGCCTGCTTTTGCGGAAGCATACAGGAACGGACAGTCTAACTGTTCGTCGGAAGCATCCAGATCCATCAGAAGTTCCAGAACTTCGTCAATAACTTCATCCGGACGGGCTTCCGGACGGTCGATCTTATTGATACATACGATCACGTGCAGATCCAGTTCCAGCGCTTTTTTCAGAACAAATTTGGTCTGCGGCATAGCACCCTCGAACGCATCTACCACCAGGATAACACCGTCTACCATCTTCAGGACACGTTCTACCTCGCCGCCGAAGTCCGCATGGCCTGGGGTGTCGATGATGTTGATTTTGGTATCTTTGTAATAAACAGCTGTATTTTTGGAAAGAATCGTGATACCACGTTCCCGCTCGATATCGTTGGAGTCCATGACACGTTCCTGGACTTCCTGATTCGCACGGAATACACCGCTCTGACGCAGTAACTGGTCTACCAGAGTGGTTTTACCATGGTCTACATGGGCGATGATCGCCACGTTACGAATATCTTCTCTTTTGATTTTCATAAACAATTTCCTTTCTATGCATATAAAGAGCCCGTAAAACGGGCATTTCCAACGATACAAGTCTATCACATTTTTTTCAGATTACAAGGGAAAAAAATTTTTTTCTAAAATCCGGTTCTAAATAAGGAAGAAACGGAATAGAAATAAATTATACAAAATACAAAAAAGAGGAAGGGGAACTACAATCATGACAGATAAGATTATTGAAAACAATCAGGTGGAAATCATGGGAAAAATCGCATCCCGGTTTACATTCAGCCATCAGGTATTCGGCGAAGGCTTTTATATGGTAGATGTGCTGGTCAAACGGCTCAGCGATTCCGAGGACCGGATCCCGGTCATGATCTCGGAGCGTCTTGTGGATGTGAATGAGGATTATGAAGGGGAGTATATCCATGTGATGGGGCAGTTTCGCTCCTACAACCGCCATGAGGAAAAGAAAAACCGGCTGGTGCTCTCGGTGTTTGCCAGAGAGGTGGAATTTGTGGAAGATGACGATGAAAATATGAAGAGCAATGCCATTTTCCTGGACGGATACATATGCAAACCGCCGGTGTACCGGAAAACCCCACTTGGCAGAGAAATCGCAGATCTTCTGATCGCCGTCAACCGGCCGTATGGAAAATCGGACTACATTCCGTGCATCTGCTGGGGCAGAAATGCTAGATATGCATCTGCTTTTCAGGTGGGTGGTCACGTCCTGATCTGGGGCAGGATCCAGAGCCGGGAATACGTGAAAAAAATCAGTGAAGAAGAGACGCAGAAGCGGATCGCATACGAGATTTCTGTAAGCAAACTGGAATATGCGGATTGACAATAAAAATGAATAATGATATGATTGAAAAAATAAAATGTTTATTTAAAATGTTTTTTATAAATTTAGGTAGAGGTTGCATTTTTTATCAGTAATTTGTCGGATGTTTCAGGAACAGAAGAAGGCAAAGGAAAGGAAAAAGTGCCGAAGGGGCGAAGAAACCTGAAGCTTGGTTCTTGGGCATGTCTGTGAAGAACGGCATGACTGTCATCGAAAGATGGAGTGCTATCCAAAGAAAACATGTGATGATTTCATAGCGGATTCTTAAAAGGTGGACCTCCGGACGGTGGTGCACCTTTATATGTTTTACATTACATATCAATAATTGGTCCGATGGATCGATAATTGATCCAGACAAAAGAAAGGAGTAAAGATAGATATGGCTATTTTTGAAGGAGCAGGTGTTGCGCTTGTTACACCTATGAACGAAAATCTGGAAGTGAACTATGACAAGCTGGAAGAATTACTGGAGGAACAGATCGCAGGAGGCACAGATGCCATTGTGATCTGCGGAACAACAGGCGAATCTGCGACACTCACCGAAGAAGAACATATGAGAACGATCAAATTTGCCATTGACAAGGTAAACCACCGAATCCCGGTTGTTGCAGGTACCGGTTCCAATTCCACCGCAACCGCAACACAGATGTCCAAAGAGGCAGCAGAAGCAGGAGCAGATGGTATTCTTCTGGTAACTCCTTACTATAATAAAGGAACACAGAACGGACTGATCAAACATTATACAACCATCACAGAGGAAGCAAAAGTACCGGCGATCCTGTACAACGTACCGAGCCGTACCGGCTGTTCTCTGGCAGCTTCCACGGTTGCTTATCTTGCAAAAAATGCAGAATATGTAACCGCTATCAAAGAAGCATCCGGAGATATCAGCCATGTGGCAGATATCATGTATGCCTGCGACGGAGCCATTGATCTGTATTCCGGAAATGATGACCAGATCGTACCGATCCTGTCCCTGGGTGGAAAAGGTGTTATCTCTGTACTGTCTAATGTAGCACCGAAAGAGACGCACGATATTGTTGCTCTGTTCCTGGAAGGAAAAATAAAAGAAAGCCGTGAACTGCAGTTAAAAGCGTTGCCACTGGTTCACGCACTGTTCAGTGAAGTTAACCCGATCCCGGTAAAAGCAGCCCTGAATCTGATGGGTAAAGAAGTAGGACCGCTTCGTCTGCCACTGACCGAAATGGAAGTAGCACACCAGGAAGTTCTGGTAGAAGAAATGAAAAAATTCGGTATCAAACTGGTATAAAGGCAGCAGGAAGAAACAGGAGAGAACACAAATGGTAAAAGTAATTATGCATGGCTGTAACGGCCATATGGGTCAGGTGATCACCCAGTTAGTGGAAAAAGATCCTGAAATTGAAATTGTAGCAGGTATTGATTTAAATGACTGCAGAGATAACGGATATCCGGTATTTACTGATATTTGGACCTGCGATGTGCAGGCAGATGCAGTGATCGATTTCTGTACAGCGAAAGCGACCGACACACTGCTGGAATACTGTGAAAAAAGACAGATCCCGGTTGTATTATGTACTACGGGTCTGACAGACGAACAGATTAAAAAAGTGGAAGAGACCAGCAAACATGTGGCAGTATTAAAATCAGCAAACATGTCCCTGGGTATTAATCTGCTGATGAAACTGGTTAAAGAAGCAGCCCAGACACTGGCAGCGGCCGGATTTGACATGGAGATCGTGGAAAAACACCATCGTCTGAAAGTGGACGCTCCAAGCGGAACTGCCCTGGCTCTGGCAGACAGCCTGAACGAGGGACTGGACAACGCTTATCATTATACTTTCGACAGAAGCCAGAGAAGAGAACAGAGAGATGACAAAGAGATTGGAATCTCTGCTGTCCGTGGCGGAACCATCGTCGGAGAACATGATGTGATCTTTGCCGGTGATGACGAAGTGATTACTTTCCAGCACACAGCTTACTCCAAGAAACTATTTGCAAAAGGCGCGATTCAGGCAGCCAAGTTCCTGAAAGGAAAAGAACCGGGCTGGTATCAGATGAGTGATGTGATCGGATAAGTTTAAAATGTAAAATGTTTTGTAACTATTCAGTAGGTAATATTAACTGTGAAGGTACTGAACAGTTACATTGTTTTAAATATTAAAAACAGAATACAGAAAACAGGGATACGGTCGTTTTTTCAAAAAGCGGCCGTATATTTTTGCATTTTCCGACACATTCTACAACTGTACAGGTGTATGTTTTGTATGCCTGAAAAATGAAGGAAAGGGATGCTGTGGAAAGCTACAGCCACAGCAGAAAAGGAGATGCAGAATATGAAACATGTATGGAAGAGATATCTGATCGTAACCGCAATGACCGTTGTACTCGGACTGTCAGCAGGATGTGGCAGTGCTGCGGAGGATACGAACAACAACCAGAATAACACACAGGATGAAAATACGCCGGATGGCAATGAAAATAAAAACAACACCGACGATTCCCAGGTACCTGCGGGTGATAACAACGGTACCTCACCGGATACCAACACGGATATGAACAATGACGGAACCAACGGCACGAACAACAATATGAACGGAGCCACTTCCGGGGAAGGTACGGTGGATGAGAACGGAAACCGTCTGGATGAAAATGGAAATATCATTGAAGATCTCGGAGAGGATGTCGGTGAGGGAATCAAAGATGTGGGGGATGGCATCGGAGAAGGCGTGGAGGATCTGACCGGTGGCGGAAGCAGGGATGTGAACCAACAGAATGCACGGTAGATCGCAGAAATAGAAAAAACATGGACAATTGTTGTTTCACCACAGTTTGTCCGGTGAGAGCAAAAACGGAATGCCCCTCTTTTTTACACCTATGTTCATGAAAATGTATGTTGAGATAGTATGTCAGGGTAGATAATATGTTACTATTCATTGATAATATCCCGCGAGGTGTTTTTTGCGAGCGGAGGTCACAGAAAACCCGAGACATATCGCGCGAATTTATGCGATCAGCTTAAATTCTGTGCATCGCAAAGCGTGTTACTGAGAACGGAGTGAATAGTAACGATAACATTTTAAGATGAGATGTTGAGATGACATGTTGCCGTGTATATGGAAACATGATATGATAATAGAAATTTACCACGTTACAACGTGACAGCATACAAAGAGAACAGGAGAAGAGAGGGGAAGATTATGAGATTTCGTCCATGTATCGATATTCACAACGGAAAAGTAAAACAGATTGTAGGCGGCAGCCTGCAGGATCAGGGAGATCAGGCTCAGGAAAACTATGTAGCTGAGCAGGATGCTCCCTTTTTTGCACGGCTCTATCAGTCCCGGGGGATTCGGGGAGGGCATATTATTCTGTTAAATCCTGTAACTTCGCCATATTATGAAGCCACAAGACAGCAGGCGGTAGAAGCATTGAAAGCCTATCCGGGTGGGATGCAGATCGGTGGCGGGATCCGGGAGGACAATGCAGAGAGCTTTCTGGATGCCGGTGCCAGTCATGTGATCGTTACTTCTTATGTATTTAAGAATGGAGTGATCAACTGGGAGAATCTGGAAAAACTGGAGCGTGCAGTAGGAAGGAAACATCTGGTTCTGGATCTGAGTTGTCGGAAAAAAGACGGACAATATTATATCGTGACAGACCGCTGGCAGAAATTTACACAGGTACCCGTATCGGAACAGACGATTGAAGAGTTTTCTTCCCACTGTGATGAATTTCTGGTTCATGCGGTGGATGTGGAGGGAAAGGCTTCCGGGATAGAAGTGGAGTTGGTGAAGCTCCTTGCAAAGAATCATCAGCTCCCGGTGACCTATGCAGGCGGCGTAGGAAGTTTTCAGGATCTGGAGACGTTGCGTATGGCGGGGAAAAATCGTGTGGACGTAACAGTGGGAAGCGCACTGGATCTTTTCGGTGGCAGTATGAAGTGGGAGGATGTACTGGATATTTGTCAGAAGAGTGAAAATTATTTCGAAAAATAACAGATTCTGGACAGTTGGAAAATCGCTCCCGGATTTGACAGAAAAAGATGTGTAAAAAATATGAATTTTCACGAAATAGTTGCAAAATTCAAGCATTATTGGTATAATAAAAACACTTACAAGGGAGCCGGAAAGGATCGCTGACCGTGGTATTTATCGATTCTGACTCCGTAACTGTGAAAGCAGAGACAGTTACTTGTAAAATAAAGTGCGAAGGGGTTGGACAGCATGAAATTTATTATCATTGGAAGAAATATTGACATTACAGAGGGACTGAAATCAGCCGTACAGGAAAAGCTTGGCAAGCTGGAACGGTATTTTACTCCGGAGACAGAGATTCATGTAACCTTGAGTGTGGAAAAAGACAGACAGAAGATTGAAGTTACTATTCCGGTAAAAGGAAACATCATTCGCTCCGAACAGGTGAGCAGCGATATGTATGTATCCATTGATCTGGTGGAAGAAGTTATTGAGCGTCAGCTTCGCAAATATAAAACCAAGATTGTTAATCAGCAGCAGGCAGGAGGAAACTTCCAGAAAGAGTTTGTGGAGGACGAGTTCCTGGAGGACGAAGAGGTTAATATCATTCGCACCAAGAAGTTTGGTATTAAACCGATGTATCCGGAAGACGCATGCGTGCAGATGGAATTGCTGGGACATAATTTTTATGTGTTCCGGAATGCGGAGACAGATGAGGTGAATGTGGTTTATAAGAGAAAGGGGAACACTTACGGGTTGATTGAGCCGGAGTGTTAAGATTGTTGAGATCGTAAACGGGAGAGAGTCACTGGGTGGTGGCTCTCTCTCTTTTTTGGAGGTTGGTTTAAGACGGACGCCCGAGAGAGTTTGTGCCTGGGCAGGAGGCAGCGGGCAGGGCAACTTTGAACTAGTACATCGTTTTCGAAATAACTGTATCATTCACTTGTCTACGAATCCGATTGCACAGTTCAAAAAGCCTCAGCGTAGCCCGCTACGCCTACGTTTTTTGAACTGCACACTCGAATCCGTATCCAGCGTGAATAATACAGTTATTTACGAAACGATGTACTAGCCGCTAACTCCGACTAAAGTTCACGAGGGTCAGCTGACCCTCGTGAAAGTCTCCGTAAGCGTCGGATTTCAAAGCTTACCCTAAGCGCCCGCAAAATACCTCCTGCCCAGGCACAAACTCTCTCGGGCTGACGGTGGAAAAAACTGACCCGGAAAGGGAAGGTGAGTGGAATAGGTGCGATATTTGGGAGATATTTGGGAAATTTGCCCGCAGGGGATATGTGAGTGAGGGATGCGGGGTGAGGATGCACAATTTACTTGTGCATTCTTCGGTAAAGTGTTAGAATATAGCATGGTGTATTAGACTGGAAAGAGGCCAGGGTGGATGCACCGGGAAATTTTATGGAGAGTGAAAATAGTAACAAGAAATGTAACTGTGAAGGTGTTGAACAGTTACCAAAAAATAAATTGTATTTTATAGGAGTAGATTGATGAAATTATCTGAAAAGATCTTTGGAACGCACAGTTCCAGAGAGTTGAAAAGAATTATGCCATTGGTGGATAAGATTGAGGAATTGCGGCCGACTATGCAGGCGATGACGGACGAGGAGTTGAAGGATCAGACCAGAAAGTTCAAGGAGAGACTGGCAGAGGGAGAGACGCTGGATGATCTGCTTCCGGAGGCATTCGCTACGGTGCGTGAGGCTTCCAAGCGTGTGCTGAATATGGAGCATTATCGGGTACAGCTGATCGGTGGTATTATTCTGCATCAGGGCCGTATCGCGGAGATGAGAACAGGTGAAGGTAAGACTTTGGTTTCTACCTGTCCGGCTTATCTGAACGCGCTGGAAGGGAAAGGCGTGCATATCGTAACCGTCAACGATTACCTGGCCAAACGAGATGCGGAGTGGATGGGTAAAGTCCATGAGTTTCTGGGACTGAAAGTCGGTGTGATCCTGAACTCTATGAAAAATGACGAGAGACGGGAACAGTATGCATGTGATATTACGTATGTTACCAATAATGAAGATGGTTTTGACTATCTGCGAGACAACATGGTTATTTATAAAGAGCAGCTGGTACAAAGAGAGTTGCATTATGCGATCATCGATGAGGTTGACTCTGTATTGATCGATGAGGCGAGAACTCCTCTGATCATTTCCGGACAGAGCGGAAAGTCCACCAAGCTGTATGAAGTCTGTGATATTCTGGCAAGACAGCTGCAGCGTGGTGAAGCCAGTGGTGAGATGACCAAGATGACAGCTATCATGGGCGAGGAAATTACCGAGACCGGTGATTTTATCGTCAATGAAAAAGATAAAGTAGTAAACCTGACTGAGGAAGGTGTGAAGAAAGTAGAGAAGTTCTTCCATATTGAAAACCTGGCAGATCCGGAGAATCTGGAGATCCAGCACAATATAATCCTTGCACTGCGTGCCCATAACCTGATGTTCCGTGACCAGGATTATGTCGTAAAGGACGATCAGGTACTGATCGTTGATGAATTTACCGGACGTATCATGCCGGGAAGAAGATATTCCGACGGTCTGCATCAGGCGATTGAGGCGAAAGAGCATGTAAAGGTACGCCGTGAGAGCAAAACACTGGCCACCATTACATTCCAGAACTTCTTTAACAAATATGCGAAAAAAGCAGGTATGACCGGTACGGCTCTGACAGAGGAACAGGAGTTCCGTGAGATCTATGGTATGGACGTTATCGAGATTCCGACAAACCGTCCGGTTCAGCGTGTCGACCTGGATGACGCGGTATATATGACCAAGAAAGAAAAATTTCGTGCGGTTGTGGAAGAGATCAAAAAAGCACATGCGAAGAATCAGCCGGTACTGGTAGGTACGATCACGATCGAGACCTCCGAACTGCTGAGCAACATGCTTCGGAGAGAGGGAATCGCACATCAGGTACTGAATGCGAAGTTCCATGAGCTGGAAGCTGAGATCGTTGCACAGGCCGGTGTGGCAGGTGCAGTTACCATCGCGACCAATATGGCAGGTCGTGGTACCGATATCAAACTGGACGAGGAAGCGAGAGCAGCCGGTGGTCTGAAGATCATCGGTACGGAGCGTCATGAGTCCCGCCGTATCGATAATCAGTTGCGTGGCCGTTCCGGTCGTCAGGGAGATCCGGGAGAATCCCGCTTCTATATTTCACTGGAAGATGATCTGATGCGTCTGTTCGGTTCTGAAAAACTGATGTCCGTATTCAGCAGTCTCGGTGTTGCGGAAAACGAACAGATCGAGCATAAGATGCTTTCCAGCGCTATTGAGAAAGCACAGAGGAAGATTGAAAGTAATAACTACGGTATCCGTAAAAATCTGCTTGAGTATGACCAGGTAAACAACGAACAGAGAGAGATCATTTATAAAGAGAGACGTCGCGTACTCGACGGAGACAATATGCGTGATGCAATCTGTAAGATGATTACCGATACCGTGGAAAATACGGTAGATATGTGTATCAGTGACGAGGTGGATTCTGATGAATGGGATCTGATCGAACTGAATACGATTCTGCAGCCGATCATTCCGGTGAAGACAATCACCAAAGAGGATGTCGAAGGGATCCGTAAGAATCAGTTAAAACAGAACCTGAAAGAAGAAGCTATTAAACTGTACGAAGTAAAAGAAGCTGAGTTTGCAGAGCCGGAGCAGATCCGTGAACTGGAACGTGTGGTACTTCTGAAGGTCATTGACAGAAAATGGATGGATCATATCGATGATATGGAACAGCTGCGTCAGGGTATCGGCCTGCAGGCTTACGGACAGAGGGATCCGAAGGTTGAGTACAAGATGAGTGCATTCGAGATGTTTGACGAGATGATCGCAGGCATCCAGCAGGATACTGTTCGCCTGTTGTATCATGTTAGAATCGAGCAGAAAGTAGAACGTGAGCAGGTAGCGGAAGTAACCGGAACCAACAAAGATGAAGAAGTCAAAGGTCCGGTTCGCCGTGCCCAGCAGAAAGTATACCCGAATGATCCGTGTCCATGCGGAAGCGGTAAGAAATACAAACAGTGCTGTGGACGTAAGCCTGTATAGAAGGAAGCGTGCAGAACCGATACGGCAGAGGGAAAACGGCTGCTGAATATAAAAATTGTATGAAGAAAGAGGGTGCCCCCTTTGGTAGAATTAGATCAGTTTAAAGCAATATTGAATTCCTATGCGAAACCTTTAGTGGAAGTGAGGGATTCCCTTGACCTGGCCAATAAGGAAAAGCGGATTGAAGAGCTGGAAAGAAAGATGGAAGAGCCGGATTTCTGGGATAATCCGGAACGCTCCCAGGAAATGATGAAAGAACTCAAAAGCCTGAAAGATGATAAGGAGATTTATGAAAATCTGGAAAGCCAGAGAGACGATATGGAGACTCTGATCGAGATGGGATATGAAGAAGACGATGCTTCGGTCATCCCGGAGATTCAGGAGATTCTGGATCAGTTTGAGGCGGATTTTGAAAATATTCGTATGAAAACCCTGTTATCCGGAGAATACGATAAAAAAGATGCCATCATCAAGCTGAATGCCGGAGCCGGCGGAACCGAGTCCTGTGACTGGGCAGGAATGCTCTACCGTATGTACACCAGATGGGCGGAAAAGAAAGGATTTACCCTGGAAGTTCTGGATTATCTGGACGGCGATGAGGCAGGCATCAAATCTGTAACATTTGAGGTACACGGAGAAAATGCCTACGGCTACCTGAAATCAGAAAAAGGGGTACATCGTCTGGTACGCATCTCACCGTTTAATGCGGCAGGAAAGAGACAGACTTCGTTCGTATCCTGCGATGTTATGCCGGATATTGATGAAGATCTGGATGTGGATATCAAGGAAGATGATCTGCGTATTGATACGTATCGATCCAGCGGTGCCGGTGGTCAGCATATCAACAAGACTTCTTCTGCCATCCGTATTACACATATTCCAACCGGAATCGTGGTACAGTGTCAGAATGAACGTTCTCAGTTTCAGAATAAAGACAAGGCTATGCAGATGCTGAAAGCCAAACTATATCTGTTAAAACAGCAGGAAAATATGGAAAAACTCTCCGGCATCCGTGGCGAGGTGACAGAGATTGGCTGGGGAAATCAGATTCGTTCTTATGTACTGCAGCCGTATACGATGGTGAAAGATCACAGAACCGGCGTGGAGAGTGGTAATGTGGACAGTATTCTGGATGGTAATCTGGATCCGTTTATCAACGGCTATCTCAAGTGGATTGCCCTTGGCGGAAAACAGCCGGAGAACGCAACCGAAGAAATGGAATAACGATTCCACTTTCCATGACTGTTGAGAAAACGGAAAGATGGGAGTACACAAAAAAGGAGAATGGCGTATGGGTATTATCAGAGCTATCAGACAGACGATTGGCGGAACACTCGCTGATCAGTGGCTGGAAGTCATTGAGCCGGAAAATATGGGAGATCAGACAGTACTGACTGCAGGTATCCGCACCGGAAAAGGAGCGAACCGAAAAGGTGGAAAAGACAGCATCTCTAACGGATCAGTGATTCATGTATATGAGGGACAGTTCATGATGCTGTTAGACGGCGGACGGATCGTGGATTACAGTGCGGAACCGGGATATTTTACCGTGGATAATTCTTCTATGCCATCCATGTTCAGTGGAAGTCTGGACGATGTGGTGAAGAATTCTTTTGACCGGTTTCGTTTTGGCGGTACAGCACCCACTTCACAGAAAGTGCTGTATCTGAACCTGCAGGAGATTAAGGGAATTCGTTTCGGAACCAGAAACCCCATCAGCTATTTTGATAATTTTTATAATGCAGAATTATTTTTGAGAGCCCACGGAACTTATTCGATCCGAATCACGGATCCGATCAAGTTCTATGTGGAAGCCATTCCGAAAAATAAAGACCAGGTAGAGATCACAGATATCAACGAACAGTATCTGTATGAATTTCTGGATGCACTGCAGTCTTCCATCAATCAGATGTCAGCAGATGGTATGCGGATCTCCTATGTGCAGTCAAAGAGCCGGGAACTGTCAAAATATATGGCGGAAACACTGGATGAAGACTGGAAACAGACCAGAGGTATGGAGATCCAGGCGGTAGCTATCGCGAGCCTGTCCTACGATGACAAATCTCAGGAACTTCTGAATATGAGAAATCAGGGAGCTATGCTCCAGGATCCGTCCATTCGGGAAGGTTATATGCAGGGAGCTTTTGCAAGAGGAATGGAAGCCGCAGGAAACAATGCAAACGGCAGTACCATGGGCTTCATGGGAATGCAGATGGGCGCACAGATGGGCGGCAATATGGCAGCTTCCATGTCAGCGGCCAATCAGCAGCAGATGATCCGGAACCAGCAGATGCAGCAGGAGGCAGCGACAGCACATTATGCACAGAATGAGATGGATATCTGGATCTGCAGCTGTGGACAGAAGAATACAGGAAAGTTCTGCAGTGAATGTGGAAAATCAAGACCATAAGACTTTTGCAGGAAGAGATGCAGAAAAGATAAAGAAAATATATCCGTACAGAAAGATGAGGAGAAAATCATGGAGGTAGTCAGTTTCAAATGCCCCAATTGCGGGGGCGAACTGGTATTTGATCCAAATACTCAAAACTACTCCTGTCCTTATTGTAATTCTGAGTTTTCTCAGGAACAGATCGATACGATGCAGAAAGGAAAACAGCCGTCTCAGGAATCTGAGGCGGCTGATTCTGCAAAAGGGCAGGAACAGGAAGAAGCGGCAGTGTATGTGTGCCCGAACTGTGGAGCCGAGATTGTGACAGATCCGACAACAGCGGCCACAGAATGTTATTATTGTCAGAGCCCGGTGGTATTATCGGAAAGAGTTTCCGGAGAGTATCTGCCCCAGGAGATCATTCCCTTTGCGATAGACCGGAAAAAAGCGGAGGAAATCTTTTTACAGAATATGAAAAAGAAGAAATTTGTTCCCCGTGGATTCTTCAGCGCAAAACAGATTGAAAAAATGAGCGGTGTGTACTTTCCATACTGGATGGTGGACTGGCGGGGAGATGCCGCAATGGAGGCGGAAGCCACCAAAGTCCGCACCTGGAGGACCGGTGATACGGAATATACGGAAACACAGTTCTACCGGGTGTACCGGGAAGGAAACGTGGAATTTGACGATATGCCGAAGATCGCCCTGCAAAAAGCCAACCGGAAGCTGGTAGAAGGTGTGCAGCCGTATGATCGGAAGGCGGCAAAACAATTTTCCATGGGTTATCTCTCCGGTTTTCAGGCGGAGCGCCGGGATCTTGAAAAAGAAGCGTTCGGAGCGGAGATCGCACGGGATACGGAACAATATGCAAAAAGAGTACTCGAAAATGATATGCGCGGTTACACGACGGTACGACCGGTTCATCAGCAGGTGGGCAACCGACAGGAGCGGTGGCGTTATGCGCTGGTTCCTGTGTGGGTGATGACCTACAAGGGAAAAAACGGAAAAATCTATTATTATACCATCAACGGACAAAACGGCAAGGTGTGTGGAGAACTTCCGGTGGATTATAAGAAACTGAGTCTGGTATCGACATTGATCACCGGTGTGGTATTCCTTTTGGGACTGGCAGGAGGATTGTTGTTATGAGAATGAGAAAAAAGACGGGATACCTTCTGTTGATGCTTCTGTTGTTGCTGGTCCCGGTGGCTGTGTGGGCGGATAAAACCACGGTAGACGATCAGGCAGGACTTTTTTCACAGGAGGAAGAACAGGAACTTACCGATCGGATCGTGGAACTTACGACAGACTGGAACATGGATTTTGTGGTAGTGACGACAGAAGATGCGGAAGGCAAGACCTCCGAGGAGTATGCGGATGATTACTATGACTATAACGGATATGCGGAGGACGGAGCCCTGTATCTGATCGACCTGGACAACGGTTCGGTGTGGATCTCCACGGCGGGAAAGATGATCCGGTATCTGACAGATGCGAGGATTGATGTGGTGATCGATGCCGGATACGATAATCTGAAAGCGAAAAATTATGCAGATGGTATTCTGGAGATGCTGAATGAGACAGAGAGCTATCTGGAAGACGGCATTCCTTCGGATCAGTATAATTATGATACAGAGACGGGAAAGATATCAAGATACCGCAGTATTACGGGCTATGAAGCAATCGGAGCGGCTGTGATCGCACTTTTGTGCGGTGGAGGATTTGTAGCGGCTGTTCTGGGATCTTATCGGTTAAAAAGAAAAACGTATCGGTATCCGTATGAGAGCCGGGCAAAGGTGCATTTTACGAGAAGGGATGATCAGTTCCGCCATCGAAGCATTACACAGCGGAGAATCCCGCGGGAACCACCGTCCGGAGGTGGTGGCGGACAGAGTTCCGTACATACTTCCGGCAGTGGCACCTCACACGGTGGTGGCGGTCGGAGCCTGTAATATTTTATACGATTCAGACATGCTAAAGTTACTGTTCACTGGTAATATCCCGCGAGGTGTTTTTTGTGAGCGGAGGTCACAGAAAACCCGAGACATATCGCGCGAATTTATGTGAACAGCATAAATTCTGTGCATCGCGCAGCGTGTTGCTGGGCACGGAGTGAACAGTAACATGCTAAAGATGTTTTGTTTCATTGGTGAAAAAATTCTTGCACCGGATGACAATGTATGGTAATATCTTTTGGGTGACTACAAATGTGTTTCTGATACGAACATGCAGAGCCACAGGAAAGAAAGAGAAGACATGGAAAAAAGACAAAATATTATGTGGTAAGAGAGAAAGCAGTGCCGGAGGTACTCTTAAAGGTGGTTGAAGCCAAGAGGATTCTGGATTCCGAACGGGCAACCACGGTGCAGGAGGCAACCGAGCAGGTAGGCATCAGCCGCAGTTCTTTTTACAAATACAAAGACGATATTTTTCCTTTTCATGATCAGGCAAAAGGAAGAACAGTTACCTTTATTTTGCAGATGGATGATAAACCGGGAATACTTTCGGATATTCTGCGCACCGTTGCTGAATTTCGAGGAAATATCCTGACCATTCATCAGAGTATTCCAATTAACGGAATCGCAACGCTGACGCTGAGTGTGGAGATTTTGCCGGAAGCCGGAGACGCAGAAGATATGATCGGCCAGATGGAACAGCAGACAGGTGTACATTATTTGAAAATATTAGGCAGGGAGTAAAAACAGATGATACAGATTGCAGTATTAGGCTACGGCACAGTGGGATCCGGTGTGGTGGAAGTGATCAACCGGAACCAGGAAAGCATCAATAAAAAAGCAGGAGAAGAGATCAACATCAAGTATGTACTTGACCTGAGAGATTTTCCGGGAGATCCGGTACAGGAAAAGATTGTTCATGATTACGAAGTGATCGCCAACGATCCGGAGATCAAGATCGTAGTGGAAGTAATGGGTGGAACCAATCCGGCGTATACATTCGTTAAGAGAGCGCTGGAGAGCGGCAAATCCGTATGTACTTCCAATAAAGAACTGGTTGCGAAACACGGTGTGGAACTGATCCGGATCGCAAAGGAGAAAAACTGCAACTTCTTATTTGAAGCAAGCTGCGGTGGCGGTATTCCGATCATCCGGCCGCTGAACTGTTCTCTGACCGCAGATGAGGTCGACGAGATCAGCGGTATCTTAAACGGAACAACAAACTATATTTTAAGCAAGATGACAAGCGATGGTTCCGAGTTTGAGGATGTGCTGAAGAATGCACAGGAACTCGGCTATGCGGAGCGCAACCCGGCAGCTGATATCGAGGGCTGGGATGCCTGCAGAAAGATCGCGATTCTTTCTTCTCTGGCATATGGTCATCATGTGGATTTTGAGGAGATCTATACCGAGGGAATCACGAAGATCACTTCCGCGGATATCCGTTATGCAAAGGCATTTGGCGCAACCATCAAGCTTCTGGCCAGCAGCAAGCGGATCGGGGACAAGTACTATGCGATGGTATGCCCGGTTATGATCAACGGTGACAGCCCGCTGTTCAGCGTCAACGATGTATTTAATGCGATTGTGATCCATGGCAATATGCTGGGGGATGCGATGTTCTACGGAAGCGGCGCAGGAAAACTGCCGACAGCCAGCGCGGTTGTAGCTGATGTGGTAGATGCAGCCAAACACCTGAACCGTTTTATCATGACGGGATGGAGCAGCGAGAAACTGGAAATGATCGATGTCAGTCAGGTAGAGAGCAGATTCTTCGTCCGCATGAAAGGCAGCTACACAGAGAGCCTTGCAAAAGTGGAAGAAGTGTTCGGAACCATCGATGCGAAGGTTGTCGCAGAGGTTGGTAAAGAATTTGGATTTATTACCTCTAAGATGAAAGAGGAAGAATACAGAGCGAAAGCAGCACAGTTCGACAACATTATCGGCATGATCCGGGTTCGCTTCTAAGAAAAAATGAGAAAATGACATGTCTGTGCAGTTCTGAAAAAGGACTGCGGGCATGTCATTTTTTACGCGGACAACGAGTCAAAGATTTCAGGGAAAATTCGTGTGGAAAAAACATGTGACCGTGCAGGAAAGAATGGATAAAAACTTTGAAAACAATCGTTGTGGAAGCGGTTGACGCATGGAAAAAAAGGGTTTATCATTTAGTGCATATCCATGTGAGAGCGCCTGAAAACGGGGGTATCACGAATGGAAATACAGCAGAGGCAGGAAGCGGATTACGCCACAGCAGGCTGATCCGCTTCTGTTTGCGTAGAAACACAGGAGGAGAAACATGTTAATCGTGAAAAAGTTCGGCGGCACTTCGGTGGCGGACAAAGAACGCATTTTCAATGTGGCAAAGCGATGCATCCGTGATTATCAGAACGGAAACGATGTGGTAGTGGTTTTATCTGCCATGGGAAAATACACGGACGAGCTGATTGCCAAAGCAAAAGAAATTAATCCAAATCCATCCAAGAGAGAGATGGACATGCTGTTTACCATCGGGGAACAGATGTCGGTGTCTCTGATGGCCATGGCGATGGATGCACTGGGTGTACGTGCCATTTCCCTGAATGCATTCCAGGTAGCCATGCACACGACAAGCAATTACAGCAATGCAAGACTTAAAAAGATCGATACCGAGCGGATCCGCCGGGAGCTTGATGACCGTAAGATCGTGATCGTCACAGGTTTCCAGGGGATCAACAAGTACAACGATTACACAACCCTTGGAAGGGGTGGTTCCGACACAACGGCAGTAGCTCTGGCAGCAGCGCTTCATGCGGATGCCTGCGAGATCTATACGGACGTAGATGGTGTCTACACCGCTGACCCGAGACTGGTGCCGACAGCGAGAAAGTTAAATGCGATCACCTATGATGAGATGCTGGATCTGGCGACTCTCGGAGCAGGTGTGTTACATAACCGATCGGTGGAGATGGCGAAAAAATACGGCGTACCGCTGGTGGTACGTTCCAGTTTGAATGAATCTGAAGGTACTGTTGTCAAGGAGGTTGTAAAGAAAATGGAAAGAATGTTGATCAGCGGCGTTGCCCTGGACAAAGATGCAGACCGTATCTCCGTAATCGGAATCAAGGATGCACCGGGTAGTGCGTTTAAATTATTTAATACACTGGCAAAGAAGAATATTAATGTGGATATTATCATCCAGTCTGTGGGACGTGAGGGAACGAAGGATATTTCCTTTACGGTTGCCCATGATAATCTGAAAGAGGCGATTGAACTGCTCGAAGAGTATCAGGAAGTGCTTGGGTTTGAGAGAGTGGACTATAACTGTGAGGTTGCGAAACTTTCGATTGTAGGCGCCGGCATGATGTCCAATCCGGGTGTGGCTGCAAAGATGTTTGAGTGTCTGTATAATGAGAACGTGAATATCAATATGATTGCAACTTCTGAGATCCGGATCACGGTGCTGGTGAACAGTGAGGATGCGGTTCGGGCGATGAATGCGGTGCATGATGCGTTTGGGCTGGCTGAGGCGTAAAATAATTAGTTTGATATAGGTTTGTTGCTAAAGAGGACGTGGCGAGCCCCGGAGGGATCCAGGGTGAGACAACGTGGGCAGGGCAACTTTGAACTAGCCACTAACTACGACTATATTCACTTGGGTCAGCTGACCCAAGCGAAAGTCTCCGTAAGTGTCGGATTTCAAAGCTTGCCCTAAGCGCCCACAAAGTGTTGTCTCACCCTGGATCCCTCCGGGGCTCGCCACTGGTTTTGATAGAAACTAGAGCGTGTCTGAAAAAGGCTTTTCGTGAGCTGCGAGTCTCAGTTTGTGGGAAATTTTATCCGAATGAGGGTAAAATATACCGCAAATTGGAGCTTGCAGATTGCGGAAATGATTTTTCAGACACGCTCTAATGTGGCAAGTCGGAAATTTGTTATAAGATTGAGAATATACGATAAAAATGGCAAATCAGGTATATTGCATAATAAAAAAGCATATGTTATAATGCCAGTAAGCAAAAAGAAAAGACGTGTTCATAAGTAGCACAGCAAAAGCCCCGGAGCGGCAACTCCGGGGCTTTTTGTCCGTTTGGGCGAGGTGGATTAGACCTCAGGCTGGCTACCAGCAGTTAGTTTCTATCCAGCCATTTGCAAATATAATAGGCGATTATACTTGCCAAGATAGAAAGAATAAAAGAAAAGACATCATCCATAAGTAACACACCCCCTTTCTGCACCTGTCTGGGGGTGGTAGCCTATTGATTATAGCATAAAAGAAATGCGTTCACAAGTTATGCCTTTATTTTGGAGAAGAGTAATCATATCTCCCCAGTGATCTTCCGGTAGAAGTTTGCCATCGTAACCTGCATATAAGGGATCACCCACAAAAGTCCGATCCCGCATGCGATCGCGCCCAGCAGATAGATTCCAATGAAGCTGAGCTGTAGATAAAAGAGTTTTCCCTTCTTTCCTCTCATGATCCGCACACTTTCTTTGAGTGCCTGTATGGCTTCGATGTCGATGTAGTCGGTCAGGAAGAACATGGTCTGACTGAACATCAGGGAGAGGATCAGGTAGATCACAAGCCCTACGCACAGGACAGCGGCGCCGGCAAGGAGAAGAGTTACGGACTTCTGACGGTAGCCGCAGATGCAAAGTGTGCTTCCCGGGAGGATACACAGGTAGGTCAGAAGAAGGATCACACCCTGCGCCAGGATCGCACGGTCCGGATGGTGTTTGAAACCGAAGAAAAGATCCTGAAAGCGGATGTCATAGCCTCTGGCGGTATCAAGAGCGATCTTTAACAGACCGATATCCAATACCGACAGGATCAGCGAGAGAATAAAGGTCGACAGATAATAAACCACAGTATGGCTGATGCCAAGAGTTTCTACGGTGGCTGAAGTAGCAGTCAGCGGGTTCAGGATGGATGAGGTTCCAAGCACCAGGTCCATCAGATTAGAAGCGACCAGTGTGATCAGGATATAGAGCACATTGATCCCGATAAATGTTCCGTATTTTCCCGAAAGCTGGTTTCGGGTTATTTTTCAGTTCCTTTGATGAAATATTCATAAGTTAAATACCCTCCATAAACAATCACATACCGCCCTGGTACATCTCATAAAGCTGCTGATACTGCTGAATGAGTTCCGGAAAATTCTGATAGACGGTGACTGCGGCGTAAATAAAGATGGCGATGCCAAGGCAAAGGCCGATGATGGAAAGGATACATCCCAGTTTTGCCTGCGGATCCATCTTATCCCCTTTGCGGGAGAGCAGGGCGAATAAAATGCCGAGTGCGCCTACCGGGAAAGAAAGTCCGCTGACCAGAAAGAACAGGGAAAGCGTTCCGGCGGTCATGGATGCGGTACTGAATCCGTTCCCACGCTTCGGCGGCAGAGTCATCCGCTGTTCCTCCTCCTGCCAGGAGCCGGGATTTGGCTGTTGATCGTTGTACATAATGATAATCCTCCTGTTTTAGAATCGGTAGTATTGTAATATAATGAAAAAACAAATTTGTTTCAATTTTCAGTTATCTTCCAGTATACCACAGAAGTTCCGGAGTCGAAAGAAGGAAAATCAGAATAAAAATCGGCATTGACAAAGAAACCTGCCTTTTGGTAAGGTAGTACAGGACACAATGAAAGAAAACGTAACTGTGAAGCAAAGACAGTTACAAAAGGAGACTATACATGGATATTATTCAGGCATTAACACAGGAATTACAGGTAGAAAAGTGGCAGATAGAAGCCGCTGTCAAACTGATAGACGAGGGAAATACCATTCCTTTTATTTCACGATATAGAAAAGAAGCAACCGGTTCCCTGAACGATGAGATACTGCGTAACCTGCATGAGAGACTGCTGTATCTGAGAAATCTGGAAGATAAGAAAAAACAGGTACTCTCAAGCATCGAAGAACGGGGAAAACTGACGGAAGAACTGAAAAAATCGATTCTGGAGGCACAGACTCTCGTAGTTGTAGAAGATCTGTACCGCCCGTACCGACCGAAGCGAAGAACCAGAGCAACGATTGCCAAAGAGAAAGGGCTGGAATCTCTGGCCAATCTGATCCTGCTTCAGATGACAGACAAGTCCATCGAAGAAGAAGCGGAAAGCTATGTATCTGAGGAAAAAGAAGTAAAAAATGTAAAAGAAGCGATTGCAGGAGCATCGGACATTCTGGCAGAGTCTGTTGCCGATGAAGCAGACTACCGTATCCGGATCCGTAACATGACAGTAAAATCAGGTTCTGTCGTATCCAGTGCCAAGAAAGAAAACGAGAAATCTGTATATGAAATGTATTATGATTTTGAGGAACCGATTTCCAAACTGGCAGGACACCGTGTACTGGCACTGAACCGTGGAGAAAAAGAAAAGATTCTGACTGTCAAGATCAATGCACCGGAAGAAGAGATACTCTCCTGGTTAAAACGTCAGGTGATCCGCACCGACAATCCGAATACCACCCCGATTCTGGAAGCGGTTGTGGAGGACAGCTATAAACGTCTGATCGCACCGGCCATCGAGCGGGAGATTCGAAATGATCTGACAGAGAAAGCCGAGGACGGTTCGATTAAAGTGTTCGGAAAGAACCTCGAACAGCTGCTGATGCAGCCTCCAATCGTGGGAAAAGTTGTTCTCGGATGGGATCCGGCATTCCGCACCGGCTGTAAGCTGGCAGTTGTTGACGAGACCGGTAAAGTGCTCGATACAACCGTTGTATATCCGACTGCACCGACCACAGAAGCCAAGATCAAAGCAGCAAAAGAAACAGTTAAAAAAATGATTGAAAAGTATCATATCGATCTGATCTCCGTAGGAAACGGTACTGCATCCAGAGAATCCGAGCAGGTGATCGTGGATATGTTAAAGGAAGTACCGACAAAGGTACAGTATGTGATCACCAACGAAGCAGGAGCTTCCGTATATTCTGCGAGTAAACTGGCGACCGAAGAGTTCCCGAACTTCGATGTGGGACAGAGAAGTGCCGCTTCCATCGCCAGACGTCTGCAGGATCCGCTGGCAGAACTGGTAAAGATCGACCCGAAAGCCATCGGTGTCGGACAGTATCAGCACGATATGAACCAGAAGAAACTGGGCGAGGCACTGAATGGTGTGGTAGAAGACTGTGTAAATAAAGTCGGTGTGGATCTGAATACCGCTTCTGCATCTTTGTTAGAGTACATTTCCGGTATCAGCAAAGCGATTGCAAAAAATATTGTGGCCTACCGTGAGGAAAACGGTCGTTTCACAGACCGAAGAGAACTGTTAAAAGTAGCCAAACTGGGACCGAAAGCCTTTGAACAGTGCGCCGGGTTCATGCGTATCCAGGGCGGAAAGAATCCGCTAGATGCAACCAGTGTACATCCGGAGAGCTACGAAGCAGTGGAAAAACTCTTTGCAAAACAGGGATTTACGAAAGAACAGTACTTTAGTGACGGACCGACTGCCATCTATATCAAAGATTATAAGAAACTGGCAGAAGAACTGGGAATCGGTGAGATCACCCTTCACGATATCATCAAAGAACTCGGCCGCCCGGGACGCGACCCCCGTGAAGATATGCCAAAACCGATCCTCCGCTCCGATGTACTGGATATGAAAGATCTGAAAGAAGGCATGATCTTAAAGGGAACTGTAAGAAACGTGATCGATTTTGGTGCATTTGTAGATATCGGCGTACACCAGGATGGTCTGGTACACATTTCCCAGATCAGTGACAAATATATCAAACATCCGCTGGAAGCTGTCAGCGTAGGAGATGTTGTGGATGTAAAAGTCATCAGCGTGGATCTGAACAAAAAGCGGATCGGTCTGTCCATGCGTGGAATTCGGTAGACGAAGGTGATAAAATCGCAAAAGCGAGTATAAGATAAGAAAAATAAAAGATGCTAACTGTGGAAGAGAATCCACAGCGGGCATCTTTTTTGTTTGGATTTGAATGAATATGATTATATAATACATACATAGAAAAGAACTGAGAAAAGCAGGAGGAAAAATAAGTAATTGAATATATTGTCAAATGTGATTAAATGTGTTTAAATATACTCAAAGGAGTAAATTATTATGAATACATCAAATATCACAAATTATAAGCCAAAAGATTTTGCTGAACTGTTAGGTGTGTCTGTTAAGACATTGCAACGCTGGGACAGAGAAGGAACTTTAAAGGCAAATCGAACTCCAACTGATAGGCGTTATTATACTTATGCCCAGTACCTTCAATTCAAAGGCATAAATATTGAAAATGATAAACGTCAGGTAGTTATTTATGCCAGAGTGTCTACAAGAAATCAAAAAGATGATTTACAGAATCAAGTTGCATTTTTGCGACAGTTTTGTGATGCTAAAGGTATTATTATAGATCAGTGTATTGAGGATTATGGAAGTGGTCTTAATTACAATCGTAAAAAGTGGAATGAATTATTAAATGAAGTAATGGAACAGAAAATAAAAACCATAATAGTAACTCATAAAGACAGATTTATCAGATTTGGTTACGATTGGTTTGAAAAATTCTGTATGAAGTTTAATACAAACATAGTGGTAGTGAATAATGAAGAACTATCACCACAGGAAGAACTCGTACAGGATATTGTTTCAATACTCCATGTGTTCTCTTGCAGGCTGTATGGACTTCGTAAGTATAAAAAACAGATAGAAAGGGATGCGGAAATTGCTAAAGAGCTTCAAGACGGAAATAAATCCGACGGTCGAGCAAAAAATCAAGATTAACAAGACTATTGGCACTTGTAGGTATGTCTACAACTTCTATCTCGATCACAACAAAACTTTACACGATAACGGTGAAAAGTTTATGACTGGCAAGAGTTTCAGCGTATGGCTTAATAATGAGTATATTCCTAATAATCCTGATAAAATATGGATTAAAGAAGCATATTCAAAAGCTGTAAAAAAGTCTATTGAAGATGGATGTACTGCATTTACAAGATTTTTTAAACATCAAAGTGCTTTTCCTAATTTCAAAAAGAAAGGTAAATCTGATGTAAAAATGTATTTCGTAAAGAACAATACTAAAGACTGTAGATGTGAGAGACATAGGTTGAACATACCCACTTTAGGTTGGGTACGCATTAAAGAAAAAGGTTATATACCAACAACTAAAGACGGATGGAAAATCAAAAGCGGTACAGTATCCATCAAAGCAGGCAGATACTATGTGTCAGTTCTTGTAGAAATTCTCGACGCTAAGATTGCCAATAATAGCAATGGTGGTATAGGAATTGACTTGGGCTTAAAAGACTTGGCGATTGTTTCCAATGGTAAAACTTATAAAAATATCAATAAGTCAGCAAGAATTAAAAAATTGGAAAAGAAACTGCGTAGAGAACAAAGATGTCTCTCACGAAAATATGAGAGCTTAAAGAAAGGAGAGTCCACTCAAAAGAATATACAAAAGCAAAAGCTCAAAGTACAAAGACTTCATCATAAAATAGATAATATTCGTACTGATTATATCAATAAATCAATAGCCGAGATAGTGAAAACCAAACCATCTTATATAACTATTGAAAATTTGAATGTATCAGGAATGATGAAGAACAGACATCTTTCAAAAGCTGTTGCGTCACAGAAGTTTTATGAATTTAGAACCAAGCTTAAAGCAAAATGTGATGAAAACGGTATTGAATTAAGAGTCGTAGACAGATGGTATCCATCATCCCAAATATGTCATTGCTGTGGTGCTATCAAGAAAGATTTGAAGCTTTCAGATAGAATATACCGTTGTAATTGTGGCTATGTCGAGGATAGGGATTTCAATGCTGCTCTTAATCTAAGAGATGCTTTAACTTACGAAGTTGCATAATAAACGCAAACGTAAGTATGTACTGCGGGCTATCGCAGGAATTTACGACTGTGGAGTGTACACGAACTTGTGAGTAGCGTATTGTTTACAATCGCCAAAGCATACACATCGAAGCAGTAAGAAGTATCCGCAAGGACTTTAATTTCTCGATGTGTTTGAGTATATTTGAACACATTTTGAGTGGCAGGGAAGAACATGATTTATACAGTAACGTTTAATCCGTCACTGGACTATATTGTTTCCGTCAATAACTTTCAGCTGGGTATGACCAACCGGACAGCCACAGAAATGATGCTTCCGGGAGGAAAGGGAATCAACGTTTCTATCGTATTGAAGAATCTGGGACTGGAAAATACCGCACTGGGATTTGTGGCAGGATTTACCGGAGATGAGATTCAAAGACAGGTGGAAGAGATCGGAGTGAACGCAAGATTCATTCCGGTGGACGAGGGGATTTCACGGATCAACCTGAAGCTGCAGAATATTGAAGGAACAGAGATCAACGGACAGGGACCGGCGATCAGCAGGGAAAAGACACAGCAGTTATTTGAAATGCTGGATCAGCTGCAGGAAGGCGATGTGCTGGTGCTGGCAGGAAGCATTCCGGCATCGATGCCGGATGACATTTACAGAAATATCCTGAAACGTCTGGATGGAAAAGGAATACTGATCGCAGTGGATGCCACGGGGAATCTGCTGGTGAACGTACTGGAATATCATCCATTCTTGGTAAAACCGAACAATCACGAACTGGGAGAAATCTTCGGTGTGGAATTAAAGGACAGAGAATCTGTGATTCCTTATGCGAAGAAGATGCAGGAGATGGGAGCCACCAACGTTCTGGTATCTATGGCAGGAGAAGGAGCGGTTCTGGCTGCAGCTGACGGAAAGGTCTACCTGGCACCGGCACCGAAAGGAAAACTGGTCAATGGTGTGGGAGCCGGAGATTCTATGGTGGCCGGATTCCTGACCGGATGGCTGAAACGTCAGGATTACCGTGAGGCTTTCCATATGGGAATTGCAACCGGCAGCGCCAGTGCATTTTCCGAATATCTGGCCGGTCGTGAACAGGTGGAAGATGTGTACAGACAGGTAACTTCAGAAGTACGGTAACAAAAAGGAAGTCACTAGAGCGTGTCTGAAAAATCATTTCCGCAATCTGCAAGCCCCACTTTGCGGTATATTTTACCCTCATTCGGTTGCCGTAGCCCGCTACGCCGCCCTTATTCGGATAAAATCTCCCACAAACTGGGACTCGCAGCTCACGAAAAGCCTTTTTCAGACACGCTCTAGAATGTGCCTTGGTGCATCCTCGCGGAGCGTTTTTTACTTTACAGGAAAGCAATTTCCCGTAAAGCAAAAGGCTGTCGCCTCCGGAACTCTCACAAGTTCCGAAGGCGACAGCCTTTTTATGCTTTACAAGCTTATCTTACGCTTCTTTTGTCTGCTGACACAGAGGGTGACAGCAAAGAACCATACGGCCATTGCCCATATCTTTTGCATCCGGGCGTTTCTGACGACATTCATCGGTTGCGTACGGACAACGAGGTGCGAACTTACAGTATTCCACTGCATATTCTTTTCCTTCCATATCCGGCATGACAATTTCTTTTTCCCATTTGTCTCCGACACGGGGTACAGAACTCATCAGAAGTTCGGTGTAAGGATGTGCCGGATTGTCCATGATCTGTTTTGCCGGTCCGTATTCGATCAGACAGCCACGATACAAGGTTGCGATATAATCGGATACATAGTATGCAGTCGACAGGTCATGAGTAATATAAATAAATGAGATTTTATATTTGTCACGCAGCTCTTTAAAGAGGTTTACGATGTTCATCTTCATAGATGCATCGATTGCCGCAACAGGCTCATCTGCGATGATCAGTTTCGGACGGGTAATCAGGGCTCTCGCGATAGATACACGCTGCAGCTCTCCACCTGAGAACTGAGTCGCATATTTTCCTTTTACGACTGCCAGAGACATACCAACACTCTTTAATGCTTCATCAACAACTTTATCTGCTTCTGCTCTGTTCTTTGCGATGCCAAGACGAAGAGCAGTGTTATACAGGTAAGTATCTACGGTCTTTCTTGCGGAGAAAGATTCGTATGGATTCTGGAAGATCGGCTGTACATCCAGTTTGAACTGTTTTGGATCATAGCTTTTTTTATCTGCATAAGATTTTCCATCCATAACGATGTCACCCATATCCGGGTTATGAAGACGAAGAATCATCTTACATAAAGTAGATTTACCACAACCGGACTCTCCTACGATAGACAGGATTACCGGTTTATCATCATCGATAGATAAAGAAACATTATCTACAGCCACCAGCTTTTTACCACGCAGCATACCACCTACACGGAAAATCTTGCTGACGCCTTTTACTTCCAATAATTTATCAGCCATTCGTCTTCACCTCCTCTTCTAATAAGTGACACGCAGCGAAACGACCCGGTCTTATTTCCCGGAATTTCGGGACTTCACTGCGGCACCGATCCGTAGCATGCGGACAACGAGGTGCAAAACGACATCCTGGCGGCGGATTCTTCAGTGCCGGCGGACGTCCTGCGATACCAACTCGCTGTACATCCTCACCTACACGCGGAAGAGCATCTACCAACATCTTTGTATACGGATGAATCGGATCATTGAAAATATCTTCTGTCTTACCGAGCTCTGCAATACTACCGGAATACATGATCGCCATACGGTCTGTAATCTGATAATGAACACCCATATCATGACTTACAATGATCATTGTATTCTTTAACTGTTTCTGCAGACGCATCAGCATCATAAGAATACCCTTCTGTACAACTACGTCCAGAGCGGTTGTCGGCTCATCGGCCAGAACAACACCCGGAGACATAAAGGTTGCCAGTGCAATGATCGCACGCTGTCTCATACCACCGGACAGCTGGAATGGAAATGACTCCAGAACATCCGGGGAAAGATTCAGTTCTTTCAGATAATCAGCAACTCTTGCCAGAGTTTCCTCCGGTTTTTCATTCTTTTTCTGGTCCTTTGGAATAGATCCAGAAACTGTGTTTTCAGACGAACGATCGGGTTCAGAACACTCTGTGCAGCCTGTGGCACATATGCGATATTGTTCCACCAGGTGTCACGAA
>ENA-OQCO01000154-OQCO01000154.1-human-gut-metagenome-genome-assembly--contig:-NODE-154-length-39461-cov-2.194056_pt1 | contig 39461 bp, 41 predicted proteins | sample MGYA00242500_ERZ504582 | MGnify/ENA primary metagenome ERZ504582 (study PRJEB26092, sample SAMD00036346) | human gut metagenome | host: Homo sapiens | study: EMG produced TPA metagenomics assembly of... | reverse complement strand
CCAGCACAATACCATCTTCGATCCCATATTCCCTGAGTCTTCCGATCAGATATTCTGCCCATTTTTCATATTCAACATTGTCCATGAATATATCATAAACTCTGGCAAAATCACTGTATGCTCCATAAAAACCTCCTTCAATTAAAGCCTGCGAACTATCTCTCCGCAGCGTTCACATTATAACATGTCTTTCTTTATAAGTATATGCCTCCAATGCAAAAAATCCGGAACCACAACCGTGATCCCGGATCTCTCAGATTTTCTTATCTGTACTTCTGGCTTACTGTACAGGCATATAATATACATCTGCACTTTCACCATGCCAGTAGAAGCTTGTTCCATCCTCTTCGTATACATCGCAGTCATACTCGGAAGAAAATGTAAATCTGTTTCCTTCGTTGTCCATCCATTTACCGTTACCATCCGGAACGATAACTCGCGGTTTACCGTCGGAATTTCTGTAAATAGTTCTTGTCTCATCTGTATTGCTGAGCTGCTCATCTGTAAATCCACCATTTACGATCGCACCTGAAGAGCTTCCATCGGAAGATGTACTTCCATCTGTAGATGTTCCGTCAGATGTTGTTCCATCGGAAGATGTACTTCCGTCAGAAGATGTGCTTCCGTCGGATGCTGTACTTCCATCTGCGGATGTTCCGTCAGATGTTGTTCCCGCTGCGCTGCTGTCTCCGGAAGCTGTGCTGTCCTTGGATGCAGAATTAGATTTACCTGCACTCTTGGCTGCGGAACCTGTTGCCGCACTCTTCAGAGTGGAATCTCCAAGGATTGCAAAGCTGTCAACTGACTCCTGAACCTTCTTCAGTGCATCCTCTGTCTTAACAGAAGCTACAATGCTGTAATACTCACTGTCATTTACAAAATATTTATTGATGGCATATACGTAACCGTCACTCTTAGTTGTATCCTTATACTTAACTGTATAGGAATAGATATTGATGCCTCCATCTTTCTGCTCTGTCTTATAATCCTGGATCTCAAAATCTGTTCCGTTTACCATGTTCTCTGCCTGAGTCATGGAAACTGCCATATCCTGGGAATTTGGAATTACTGCGGATTCCAGATCTGCGCCTGAGCCGTGAAGAATCAGTATCTTGCCCTGATCCGGAGACTCGAAGCTTAACATATCTGTCTCATCGGACTTGTTTGCCCATGTTGCATCCGGAGCTTGATCGCTACGGATTTATCCTTGGATGTATAGGTTGTATTCTGTGCATCTGCTGCGACAGTCGGTGTAACCTTCGCTTTCTTCGCCGGTGCCGGAGTAGGAGTAGACTCCACAACCACGCTGTCCTTCTTATCTCCTCCGAAACCACATGCAGTCATGACACCAGAGAGAGCAACAGTCATAGCTAAAAGTGCGATAAATTTCTTATTCTTCATAGTATCCTCCTCATAATCATCATCAGTCATAAAGTGTGTCCGGAGCATTCTCTCCCAAACACACTCTTTGGTACATTTTACGATTATATTACAGCTTTGTCAATTGATTTCTCCCTGTACTTTATTAACTTCCTGTAAACAAAAAAGTAATTTTAAAGCCGGTTCGCACAATTCTTTTCCTATATTAATCTTTCCGCATTTCCATTTTGTATTCCACATTTTACATATCCATCTTCTGTTATTTGCTTTTAAATCTGTCCCTCTTTTTTTTCAAAAAATTGTGTCTTTATTCATGCACACTTCTGTTGTAAAGTATACCCAACCAAAATCATATGAAAAGAGGACATCTTTTATTCCGGAGATGTTTTCGGGAAAGGAAGTATTACCTATGGAAAAAGCAGTACAGACAGAAGCAAGAGAGGTTCAGGATCTTTCATCCGTACAGTTTCTCACCATCACAGCAGCGTTTGTTGCACTGACCTACATCTTCACAGCATTTATCAATGTGAAGCTCCCGATCGCAGCCAACGGCGGTCTGATCCACCTTGGAAACGTTCCGTTGTTTATCGGAGCTATTTTGTTTGGAAAGAAAACCGGAGCTATCGCCGGCGGTATTGGAATGGGACTCTTTGATCTTCTCTCCGGCTGGACTTTATGGGCACCGTTCACACTTGTTATCGTGGGAATCATGGGATTCACAGTTGGTAAACTCACAGAAGACCACAGGCATCAGAACATGAAATGGTACGTGATCGCCATCGCAGCAGCCTGCGTGATCAAGGTTGTCGGCTACTACATCGCAGAGGTTATCATCTACGGAAACCCGGTCGCTCCTGTCTCATCCATTCCTGGAAACCTGGTACAGATCGGTGTTGCTGCAGTGATCGTACTCATCGTCATCACACCATTAAATCTTGCTGCAAGAAAAACAGGATTAAAGAGATAATAAAAAACATAACAATATTAAATAAGAGGTAAGGATTATGTATAAGATCATGACACCAGGACCTACACAGGTCGCTGAAAACGTCCGTCTGGCAAGGAGTCTTGAGTGCACGAACCCGGATCTGGACGAAGAATTTGTCGAATTTTACAAAGAAACCTGCGAGAAGATCAGTTCTCTGCTCCATACCTCCAATGAAACCCTCATCTTAAGTGGTGAGGGTATTCTTGGTCTGGAAGCAGCTATCGCATCCATGACTGAGCCTGGAGATAAGGTTCTTGTTCTCGATAACGGAATTTACGGAAAAGGGTTCGCTGATTTTGTTACCATGTATGGCGGACGGCCGGAACTCTATTCCAGAGATTATCAGGAAACTTTTGATGTAAAAGAGCTGGAAGAATTCCTGAAAAACAGCCACGACTACAAATATGCAACCGTTGTTCACGGCGATACCCCAAGTGGTATGCTCAATGATATCTCCGCTATCTGCCCGCTCCTGAAAAAATACGGCATCCTTACAGTCGTAGACTCTGTTTCCGCCTCTTTTGGCGAACCTATGAACATTGATGACTGGAAAGTTGATATCATGTGCGGCGGATCCCAGAAAGTAGTATCCGCGCCTCCAGGACTGACCTTCGTTGTAGTAAGCGAAGATGCAAAGAAATCCATGGCAGACCGTAAGACACCAATTGCTTCTTTCTATGCCAACCTTACAGCTTTTGCACATTATTACGAAGAAAAATGGTTTCCATATACCATGCCGATCAGCGATATCTACGGACTCCGCGCTGCCATTGACAACATCGCAGCAGACCCTGCCATCCTCTCCCGCCACGCAAAGATCGCCAGTGCCTCCAGAAAGGCCATCACAGGCGCAGGCCTGAACCTTTACCTGCACAGCGGATATTCCAGTACAGTTACTGTTTTTGAAGTACCGGAGGGCACAACAGCCGAAGCGATCCTTGAGGGAGTAAAAAAAGACTACAACATTATGCTGGCAGGCTCCTTCGATGTCCTGGCTGGCAAAGTGATCCGCATCGGACATATGGGAAACAACGCTGCATTCTATAATGTAAGAGAAGTTTTTGCAGCCCTGGACGGAACTTTACGCAGGCTTGGCGTTCCGCTTAAGGCTTCCATGGAGGATATCTTCTGCAAAAACATGCAGTAATTTCTGAGAGCTCTATAGTAAAAGCACTGTAAGATGAATTCAACTTTTCATCTCGCAGTGCTTTTTTATAATTCCTATAATATTTTTCTTTATTCTTTTACCGCACCGGATGTCATACCACCTACAATGTATTTCTGGCCGATCATGTAAACAATGATAACAGGGATACAGGTAAGTACGATATCAGCAAAAATGTAGTTCCAGTAACTCTTGTTCTTTCCGAAAAACTGATATACAGCCATTGTCATCGGGAACAGTTTACTCTTACTTGACAGATACAGAGGTGTAAGGAAATCACTCCATACTCCCATAAACTGAAGAATAAAACATGTCACCATAGTTGGCTTCAAAAGAGGCATGATAACCTTGAAAAACAGACTTAACGGACCTGCTCCATCAATAACGGCAGCCTCATCCAGCTCAACAGGAACTGAAATCACGAAATTTCGAATCGTAAATATACAAAATGGAATCATCGCGCTGGTGAACACCATAATAATACCGGCTCTTGTATCATTCAGGTGAAGTGTACTGAGTACACGTACCAGAGTTACATAGTTGACCGGGAAAAACAGTCCGCAGAGCACAAAATAGTACAGAAATACATTTAACTTTGTTCTCTTACGGCACATAACAAATGCAGCCATTGCACAAAGTACAACGCCAAGTGTTGTAGCGATCAGCGCATAAGAAAAGCTGTTCAGAAATCCCTGGATCAGACTTCCTTTTTCAATAACCTCAGAGTAGTTGGAAAATACCCACTCTGTAGGGAGTGCCAGACTCATTCTGGCTGCCTCTGCTTTTGTCTTAAAAGAGTTGATCAATACCATATAAAATGGAAGCACGACACATAAACAAAGCAGGATACATACAACATGTTTTAATATATTCTGAATTCTTTTTTTGCCATTACTGCTGTACCTCCTGTTTACTTAATGTCTTAACAATAAATACACCTATGATTGCTGTAATTACAAGAAGAATAGTATTCAATGCTGAAGACATTCCATACTGTCCTCTGGAATAAAGCTGGAATGCATAAGTTGTAAGAACCTCTGTTGCATGTCCAGGGCCGCCGTTTGTAAGTACATAAACAATATCGAATACTTTCAGACCATATGTAACACCAAATACAAGGTTGATCATGATAGCACCACTCAGCATCGGAAGTGTCACATAACGAAGTCTCTGCCAGAAGTTTGCACCATCGATCTGTGCAGCCTCATAGTAAGATTTCGGAATCGTATTCAGACCTGCAAGAAAGATAGTCATAACATAACCAATACCTCGCCATGCATCTACGCCATAGATAGATTTCCATACAATAGCCAGATCAGACAGCCATTTCTGTTTGAAAATTCCAAGATGGAAAGCATCAAGAAGTGTGTTTAAAAGCCCGTTGTTATAATTCAGGATGGACTTAAATACAAGACCAATGATTACAAAAGGCAGAATAGACGGCAAATACAGCAATGTTCTGTAAACCCCTTTGCCTTTAAGTCCCTCCTGAAGCATAATCGCGATCAGAAGAGCCGGAATCAGCTTAACGATGTTTGAAATAATAGTAAACTTCAATGTATTGCCAATACCACTCAGATAATTCTTATCAGATGTAAAAATTTCCGCAAAATTCTGCAGTCCCACAAAATGAGTACCATTAAGAACACTTCTGGAGTTCCAGTCTGTAAAGGAGTAACCAACACCCATTACACTGGGAAGCAGGAAAAAAATGATATATAATGCCAGTGGCAGTATCAGAAACCACTGTGGATAGATTCTCTTCTTATTCACAGAAAGCACCTCCTGTTTTTAAGTTAAAACAGAGCCGGCAAATACCGGCTCTGCCTTCAAGTCAACTAGTTATTAGTTCTGTTATTTATTTCCAGTTTTCATCACCTACAGTTTTTGCTGCCTCAGCACGGTTGGTATCCATGTTCTTGAGAACATCGTTCGCTTCCATCTCACCCTGGCAGAACGCAACCATATCCTGTCCAAACTGCATCCAGTAGTCGTTTGTATATTTTGTACCAGTCTGAAGTGTTACAACAGTCTTCTTGTCATCCGGAACTGTCTTGAGGAATTCCTGCTCCTCCGGCAGCCAGTGCTGCTCAAGCTTGTCATCGTTTACATCAAGGTTTGTGTATGCAGGAGAGTTATCAAGGATTTCCTGAAGGCTCTCTGTTGTTGTAACGAAGTTGAAGAATTCTTTTACAAGATCCTCATGCTCTGTTCCCTTGTAACCGAACATTGTCGGGCCTGAGTTGCTGCTTGGATACCAGGTGTTATCACCAAGTGGCTCAAGGAACATTCCAAACTCATCAGATGTGCCTGTATCTTCCTGAATCTGTTTGATAAAGCTGGAGTTTGCAAGTGCCATCGCACAGTTTCTGTCACCAAACTCATTGGAAATATTTGTACTGTCTGTTCCGATCCAGTCCTCACCGAAATATCCGGCATCAGAAAGTTCTTTGAACTGATTCAGAACTTCAAGCATTTTCTCATTGTCTGCAAATGTTGCTTTGTTTTCATTTAATGCGTCATAAAGACCAGGTGTTGCTTCTTCATAAACGCCACCAATCTGGAAGAATGCCAGCTGATGCTGCCATCCATCTGCACCAGGCATGAACCAAGGTGTGATTCCTGCATCCTGGATCTTACCGCAGAGTTCTTTCAGCTCATCATATGTTGTCGGTACTTCCCATCCGTTCTCTTCGAACAGTGTCTTGTTGTAAACCATTACATATTCCGGAGAACCATTCCAAATCTGAAGTCCATACAGCTTATCATTGTATGTACAGGACTCTTTTCTTGACTCAGACATAACGTTCTCCCAGGAAGCTCCTGTAAAGTCGATGCAGTATTTCTCCGGATCAACGATAGTAGACTCGATTGCAAACGGATTGGACTGGATCCAGAAGATGTCTGCACAGGAATCTGTAGCAAGCTTGGACTGAAGAAGATCTGAATACTGGTCAGCAGGAATTGTCTGAAGGTCTACGGTAACATCGTAGGTATCCTCAAAACGTTTAATTGTCTCATCGTAACGGTTATCCATCCATCCTGCTGAAACCAGGATGCTGAGCTCCTCACCTGCGAAATCGCTCTTTTCATCCGCTGCAGATACGTTCACTGCAAGTCCTGTCGTCATGGAAGCGATCATTGCTGCTGCACAGGCTACTGCCAGAAATCTCTTTCTTTTCATTATTGTTTCCTCCTTTTTGTTTGAACTTTAATTAATCGTTCGTTCCCTCATTTGATGATAACATTTTATCATCTGCTTTTTTCAAAAGCTATGGATATTCTCGCCTTGCATTTGTACTTTTTTCACATTTCATTATACTATTTTCATATTTATTTTATTGAACCTTACCTTCTTCCGTCAGGATAGCTTTTTCCTCCTTGTGCAAATTGATGCTGATCACTTTTCCACTGCATATTTCATCGTCTCTTCCAAATTCATATACTATCTTTACCGGTTTTCCTGGCCATGGATTTTCAATTTTACAGATATGGCCTTTATGGCTCAGTACTGTCACCTGTTCTATAACACCATTTTTCAAGCCGGCATCCACTTCAAATCCTCCCCATGCACGAAATCCTCTGAAATAAGCATTTGGATGATTTTTTCTTGGCCATACCGGGAAGATACGTATAATCCCTTCGTAACTCTGCATCATCATTTCCTGGATTGCATCCGTGACCGTATTCAGCTGCTCGATTCCATGTGGATTTTCTTTCAGAAATCCATTTGGAAGTCCTCTTTGAAGAATCATATCTTTCATTTCATTCCAGATAATATCAGGATCATACCCAACCCTCACTGCTGCTGTAAAAAACAGGCAGCTGAGATTAGAAGCATTAAATGCGCCCGCTTTATAAAAATGCTGATTTTTTTCAGGAACTGTACCTGTTTTTCTGCATTCTTTTTCATATTCATATTTTCCCAGGGCATTTTCTGCCATAGCATGGATATGGACAGTATTTCGAGCCACTTCAAGTTCTTCCGGAATGCTTCCAAGACCTATTGCACTGCCGGGATAAATCTGCATGATATTTCCCGGAAAATGAAATGACCATTTTCCTCCAATCCCCTCATCATAAAAAATTTCTTTATCCAGAAGTTCTTCCGGAAGCAGTTCTTCCAGTTTCACATCTACTTCTTTCCACAAAGTAGGATTATTCTGGATATCCCGAACTGTTCCCTTAGGATAAGGTGCCAGATTTTCCGATATTGTTCTCCATTTATCTCGTTTTTCCGCATCCAGATTCAGTGCTTCACTTATTCTTGGCATCCAGGAAAAAAATGTTTTCAGGTATCCCAGAGTATTTACCGGATCTTCCGGCTCTCCGTTTTCACGTATATTTTCCTCTGTACGTTCATGCATTCCATCCCCTGTCACATGATAAACACCATCTCTCAGAACAAGATCTTTTTCCCAGAAATCAGCAACTCCCCGAAGAAACGGATATACTTTTTCAGCATAATCCTCATCCTCCGTAATTCCATATCGAAAGATCATATTTAATGCACCATGAAGTGCCGGCGATTTCATATGTAAGATCAGAGCCTCGCTTACCATTCCATGTGGCCCCAGTCCCAGAGGATAATACAGCCCGTCATGCTTAAGAAGCCTTTTGCACATTTCATCTGATATTTCCATAAGCTTCAGATATGGTGCATCATGAGGATCAGACTGTGCAAAATGCCCGGAAACCATCAGATTCAGATATGGTGACTGATGATTGTAATTTATTTTATAATTTCCGTTCCAGGCCGGACGGTCAAATGTACTTATACCCAGAATATTCGGAGGATATTCCGGATCTCTCGACAGACTTGCAAGCATGTACTTTGACAGATAATATCTTTGCTCAATTATCGGATCATCCAGGGAAATTTCGGAAACACTCCAGAATTTTTTCCACCAGGCCAGATGTCTTTCACGGAGATCTTTGATATTTTCCCTGTTTATCCACCTTGCTCTGGAAAAAGCATATTCATACGGTCTGCTGCATTTTGCCCATGAACGCACTGGCAGGACAAAAATGGCTTTTTCTCCTTTTTTCAGCTTTTTACAGGTATTTCTGTCACGCATATCTATTTTATCAGGATTTTGTTCTTTCAGGAAACATCCCGCAAATCCGGCCTTAACAGGCATATCCACATAATCTGAAAACTGCCTGTATCCGCTAACGATTCCTCCGCCGATCTTCTTCACCTGAAGCGGTTTTCCGGTTACAAGTCCCACAAACATCCCATTCTGAATGTTATCCGATTCTCCATATCCCCATATATCTGCCGCGGTCTCACAGCCTTTTCCCAATTCATCAGGAAAATAAAAATCATACTCTATTTCCAGATCTTTTTCTGTTTCAAATTCTATTACGAGAATATTTTCAACTGCTGCAGCCCAGCTTTTCATGAAACATCGTTTTCCTTTTTTATCTGTCAGTGTCGTTACTGTTGTCGCTGTAGAAAACTGCTGCTCTGTATGCCACTGAGCTCCTTCCATTTCAGGAATATCAAATACCATTCTTCCTATTGGTCTGGGACTTCCTCCCCCTACTGCCGGATCACATTTTGCCACACTGTTGTCATGAAAAAATTCCCAGTTTGCCGCACTTTCCATTTGCCAGAAATCATTGGTAGAAAACCATAACTGCGGATATCTCGCATTTCCCGCCACTGCTGCCAGCAAGTCACCATTTCCCAGTATCGGTGCATCGATTTTTGTCCCTGCATTCTGCCAGATTTTCCATCTTCCACCTCCTGAAACATCCACATTACCATCCGGCACTGCCACGGGTGGTGTCAAAAAAACTGACTTATTCCTCTCTATCGTCATACTTATTATCACCTTTCTGCTGATTATTCTCATATTTTCATAACATTTTGGTAGTCTATCATCTGCCCTCTGTTATGTCTATAGATATTTCGTCCCTGTATTTGTATTTTTTTTATATTATTCTTCCGCTGTACGTATTCTATATATGAATTTTTATTTAATATCTCAAATTTCTCCTGTCATGATTTGTACTTTTATTACAAATATGCTATACTTTTGCCTGATATTTTATGCGGTCTTTTAAAGGCAGCGGAAAGGAGCTTTTTATGAAAACACACAGTCTGCAATCAAAACTGTTCAGTGCCTATCTCGGTATGGCCTGCCTGATCCTTTTTTCTTTTGCTGTATTTTTTTATATATTTACATCCAATCAACTAAAAGAAAGTCAGCTCAGTGCCATGACTACACTAAATTCCACCTTTCAGACACAGACTGATTCCGCAATCCGGAATCTGGATACTGTTTCTGTAAATATTAATTACAGCAGCATATCAAAAACTATTCTGAATCAGACATTTGATCTTAATATATCCGATAAAATGCTTTCTGACATGTCCAATCTTTTTATCTCTTTAAGTGGAACAGAATTAAAGGCTGATCAGGTGAATTTATACGATTTTTCCGGATATGTACTTCAATCCGGTCTTTCCACCATGGTAAAAAAAAACGATGCTTCACAGAACGAATGGATTGAAACAGCTAAAAACTCTCACGGAAAAAAAGTAGTCACCGCACCTTACAGTACCTGTGTTTATACAAAATCAAACCGTTATCCCCAGTGGTTCATCTCCCTCTACCGTTCCTTCACCAACCAGTACGGCCGTGGTGTAGGTGTGATCGAGACAGCGAAACAATGTAAATCCATCTTCAAAAGCATTATCTCCTATGAGAAAAAAAATCGCGGAAATGCTGCCAGTGTATACGTTTTCAATGAGTCCGGCGATCTTATCTATCCTTATGATATCACCGAGGACAAGGCAGATAATATTTCCAGATACTACAGTCTTACAGACTCTGATCAGGATATTATCACTGTACAGAGTCCCATCACAGATCAGAAGGAATACGTCTCCAGACTGAATTCCGCATATACAGGCTACACTTATCTGACTATCCAGCCGGAATCTGTGATCCTTGCCCCTGCATACAAAATGCTGAAGATTCTTCTGGCTGTTGTTGCTGCTTTTCTTTTTGCAGCAGTGATAGTTTCCTACAGGCTTTCCCGCTCTGTAGTAAAACCAGTGAAACACCTGAAGCACATTATCCAGCGTATGGAACTGGACACTCTCGGCCAGGAAAAAGTCACTTCCTATCCTGTTTCCGTCAATGAACTGGAAGAACTGTATCAGGCATTCCAGCTGATGAGCGATAACCTGAAAGATTCCATGACTCAGCTTAACGAAGCCAAGGAACAGGAAATGAAAGCACGCAGCATGGCTTTGCAGAGTCAGATTAATCCCCATTTTTATTACAATTCTCTTTCCAGCATTATGGTACTTGCAGAGAACGGAGATACGGATACCGTGGAAAAAATGTGCCGCAATCTTTCCAGGATCATGCGTTATATTACCAATACTGCTGAAACAACTGTAACACTCCGCGAAGAGCTTGATTATGTCCAGAAATATCTCTACTGCATGAAGGTCCGCTACCAGTCCAGTCTGAATTATTCCATTGATGTGGATGAATCCCTTCTGGATCAGCCGGTTCCGAAGCTGATCATCCAGCCTATTGTGGAAAACGCCATCAAATATGGTTCTGACTGCGAACCGCCATGGACTATCACCATCAGCAGTACAATAAGCAAAAACGGCTGGCAGATCGATGTCACAGACACAGGACCGGGATTTACTGAAAAAGCCAAGAAAAAAATAAATTCAGATATCATGAATGCCATTCGAAATCCCGGCATGCCTGCTTTGAAGATCAACGGTCTTGGCACTGTCAATGTATTTCTCCGCTGGAAACTCTTCTGCAAAGATGATATAATTTTCAGGTATGGAAATACAGCGGACGGCCACGGAATTGTTTCTATTGGACGGTATTTTCAGACAGATGCGGAGGAATAATACTATGAACTATACTGTTATTGTGGCAGAAGATGAAGAACTTCTTCTGAATAATCTGGTACATAAGATTGAAAAAGCAGATCCTGATTTTCAGGTGATCGGCACAGCCCAGACAGGTGCCCAGGCTCTCTCGCTGGTGGAACAGATGAGTCCGGATGTGATATTTACGGATATCAAAATGCCCGTCATGGACGGGATCACCCTGCTCACCAGGATCCGGGATCAGTTTCCTTTTACGAAATTTGTGATCACCAGCGGATTTTCTGATTTTGAATACGCAAAAAAAGCCATCACGCTGAAGGTATCTGATTACCTTCTGAAGCCTGTAGATCCGGACGAACTCAGGAATGTTCTCCTTAAGATCAAACAGGAGCTTCAGATCAAACGTGATGACTACGAAACCGTATTCGCCCCAGGTGCTTCTTGCATGTCACCGGGACAGATTGCAGAGCTTCTCAAGAACTTCATGGTACAGAATTATGCAGAGGATATCAACCTGAACCTGATTGCAGGAACCATGAACTACAGTCCCAGCTACCTGACCAAGATCTTCTGTCAGGTCTATGACTGCACCCCTACCAAATATCTGATCAATCTCCGGATGAGCCATGCACAGAAGCTGCTGATCCATGAGCCTTCCCTTTCTGTAAAACAGATCGGTGAAATGTGCGGCTATCACGATCAGGGATATTTCAGCAGGATCTTTAAGAAACATACAGGAAAAAGCCCTCTGGAATATAAAGATGAGGGAGAGATCCAGCAGATCAGTTAATAAATTTTCCAGGTATATATAAACAAAAAAGTCATTTCATGACGTCCGGTTATGCTCTGTTCCCAAAGCATCCGGCTTCTGAAATGTACTTTTATTTTTATTTCACAACTTCATACATATACAATTCATGAAGAGCTCTCGTCGCCGCAATATATCTCGCCCGCTCCACAATCGGACTTCGGTCTTCCCCAGGAAATACAGAAAATACCTGATCAAACTCCAGACCCTTTGCCATGTAGAATGTTGTGACAGTCAGGCCTTTTTTGAAGTTTGTGCTGTCTCTGTGAAGAAGAGACAGACGCTCCTTGGTATCAAAACCTTCTGCTTCCAGCCTCTCTTTCAGAATGTAGTAAGCTTCTCTGGCTTCATCGGCAGTTCTTGCAATCACAGCTGCTGTTTCATATGAAATAATATCTTCAACACCCTCATCTGCATTCCCAGCTAAGACTGCCTGCTTCTCAAGCCGCAGTTCTCTCACTACGCTCTCCAGTGCCTCCTCAAGCCCCGGAAATTCTTTTTCCACAACAGGTTTTCCATGACGTTCAAAAAGCTCCACTTCCGTAATTCCCGCCAGTTTATTGGCATAAGACGCAATCTCAACAGTATTACGGTAGCTCTTATTCATCACGATCCTGCGTATATCTTTTCCAAAGATCCTAGGCAGAAATGTCAGCACATCCTGCTGCTCGCCGTCCATAGTCTGTTCTCTGTCCCCAAGAATAGTCATCCTGCATTTAAAGAGTCTCTGAATGATCAGATACTGGATCATGGAATAATCCTGCATCTCATCCACGATCAGATGGCGCACACCGGAATCCTCCTGCTGAGTTTCCAGCCGATATTTCAGATACAAAACCGGATACACATCCTCATAGCGCAGCTTTCTTTTTTCATACTGAATCTGTGGAAGAGAAGGAAAACCTTCCTGTCTCAGGAAACGGTTGTACAGCACATAGAGATCTCTTGTCTCATACATCCTGTAGAAACGGCTCTTCACAGCCTCCCTCTCCTCATCCGGAAGATCGAATCCCTTAAGAGTCTCCACCTCATCAATGAAATATTCTGCCACTGCATCCATTCTGGAAAGCAGCGGGATATCCATGAATTTAAAGTAAAAAAGCTCTATGATCTCCTGCTCTTTTTTGACCACGCCTCTGTGTTCCACATCACGGAAGTTCATAAGGCTGTCCTCAAGCTCCACCAGATATCCTTCCATACGATCCAGAAAATCCCGTGACAGTTTCTCTTTCAGAAGCTTTTCATCGCATAATCCTGCAATCTGACGCTCGATCAGATCATATCTGTCTTCACAGTCAGAAACAACATTTTTCAGTCTCTTGTATGCAAAAAGATCAAAGCTCATCTCCCGGATATTCTCCTCGCCAAGCTCCGGCAGGATATGGGAAATATAGTCCGAGAACACCCCATTCGGTGAAAGCACCAGCACAGAAGAGGATTTCAGATTTTTCCTGTCATGATACAGGAGATAAGCGATCCTGTGCAGGGCAATGGAAGTCTTTCCGCTTCCTGCTGCTCCCTGGATCACCATGATACGATCCGAAGTGTTTCGGATGATCGCATTCTGCTCCTTCTGGATCGTGCGGATAATATTCTTCAGCTGTACATCACCGTTACTTCCAAGTTCTGCCTTCAGGATCTCATCGTCGATCTTCACATCACTCTCAAACTCATAGATCATTTTTCCACCGCGGATCTTGTACTGCCACTTGGCAGCAATATCCCCGTGGATCTCGCCAAGCGGAGCCTGGTAGGAAGCCGGTCCCTTGTCAAAATCATAGAACAGTCCGGACACAGGTGCTCTCCAGTCATAGATCAGCGGAAGTCCGCCGTTCTCCTCAGCCAGGTTCGCAATTCCGATATAAAATATCTCCGGCTCATCTTCTCCTTCATAGCAGAAATCCACCCTTCCGAAAAACGGTGAATCCATCATCTTCCTGAATCTCCGACGCAGTTCGATTTTCTCATTGCTGGCATTGATCTCATGGAGAAGTGCCTGCTGGTTATCAAAATTCTCATATCCGTACTGGTCCATCTCTGTATAGTTTTCCCAGTAGTATTCGTGCATACCTTCGATTTCTTTCTGCCCGGCCTCTATGGATTCATCCAGCTGTGCGATCCTGTGCTTCAATGTCTCTGTCACATGCGAAAGGTATTCACGTCCGTTTTTTACCGCTGCCATAAGCCTTAATCCACCACTACAGCAGTTCCGCTTGCTGTTACCATCAGCATTCCATTATCTGCACCAAGCACCTCGTAGTCAATATCCACACCGATCACTGCATTAGCTCCCATTGCACCTGCACGCTGCTCCAGCTCTGCCAGGCTTCTTCTCTGGCTTTCTGAAGTTCTTCCTCATAACCGGCGCTTCTGCCGCCAAAGAAATTCCGAAGACCTGCGCCAAGATCTTTCATGAAATTTACTCCTGTGATCACTTCTCCGAATGCGATTCCTTTATATTCACGGATTGCTCTTCCCTCTACAGATGGCGTTGTTGTTATGATCATGGTAAAATCCTCCCGTTTCTATCGTTTTTTCTCAGGCATAAAAATGCCTTATTACAGAATTATACCCGAAAGCCGTCACGATGTATAGAGTAAAAAAAGGCTGCCCAAAGAGATGCCAGGCACCTTTTCAGACAGTCTTTCCTTATTATCGCTTATTTATTTTACAACTTCAGTCACATAGGAAACTTCTTCCATTCCCGGATAACTTCCCTGACGCCCGCCAACAGTCAGAGTTCCTGTTTTATCATCCCAGATAAGCTCTGTTGTTGCATAAGCACCGTTTTCAAAATTGTAGTTATTTCCCTCATCCTCATAAATAGTGAACTTGCAGTCTTCACCTGGATATACCACAAGTTTCACCGGCTCCTCCGGTTTCTGGGATGCATATACAAGTCCCTCTGCAACAGGAAGGATACTTCCTGCTTTTACAAAAATCGGCATCTGGTCGATCGGAGCATCTACGGTTACGTACTGGCCGCCTTCATACTCCTTGTTTGTCCAGTAATCGTACCATTTCGTACCTGCCGGGAGATAGCATTTCCATATTTTCTCTCTATGGAGCTCAGTACTCTCCGATCCATAATACATCGGCTCTGTAACAGCACAGATCAAAAGGGACGGTCCGAACATAAACTCATTCTCAACCTTGCGTGCTTCTTTATCCTCCGGGAAGTCAAAAAGAAGGCTTCTCATAATCGTATAATCATTAAAATGTACCGCACCTGCCAGGGAATAAATATACGGCATCAGATGATAACGGAGCTTGATAAACTTCTCGATGGCATCATAGAACATGGTTCCTTTTTCACCGAAGTTCCAGATTTCTCTTGGTGTATCAGTTCCATGGGAACGGAACATCGGAAGGAAGGTTCCCATCTCCAGCCATCTTGTATACAGCTCACAGTATCCTTTATCCTTCACACCTCGTTATATTTGCCCTGCCAGAACCATTTCGGCTCCGGATCTGTGTTGCAGCCGCATCCACGGTTCTGCCACTTATCAGCAACTGTAAAGAAAGCACCGATATCCAGTGTCCAGTATGGATATCCGCTGAGTCCCATATTCAGACCTTCCACAATCTGTGTCTTAAGATTATCCCAGGATGCACAGGTGTCGCCTGACCACAGCATTGCAGAATATTTCTGTCCTGAAGCATAGCCGGAACGTGTCAGGTTAAGAACTCGTTTCTCTTCCGTAGTTTTTCTCTGATTCTCATAAATTCCCTTTGCATGCATCAGTGCAAAAGCATTGGCAACAGCAGGATCCAGATATTTCTTGTGCTCACCGCCAACAAGCTCATATCTTTCCCATGGCTCCCTCTTTACTGCACCACCCCAGTCAGGACCGGAAAACGGTTCTGTGGAATCGCACCACCAGGAATCAAAGCCCTGGTCAAAAAGTCCTTCCTGTGCCTGTTTCCAGTACATTTCTCTCGCTTCTTCATTAAAAGCATCATAAGTCGCATAATCATAAAGAAGATGACCAGTCTTAAAAAACTCTGTATGGTTCTTGCCGCCTGCATTCATATTCGGCCATACGGAAACCATGGTATGGGCATTCAGTTTGTGGATTTCCTCCGCACATTCTTGCATATCTCCGTAACGCTTCTGATCCAGGAGCTTCTCGCCCCAGTTTCCAGGATCCCAGGTATTCCAGTCCTGTACCACACAGTCAAGCGGAACCCCGATCTCACGGTAGTGGCGAACGATTTCAAGAAGCTCTTTTGCCGTGTAATACTGCTCTTTGGACTGTACATAGCCATAAGCCCATTTCGGCAGCATCTGCGCCTTGCCTGTAAGATAACGGTAATCATGGATGATCTCATCCATAGTATGACCGCCCATAAAATAATAATCGATCTGATCTACAGTATCCAGAAACAGATAGGAATCTTTCAGATCATCATTAAAAGTCATAAGTGAACAGCAGTCAACAAGAATTCCATATCCTTCTGTGGAAACCAAAACCGGCATCGGGATACGCATGTTATGCTGATATAAGTACTGGCAGTGACCTCTGTAATTGTAAATACCTTCCTCTGCCTGGCCAAGCCCATGGATTTCCTCATCCTCTTTCCATGTGAAGAACAGTTTTCCACGATATGCTGTTCTTACTTTCTCAGCTTTCAGATTCTGGATAAAATTTCTCTCACCGTCAACTGTCTTTACACGGTTGATGATCGGCTCCTCATCGCCTGTATTATAGTGGATCACATCTGTTTCAGTCAGTTCCGGTTTTTCTGGGAAAGCCACTTGCTTCCGTCTGCATGCTTCCAGATGATATCACCGGATGCAGTGTTGATCTCTGCACAGACTTTCACAGTTTTCACAATGATATTTCCTGCATTTTCTTCTGCTGAAAAATCAACCTCAGGGTATTCTTTTTTCTCAATGATCAGAGAATCCTGTGACTCTTTGATTTCTTTTCCGGAAACGATCACACGGATGATCTCTTCTGTCACCGGAACCACCCGGTATCTCAGTTTTCCGGCTTCAAACTGTACATATTTATCTGTTTTAACCATAATTCCCCTTCTCCTTATCTGTCCGGTAAATCGGACATTAATATTCCACTCCTGATACAAGTAAGTCCCACCCACTGCTTATTGCTCCTCGCAATTGAAGCAGGGGACTTACTTGATTCGGTTAAAAAAGCTCCGATATCAGGACAAAATTTCTTACTTTTATCCTAACATCGAAGCCTGATTCCGTCTATGACTTATCCGCTCATGAATTTTAACTATTTTTACTGTTTCTTCTGCTTCTCATCTTTCGGCGGTTTCCCCACGTGTTTTTTGTAAAGTCTGTAAAAATTGGAAATATTGTTAAATCCGCATTCCATGGCTATTTCCGTAACATTTTTATCAGTTTCCCGAAGAAGCTCACGCGCATGGTTAATCCTCATCCTTGTGACATAATCGCTGAAACTGATATTTGTCACCTTACGGAAATAAGAAGAAAAATAGTTGGAACTCATATATACGGAGGAAGCAACTTCTTCCAGAGTGATCTTCTCACAGTAATGATCATCTATGTAATTAAAAGCCTGCTCAAGACGCTTCATTGCATTTTTCTTCTCACGGAGCATTTCCCCGGACTTGCTCTCATCCTGATAAGCCCGTATCAGCATAGTAAGGATACGAAGTACATTCGCCTTGATCATCAGCGGATAGCCTTCTTTTTTCTGTTGCCATTCGTGATAGATTTCCCAGATACTGGAACGGATTTCTCTGCTTACCTCTTCTTCTCTGCCGATACGGTTCTTGAAATTACTTCCTCTCTCAACAAACGGCTTCAGATATTCCGTATCAAAAATACTCAGCTTTTCGGCTACGAATTCCGGTGAAAAAATCATCACAAGAAGCTTCATGTCTCCACCGATCAGCTTCCATCCATGAGGCTCCACATTATTGAAGATGATAATATCATCTTCTTCCATTGTATATTCCTGCCCGTTTACAAAATAATTTCCCTTGCCCTCCAACACACAGGTAATCTCGAAATAGCTGTGCCAGTGATAACTTCCAGGCCGGCTGTTCTCCGGTGTCAGTTCCACCTCTGAGATCTGAAAAGGAAATTCTTTGTCAAGGGGTATGTTGTCTCTCTCTAATCGCAAATTCTGCCTCCTGTAAACGCAGACACTGTCACCGCATCAGCTGTTTTCGGCAGGACCGGCAGTCTTTCCAGTGTCTTCTTACGCTCACAATATTATAGCAGATATTATTTTTCCATGCAATCTGTGATAGTTCGTTCTAACTCTTCCAGCTGGTCTTCGTGCTTCCCATGGACGGCAATGCGGAAATAATCATTACCCTGAATTCCTTTTATCATATAGTAATCGCTGTCAATCTTAAAAAACGGCTGTTTCAGCATATCAAGATATGTGAATCCCCCCAATGGTCTCAGCTTCAGGATGAATTCCCGCTCTACCGGTTCATCCAGAAGATAATCCCAGGCAAACCAGCCGGATTCTGCACATTTTTCCCTGGAAGGCTGTTTTCCTATTATTTTCATAATCGTGTATTCCCCTTTCCTTTACAGGCAGATTTCCCGTGGATCTGCTGTCTGCCCTATATGACTGATACCTGTGATCGTTCTTCATATACATCCGTATAAATTTGCTCTGTGACTTGTCTGCTAAATATTCCGTGCCACAGATGCCGCTATTTCCTTCGCAGCTCCTAAAAATTCCTTTATATCCTTCTCCTCCGTAAACCACGAAACACTTACTCTCACAGTTCCGCCCTCTTCTGTTCCCATTGCCTTATGGATCAGTGGCGAACAGTGAAGCCCTGAACGGACAATGATCCCATATCCGCTTTCCAGAATATACGCGGCATCCGAAGCTTTCAGTCCCTGAAAATTCAGGCTCATCACAGGTCCTCTGCATACGTCATGGTTTCCGTAGATCCTTACACCCTCTATCTGTTCCAGCCCACTATAAAGCATTTCCATCAGACGAGCTTCTTTTTCCATAATGGCGGAAAGCCCCGTCTGTTCAATAAATTCCACACCCGCCAGAAGTCCTGTGATTCCCGGCATGTTCTGAGTTCCTACCTCATACTCATAGTCTTTGTTCTCGTAGGTAAGCTGTGCGCTGTTTCTTCCGGTTCCCCCATATTTCAGAGGCTTCAGCTCAATTCCGCTCCTGACATAAAATCCGCCGGTTCCCTGAATTCCCATCAGGCTTTTGTGGCCTGTAAAAATAAGCGCATCTGCTTCCCATTTATCTGCATCAACAGGGATACAGCCAGCACTCTGCGACACATCCACGATCAGGATCAGTCCATGTCTCTTTACAAATTCCCGGATCATCTCCATATCCTGCACACAGCCTGTCACGTTGGAACAGTGGTTCACGATCAGCACACGGCTGTCCGGTCGTACTGCTGTTTCCAGGGCTTCTTCCGTCACTATCCCGTTTATCGTACACTTCACTACCAGCACCGGATATTCTCTCAGCTGTTCCAGATTATATACCGAACGTAGCACACTGTTATGCTCTGTCTGCGTTACCAGGATGCTACTGCCTTTTTCACCGTAGTCCAGCCCCCCGAGGACTGTATTCATGCTTTCTGTTGCCCCTGATGTAAAAAATATTCTCTCTGTTTCCCTGATTCCAAGGAGCTGTCCCAGTTTTTCCCGGCAAAGTACTTCCACATCTTTTTTCATGATCGAGCTGCCGCCCCGGAACTGCGAAGCAGGCGTGCCGCTAAGACACGCCTGCACAGCTTCCGAAACAGCAGGGGGCTTCGGCCAGGAAGTTGCCCCGTTGTTCAGATATATCATCCAATCATCCTTCCAGAATATTGAAGTTCATAATTTTTGCAATCTTCTTGATCATCTTTGTGTAATCACCGAAGATCAGTACCTGATGATGTCCGAATCCTGCAAGATTGTGCATGAATTCTCTTGCATCGTCCATCTGGATGTAGTAGAACGGACTGCAGTATGTATCTGCATATTCAGAACGGATAACCTTGCCTTTCTTGATGCACATGGTATCGCCTGCCGGATTGAAACGTCCAAGTGTGATATAATCATCATCGTTCTCTGTGAAGTCAACCTGCAGTTTTCCACCGAATCCCTGGCCTGTGAATGCCCAGAGTTTGTATGCCAGCGGTTTTGTTCCATAACCGTTCATCTGAAGAGCCGGTACTGCATGGTGGATGCGGAGAAGCTCGTCTGTCTCGTGGTTCGGGTTACCCATGAATGCCGGACGTTTTCCGGCATACTGCATGATCAGCATGGCCATCAATGCGTTAAGATCTTCCTCACATCCGCTTGGAATTCCCTCGTCTTTCATGATGGAATGGCACATACATGGTGTGAATTTACGGTTCTGCGGGATTTCTGTTGTACAGAGCTCATGACATGCGGTTGAGAAAGCGTTGCAGTCATAAATATCCATCATCTTTTTGGCAGCCAGATAATATTTCACGTCATTGATAAACCAGTCTGTGTTTACCTGTGTATCGTTAGATCCTGCAATGATCTTATCTGCAATCGGTTTTGCTTCCTCATCTGTGATCTCATCCATATATTTGAAGATGGATGTAAATGGAAGCTTCACCACTTCAACTCCGTAACGCTGACGAAGGATCTCCGGATCACGGATCAGACTCTGGATTCCGAATGTAGGCTGAGATCCTGCTGTCAATACAAGCGCCCTTGTATTGCGAACTGCTTTTCTTACCCAGAGAATATGCATGATCTCATTCACATCCTGAAGATCCATACATACATATGCCTCTACTCCGATGGAACGGCAGTATGCTGCAAAATCAATTCCTTCGTTTCCGTTCTGCCAGATAACGACCGGCTTTCCGAAACGCTCAAGCTTAGGAATTCTCCATCCCATGCAGAGGAAGCAATCGATCTCATCAACATCCTCTCCGATTTTGCAAAAGGATCTTTATCTACAACAAAAGAACTCATTATAGCGGACATCCACAGGCTCCGTGAATTCTACCTCATCAATAACCCCTTTTAATCCCTTAACTGAATTTTTGAATGCCTCATCAGCTGCTTTTGTCTCAGCTTCAACAGTCATATCCTCTTTATGTCCGGCACGACATGGTCCCTCCCAGAAATGTGTATGTGTCAGACATCCAACCAGCGGTTTTACTACAAGTTTCATATCCATTGCTTTCTGTTTCATAATAAAAATACCTCTCTTCTCTTTAACATTCCGCATTATATAGTTTGTAGTTTTTCCGCACACTCGATATATCCTATTATACTGTATGAATCATGGAATTCCTCTTTATTCTTCCGAACAGACTGTACTTTTCTTACGATTTTTGTGCTATTTTTTATATGATTTATATTATTATTCCTATTGTTTTTATATGAATTGTACAATATTTATTCACCACATTAACCTGAGAAAAATCCGCAAAAAAGCACCGGAAACGTGGCCGATCCGTTTTTCGGATGGAAGTACATTTCCGGTGCTGTAATCCTGCCCAATACTCAGGTTATCTTATGCCTGAGCCTCTTTCAGCAAAGCAGACATTCGGAATCCGCTTCGCTACTTCCTCATGAACAAAAACAGGATTATGCCTGTTTTTGTTCAAACTGACTGTTATACAGATCCGCATAAAATCCCTTACGTGCCAGGAGCTCTTCATGATTTCCCTGCTCAATGATATCTCCATCCTTCATTACCAGGATCAGATCTGCATCCTTAATAGTAGACAATCTGTGGGCGATAACAAAACTTGTTCTGCCCTTCATCAGGTTATCCATGGCTTTCTGGATCTGCATCTCTGTTCTGGTATCAACGGAAGATGTAGCCTCATCAAGGATCAGGATCTTGTTATCTGCCAGGATGGCCCTCGCGATAGTAAGAAGCTGCTTCTGGCCCTGGGAAACATTGCTGGTCTCCTCGTCAAGTACCATCTGATAACCGCCAGGCTGCTGCATGATGAAATTATGGATATGAGCCGCTTTTGCTGCTGCGATCACCTCTTCATCCGTTGCGTCCAGTCTTCCGTAGCGGATATTTTCCATGATGGTTCCGGAAAACAGCCAGGTGTCCTGCAGCACCATTCCGAACATCTCACGGAGATTGCTGCGATTGAAGTTCCGGATATCATGTCCGTCAACCTTGATGCTTCCGCCGTTTACATCATAAAAACGCATCAGCAGCTTTACGATCGTCGTTTTTCCTGCACCCGTAGGTCCTACAATGGCAATCTTCTGACCGTCATGCACATCTGCGGAAAAATCATTTACAATGATCTTATCCGGGTTATAACCGAATTTCACGTGCTCAAACTGTACATTTCCTTCCAGTCCCTCAATGGAATCCGGGTTCTCCGGCTGAAGCTCTTCCTCCGGCTCCTCCAGAAATTCAAATACTCTTTCAGAAGCTGCCGCAGAGGACTGCAGAAGGTTTGTAACCTGGGCGATCTGCTGGATCGGCTGTGTAAAGTTACGGATATACTGGAAGAAGGACTGGATATCTCCAACCTCGATAGTTCCCTTGATGGCAAAAATTCCTCCGAGAAGTGCCACCATCACATATCCTAAGTTGCCTACAAACTGCATGATCGGCATCATCATCCCGGAAAAGAACTGTGACTTCCATGCAGACTCATAAAGCTTCTGGTTGTCATGCTCAAATTCCTTCAGCACATCCTGCTCTTTGTTGAATACTCTTACCACATCATGGCCGCCGAAATTTTCCTCAACCTGACCATTTACTTTTCCCAGATACTCCTGCTGTGCCTGGAAATATTTCTGGGAGTGTTTCATTACTTTATTAATGATAAGCATGGAAACCGGCAGGATCAGTACTGCTGCCAGTGTCATCCACACATTGATGGAAAGCATCATAATAAATACACCGATCAGTGTTGTTACGGATGTGATCAGCTGTGTCATACTCTGGTTGATGCTCATCTGCAGGGTATCCACATCATTTGTCACCCTGGAAAGGATCTCACCGTTTGTTCTGCTCTCAAAATAATTCATTGGCAGACGGTTGATCTTCTTTGAAATATCCTTTCGGAGATTGTATGTGACATCATTTGAAATCCCCGTCATGACAAAGCCCTGGATCAGAGAAAAGCACGCACTTGCCACATACAGTCCTAAAGTCCACAGAAGGATTATTCCGATCTTACTGAAATCAATACCGCCTGTGCCGTTTACCTTGGCGACCAGACCATTAAACAGCTCTGTGGTAGCTTTTCCAAGGATCTTCGGGCCTGCAATATTAAAAGCTGTACCTGCCACTGCAAAGATAAACATCAGGATAAAACGGATTTTATATCTGCCCATATAGCCAAAGAGCTTTTTCATGGAGCCTTTGAAGTCCTTGGCCTTCTCTGTTGGCTGCATTCCGTGTCCGCCCATAGGGCCTCTTCTTCTCTGCTGACTCATGCCAATTCCTCCTCTGATAACTGACTCATGGCAATCTGGCGATATACCTCACAGGATTTCATCAGCTCCTTATGGCTTCCGATTCCTGCCATATGTCCATCGTCCAGTACAAGGATCTTATCTGCATTGAGGATCGTACTGATACGCTGTGCCACGATAATGGTTGTTGCTTCTTTTGTATATTCTTTCAAAGCTTTTCGAAGTGTGCTGTCTGTTTTAAAATCCAGTGCGGAAAAGCTGTCGTCAAAGATAAATATCTCCGGATCCTTTGCGATAGCTCTGGCAATGGAAAGCCTCTGCTTCTGTCCACCGGAAACATTGCTTCCTCCCTGTGCGATCGGAGTCTTATATCTCTCTTGCTTGGTGTCGATAAACTCCGTAGCCTGTGCAACCTCTGCTGCTTTTTTCACTGCGTCTTCCGGAATCTCTGTCTTTCCGTAACGGATATTGGAATCAATGGTTCCTGAGAAAAGTACACCCTTCTGCGGAACATATCCGATCCTGTCACGGACATCCTTCTGTGTCATTTCCCTGACATCCACGCCATCCACTTTCACAGCTCCTTCTGTTGCATCATAGAAACGCGGGATCAGATTGATCAGTGTACTCTTACCGCTTCCTGTACTTCCGATGATCGCTACTGTCTCACCTTTTTCTGCCTTAAAGGAAATGTCTGTGATAACATTCTCTCCTGCCTCCGGATATGCGAAGCTTACATGGTCAAATTCCACGGTTCCCTTTACATTCTCAGACGGCTGTACCGGATTCTCCGGATCGTGAACACTTACTTCTGTCTCCAGCACCTCATTGATACGACGTGCAGATACATTTGCTCTCGGCAGCATAATAGACATTGCCGTGATCATCAAAAATGACATGATGATCTGCATTGCATACTGGATAAACGCCATAACATCACCAACCTGCATGCTTCCGCTGTCTACCGCATAAGAACCGCTGTAAATGGTCAGTACAGAAACTGCGTTCATGATCAGCATCATCACCGGCAGCATAAATGTCATACAACGGTTTACAAAGAGGTTTGTCTTCATCAGAGTGATATTTGCATCCTCAAAACGCTCCTCCTCATGCTTCTCACGGCTGAATGCACGGATGACCGGAATACCGGTAAGGATTTCTCTTGTTACCAGGTTCAGCTTATCTACCATGGTCTGCAAAGCTGAAAATTTCGGCATTGCGATCTTAAACAGCAGTCCCATAAATGCCATGATCAGGACAATGGCAACCCCAAGGATCCATGTCATGGAGGAATCTCTCTGAAGCACCCGGATCACACCACCGATTCCAAGAATCGGCGCGTAAAGCACAATACGGAACATCATAGCCATTACCTGCTGGATCTGCTGGATATCGTTCGTGCATCGTGTGATCAGGGATGCTGTTGAAAACTTATGGTACTCTCTGCTGGAAAAACCTATGACTTTGTTATAAACCAGCCCACGGAGATCATGTCCCATAGATGCAGCAACTCTGGATGAAAAAAATACCACACATACTGCAGCCACCATAGTGACCAGTGCCATCAGCACCATGCGGATACCTGTTGATTTCATGTAATCCATCTGTATGGCATCCACATCTTCACCCATGGCTTCATATTCTGCACGAACGTAGGAAACACCTGCCTGTATGATGATGGATTCCTGCATCTTGTCGATCTTTTCTCCGACCTGGTCCTTTATAGCAGCCAAAGCCTCTGCCGGCATCTGAGAAAGAGCCGCCAGTGGATCAGTCCCTTCCGGTATTCCCATTTTTGCAAGAGCTGCCTTTGATTCCTCACTGTCGGACATCAGAGTAGAAACGATCACCATCGGTTTACCGAAGATATCATTGAGCTCTTCTCTGTCTTCTTTGGAGATTTTATCCTTTAATACCAGATCATCTCCCTTTTCCTCATAAAATCCATCCACAGTTTTCGCATCATCCTCTTCCATAAACAGCTTCAGACTGTCCATGGATGTCTTTCTGATCTTCTCAGGAACACTGTCTTCGATACCGTTCTGCTGAATTCCCACATTGATGATATTGGATGTATAATTCGGCAGAGACAGATCACAGTATGCCTGAAGAAAAAGAAGCGCAATGATGATCACGATGTAACCTGCAGATCGTTTCAGATATTTCATCAGTTTAATCACGTTTCTGTTCCTTCCTTTCTGTTATTTCATCCGGCTGAAGCTTTTCTATGACTTCCTCCGGCTGTATCTTTTCAATATTTACCAGGATCTGCTCCAGAAATCTCCGAAGCAGACATTGTTCCGCCTCACTGAAGCCTTCCATCATTACAGCCTCATTTTTATGGATCCGTTCCAGTGCTTTTGCCTTGATTTCCTTTCCCTTTTCTGTCATGTAGATCCTGGTCACACGCTGGTCCTTTTCATCCGGTTTCTTATAAAGAAAGCCTGCTTTCTCCAGTCTCTGTATAGATACATTTACCGTAGGCGGCTTGATATGCAGAATCTTTGCAATTTCCCGCTGACTCAGTCCATCCCTTCCGGACACAAGCCCCAGAACCGGGATCTGTCCCGGATAAATTCCAAGCTCCTGCATCTGACCAAAGCATTTCGTCATAAAATGACGGTCTACCTTCATAAACAGAGATAAAACACTGCTCTGCTTCTCTTTCTCATCGTCCTCCTCACAAAACACGCTGTCACTCCCTTCCTCCGTCAGAACTTCTGCTTTTTATTTCTTATCTTCCAGGCAGAAGTATCTTTCATCTTTAATTAGTCGGCTAACTATATATAATATACATCTGCACAAAAAATGCAACTGTTTTTTGTGTATTTTACACTTTTTTAAGATTTACAGTTTCTTTTATCTCCAATTAAAATCTGTTAATTAATTTGCCAAGCTAATTTATTTTCTGCTGTTTTCCAATTTTTTGCATAAATAAAAATACCCGCTCCGGAATTTTTCTATCCGAAACGGGTACTTCTTTCTGTTCCTGATTTTCTTATACAAACTGATTCACAGCCGGATCATAAGCATAATCAATCATGTCAAGCTTATCCTCCAGGTCTTTCCTGTTAAGTCCTCTGTCCTCACAGAAAGCATCCAGGGATCTGTAAAAATCCCGCAGCTGTGTATTTACGTAACTTAAAAGCATTACCGGGTCCTTTGGTATCATAATCTGTTTCCATCCTTTTGTCTGATATTTATAAGCTGCTTCCGGACAACCTGATGACTGTCACTTGCAAAACATTAAATTTACTATCTTACCATTATCCTTTTTTGTCAAGTGTCCAATTAAAGTTTTTTCCATATTTGAAAGAACTGCCAAATTCTGATTTTCATTCCAAAATAGGTTTTCATTCTAAAACGGATTTCTATCAGAACCGACAGTTCTTTTCACAGTCAATCTATCTATAATTTTATGGAGTTATTTTTTATTTCGTGCTGACGGTAAACTCTCCGTCCTTCACATCCAGCACAATAGTATCTCCGGCATGTACATCACCGGAAAGGATTTTCTTGGCTGTCAGTGTTTCCACATAATTCTGGAGATAACGCTTCAGAGGACGTGCGCCGTAAACCGGATCATAGCCGTTATCCACTACCATCTGTTTGGCAGCATCTGTAAGCTCCAAAGAAAGCTCCTGGTCAGCCAGACGGTCACTGAGTTCTCTTACCATCAGATCAACAATCTTGCCAATGTTATTCTTAGTCAGTGGCTTGAACATGATAATCTCATCCAGACGGTTCAAAAACTCCGGACGGAAGTGTCCACGGAGATCTCCCATAACCTGCTCCTGTGCCTCCGGCTTGATATCTCCCTTCTCGTCGATACCATCAAGAAGATACGGAGAACCAATGTTAGAGGTCATGATCAGGATCGTATTCTTGAAATCAACGGTACGTCCCTGAGAATCTGTGATACGTCCATCATCCAGTACCTGCAGAAGTACATTGAATACATCCGGATGAGCCTTCTCGATCTCATCGAAAAGAACAACACTGTACGGTTTTCTTCGGACGGCCTCTGTCAGCTGTCCTCCTTCCTCATATCCGACATATCCTGGAGGCGCTCCGATGAGACGGGAAACGGAATATTTCTCCATGTATTCACTCATATCAATACGCACCATATTCTGCTCATCATCAAACAATGTAGCAGCCAGAGTCTTGGCAAGCTCTGTTTTACCAACACCGGTTGGTCCAAGGAACAGGAATGAACCGATCGGTTTTGTGGGATCTTTGATTCCTGCTTTGGAACGAAGGATCGCATCTGTTACAAGGCGAACACCCTCATCCTGTCCTACTACTCGTTTATGAAGTTCATCCTCAAGACCGAGAAGTTTCGTTCTCTCACCCTCAGTCAGTTTCGTTACCGGAATACCGGTCCATCTGGAAATGATACGGGCAATCTCATCATCTGTGACAGCCTCATGTACCAAGCTTCTGTCACTTTCTTTGACCTGCTTCTCCTCAACCTCCAGCTGCTGCTGAAGCTTCGGCAGTTCGCCGTACTGCAGCTCTGCTGCTTTCTCCAGATCGTAGTTCTGTTTCGCCTTCTGGATCTGTTTATTGATATCCTCGATCTGCTCACGTAATTTCTGAAGCTTCTCTACGGAATGTTTTTCATTGTCCCACTGTGCTTTCTGTGTGTTAAAAGCATCTCTCATTTCTGCCAGTTCCTTCTGCAGTTCTGCCAGACGCTCTTTACTTAAGTTATCTGTCTCTTTTTTCAGGGCAGATTCCTCGATCTCCAGCTGCATGATCTTACGCCTCTGCTCATCCAGCTCTGTCGGCATGGAATCCAGTTCCGTCTTGATCAGTGCACAGGCCTCATCTACAAGGTCAATGGCCTTATCCGGAAGGAAACGGTCTGTAATATAACGATGTGAAAGTGTGGCAGCTGCAACCAGGGCACTGTCTGTGATCTTAACACCGTGGAATACCTCATATCTCTCCTTCAATCCACGAAGGATGGAAATGGTATCTTCTACAGTCGGCTCATCTACCATAACCGGCTGGAAACGACGGGCAAGTGCCGCATCTTTTTCAATGTACTGGCGATACTCATCCAGAGTTGTTGCACCGATACAGTGCAGCTCACCTCTGGCAAGCATAGGTTTCAGCATGTTTCCTGCGTCCATGGCACCGTCTGTCTTACCGGCACCAACGATCAGATGAAGCTCATCGATAAACAGAATGATCTGTCCTTCGCTCTTCTTCACTTCCTCAAGTACCGCTTTCAGACGTTCCTCAAACTCACCACGATACTTGGCACCTGCAACCAGCGCACCCATATCCAGGGCAAAAATCTTCTTATTCTTAAGACCTTCCGGTACATCTCCTGCCACAATACGCTGTGCCAGTCCCTCGATGGCTGCTGTTTTACCAACGCCAGGCTCACCGATGAGAACCGGATTGTTTTTGGTCTTACGGGAGAGGATACGGATAATATTCCGGATCTCCGCATCACGGCCGATCACCGGATCAAGCTTCTGATTCTTCGCCTTCTCCACAAGATCCTCACCATATTTATTCAGAGTATCATAGGTTGCCTCCGGGTTGTCACTGACAACTCTCTGGTTTCCTCTGACTGTAGACAGTGCCTGAAGAAAACGCTCTCTGGTGATTCCAAACTCATTGAATATTTTCTTCATGCTCGGGCTTGGATTCTTCAGCATGGAAAGAAAGAGATGCTCAACCGATACATACTCATCTCCCATAGCTTTCGCTTCATCCTCTGCACTGACCAGTGCCTTGTTCAGATACTGGCCAAAGTGAAGCTGTCCACCGGAAACCTTAACTTTGGCATCCAATGCTTTCTTTACTGTGTCAATAAAATATTCCTTCTGGATCTCCATCTTCTCGATCAGCTTGAGGATCAGGCTGTCCTCCTGTGTCAGCAAGGCATACAGAAGGTGTTCCTCCTCGATCTCCTGATTGCCATATTCATAAGCAATCTTCTCAAGATCCTGGACAGCCTGTACGGATTTCTGTGTAAATTTACTGATATTCATAGGCTTTCCTCCTATTCTATGAAAAGCATTTCCAATATTCGCATACTGGAAATGCCGTGCTTTTTCTTGTTCTAGGAGAACTATAACACCTTTTGTTAGCACTGTCAATAGGTGAGTGCTAATTATTTTGTGAACTCTCTGTGAAATTTTCTGCAAGCCCAGTAAAATCAATGGTTTGCGGCATTTATGAGTTTTGTTATTTCTGATTTATTTTCTGCTTTTTAATGGTTTGACACCAATTTGACACCAATTTTTATTTTTTTGGTGTCAGCCATTCATTACCAATCCGTCCAGTCTGGCAATCTCTTTTTCTATCCTGTCCATTCCTGCCAAGTGATTATATACTTCCATCGTTATCACAGCCTCACCACTACAAAGAATAATTGCAACAACCATATAAATATTAGCTGTACCTATACTGGTTCCGGAGTTTGTCTGCACTATACTCTTTAATGTAACTCCTCCAATATGTATCGCATCCACCCCTGCTGCAAGAAATGCAATTCCTACAACACTTCCTATAATTCCTATCACGCAAAACAAAAACAATACTGCAAAGTATTTTTCCAAGTTTTGAAAGTTTCTGTATTTTGTCCAAAGAACTCATATAATTCACCGCCTTTCATCCTTTTCTAGGCTTCTTTTATCAAGGATTACGACATATCCCGCATTAACAGCTTTTACATCACCGAAGTTCTTGGTTAGATGACTTATTTTTATGATATCTGATCCCATTTTGTTCTCCTTTTTTCTCAACCTGCTCTACAATTTTTAACAACAGAAGCAACAACATTGATATAGATTTTATGTATCTGATTTTGTTTTATCGTATATTTATCTATATGTCTATATGAGCATTACCAAAATGCATAATATATGAACCAAGATGCAAGAAAACGCAAAAAAGGGCGCAGGATATTCATAAATGCATAGTTGTCGCCCGGTGAACCATCCCGGATCTGATAAATTCCAAATGTCCGTCTTGTTCCTAATAACAGATTTGCTTCTTTCAATGACTGAATCTGTGGATACTTCTGCATTTCCCATTCCAGGTTACGTAGTTACAATAATTCTGTTATTTTTACTCTTGTGTTACCCAAACCCATTTCCAGTCTGGGTCTGTAATAACTCATATTCTGAAATGACAGCGCTGCCATATTTTCCCTTTTTAGGGAGTTAAAAATAAGGACTAAATTAGTGCAACCCCTTGTATTTACTGGAGTTTTCTAACTTGTCCCTATTATAACTCGACCATGAGGTGTGATATTTGGCATCTGCACTCGATAAATGTCATTGTATCTGCCGACCATATGATTAAATCGGTGCTGCCAGTGCATTGCCACAAGGGGCATTCCATTGTCATCGTAAAACAGGAATCCACTGTAGCCATCAATGGATTTTTCCACTTTGAGAGCATTTCTGTCCTCGCTGATTGCCTGAAACATCTGTGCCACATCCTCTGTGATTGGCAATACTCTTGTTCCTGCATCCGTCTTCGTAGTTTCTATGATATATCGCATATCTGACGTTCTCTGCAACTGGTGGGCAATATTCACAGTTCTGTTCTCAAGATCAATATCCTTCAGCGTCAGTCCACAAAATTCTGATATTCGCATTCCCGTATGAAAGAGTATGTACACCACTTCATAATATTTACAGCACACCGCATTGTCATACACAAACGTCAGGAACAGAAGAAACGCCTTGAAAATGCTGTTTATGTCGGCGGTTTGTTTGATGTTCTGATTGGTGTATTTTTTACTGCTGCATTCATTATGTTCAGACGCGCATTGGTATCATTTTTCCTAGAAGAAGACCAACTGATTGTTCAGGCTGCATCCTTCCTTTGGGTAATTGGCTTATCCGCTCCTATGCTTGGGATTACAAATATTGTAACATCTTATTTTCAAGTTTTGGGAAAGGCATTCAATTCCATGATCATCACTATGCTACGAAATGTTATACTCTTTATTCCAGGAGTAATAGTAATGAATCTATTTTGGAAGTTACCCGGTGTAATTGCTACTCAGCCAGTGGTTGAGACGATTGTCGCAGCAATGAGTATCATTCTGTATGTTATCAATAAACGAAAAGTAATTGAATAATATGCATAAACTAAGCTGCGGGCATCCAATTAGTCCTGCGGCTTTTGCTTTACGATTTGAGGTCATAGATTAAAATTCGGTATATCACATCATCGGCAAAAACGCCATTCTTTTTGCTCACCGCACTATTTTTTAGCCGATATAACAATTATATCATCTAATAAATTTTACTTTCATTTTCTCACATGATCATGAGACTTTTTTCGTTCAAATTGTGCAATCATATGTAAAAGGAGGATGTTCCTTATCAAAATAAAAATGGCGAAGTGCTTATCGTAACACTCCGCCGAAAGCCTAACCGATTTGAGCAAAAAGTGCTTGATTAGGTCTGCTTTATTATTTTATGCAATTCCACTGCATTTATACACTTAAATGTTCTTTCCAATCCGCAGGAAGATTCATTGCTGCGAGACTGACCACACCATTATTATTTTGAATCAGCTTATCGAAAGCATTTACAAATACTGTCCACTCCTCATCAGATGAACGCAGGTACTTCATCGCCAGTAAGATTTGATACAAGCCATTATGCGCTGGTGGTGGCGTAATTTTATCTACATCCAGAATCTCCGGTGTCGTATGAATTGTACGATTATAAATTCTGGAATTATGAGCACACATATTACGCAATACTGAAGCACCCTGTATCCATGAAGCAAGCATTTTCTGTGATGGTTTTACCAAATTTCCTTTTTTCGATTTATACTGATAATTTGACGCCAAGATAGAATATGATCTTCCGGTACCTGTTTTCAAATTCTTAATTATCTTCGACAATGTACCGAACTAAAGGACTTCAACGGCCGCCCATACAGGTACTTCTCCATCATGATTGTCAAAATTATGTTTGATAAACACATCATTAGAGCGAGCAATTTCTGACGCTACAGTAGCCATATTCTGCCAATACCGTTTTTTCTCTTTAAAAATCGATGAATCTTGCAAAACAAGTGGTTCTCCGTGTATAAGCAATGCTTCCACCAATCGCACTCTCAAAGCAACCTCAATCTTAGAAATCATTGAAAAAACCAAAGCAGATAATTCCTGATCAAATTGATACAATTTTATAACATCTTCAAACTTTGTTCCCAGAACATACTTCTTTGCAGCATTATCATATAATTGAAACGAGTAGCCTCTCAAACGATAAAATCCAATTGACTTTAATGCCTTCTCTACATCTTCTTGAGATGTAATCTTCATTCCTGCATCTATATAAGATTGCACCTGCTGTTCTATTGTTAATATTTGTTTTGGATATTGATACATAAAACACCCCATAAATAAGAAAGTCCCACCGGGTTGCACATGAAAAATCAGAGGCGTGGTGGGTTCTGTTAATGTTATTATACAGCTTTCAATGTCACTGTCAAGATTGTTTTTGTAAAAAAATCAGCAATTTATTTATAAAATTCTTTTGAGCATTTATGCGCGTTTATGCTCAGATCTCAGATCTACAATTCATCTCACTACCTGCAGAGGTAGGAGAATTCTTGTTATATATTATGTTAAACACTATAATAGTGAATTCTCACAACTCCAAAAGTCTCGCCTGAAACTGACAGATGTGCTTAATTGAATTATACATTTCAATTTTCAAATTTTTAACAGGCAGGACATTAGCCCTGTATTTCTGATTACTTTCATTTTTTATTATCATAAATCTTTCCAAAGAAAAACTCCCCTGATAAACTGGGGAGCCTCCAGAAGCTATACCTTACGGTCCTACGGCTTCGTTTAAACATTTATAAAGTACCCACTGTATCTTGATTGCTCAAGTGTGGAACTTAATCATAGCATCTCTGTTCCTCTTTATTATATGCAACTACCTTCTCTTTTTAAATTTATAGAATGGTTTTGATGCTGTGTTCTGAACAAAACAATACTTCTTATACTCACTGACGCTTATTCCCGTCCAACTACTAAATGCTCTCAGGAATGAGTTCAGTTCCTGGTATCCAAGCAGAAATGAGATATCATCCGTGCTCATATCTGTATTTTTTATATAATGTTTCGCAAGCAACTCCCTTACACCGTTCAACTGCTTTTGAAAAGAAGTATCCTCTTCAGTCAGTTTCCTTTGAAGCGTCCGTTTGCTGATTCCCAGCTTTTCAGCCACACCGTCAGCTGTTCCACCACCACCTGGAAGAAGTTCCGTTAATGCACTTCTAACCTTCGCTGCAAAGGTATCATCCTTTTCCATTTCATACAGTCTTTTCTGAAGCTCCGGTTCAAAGAAATTCCACATTCCTTCATTAAAGCTTATGAAAGGCTTCTCCATATCTTCAGTTGTGAAAATCAGGACATTTTCGTTACTTTTCTTAACCGCACAGTCTGTGAAATTTTTAAATTCCTTATCAGTGACCGGCTGCTGCATCAGAACCTCTACAGGAGAAATGCGGCTCTTTGTTGCTTTTCTAATAATATTTATAATGAACACCATCTCTGTTTCCACAAGGAACTGCGGCATGGTCAGTTCTTCTTTGCCTGCCTCAATCACAAGCTTCACTTTTCCATCTGTTTCGTATAATTCATACCGCATAGGAGCAATGATCCGCTTATAAGCACTAAGTCTCTCCATGCATACGTTGCCATTCTTGCTACAGTATGCCGCAAAGATCGGCGGTGAAAAGCTCTCAATATTATCAGCAGAAGCAAGCAATATTGGCAGCTTCGGATCCGTAACCTGTCTTCCTACTGCACTTATAAAGGCATAGTAATCGACTTCATCCAGTACCGGCTTATTCCAGCTGAAAAGTTCCTCAGTCACACCGGCTTCTTTTAATGCTTCACCAACTTTTACACCAATCATTTCAAGATATTTTCCATATTGTCCATCTAAAATATATTTGTCCATTTGCTTTCCTTATTTTCTCTTTGCATTTCCTACACACTGCTGATCGTATACAAAACTCAACATGGTCTTCTTCGGGAATAAAGGAGCCAGTTTCATCATAGGAGTCTGCCATCCCGGAAGCCCCGAGATCACATTAAGTTTTCCTTTCAACACATCATAACCAGCCTTAGCTACCCTGGCAGGATCTACGGCATTTGAAAACAGCTTTGTATCAGAAAGTCCACCTGCACTGATAAAACCAGTCTGCATTGCACCAGGCATCAAGGCCGTTACTGTAACACCAGTTTCCTGGAGTTCACGCCACAGAGCATTTGACCAGCTTGTAACATATGCCTTAGTCGCATAATATACTGCCTGCAAAGGTCCTGGCATTGTTGCAGCTGTTGATGATACATTCAGTACCCTGCCATTTCCCCTTTTTATGAAATCTGGAAGAAACAGTTTACAAAGCCTTGTGGGTGTTTCAATGTTTACAGCGATCATGGACATATCCTGTTCCATCGTCCTCTCTCTTGCAAAATCACCCTGACCGCCAAAACCTGCATTGTTAATCAGGTAATCCACCTGCCACCTTTTTTCCTTGCAAGTATCATAAATCAACTGAGCTGCATCAGGTGAAGATAGATCTGCCGCAATTGTGTGTACTCCCACATCATACAGTTTGCGTATGCTATCTGCCTGTTCATCAAGTTTTTTCTGATTTCTTCCCACCAGAATCAGATTTCCACCATCGCCTGCATGAATATTTACAAAACATGTGCCAAGACCGCCATAAGAACCTGTAATAAGTGCCGTTTTTTTATTTTCCATAGTATTGTCTCCTTTTTCTGTTGCTTATTTTTGATGATACAATTATATGAAAAAGTAACTCTCTATTGAACAACATTAAATGTCATTATCATATCAATTCACGCCAAATTTATCATCATAAAATACCACCATACAGCAAGGAGGATAAGACCTTACACATTCTACCCTATCACACTCGCACCAAATGGCATGAAAGAGAGTCTTGCCATTTTGAAGAACTGCTTTCCAAATGGAATTCCAACAATTGTAATACACCATATGCAACCTGCAAAAATCCATGCCAGTCCGCCCAATAATCCTCCAAATATAAACCAAAGGATATTACCTATAGTTCTCATGACAACATCTCCTCCTTATCCAATGTCTAATATTCTTTTGCAATTTCCTCTGTTATCTCATATATCTCTTTAAATTTTTCTAAGTCCTCTGGATATCTGATCAGTATGATTTCTTCGATTTTTCCGGTCCGTATGTCTTTGAATCCTGCTACTTCTTCTCCAGTACATATGCTTACACGAATAACTGGTTTCATATGTTCTCGGTCATATGTTTTTTTCACGATTTTCTTTTTGAATAATCCCATGCTACCTCCCCATCTCCGAATATCTTCGACAACAAGATCAACTTTTTAATTTCTGGAACATTTTTCTGCATCAATCGCAAGTACAAACATCAGAGCATCCAACGCATTTCCTGGATTCTGTACATCAACGACATATGTATCAGTCATATGAAACAGTTCTTTATTGACCCGTGCAATTAAATATCTGCTTTGATCAAGAATGCTATAGTCCCATTCCATAATGGTTCCATCAATATGCCATCCATTGTAATCAATATTATAACGCGGCGTCAGGAATGAGAATTCTTTGCTCAGGCATCCTGTATAACTGCCGTTTTTATAAATCTCAAATTTAGGAAGAAAGGTAAGAACTTTCTGAACAACCATTCCTGCTTCATTTCCATAGGCATCATAAATTACAAGTTTATGTTCCCAGGACAACTGACCTTTTACTACATAAACAGTGTTGCCTGCTTCATCATAGATATCATAACTGTCAAACCATGAAAACAACCTTTGTTTAAACAATAGCTTCATAACTTTTCACCACTCTCTCCAACAGATATAATTGGTTCTTTATAAGTACCATAATACCATGTCAGAACACTTTAAAAAATATGTAAATCGAAGAATTAACCCATCTTATTGCACAGATTATGATAAAACATATATTTCTAGCTATAAATCTCTACTTGTTCCCAAAAAGATATAAAAAAAACCATCTACTGCTTGTTTACGGTAGATGATCTTTTCATTGCAATCTTCAATTAATATCATACTGAGCTGCTTGTCATCCCCAAAAACTTGAAGCTCTCAATTTCAAGTGGGGAGAAATAAGAGACACGGCCGTTGCTACCGAGCAGGCTGGAAGTTCATCTTTTGTCTTCATACTCTCTCGGATCAAAATGATAATGTGGGAATGGGGACGATGCTTATGGTTTTTTTACTGTTCCTAGTGGCACCCTATTATATTTTACCACCCCTTAAACACTGATACTTGGTAAGTTGTTACATTTTCCGGATTCTCCAATGCTTTTCTCCGCCATGCATTTGGTGAAATTCCCGTTATTTTCTTAAAATTACGCATAAATGTAGATAACACTGGGTATCCTACAGAATTAGACACTTTTTCTATGGAACATTTTTCTTTTGCGAGCATTTCACAGGCTTTCTTAATCCGAACCAGATTTAGATATTCTGATGGTGTAATATTAGTAGACTCTATAAAGATCCTCCGCATATGTGTCTCACTCAGATTACATACCCTTGCAAAATCCTTTCCCCCGATGTCCTCCATATAATGTAATTCTATATAACTTATAATTTTACGTGTATAATCTAAAGTTTCCCTAGAATTATTCTGAAACTTTATGTTTTCATTATCTAAACGATCAAAAAACAGCACAAGATTAAACGCAAGCGCTGAAACAGTATATCTATAATTTGCTTGTCTCAGCTGTATTTCTTCTGTTATCATCTGCATAAGCGTCACAGTCTTCGTGCTTCCAGCATTCTCCAAAACACTTATTTTCTGCGATAGATTCTGTTCAACATAAATATATTTTTCTGGAGCATTTACAAAACCTCTTTTTAAAATTTCTTCCACATCCACAAATAAATATTCCCATTTTTGTTTTTTTCCACGTTCCTCCGGTGTAGGACATGTCCGATGTGGTGTGTTTTTAGGAATAAATGTTATCGTACCGGCATGATATGGCAGTTCTTTTTCTGCGACATATATGGTTCCATTTCCATAATGGCAATATCCTATCTCCAAACAATTATGAAAGTGCATATTATCTGTCCCATAAATAGTTTCCCATTTTTTACCACTTAATGCCATAACGGGAAGATCCTGAGAAATTTCATAATAACGGTATTCTGCCTTTCGCATTTTTCCTCACATCCTTGTATTCAAATTATCTCGTATCTGTATTTTTTATCCAGTATTTCAGAAGTCAGCTTTTTCCCTTTAAACTCATAAAAAGCGTCCCGTTTTGGTTTCTGCCCATGGGTCAGCCATATAAAAGCGAGATCTCTTTCACATACTTCTACAATACGGTCAACAGAACGTACTCCGCGCATGTTTGCGTAAGTAACTACAGCGTACATCATAATTGGGTTATACCCGGTTCTTCCCTTATCTGAACAATTGGCCAGCAGGCCAGAAAAATCTAAATCCTCCATCACTTTTTTCAGGGTATAGACTGGATCGTCGTCGGGTAAACTCAATTCGAAAAAACTAAAGTTAATTTTCTGTTGCCCAAACTCAAAAAAGTCATTATAATAATTAGTTGTTAGCATAGTTACATTATAACATGTAACGGAGAGAAAGATGGTTGTCGTTAGCCATCTTTTTTTCTTTTTCAGATAAATTCAGGGAGGGTATGACTCGTTGTGAGTCATACCCTCCCTGCTTTGGAACTATCTATTTCCCGACAGACAATCATGAGAAAATCTCACCACAATAAATGAAAACTGGATACTAGCTATACGTTATGTAGTGGTATACTTAAGGTGCCGAATAAGATCGGAAGGGGATTGGTGCTTACAAGCCCGTCCGACAGACTGATTTTCAGCTCCTTAGGTGTACCACTTTTTGTTTCCATCGGGTTTTGATGAGGACGCAGGACAGCCAACAATTAGGCAAGGAGCTGCATCGGCTTATGCGAAGGAGGTTTGCTTTATGGAAGTATTGTATAAGCGGTGTTGTGGGATTGACATTCATAAAAATATGATGGTAGCCTGTATTTTTACAAGTGTCAGAAAAAAGAAATCCGTCAGTTTTCAACAATGACGGAAGATATTCTCCAATTAGTTTCGTGGCTGAAAGAAACAGATTGTGAGATGGCTGCCATGGAAAGTACGGGCTCTTATTGGAAACCTGTATATAATATATTTGAAGAAGAACAGACACCGATCATGGTTGTGAATGCGCAGCATATCAAAGGAGTTCCCGGACGTAAGACGGATGTAAAAGATGCAGAGTGGATTGCCGATCTGGTACGCCATGGATTAGTAAAAGCAAGTTACATACCAAATAGGGATCAAAGAGAACTGCGAGAAATAACCCGTTACCGCCAGGAGGTAATTGAAGAACGTGCTCGTGAATTAAATCGAATCCAGGCTGTGTTAGAAGGCTGCAATGTTAAATTGAGCAGTGTAATTACCGATATCAGCGGAAAAAGCGGTATGACAATTTTAAAGGCAATTGTATCTGGAGAAACAGATCCGGTTGTTTTAAGTGAACTTGCCGAAGGAAGAGCCAGAGATAAAATTCCAGAAATGCAGAAATCCCTACAAGGACGGATATCAGAACATCAGCAAAAAATGTTGAAACATCAACTTGGGCATATTGAAAGCCTGACCGCTTTAATTATGGATTTAGATGCAGATATTAAAAAAAACAGAATCCATAAATTGGGCAATCGAAGCTTTGGATGATATGCCTGGGATTGGAAGAAAAAGTGCAGAACGAATTTTAGCGGAAACTGGTGTGGAAATGGAGCACTTTCA
>ENA-OQCO01000151-OQCO01000151.1-human-gut-metagenome-genome-assembly--contig:-NODE-151-length-39939-cov-3.001507_pt1 | contig 39939 bp, 33 predicted proteins | sample MGYA00242500_ERZ504582 | MGnify/ENA primary metagenome ERZ504582 (study PRJEB26092, sample SAMD00036346) | human gut metagenome | host: Homo sapiens | study: EMG produced TPA metagenomics assembly of... | reverse complement strand
CACTATTTTACTAATGCCGCTACATGAAATATTACAATAAATAAAAACTTCTAATTCTTTTTTCTTCTATCTCTCCCAGTCCATCCTTCCTGTCACATTCAACATCTTTTCTTCTCGGAAGCTGAGCATCTTTCCATTAGTTCCACCGACAATGATATGATCCAGCAATTCTATCCCCAATAGTTGTCCACACTTCTGCAGTTTTCTCGTAACGATTATATCCTCTTTTGATCAATGAACGGTTCAAGTGCTTCAAGACAATCCTCGATAATTTCTTGCTTATCTCCATACACATCAATCGTAATGATTTCCTTAGCATGCTCTACATAAGTTCCACTATGAACATAAGAACACAAGTGTCCTAATGTACCATCATCTCCCCAGTCATACCCAGTGGAATCAAAAATATTAGTATCTATTGTTACATATAATGGATATCTTATCACTATAACTTCCTCCTTCCGTATTATGCGTATTAAATCTATTAGGAAGTTCTTACAACTCCAAACTATTTTCCTTTAATAAAAAGTCATAGATACTCATCGTAGTAATTCCATCTTCATCCCTTGTAACATTTACAACATCTTTCACAACGATAATCTTTTTAAAAGAATCATTTACATTTACAAGAGAAGCTTTTTCCTGAATACGCTTTTCTTCTGTCGGCATACTGAAAGCGGACTGGATATAATAACGTTTACTGCCAAGATTAGCTACAAAATCAATTTCCAACTGATTCTTGTACTCTTTACCATTTTCATCAGTTCCACGCTTTTCTACAACACCAACATCTACTGTGTATCCCCTGCTTCGTAATTCGTTGTAAATAATATTCTCCATCAGATGTGTTTCTTCAACCTGTCTAAATCCTAATCTCGCATTTCTAAGTCCCACATCTTCAAAATAATATTTCAACGGTGTACCAATGTATTTTCTGCCTTTTACATTATAACGATTGGCTTTATTGATAATAAATGCATCTTCCAAATGTTCAATATATTGTCTGATTGTATTTAGGCTAATTGTTGACTGAATCGCACTTTTAAAGGTAGCTTCAATTTTCGGTGGATTTGTCAACGAACCAATGGCAGAGGCTAAGATATTAACCAAATCTTCTAGCTCCTGCGTTTTTTCAATATGGTGTCTTTCAATAATATCCTTCAGATAAGTCTCTTTAAAAAGATTTGTCAGATAGCTAATTTTCTGTTCTTCCGTTTTCATTGTTACAGTAAGCGGAAGACCACCATACACAACATACTCTGCCCATCCACGGTACATATCACCATCGTAGGCTTCCATAAACTCTTTGAACGTTAATGGATAAATATGATTTCGTCACCTCTGCCTCTAAACTCTGTAATCACATCCTTAGATAAGAATTTAGAGTTACTTCCTGTCACATATATATCCGCATTTCTGATATGAAGCAGCGAATTTAAAACTTCTTCAAACTCCTGTAACATCTGCACTTCATCAAGCATGATGTAATACTGCTCATCATCTTCTATCAAAGACTCGATGTAATCTAATATTGTATCCGGGTCACGATACTTTTTGTTTTTACGTTGATCTAGTTCAATCGTAATAATATGCGAAGCAGTCACACCATGCTCCAGCAAATAATTTTTGAAAATATTAAATAACAGATAAGACTTTCCACATCTTCTGATACCAGTTACAACTTTTATCATTCCATTGTGCATACGATTAATCAAATCATTCAAGTATTTATCTCTCTTGATATCCATAAGTCACTCTCCTTTATTGCACATTTTATACGATTCCGTAAAAAATATTCAATCAAATAAATTTCACTTTATCTAGTTAAATTATCATTGAATATTTTTTACATTTGCGTCTTGTTTGTTCAATGATATTATATTTCTTTCCAATGCAAAACGCAAACCTTATTGAATATTTTGGACAGTTTCGTAAAAAATATTCAATATAAATAGTCCTATATGTAAAAGAGGCAGCTTTCGCCACCTCTCAAACCTTATTTCTTATTCTGCTTTTTCTTTTCGACTATAGCATTTACCTTTTTTACGTAGGCTGTCTCTTTGCTTTATTCATAGTCTTATCCTCCAATCTTATAAACTAACATCTTCACGCCGAGGTGTTTTCTTAGTTCCAGCAAAAGTCTTGGATTCTTCTTTTTCTATTCTCCTGTCCTCGTATCTGGAAGCCTTTTCAAACACCTTATCTGTTACATCGTAATGATACACCTGATCCGTAAGCTTGTCTTGTGTGTCAACCTGCGTTGCATTTATCTCTGTAACCATATCCTCCTTTTACAACTTCCAATTTTTAATCATTAAACAAACTGTAATTTACATAAATCTACTTACCAAGTTATATACAGTGACTACATAGACAAAGATTGCTACACCTGCAAATATCATAGCATCTTTCTTTGCACCATTATCATAACACTCCCTTGCATTCGTCAAAAGGGTTAATCCCATAAAAACAAACATAATTGGCAGTGTTATATCAGTAGACACTATGTTCATCAGTCCAAGAGAACCGAAAATAATCGTTAAAACACTAAATATTACTTTCTTGGTACGCATAAGTACTTCTCCTCCCAACTTCTGTCCTTTTTAGATACACTCATTTATTCGAGATTTTTTATAACTAAGTTGTAATCGCTATCATAATGCAGTCCAAGTTCTCTACACATTCTATCGTTTACCTTATCTAAGGCTTTTTTGTATTCTGCGTACTGTGGAGATAGCACCATCAAATTAGGAATGAATATGTCGTTATATCCTTTATCTTGGAACTCTTTCTGCATTTTTCTCTGGGCAATAAATGACGGATGATATTTCATAATGCCAGTTTTCATTTTAGCACCTTTCTTTACCATTTCTTTTAATTTTTCATATTCGCTTTCACTCATATCACGATAATAAGCTATCATCTCATCTGCAGTTCTTGTTTCCGGTGCAATCCCACCTGCTATTTTTACACCTATTCCCATAATAAAAGGAACTTTCAATGTCGTTTCATCACAATACTCTAATATGTTCCGTAAGGCTTGCTTCTGCTCCAGAGTCTTTAATCTCACATTAAGAAATGGTTTGAAGTGACTTTTTAAGTAATCTCCCCATTCTTTCCCCGGTAATAAAGACTCAATCGCATTTTCGACAGTTTGGTAATCAAGTATCTCATTTGCCTTGTCTGCATTACCATCATCTATAAATTGCTTCAACGCTTCAAGTTCTGAGTCCTGTAAAATTTTTTCCTGTAATTTTTCCTGATAAATACGTAAAAGAATACTTTTATCATCTTTTTCCAAAAGGGTTTGTATATCTTTAATACCAATCCCAAGCTTTCTATATACCGAAATTTTTTTTAAAGTTTTAACGTCTTGCATGGAGTAGTTTCGATAGCCGTTGCTATCTTTATCTACTGACAACAATCCTTTTTCTTCATAGTATTTAACTGCACGCTTTGTCATTCCGACTTCCTTAATAATTTCATTTAATAACATCGGACACACCTCCTTGTGATGATAGTATAAGGGTGTACGTTACGTACAAGTCAATATATTTTTGAAGTTTTCATTTCAATCATACAAATTCTTATTTCTACGTCTTTTTGTGTCTACATTATATCATTTTCTAATGCTTGCAACAATAATTCAAAATCTTAAGATTACTATTTTTTTCTGCTTTTGAAAAACTACTTATCTGTCTATGATTTGTAAAGGGTGCTAAAGCATTGCTTACGCAACAAGCCCTTGACAAACCATATCCCGATAAGTTTAGGATAATCAAGCAGAAATGAAATAGTCTGTTGTTTCAAGCCAACGAAAAGAGATACCAGCACATTTATGCAGTATCTCTAACTTAATAGCATTATTCTTTTATTCACAAGCAGGTAAACACAGGCTATTTCTTAATATCCTTTTGTTTGGGAACCTCCTGTTTCGTATTTTGAAAGTGTCTGTCTACTTACACCAATCTTTTCAGCCAGTTCATCCTGCGAAAAGCCATGCATTTTACGTGCGGATACAAGGTTGTCTTTAAACTCAAACCCTGAGGGGCATCTCCATTCAACTTAAAGACACTACTTTTATTTACATCGCCCTCTTCGTGATTCTTTTCGTTTTCCCGGAGATGATAGGGTTCGATTCCAAACAGGACATCGATATACGGAAGACACAGTGTACAGAAATCTCTGTTTCGTCATCAATACTCCAGGTAAGCCCCCTTCATCGGACTTGCTGCATGCTGACTGAAAAGTCTCAGCACACCTTTTTTATATTTTGCTTCTACCGGTTTCCAGTTTTCCGTCTTTCGGCAAGAATCTGGTCAATTTCCTCCATCGACTTACGCTCTCCTGCAACTCCGATGATATTCAGTCTTCTTTCCATAACATCAATTTCAATCAGATCACCTTCTTCTACAAGTGCGATCGGACCACCGTCAACCGCCTCAGGACTGCAATGACCGATAACCGGACCTGTGGATGCGCCGGAAAAACGGCCGTCTGTAATCAGCGCAATACTCTTTCCAAGCTCTTTATCACTGCTGATTGCCTCTGATGTATAGAACATCTCCGGCATTCCGCTTCCTTTTGGTCCCTCGTAGCGGATGAAAACGGCGTCTCCCTTCTGAACTTTATGCTTCAGGACAGCATCCAGGCATTCTTCTTCGCTGTCGAACGGTCTGGCACGGAGCACAGCTTTAAACATCTCTTTCGGACATGCCGTATGCTTGATCACGGCTCCTTCCGGTGCAAGATTTCCACGGAGAACGGCAATACTTCCATCGGTTCCGATCGCCCTCTCATACGGACGGATAATATCTTCTTTTGTGAGGTTTACCTGATACCGTCTGTTGAATTCCTGAAGCCATTTTTCACATTTCTCATAGAATCCGTTCCGCTTCAGCTCTTCCAGATTTTCTCCTAATGTCTTTCCTGTAACAGTCATTACATCCAGATGGAGGTGTTCCTTGATTTCTTCCATGATAGCCGGTACACCGCCTGCATAGTAGAAGCACTCTGCCGGCCAGCGTCCTGCAGGACGTACATCCAGAAGATATCTGGCATTTCTGTGCAGTCTGTCAAAGGTATCTCCGGTAATCTCAATACCAAATTCATGTGCAATTGCCGGAAGATGAAGCAGGCAGTTGGTGCTTCCTGAAATTGCCGCATGTACGAGAATTGCATTTTCAAAGCTTTCCATCGTCACAATATCTGAGGACGCATATGTTCCATCTTTGCCAGTCTTACCGCCTGTCTTCCAGCCTCTCTTGCAAATGCAAGGAGATCCGGGCTGGTTGCCGGCATCAGTGCTGTTCCCGGAAGTGCAAGACCAAGCGCCTCTGCCATGATCTGCATCGTAGAAGCTGTTCCGATAAAAGAACATGCACCGCAGCTCGGGCAGGCATTGCATTTCGCCCAGTCAAGTTTTACCTCATCAATCTCGCCGCGCTCAAACTTTGCACTGTACATTCCGAGCTGCTCCAGAGTCAGCATTTCCGGACCCGCATTCATGGTTCCACCCGGAACAAACACGGACGGAATATCGACTCTGGCAAGTCCGATCAGATTTCCCGGCACTCCTTTGTCGCAGCTGGAAAGATAGACACCGGCATCAAACGGAGTCGCATTTGCATGAATCTCGATCATATTTGCAATCATTTCACGGCTGGCCAGGCTGTAATTGATTCCGTCTGTTCCCTGGCTTTCGCCGTCACATATATCGGTGCAGTGGTAGCGTGCACCAAATCCGCCTTCCTCTGCAATTCCTTTCCGTACCTCTTCCTCCAGGATATTCAGGTGGCCGCTGCCCGGATGACTGTCACCATACGTGCTTTCCACTATGACCTGAACCTTTCCCAGATCTTCTTTCGTCCATCCGGTTCCGATGCGCAGCGGATCCAGCTCCGGCGCAAGTTTTCTCATTTTCTGACTTTTTAACTGCATTATCTTTTCCTCCCTGTACCTTTTATGTACTTTCGGAATCTTTCTGCACTTTCTTTTGCGGCTGATTTTCCGGCAGTTGCAATCATCAGCCGCATTGGATCCGCCGCAAACGTTGCTCCTTCCATTCTTCTGTCTTCTCCTAATTCATCTGATGTTTTTTCACATCACACACCAGCATTTCCTGCTATTTTCTTGTGTTACACGAATATCTTTTGTTGTTCAGCCTTGAATTCATCCGATGTATTTATCGTATAATCATCTTATTTAAAAATCAATATTGGAATTTTATCTAAAAAAACATTTTTGTTTTTGTGTGTTTTGATACTTTGACTTCGATCTATAAAGATATTATGATAAGAAGTAATAACGGAACAGCTAAGAAACGGAGCAAATCATATGATGACTTTATCACAGGAAGAAAAAGGTCTTCCGCAAAAAATATCAGATGACATCGTCGCGCTTATTTTAGAGGAAAATTTGAAGCCGGGAGACAAACTCCCCAATGAAACCATTCTCTCGCAGCGCCTGGATGTGGGAAGAAGTTCTCTCCGGGAAGCCATGAAGCTTCTGGCCTCCCGAAACATTGTCACCGTCCGCCAGGGATCCGGAACCTATATCGCCGCGTCTCCTGGTATGGTAGAAGATCCCCTTGGATTTATTTTCATTGACAATAAACAGAAGCTGGTTCAGGATCTTCTGGAGGTTCGTTTTCTGCTCGAACCTTCGATTGCTGCCATGGCTGCCACACGCGCAGATGAAAAAGACATCAAAAAAATCACTACACTCTGCGATGAAGTAGAAACGCTCCTAAAAAATCATGAAGATCACACACAAAAAGATATTGATTTTCACACAGCTATCGCTTTAAGCAGCAAAAACGTTGTTGTACCAAGGCTGATACCTGTGATCAACAGTTCCATTCCTCTGTTTGTGGAGACAACCAGGGGAATCCTTCGCAGGGAAACCATAGAAAGCCACCGTGAAATTGCCGATGCGATTGCCTGCCGCGATCCGCTCCGCGCACAGGATGCCATGTATCTCCATCTTGTCTATAACCGCAAATGGATCTGCAGCCTCTCGCAGAAGCAATGAATTATACAAAAAGCCCGGGCACTTGGCTCCGGGCTTTTTTCGTTTAAACAAGCAAGCACAAAATACGGAAAGGTGTAAATATCATCACCATAACGAATTCCGAAGCACAACAACTCCGAAAATCAGTAATACCACTCCCGGGATAAAAAGAGGACACCCCCAAGTACCGGTTTTTGCGGCTGATATTCTGTGATATTTTTGGGATTGGACGGTTCATAATAGCCGGTACGCTGCATGCCGGGCTTTTGCACGGTGTCAGATCCATGACGGCTCGTATAGTGATAGACCTCTCCGTTTACTGTGTACTCATAGGTCGGCAGATAACAAATATCCGTGACCAGTTCCTGATTGCCGTCACCCTTGTCTTCCCATCGCTGGGTTTCTGATTTCGTCTGTTTGATCAGTGTCATAGTTGTGGTGGCTGTGTACTTTTGGCTGTCATCCTCATACTCGGCATAAACCTTTTTCCGCTGCCGGGTTCCTAGCCAAAACAGAAGTATTGCTCCCAAAAGTAACCCAATTGCCAGACCCATACATTCCCCCCTTCCTGTCTGCTTTCTTTTGTAAGTATTGATTTATAGTAAATATTCAGTAGCCACTGTCCCGCGAGGTGTTTTGACATGAATATTTCAGAATCCCGAGACATACAAGCCAAAATGCCATCACCGATTTCTTCTGTTTTTATTATAACAGAACCCTTCTTTCCGCACTACTATATTATTCATCTGTGCAAAAAGATTGTTACTGGTTACTGTCCACTCCGTTCTCAGCAACACGCCTTGCAGAATATCACCAGTGAACAGCAACAAAGGATTCCATAAAATAATTTCATGTAAACTATGAGAAACACACTGCGCATCCTCGCGGAGCGTTTTTTACTTTACAGGAAAGCGATTTCCTGTAGAGTAAAAAAGCTTCCCGGGAAAATCCCGGGAAGCTTTCTGAATTTATATTTTTTATTCTATTTCTTCCGGCTCCATGCTCAGCACGTGCTCTTCACTTTTGTCAGTGATATCATATTTCTTTTTGTACTCGCTGAAGTATGTGTAATATTCGAAACTGTCCGTCGGATAGATCTTACTGTCGCGGATATGCATATCCGGATCTTGTTCGCCACTCTTCATCAGGGCTACCATGGCACTTGCACAATGGGATGCAATTCGTCCAAAGCTATTCAGGATGTCGTTAAATACAGTTCCCTCTTCCAGCCCGCAATTGCCATTGCTCAGTCGTTCCACATGGTGCATCTTCAGCTCGTCACACAGATGTGTGATGACCACACCGAGAGGAGCCACCCTCTGTGCTGCCTCTTTATCATCATTCAGAAAAGCATTGCAGGTAATGTTGATTTCTTCGCGTACCGCTTCCATAACGATATTCAGCTCATTCCATGCTGCCGGTGAAAAGTCTGTGTGATTGTCATGCATCTCGTTGGACATATGCGCAATATAAGAAGCATGGTCTCCGATACGCTCAAAGTCACCGATCGTGTGCAGATACAGAGATACCTGACGGGTCTGTACCGTGTTCATCTCACGCTTTGTCAGCTGAATCAAATATTCTCCCAGACGGCTTTCATATTTGTCAATCAGATCTTCTTTTCTCTGTACTTTGTCAAACTTATCCTGCTGATATTCATTCAACAGATTCATGGCTCTGTTGACATTCTTGCGAAGTTTCTTTGCCATGCCGTTCATCGCACGGTGACACTGTGCAATTGCCAGTGCCGGATAGTTCAGCAGACGTTCCTCTAACAGATCAAAATCTGCTTCGTCTTCCAGTTCTTCCGCACTGTCTTTTACCAGGATACATACCAGCTTCTCGAGTTTCGGAATAAACGGGAACAGTACTACTACAGTTGCCACACGGAATACTGTATTTAACAGTGCGATAGATACCGGTGTCATCACCATATCTGTAAAGGTAAAGTGCACAAATGCATTGGCTGTATAAAAGATAACAGACCACATGATCAGTCCGAACAGGTCGTTCAGCAGATAGACCAGTGCGGTTCTCTTTCCATTTTTATTGGCGCCGATTGCAGAGATCAGAACCGGACAGGCCGCACCAACACCGATTCCCAGTACGATAGGGAAAGCACTTGCAAATGTTAAGAGACCGGTAACAGAAAGTGCCTGCAGCACACCAACGGTGGCAGATGCACTCTGTAAAACTGCTGTAAACAGGATACCTACCAGAATACCTGCCAGCGGGTTGGAAAACATCGTCAGCATCTTGATAAAGGTAGGATTTTCACGCAGCGGAGAAACCGCTCCACTCATCATCTGCATACCTGTCATCAAAATGGCAAAACCAAGCATGATATTTCCAATATTCTTATGTACGGAACGTTTGCAGAACATACGGAAAATAATGCCAATTACAGCTACAACGGCAGAAATCGTCGCAGTAGAAAAGATACTTGCGATTCCGCCACCGCTTCCTCCAATATAAGAAAGACACAGGATCCAGCCGGTAATACTGGTTCCGATGTTGGCACCCATGATGATACCGATCGCCTGCTTCAGCTTCATCATACCGGAGTTTACAAAACCGATGACCATGACCGTCGTGGCGGATGATGACTGAATCACACTGGTAACACCCGTACCAAGAGCTACTCCTTTCAACGGTGTATTTGTCATTCGATATAAGAAGGCTTCCAGTTTGTTACCTGCCACCATCTTCAGGCCATCGCCCATCAAAGACATTCCAAACAAAAATAATGCTACACCGCATAGCAAAGACAAAATCATTGAAAAAATTGCCATATTTTTCTCCTCTGTTGTCTGACATCCCGGATCTGTTTCCGGAATGGACACATTCTAAATTTGGTTTCTTTTTACTTTTGTTTTACTTCTTATTTTCTTTTTCTTAACATTTCCTTTCTTATTATGCCATGTTGCCGTCATGATTACAATGTTTGATTGTTTTCCTACGTGATTTTTATCATCCCGTCAAAAATGCGCCGTTTTTTTTGTGTAAATTTCAGCAATTTTCCAACTATTTTCTCTATTGACATACTTGTGTGTACCTTTATGTCAATTTCGACTTTTCTGTTAAATTTTTAACGTCGCAGTATGGCTCTCCGTAGAATGTTTTTTCATTTACGGGAAGAAAATTGGCCGGAAACAAAAAAACGATGTCTCATCCCCTGTTCAGAAGTTATGAAACATCGTCTTACTTTTACAGATACGAACGAATATCCACCGTAAGTTTTTCTTCTATATTAATCAGCCGTTTGGCAATATCCTTTGCCTTTTCGTCAGCCTCTGCATACTGGTTCAGACAGCGGTGCAGCGACTTGATTCCCATATTGCATCCATCCGTCATCAGATCGGCGATCGTTGCGTCAGACTCATCCAGCACCAGTTTTCCTTTCGTCTTCATCCAGAATATGCCTTTTGCCATCAGGTTCGGTTCTTTCCTCTCATCCCGGTTAACTTCCAGTTTCTGCCGGATCTCCTCCTGCAGTTTTTCATGTTTATCCCTGCATCCAAGTAACAGCTGCCGGAATTTTTCTTCTTTTACATACGGAAGTACCTCCTGAATCGAAGCAATTCCCATCTGTACACCGGCGTCACACTCCTGTAACAGCCGGATTGTCTCTTCCTGTCCCATCATTTCTTACTGCCTCCTTTTTTTGTTACATGCAGATATAGTATGACGTTTGAAAAAGACTTTTATGCGAATATTTTTGTTTTTCTGAAAGCCTCATGCATGATTGACGTAACACGTTTTGATGTATTTTTCAGACTTCCACGATTGCTCTGCTCCAGATTTCCGTCAGTTTTTCCAGAGAATACGCTGCATTGGCAGGGCTTGTGGACGGCAGTTCTTCCATCGGAAGGTTCAGTTCCTTATCCTGATACTTTCTGTAAAGTTTTCCTGCTGTTTTTCCGTTGGTGTAAACTTTCCGGATCTGCGACGCTTCCACGATTATCCCAAGATTAGCCGGAATCACATCTTTGATACTACTGTCACTGGATCCTATGATGCTGCACTGTTCAATCACATCATACACAGCAACACCATGTCTGAGAAGCATCTCCTTTTTCTCTTCCACCGTTTCTGGCTCATCCTCCTTCAATACCGCCGCCAGTACTTTCCAGAAGCGATTCCGCGGATGCCCGTAAAAAAATGCCTGTTCCCTTGATTTCACAGATGGGAAACTTCCCAGAATCAGAATCCGTGATTCTCTATTATACACCGGTCCAAAGCCGTGGCTGATGTTTTGATATTCTTTCATATATCTACTCCTTTTTTTAACCCGCCTAAAAATAAGGGAATCTCCACCAAGCAAGGCGAATCTTCCCTTATTTCTCATTATTTTTTATTTCACTGCCCGTTTCTTCCCGGACAACACTGTTCCTGCAATCAGTAACACCGGAAAAACAATCGCTGCAAGTATTCCTTTTTTCAGATCTTCGGAAAACATGCTGGATACATAGCCGACCAATGTCGGACCGCCGGAGCAGCCGAGGTCACCGCCGAGAGCTAACAATGCAAACATAGCGTTCCACCGTTTCGCATGACAGCAGATGCCTTGCTGAAGCTTCCCGGCCACATAATTCCTACGGACAGACCGCAGATTGCACATCCCAGCAGGGACAGCTGTGGAAGCGGAGACAGGGAAATCAGCAGATAAGAGCCTATACAAAGCAGCCCGCTGCCCACCATGAACTTGTCAAGATCGATTTTATCACCAAATTTTCCATAAAACGCTCTGGCACTTCCCATCAGGATGGCGAAAGCCATCGGTCCTGCCAGATCGCCGATCGATTTGCTTACTCCCAAACCTTTTTCTGCGAAAGTGGACGCCCACTGGCTGACCGCCTGCTCGCTGGCTCCAGCGCAAACCATCATCAATAACAGGATCCAGAACATTTTCTCCCTGCACAGGTCAAGAATTGTCATTCCCGTTTCTCCTTCTTCTACCAGAGGAGCAATCGGTGCTTTTGTAAAAATCAGTCCGTTCACGACCGGGATGATCGCCCAGACACACGCAAGGATCTTCCAGTTTTCAATCCCGAAAATTTTAAAAAAGCAGGTGGAGATCAGTACAACTGCTACATGTCCCCAGCAGTAAAATGAATGCAACAGACTCATCGCTTTTTCTTTGTTGTCTGTCGGGCAGCTCTCCATGATCGGACTGATCAGTACTTCGATCAGACCGCCGCCGATCGCATAGATCATAACAGACAATAGAATTCCTGTATACGCATTCGGTAAAAGGTTTGGCAGTACGACCAGTCCGATCAGTCCCAGCGCGGATGCCGCATGTGCGATCACGATCGATACCCTGTAGCCGATCTTATCGACCAATCCGGCAGATAGCAGATCCACGATCAGCTGAACACCAAAGTTGAGTGTGATCAGCATGGTAATCTTACTCAACGGAATCCCATACGTTTTTTCAAAGGTTAAAAATAGCAACGGTACAAAGTTATTGACCACCGCCTGCACCACATAGCCGATAAAACAGGCATATATGGTTTTCTGATACTTATCTTTCATCACTTTCCTCCCATGTGCGCCCCGTTTTCCGGAGCTTATCCTGTTTATATTATATATCAGCCTGTGTCGTTTGTAATTGCATTTATTTCACTTCTTTTTATACTATATCAGTAACTGTTCAGTACCTTCACAGTTACGCTACCTGCTGAATAGTTACATTCATTCATCCTTTAGCTGAGATACTTTCTGATTGCAGCCTCTTGCAACCCTTCCCCGATCACGATCAGGATCTCCTGTCCTTCTTTGATCGGCTGTTTTTTCAGTTCATGGCGAGTTGCATTGACCTCGATCCAGCTGCCATTTTCCTCCTGCATAAATCCTTTGATCCGGAAGACTGCCCCACAGGACGGATCTGCAAAGATTTTTTTCATTCCAGCAAGAATTTTCTCCACCGGCATCTGACGTTCCATCACATACACCGTGTCAAAACTGTTTTCTTCTGTAAAATCCATTTTCTGATAATTTTCCTGCACATAACCGCATTGCTGAAGCTTTGCAAAATCCTCATCTGTGAGCGCCAGACTGCCTTTTCGGATAATTTCCTGATCCAGTCTGCGACCGCAGCGTACCTTTTCCAGTGCTCTGTTCAGATGTGTGACCGTTGCCTTGATTTCTTCCTTCGTTGCCTCTTCTGCTCGGCTCAACACAACCGCACCCGCATGTGCCGCCTCCGAAGCCAGCAAATACTCAGACATGTCCGAAAGTTCCGACTCCAGCTTTGCGTTGACTACGGTAATGACATTTCCGATCTGATACCACCGATCCAGTGGTTCATCCCGCAGCACATCAAAGAATTCATCCACATCGTATACACCGGATGGTTCCACCAGTACCCGATCATACCCGCACATTCCCATCGCGATCAGCTTCGTGCGAAATCTCCTCCGGTGTGTTTCCCTGTCGCATCCACCGGCGATCATCTCCAACTCGCACTTATCCCCCATCAGTTCCTGCAATAATAACATATCCACATTGACCGCGCCAAAATCATTTTCCAGAATCCCGATGTTCATTCCCTGATCCATCAGATATTTTGCATAGTGTTTGATAAATGTCGTTTTTCCCGAACCTAAGAATCCGGTGATAAGATCAATTGTAACCATAGTTTCTCACCTTACCCTCTTGTCACACGATGGATCCGGGTTTCATCATAACGATCCTGCTGGGTTCTCTCTTCTGCAGGATATCCCAGTGCGAAGATACCGAGGCCCTCTGACTTTCCGGAATACCGATGATTTTTCCACTTCTTCCATCCGGTCTTCTAACGGTGCGATTCCCATCCAGACACCGCCAAGTCCCACTTCATCGGTGGCAAGCCACATATTTTCCATACAGATACTCAGGTCAATCTGTGCGTACGCCGGTGCAGTACATTCTTTCCGATAAGCGGTAACGATCGCCATCGGTGCTTTTGCAGTGAGTTTTGCGTATGGTGTTGTCTCAGAAAGTTCTTCTAAAATCTCCGGATCTTCCACAATGTAAAATTCCCACGGCTGCTGGTTGCAGGCAGATGGTGCTGCCATAGACGCCCTCAGAATATAATCCAGTTTTTCCGGTTCTACCTTTTTTTCCTGATACTTTCTAATACTGACTCTGTGAAATAAATCTGCCATTGTTTTGCCTCCTTACATTTTTATATCTGCTATCTTATCATTTTTTCACAAAACTTCCAATCTATTTCTTCATACAGCTGCTTCTGACATTATTTCCGATTACTGTTCAGTACACCCACAGTTACGGGTAAAATCCATTCCAGGTCTTCTGTCATTCTTAAACATAAAAAAGTTCGAATCCATCTGTTGTACAACAACTTATGAATTCGAACTTTTCAGTATTCCCTACAGGCTGAACACACCCAGTGACTGCAGAAGCAGTGCTGCCAGCAGAACCGGCGCGATGAATTTTACCATAACAATATACAGTTTCTTTCTTCCGAACTTATAGCCGCCAATCGTTACTTCATCGATAATGGTCTGTGGTTTTACCACCCAGCCGATCAGGATACAGCTGAGCAGTGCAACAGTCGGCATCAACAGGTTGTTGCTCAGGTAATCCATCAGATCCAGAATCTGTGCAACCGCACCATTCGGAAGTTTCAGTTCAAAGTACAGGACATTGTATCCCAGACACACGATCACTCCGACAATACATGCATAGATTGTTACCAGAACCGTTCCTTTCTTTCTGCTCACATGGAACCTGTCAATAATGTTTGATACAATCGATTCCATGACAGATACGGAAGATGTTACCGCTGCAAAAGATACCATCAGGAAGAAAATCGTTCCGATGACCGGACCGGCTGCTCCCATCGCCTCAAAAATCTTCGGCAGTGATACAAACATCAGTCCCGGACCGGCGGACATTCCCTCCGTTCCCATGAACGTATACACGGCCGGAACGATCATCAGACCGGCCAGCAGAGCCACCGCGGTATCAAACCATTCAATCTGATTAATAGACCGCATCAGATTGGTCTCTTTCTGTACGTAAGATCCATAAGTGACCATAATACCCATCGCCACACTGATCGAGAAGAACAGCTGCCCCAGTGCATCGACAAATACGATCACAAAGTCTTTCAGTGTCATACCACTGAAATTTGGTACCAGATAAACTTTCAGCCCCTGCAGACCGGTTCTTGTCACACCGTGCGCATCGCTGTGAGACAGCGTCATCGAAAAAATAGAGATGCCAACGATCATTACCAGAAGAATAGGCATCAGGATCCTGCTGTAATTTTCAATTCCTTTATTTACCCCTTTATAGACAACAAAAGCTGTCAACAACAGATAGATAAACAGCCAGAGGATCGGCTGCCACATACTTGTGATATAGCCGGTAAAATAACCGTCCTGTGCGGCTTCCACCCCATGTCCGGTGATAAAGGTTCCCAGATATTTCAGTACCCATCCACCGATGGAACAGTAATAGGGCAGAATCACAACCGGAATGATACACGCCAGAATGCCAAGACCGCCCCATTTGGGGTGAATCATCCGGTACGCATTCAACGGACTCTGTCCGGTTTTTCTTCCGATGGCTACATCTGTGGTCAACAGCGTAAAACCAAAGGTCAGTGCCAGAATAATGTAAACCAGAATGAAGGTTCCTCCTCCATCCTTCGCTGCCAGATACGGAAATCTCCAGATATTTCCCAGTCCGACAGCACTTCCTGCTGCTGCAAGTACGAATCCAATAGATCCGGTAAAATTTCCTCGTTTGTTTCCTTTCTCCATACGTTACTCACTTTCTAAAATTTTGTACCTTACTACTGTACCCTGATTTCAGAATCTTGTCTATCATTTTCCTGATTTTTTTTTGGTTTTTTATAATCCTTCAGCAGACAGGATCCCATGAGGTGTTCCGACATGAAAATGGTTACCGTTCACTCCGTTCCCAGTAATACGCTTTGCGATGCACAGAATTTATACTAATCGCATAAACAGATATTTTTAACATTTCCCGCGAAATCATGTTATAATTTAATCTGATACGAATGAAGCTTACTATCTTTCGGAATATATAAGAATAAATGGAGGAACTATGGAGCATCAACGACTGACAAATAAAGAAGTGAAAAAGAAAAACCGGAATCAGATTTTCCGTTATATTTGTACCCATGGAACGGTATCCAATCCGGATATTGTCTCCGACCTGCACCTGAGTCTCCCAACCGTGACCAACACCACCAGAGAACTTCTCGAATCGGGGCTTCTGCGGGATCTCGGAGAGATGCAGTCCACCGGTGGCCGCAGAGCCAGAGCGCTGTGTGCCGCTTCGGATTATCGGTTTTCCATCGGACTGGATATCACCCGAAATCATCTTGGCATCCTTCTTTTGAATCTGACCGGAGACATTATAAAATATGAAAGAATGCAACTTGGTTTTTCCAGAAGTTCCGCCTATTTCTCCGAAGTTTGTCAGAAAATTGATGATTTTCTCCTGGAAACGGAGATTTCCGGAGAACAGATCCTCGGTCTTGGCATCTCTCTTCCAGGAATCGTCGATCCGGTACAGAAAATGATCACGTATTCCCATGCCCTCGGTGTGCGGGATCTGCTTTTTCGGAAATACAATCGTATTTCCCATGGCACTGTACCTTTTTAAACGATGCAAATGCAGGTGCTTTTGCGGAAGGCATCGGTTCGGATCTGCCTTCCTCCTTCTTTTATCTTTCTCTGAGTAACACCGTGGGCGGTGCCATCTTTCACGATGGCAATCTGCTTCCGGGCGATGCTTTCCGCTGTGGAGAAGCCGGTCACATGACTCTGATTCCCGATGGAAAACCATGTTACTGCGGAAAAACCGGCTGCGTCGATGCCTACTGTTCCGCCAGACTCCTCTCGGATCTGTCCGGCGGACGGCTGGAAGATTTCTTTCTCGGACTTCAGCAGAACAACCCGGACTATCGTTCTGTCTGGGACACCTATCTGAAACATCTGGCTGTCGTCATCAATAATCTGCATATGATCCTCGACTACGACATTGTCCTCGGCGGCTACGTCGGAAGTTTCCTCTCCCCCTGGCTCGATACGATCCGCCGGCTGGTTGCCGAACACAATACCTTCGAAGACGATGGAAGTTTCGTAAAACTATGTACTTATCAGACCGGAGCGGCGGCTTATGGGGCGGCGATGGATGTGATGGAAGAGTTTTTACGGACTGTGTGAGTTCCTGACAGGATTCATTCTGATACCCAAAGAGATCCACCAGATTTTCAGAAAAAATTCTGGTGGATCTCTTTTCTCTTATTTCAAAATATGTTTTACAGATATGCAATACTTTGATTCTCAAATACAGCACTTCCATCTGTAACTCCCAGGCAGATTCCCTCCCCAGGATTTGTATACATGCGGGTATTCAGGGCAACTCCGTCCACATACAGTGTAGCAATCGTATCATCCACGATAATCTGTACATGATATTTCTTTCCAGGAACCAGACGAATCAGACGTTCCAGTCCCATATTGTTCATCTGCGGCCATGGCCAGTTCGGAGATTTCTCGAAGATCACACGATCCTTCGGACACTCAAATGTGAAAGAATAGAATTCATCATCCGCTTCCTGCGCGCGCACGCCAACGGAGAATCCACGTGTTCCCTCAGCAAATGTAACATCTGCTTCGTATCGATAGCAGTCACCGGTCTCCGTTACTACATGCCGTAATGCTCTTCCTGATTCTTTTTCCAGTTTTACATCATCCAGCTTTTTCTCATCCTTAAACGCATTCCATACCGTATCCGGAATCCGGCACCCTAAAGTGCCATCTTTTCTCTGATACAGTTCATGTGCGACAAAAGTTCCTGCCCAGATAAAATCTTCTTTATCTGCCTCCGGTCTGTACCAGAGATTTGCACTGTCCGTCTCGTTGGCACGTGTCGGAACCCATCCGAACAGAATCCTCTGATTATTCAACATAAAGGTTCTTCCTGCATAATAAGCTCTTCCGTCAAAAGCATCGTCATCCGGTGCGATCCAAGGTCCTTTCAGGCTTTTTGCCATACGGTACACCTGTGTGGATGCATGGGAATATTCTGTTGTGATCAGATACCACCAGTCTCCCATCTTGAAAAGATCCGGCATCTCATGCATGGTAAACAGATCCGGTGCCCAGAAATCCCCCTGAAACTCCCAGTCTGCAAGATCATCTGATGTAAAATAAACGGTTCTTCCTGTTGTTTTATGCTTGTCTCCTTCCAGACGTGCCCCAAGGATCAGAATATATTTTTCAGATTCGTCATCCCACAGTACAAACGGATCTCTCCAGTCATCCGGATCATATCCCGGCTGCGGAACAAAGGTCACTGCATCCTGCGTCTTTGTCCAGTGTTTCAGATCCTCACTGACCGCATGCATCAGTACCTGAGATGGTTTTCCCTGTTTTGGATAATCTCTGTTGTAACCGGTATAGAATGCATGATATTTTCCTTCTCTGTCTTCGCAGATACTTCCGGCAAAGATAAACTGATCCTGCTCTTCATCCGTTCCTCTCGGAATCGCCACACCGCAATCCTCATAAGTCACAAAATCCTTTGTGGTTGCCAGATCCCAGCCAAATGGTTCTCCAAAAGGACACGGGACTCTGGTATCTCTCTGGTGGAACAGATAGAATGTATCATCCTTTCCAAAAGGCATGCAATCGCCAAACCAGGTATTTGGATGCTGATAATAAATTTTCATGATTTTCCTCTCTTTCCTGCCCGCAGGCATATAAAATTATCCTTTGACTGCTCCGGCGGTCAAACCGCTGAGCATGTACTTATTCGTAAAGAAATAAAACAAAAATGTCGGTAACACAGTGACGGTAATTGCCGCAAATGTAGCACCCCAGTCTGTAGTTCCCATAAAACCGACAAAGTCATTCAGCCCCAACGTAACAGTTTTCATATTGGTAGATCTCGTAAACGTATAGGCATTGATAAAATCATTCCATGTAAAGACACCCTGCATCGTTGCTACCGTCAGCAGCGAGTTCGTCGACATCGGAAATACAATCTTGAAAAATGTCCGCATCGGTGAACACCCATCAATGATTGCAGCCTCGATAATCTCATCCGGCAGGAATTTACTGAATGAATAAAACAGCTGAATCGAGTATGACAGAGAGAACGCAATCTGTGGCAAAATGACTGCCGGATAGGTGTTGAGGATTCCCATCTTACTAAAAATGGTGAATAACGGAATCAATGCAACCTGAAACGGAAGCATCAATCCAAGTAAAAAGTAAGACAAAATCTTCTTATTTCCCCTAAATTGGATCTTACTCAACGCAAACCCTGCCATAAAACTGATCAACAGCAACGGAATCAAAACTCCTACTGTGATTATAATACTATTCTTAAAATAGTTCAGCATTGGACTCGTTGTGAACACTTTAATGTAATTTTCAAAATTTAAAGCACTCGGCAATGCATAAGATGGCAGACTCCGAAAATCATCTGTTGTCTTCATACTGGAGATGATTACATAAAAAATGGGATATACCTGTAAAATAATCAGCAGGGCTGCTGTAATGGTTTTTAACCCTGTAAAAATATTTCTCTTGGTCTTTAATCTCATTCTTCACCACCTCTTTCCGTAAACCGTCTAAACAGAAATCCTACTATTAAGCAAATGGCTACAATAACCATCGCAACCGCACTGCCATATCCATATTTCATACTGGTAAATGCCTGTTTATACATGTATGTTGACATTAATTCTGATGAATTTCCAGGTCCACCCTTTGTCAACAGATATGAAATATCGAAAGAACGCAAAGAGCCATTTAATACCAGGATGCAATTTGCTATGATTACCGGTCTGATATACGGTATTTTTACATATCTGTACTGTTGAATTACATTTGCTCCATCCATGATAGCCGCTTCATCCAGTTCTTTCGGAATTCCTATCAAAGCTGCATAAAAAATAACCATGTACAATCCAAGATATTTATATCCCTCGACCGATGCTGCAATAATTAATGAAAGAGAATCATTTGAAATCCACTCCATATACAGCAAATCCGGATTAAATACCGAAAGTAAAGCATTAATAACACCAGTTGGTGTTACAGAAAACAATTTCGTAAAAATCTGACAGATAGCAACCGATGAAATTACCACCGGCACATAATATAGTGTCTGTAGTCCGGCTCTGAACTTTGTGATTCTTGACAGGAAAATTGCAAAAAGCAATCCGCCAAACACCTGGATCACAACACATATTACGGTATATACAAGTGTATGTAACACCGTCGTCCAGAATACGGTGTCCTGTGTAAACAACTGTTTATAATTGTTTATACCCAGGAATATCTTTTCACCTACACCGCTCCAGTCGAACAGGCTATAATAGCCTGCCCATATGACTGAAACCACTACAAACAATGTGTATACGATAAATGCCGGGAGTAAGAACATTAGGATTACCTTTTTTTGTCCATATGACTTTTGCATGATGCTCTTCTCCTCCTATCACTCACTATCATTTTGAGTTGTTAATGATAAATTGGTCTGCTGCTGCCTCAAATTCTTCCGGTGTTTCTTTTCCCTGTGCCAGTTTCTGCTGTTCATCCACGATATTGGTTAATGTTGCGGAATCCAGTTTGTCATCCCAGGATACCCAAGCATCTGTAGCATTTTCAAACAATGGCTGCAGATCATAGAATAACTGATCCAATCCTTCCGGAATCTCATCATTAAACGGTGAAAATACCTGTGCATCGTTATAACATCCTTCTGAATAATGATTACACATATATTCGAAGAATTCTTTCATTGTATCATCATATGTTTTAGCATTGAATGCAGTTCCAAACCCGCCATGGATCGGCACATTTGTTTCCATATTTTCCTGACCATCCACATCCGGCACTGCAAAGAATCCAAGCTGTCCATTCTTATACATTTCGCTTGCCTGTGTAATCTGTCCGGATCCACTGTACCACATAGCGCCATTTCCACCAAAGAACAAATCTGTCGCTGCCGTATAGTCTGTACTTAAGAAACCACCCTGGAAATACCCTTCTGTACCAAGAGTGTATAACAGATCTGCACCTTCTTTTGCAGCTGTATTCTCAGAGAATGTAGCTTTCTGGTCAATATAGTCCATAATAAACTGATCCTTTGTCATTCTCCATGGTGCAAAGGAAAGATAACGCATCAACTGCCAGTTTTCTTTTCCTGCTACAATCAATGGAATCTCTCCATTGTCTTTCAGTGTCTTGCAAGTATCCAGAAACTCATTCCATGTTGTCGGAGCTTCCAGATTATATTTTTCAAAAATATCCTTCCTGTAGAAGAAAAATTCACAGTTCAATGCTTCCGGGAACAGATAAACATTACCATCGTCTTTATCCTTAAAGAAGTCATAAACCGCAGCGTTCATATCGTCTTTCTTTCCGACACGTTCCAGTTCGTCACCGATATTCACAATACCGCCGATATCTTTAGCTGCTGCTGACAATGCACCATTCGCACATCCATAAATATCCGGCAGTGTGTTACTGTTAATGTACAACTGTAATTTTGTTACATAGTCCGCATCCCCACTAATCAATTCAAATTCTGGTGGCTCCAGACCTTTTTCCTCACTGAAGTCTGTCAGCAGTTTTTTCATGATGATGTACTTTGCTGATGTTTCACTGGCTCTCATGAGAATTGTGATTTTCTTTCTCTCACCATTACTTCCACTCTCCGTCTGCGAGGCATTTCCACCTGCTGAACTTCCGGATGCACCATTTCCACAACCAGTCAGCAGTGTTGACATTGTCATAACACCCGCTAACAACAAAGCGCCTAGTTTTTTCATCTTCATAAATTTGTTACCTCCCTTTTTTTAATATGTGTCACTCTGTTTTTCTTGTGGATTTATTATATAAAAGATTTATCATCCATTGAATGAAAGATTCTTGCAGAATTAGTACATTTGAACACAAAATAGTAACACATTTTCACACCTTCCAAAAATTTGTGTTATTTTTTTCCAACAATGTTTAATATTTTCCATAGTTGTTCGGTGTTACCCCATATTTTTTTTTGAAAACACGAATAAAATAACTGATATCATGATATCCCACTTTCTCAGCAATCTCACTGATCTTATATTGGTTTTCCAAAATCATCTTTTTTGCTTCTTTTAGACGGTAATCCTGCAAAATATCCAAGAAACTTCTATGGTAAAAACTTTTCAATAAATTGTTGATATATGTTTTACTGATTCGAAATTTTTCCGACAACTCATCAAGAGAAATGTCCTGACTATAATTTTCACAGATATATTCCATAATCCGTGTCGCCATTTGTTGCTTCTTATCAAGTTTTACATCTTGATTATGTTCCTGAAGTTTTGCAATTGTATCATTCACAATACGCAATAATTCTTTCTTATTATGGCAAAAAAAGAGGCTTTCCAGTTTTGCCGGTAATAAATTTCTGCTGTTTTCATCTATCCCAGCGATTTCATCATTAAGCACATACTGAAAACAGCTGATCAATAATTCCATAGCTGCATATCGCATCACGTCTATATCTTGACAACCTTCAAAAATTCTGTTCACAATTTCCTTTGCCGTTTCAACATACCCCTGATGAATTGCGGAAAAAAGTGTCCTTTTCTCTCCGACAGTTACTTCCCATGCTGTATTCTCCCACTGGCAAACGTCCTGGTATTCAATAATTCCTCCATTTTCTTCATTTCCTAAATTATTCTCGCAGGCAGTAACACTTTGTCTGTATGCCAAGGCCATATCATAGGAATTCCGAAAAACCTGGCTGATTCCAATTGCCATTGTACACTTCATAACTTCTTGAATACTCTTTACCATCTCCTCACAGTATTTCTTACACTTGCTGATAGCATCTTTTTGATTGACCTCTTCATCAAAGGCAATTAAAAATGTATAACCCAGCGGATCTGTCTCCACGTATACCCGATAACTGAATTTTTCCAGATATTCCTTGCAGATATTACAAATAATAAAATCCAACAGTCCTGGATCTATATCCAACTGTGTTTCTCCACTTAATTTTCCATAGATAACAAGATATTTCTCTATTTTCAGATTCACCTGATTCATTTTCTTTTCCAAAGCATCCCTGTCTTTTAATCTTCCATTTAACAGATCAGAGATTAGCTTTGCTCTGATTTCCGGCAATGCTTTCTGGTAATTCTTCTGAAGTTCATAGTAATCCTGTCTTTCAAATTGGTTTTTCCGTATTTTTTTGCATGTCTTTCCTATCACTTCATGCATTTCACGGAAATTCACCGGTTTTAGTAAATAATCTGCTACTCCAATTGTAATCGCCAGTTGTGCATAGCTGAAACTATCGTATCCTGTCAACAAGATAATTTCGGTATCTGGATATTTTTCCTTCGCATATTTTGCAACCTGAATCCCGTCTTTCTCCGGCATCTTGATATCACTCAATATAATATCCGGTTGGTATCGATCAATCAGTTCCATTCCTTCTTCCCCATCCATCGCTTTCCCGACAATTCTACATCCATACATCTCCCACGGGAACGAACACAGACCATCCAGAATAATATACTCATCATCCAAAATTAAAATTTTTAACTCCATGTCTTCTCTTCTCCTTTTGTAAACGGAATACAGATTTTTATGCATGTACCATTTCCCGGCTCCGAGTCTGCTGTCAGTCCGTATTCTTCCCCATACAGATAGCGCAGACGTTGATGAACGGCATACATGCCAAGTCCCGTATGAGCAACAGAAATATCCTTTTCTTCCCCTTCCGGTGGATCCAACAGATGAAGTAAGGTATCTCGATCCATTCCGACTCCGTCATCTTTAATCTCGATCACAACATTTCCCTGCTCAATATAACCATTTATGTTCAAAACAGTCTTTCCTTTTGATACCTCCACACTGTGTACAATTGCATTTTCAACCAATGGCTGAATCGTCAGTTTTGGAATTTTTTCATCCAGAATTTTCTCATCAATTGTAAAATACACCTGAAAGCGATCCCGGTAGCGTGTCTCCTGTATATACAGATAATCTTTTACATATTTCAATTCCTGTCGGATACTGAAAATATCCTGCTTATTTCCAATACTAATCCGCATCAGATTACTGATTGCACTGACCATATCACAGATCTCGGTATTTCCTTTTTTCATAGCCATCCAGTTGACGGTATCCAGCGCATTATACAGAAAATGAGGATTGATCTGTGCCTGCAAAGCTTTAAACTCCATCTCTTTATTTAACAGTTTGCTGTTGGTTACTTCATGCATGAGTTCTTCTATCTTTCTTGTTGTCTCATTAAACACCCGATTCATCTCACCAAATTCATCTTTTCTTTCTTCGCTGAGACGTACTTCAAAATCTCCTTCTGAAAACCGGTGCATCGCCAATACAGTTGCCCGAATCGGACGTACGATGACATAGGATAATAAAAACGAAAGAATACTGCTGATAAAAATCCCTATCATCAGCGTCTTGATCATCTGTTTCTGAATCGGCAGTAAATCTGCAGATATTTCCCTTAGTGGAATAATACCAATCACTTTCCATTTTGTCGTATCAGATACCCGGTAAACCACCTGGTATTTTTTCTTCTGCATCTGATATTCAAATTCGCCTTCCGTTGCCTGAAAGAGCTGATCGGCTTTCTTCGAAAGTTCTGATGCCTGCCCCTGCACGATCTGATTCTTTTCATCCAGAATCAACACTGCACCTTCTGAAGCAAAATTAACATTTTTCCGTATCTGTTCCAGCGCATCAGAATTGATGGACAGACGGATCGTTCCAATTGGAGACATCTTCAGATTGTCCCTTACCTCTTTTACAATCTGAAGATGGCCACTGTGTTTCAAATCATTGATGCAGACAATTCCTCCCATTGCATCCGTAGCCTGCTGTATCATTTTCGCAATTTCTTCTTTTTCCGGCTTTTTTACCTCCTGCTTTACCGAAAAATAATAATCTTTTCCATTTTTCGCATAGATTTGCAGATCGTCCACATAAAAACTGTTAAACAACCGTACCATCTGACGTTTTAATTCTCTTTCCCGTGAAAAATATCCTTCTTCATAAACGCCCTTCCCACCATAACAAAGTTCCTCCTGTGTTGTCGCACTGTATGCTATGTAATTGATCTTGTCATAGATTCCCTGCATAAAATTTTCGTAATTTTCCGACATCTGACGAACCGTTTCCTGACTCTGACGCACCGTTTTTTTCAGAATGATTTCTGAAGCTTTATTATAGGTAAAGATCGTAGAAGTCAGCGTTACCATCAGGGTTATCGCTATGCTCGGAAATAATATTTTATAAAAAGTCGGAATATCTTTAATTTTTATTTTCATCTTCCACCTGTAAATCTTTCTGCTGAATTTTTAATATTTCTTCGAGGTTCTTTCCTGTCATATCCGCAATCTCTTCCGGAGTTTTCCCCTTGCCTTTCTTTTATAGTATCACACTTTTCTTCAGGGCGAATGTCTTTTGTTTAAGAAACAACTTTCTTTCAAACTCTATAAAAAAACATCCGTATTATGTTCTATATTCATTTACTCATACATCGGATATTTTCTCTTTTCTCAGGACTTTGAGTATTAGATATGTGATCTAGATATGTTGATTAGATATTTTTGTTTGTCTGAAAAGCATCTGTGGATACTACCATTTTGTTATCATAACTGCATTTTTAAAGCTACGCAATATTCTATTTTCTATTATATATTCAAAAGGAAGCAAAAAACGCTATCCGTTTTCCTGCTTCCTTTCATTTTCCATATGTATCCGTTTATACCTGCGGAAATACCTCTGTAAACACCGCATCCATCAGTTCCTGGTCTCTGCGGCATTCTGCGATAACAGTGATAACCGCGTTTTTCTCCCGACTGATGATGGACCACTGGCAATATTTTCCGTCGGCTCGGAAAGTGTTTTCCCTGCCGCCCCAGAACAGGTAGCCATAACCGAAGCTGTCTTTGTCATTTTCCACCTGTTTGCTGGTGGCTTCCTTTACCCAGCTTTCCGGTACCAGCTGTTTTCCGTTCCAGTTTCCGTTCTGCAGATAGAGCAGGCCAAGCTTGTGAAGTTCATCCATTGTCAGGAAAAGTCCGCCGGCACCGAAGACATGACCATAGGGATCCAGTTCCCAGGTCGGACGGGCGATGCCCAGCGGTTTGAACAGTCGCGGATACAGGTAGGATACCAGATCACATCCGGCTCTCCGCTCTACCAGAACACCTGCAAGATACGGACCTACGTTATTGTATACAAACTTTGTGCCCGGCTCGTAGACAAACGGGAAGGCAAGACTCATCTTTACCCAGTCCTCTTCCTCGTAAACCGGACGCTGTGCACCCATCAGTTCTGCTTTTTCCTGTCCGAGACACATAGTCAAAAGGTCTTTTACTGTTGCCTTTGCCAGATTGTCACTGACAGTTTCCGGAAGATCTTCGGCAAAACAGTCCACCAGTTTTTCATCCAGGGATAGCAGACCTTCTTTTACTGCGATTCCCACAGCTGTGGAAGTGAAACTTTTACTTGCAGAATATACATTTCTTCTGCACTGTTCATCCCACAGTTTCTTTCCGATCTCTTTGCCGTCCTTCGTCACAACGATCCCCAGCACACCCAGTTCCTTTGCTTTTTTCTCGAATGCATCAAAATTCATGAAAGTTCCTCCTGTCATATGATACCGGATTGTTCCCCTGGTATCCTTTACATCTTATGTTTACCCATTTTCGCGTAACTGTCGGTCCGCGGCAGCCAGTCCAGGAATTCCGGCAGTTCCAGCTCCCAGAATCTCCATTCATGTTCATAACCATCCACCCGGTCAAAGCGGTGGTCGATCTTTAATTCATTCAGATATTCTTCAAAACGGTCCACCGATTCAATCAGGAAATCGTTGTTTCCCACACAGAAGAAGATATCCGGCAGCTTCTTACCCGCATCCACATCGTCACGGATGATCTGGTACAGATCCATCGGTTCCGGGAACTTATGGCCTACTTTTTCTTCCAGATCTTTCGCCCATACCGTTGCCGGTGAAAAAGCACCGACCGCACGATACTGCTCGGTATCTTTCATCGCATGGACAAGTGCTCCGTAGCCGCCCATGGACGCACCGGCAATATACGTGTGTTCCGGCCGGTCTGTGACCGGGAAATATGCCTTCACGAATTCCGGAACCTCTTTTCCGATAAATTCATAGTATTTTTCTCCGTAGATGGTATCCATGTACAGGGTATTTCCTACCGATACCGAGACTACCGCGATCCGGTACTCTTCCGCATAACGGCTGACGCAGGTAAAACGCTGCCAGGAAAGATAATCATTTCCATGGCCGTGTAAGAGGTATAACACCGGGAATTTTTCCGGCATCTGATGTGTTAATAAAGCCGGATCATCCATATCACAGGGACTTACCCCCGGCAGGGTGATCGTAAGATCTACTCCGTGTCCCAGGGAGTAGGAAAAAAATTACAGTGCATCTGTGGCATATTTCATTCCTCCTTTTATTTTACAAGCAGCCAGGCCATGCTCTTTGCAGCGATCTCCAGCTGATGATCTTCTGTCTTTTTCGGTGCCCCTCCACGGCAGATCAACTGTTCGGTCTGATCGATGCCGAAGTCTTCAACAAAAAGTGGCTGATCGAACGGATTCAGCACCACGTATCCGCAGCTTCCTTCTTTTTCTCTTTTTAACACGATCGGAGAGCATCCTTTTTCCGCCTTGACAAATTCCGCATACCCGTCATTTCCAAAGCACGGATACGCTTTTCTGAGTGCGATCAGCCGCTGGATCCAGTGATATAAGCTGTCTTCCTGCGCCATCTGGCTTTCCGCGTCCGGACGGTCGGTGTCCGGATCCATCGCCATATATAACATCCGGGACGGTGCACTGGAAAAATCTCCGTTGACTCCCTTCGACCACTGCATCGGGGTTCTCGAACCGGTACGCTCGTAACCGCCTTCCACAGAGATCATATCCGGGATATAACGCATCCCGATCTCATCGCCATAATATAAGAACGGTGCTCCCGGAAAACCATAGATAAATCCATAGGCCAGACGCAGCTGCTCTTCATCCAGCTGATAAGAGATCCGGGCCATATCGTGATTGCCGCTTGGCATACACATCATGCCTTTCCCCCGCAGATTCTCCTGATTTTTTGCAAAGATCCCTGCAAATACAGAGATATCACTCTCCGGATCTCCACCAAAATAAGGATGATCTCCCCGGAACAGATCCATATAACCGGTATCTCCAAAATGCAGATAAAAGTCCATATCAAATCCCGCTTCCAGTGCCACCTCCGGTTTTCCCCACTCGGATACCAGCGCCGCTTCCGGGAATTCTTTATTCAAAAATGCCCGCACATCCTGCCACAGGCGGATCGTCTCTTTTTTATCTTCATCGTTTTTCACCAGCGAACCGGCCATATCCACACGGAAACCGTCACAGCCAAGTGTCAGCCAGAAACGCATGATGTTTTTCAGTTCTTCTCTGGTAGCCATCGGTCCCGGCGCATCGGTCGGCTGCTGCCAGCCGGCATCGGTAATATTAGCAAATCCATAGTTCAGCGCCGGCTGCGTGGAAAAACAGTTGACGCCGCAGCTGGCCGGACGTGGGGAGATGCCACGCAGGACACTGACGATTCCTTTGACATCTTCCATTCGTTTATACAGACTGTCGGTCCATACATAGCGGTCGGTATATTCATTTTTCTCCGCTTTCATCGATTCCTGAAACCACGGATGTGTCACAGCGGTATGTCCCGGCACCAGATCCAGAAGTACGTGCATCCCTCTTTGGTGTGCCGCTTCAAATAATTTTTTCAGATCTTCATTGGTTCCATACCGCGGAGCCACGCTATAATAATCTTCCACATCATATCCCGCATCGTAAAACGGTGAGGTAAAACAGGGATTGATCCACAGGGCGTTACAGCCCAGTTCCTGAATATACTCTAATTTTTCTGTAATTCCCGGGATATCCCCGATTCCGTCTCCGTTGCTGTCGCGGAAACTCTGTGGATATACCTCATAAAACACTGCATCTTCCAGCCACTTTATCATCTCAAGTCCTCCATTATTTTTCTTCTGTCACAAGCGTTTTCGTTGTCGATCCCTCCTGAAAGCTCACCGGAATCTTTGTATTTCCTTCTGTTTTTCCATTCGCGATCAGTTCGTTCAGGCACCTTACAGCCTCTTTTGCAATCTCATGCACCGGCTGCGCAATGCTCGATACGATTGGTTTCCCCTGATTTAAAAACTGCAGACCATCGTATCCGATAATCTGGATATCTTCCGGAACCCGTTTTCCCATCTCTTCGAGTTCTTCCCGTACAATCGTTGCGAGGTGATCCGAACTGGTAAAGATTCCATCAATGGAATGTTCTCCCATGGAAGGGGAAATATAAGCCCGCAGCATATTGTGGATCAGTTTTCTGGATCCGTAGGATTCATAGACCGAAACAATCTGTTTTTCTGACATTTCCACACTGTTACAGGAAAGATCATGTTCCATACAATATTCAGTAAAACCGACTCTTCTTTTTCGGACTTCACTGTCTACGGATGACATTGTCATAAAGCACAACAGGTTGGTGGATCCTCTTTTATGCAGATTCTCTGCTGCAAGCCAGCCGCCCTGCCAGTTATCTCCTGCCACACATGGGATGTGTGATTTGTAATGACGGTCGATGGAAACAAAAGCCATGTTTTCGATCCGTTCCTCTTCTACCTTACTGTAAGTCACACCAATGATTCCGTCAACTTTATTTTGTTTTGCCATATCCATAAATGCCACTTCCCGTTCGGCATCATCACCGGACAGGCATAGCAGTACCTGTTTTCCGACTGCTGACAATTCGCTTTCCAGAGCATCCAGCAACAGTGCAAAATACGGATTGATCAGATTCGGCAGAATGACAACCACATAATCGGTCTTCTGCATCCGCATTCCCTTTGCCAGAGTATTCACCTGATACCCCAGTTTTTCTATGGACGCTTCTACCAGCTTTCTCCTCGCTTCACTGACACGTCCTCCATTCAGTACGTTCGACACGGTTCCCACCGATACACCGGCATCCCGTGCAACGTCTTTGATTGTTACCATTTGATTTTCCTCCTCCACACCATCCTATCAGATACTCAAGTTCGACACTGCAAGTTTCTGACATGACGCGTCCTTCATCGGAACCTGAAAAGGCTATATCTATTTTTATTAGAGAATTATTTTCTCGTATTGTCTATGTATTGTTATGCACTCTATTTTCTATGATACCAGGATCGTGAGAGTACGAAGTACGGATCAATCCGGTATCAAAGGGGGGGTAAAATACCTTTTGACCCCAACGTCTTTCCGTTTATATAAGAAAAGGTGAGTGTATCTTTTCTTTATCAGATTCAGATACACTCACCTTTCAGTACCGCTTTATTATGATTTTACTGCACCGGCAACTACACCAGCAATAATATATTTCTGTAATGCGATATACAGGATGATTACCGGGATGATTGCCATAACCAGTGCCGCCATCAGAAGATCCATATCATTGCTATATGTTCCCTGGAACAGCTTGGTTGCGATCGGGATCGTGTACAGAGATTTATCTGTCAGGATCAGGCTCGGCAGCAGGTAATCGTTCCACAGAGACAGGGCATACAGGATAACCAGTGTTGCTGTGGTCGGTTTTAACAGAGGGAACACAATCTGAAAGAATGTTCTCAGTCTTCCTGCTCCGTCAATCTGTGCTGCCTCTTCCAGTGAGATCGGTACACCGCCTTTGATAAATCCATGGAACATGAATACCGCCATAGATACCGAGAAGCCCAGATGCATGAATATCAATGTTGCTCTGTGGTTCAGGATTCCAAATGTTCCACCGTAGATAGAGATCAGCGGGATCATAACTACCTGGAACGGGATTACCATGGAAAACAGCATTACCATGAAGATGATCTGGTTGATCTTCCATGCTTTTCTTACGAAGATGTAAGCTGCCATGGAGGAGAACAGAATGATCAGGAACACACTCACACAGGTAATGATCAGGGAGTTCTTCAGGATGTTCATGAAGTTCATCTGCTGGAAAGCATCTACAAAGTTATCTGTTGTAAAACCTCTTTTACCACCCCAGCTCAATGGCATTTTGATAATATCACGTTTGTGTTTGAAGGCATTCAGCACGATCATGTAGAACGGGAACATATAGATGATAAACAGCACTACAGTTACCAGTGTTTTCAGGAACGTTTTGATGCCTCTTACTGTCTTTTCCTGTCCTTCCATTATGCTTCAACCTCCTTCCGTTTGTTGATGATTGTCTGAGATACTGCAATAACCGCTGTAAAGATAAACAGGATGATTGCTTCTGTCTGTCCGACACCATACTGTTTTGCAGAAAAGGCTTTCTGAAATACATACATGGCAGCCATAACAGTAGATCCGTAAGGACCACCTTCTGTCAGGGACAGGTTCACATCGTAGATCATGAAACATCTGGTGATGGTCAGGAACATACAGATCGTGAAAGATGCTCTCATCAGCGGAAGTACGATATATCTTGTTGTCTGAGATTCGTTACAGCCATCGATCTTGGCTGCTTCTTTCAGGTCTTCGGATACACCGGTCAGACCTGCGATATAAATTAACATCATGTAACCGGAGAACTGCCATATTGTTACCAGTACCAGTGCTGCGAATGCAGAGGCACTTCCTGACAGCATGGATTTCTGCAGAACGGTAACGTTCAGTGCATCACCAAAGTAAACAATAACTTTGTTAAATACGAACTGCCAGATATAACCAAGGATGATACCACCGATCAGGTTCGGGGTAAAGAATCCGGCACGGAAGAAATTCTTTCCTTTAATTTTTCCGGTTACCAGCAGTGCCAGTAAAAATCCGACCACGTTTACCAGTATTACGGAAACTACCACATACAGCAGTGTCAGTCCCAGGGACTGCCAGAAGCTGCTGTCTGCAACTACTGCCGCATAGTTTTTCAGTCCTACAAAAGGTTTGTTGCTGGATACGCCGTCCCAGCTTGTAAATGTCAGATATACACCATATAAGAATGGTACGATTACCACGGCCAGGAATGAGAAGGTTGCAGGACCTGCAAATACCAGGAACGTGGAAACTTTGCTCCATAAGTTTTCTTTTTTACTATTCATCTCGTTGCCTTTCTTTCCCTCTTTTAGTAGCAGTTGCCGGGTCAGTGTTCATTACTCTGCCCGGCAACTTCTTAACTAGCAACCAATTATGTATCTGCCTTTTTAATTATTCGGAAAGGTTTGTCCAGTAATCCTGAACTTCTTTTGCGAATTCGGCACGGTCGATCTGTTTGTCCAGATATTTCTGCATGATCGCACCAACTTCTGACCAGTGATCTCCAGGATAATTAGAAGGCTGATCAAACAGTTTTCCTTCTACTGTGTATCTCTGGATACTCTGTCCCAGCATATTTGTAGCTTCTTCTGTGATGTTGGAGAATGCAGGTACTAAAGAGCAATCATCAACCAGTACTTTGTTTCCTTCAGCTGTGTTTGCCAGCCAGTCAAGGAAATCTTTTGCTGCTGCCTGCTGTTTTTCATCGTTACATTCTTTATCGATCATAACCTGTTTGGTAGCACCACCACAGATGTAATCATTTACGTTAGCATTTTCTTCTGTTCCGTTCTGCGGTACCGGCATGATTCCGATTTCAGTATCGTCTTCAATGTAATCAGAAATCTCTGCCCATGCCCAGTTTCCGTTGAACCAGAATGCCACATCACCTTCTGCCAGGTCTGCAGCGTTTTCATCGTAATCAGCAGCCAGCGGATCTGCTTTATTGATGTTATATTCCATCAACAGATCGTAGGTATCCATCAGAGAAGTAAATCTTTCGTTGGACATCAGATCTACGCTTCCGTTTCTCAGATCTTCCATAATCTTTTCTGTACCGGTCAGTGTTCCGTCCTGCTCTTCATATACCTGTGTGAAGTAATGTCCTGCATTGCTCCAGTCTTCCTGGTTCAGAGCCACCGGGCTTTCCATACCGTTGTCTACCAGTTTTTTCAGCAGTGCTTCGAAGTCATCCATGTTTGTTACAGAAGCCGGATCCCAGTCTTCTCCCAGAGTATCTTCGATTGCTGTTTTGTTGTAGATCATACCTCTGCCTTCGATACAGAATGGGAAGCTGTACAGTTTTCCGTCATTACCTGTGATACCATACTGTGTACCACCATTTGCTGCCCAGGATTCATCACTCAGATCTACGCCTTTTTCTTCGCAGATAGAAGCAACGTCCTGTGGGTCACACATGATCAGTGTCGGTGCATTCTTTGCTGCGTATCTTGCAGATACTTCCTGAGAAGGTGTACCACTACCGATGGTGTAAACTTCCAGTTTTGCTCCTGTCAGTTCACCCCACTGTTCAGCGGCAGCTTCCAGCTGAGATTCGATCTCACTCTTTGTGTTCAGCATGGTGATAGATACACCGCTGAAATCTTCACGCGCGCTGGCTGTGGAATCACTGCTTCCGCTTTCATCTGTTGTTGTGGTTTCGCTCTTGGAAGAAGAGTCATCGGAAGAAGAGCTTCCGCATCCTGCCAGCAGGCTTCCTGCCATTGCCATTGTTAATACTGCTGCAACTACTTTTCTTTTCATATCAGATATCCTCCTAAAATAGTTTATGCACTTTGCTACTTTGAAACGGTTCATTTTCGTTACTTCGTAGTTCCTTTCGTTGTATTTACTATACTACAACATCTTGTACAAAGCAATTGTGATTTTTGATCAAAGTTACCGGTTACTTTTTGTGCATTTTTACCTTTCCTTCCATTTTCCTATTTAGTTTTTATCTTCTTTATCTTTGAACCGTTTCATTTTATATGAATCAATCAATAAAATCTATGGGTTTCAATTTGATTTTTTCGCATATCTCCAAGTATCAATATGTGTTCAAATTTTCATTCCTCTGCTGGCTAAATTATTTCACTGTTCAATTGCCCCCGTTTATACAGCTTTTTTCCCAATTCTCAATTTCTATCTTTGTGTATTTTTACTACTGGTACTTTTTGCGGATTTATCCTATGATTAATTTATATATTGAATCATTTCATTTTATAAAATAACGTAACGGAGATAACAAGGAGGTTATCCAATGGCAACTTTAACAACTGTATCAAGTAATTATGGAACTATTAACGGTATTCAGAAAGATGGATATTCTGTTTTTCGGGGCATTCCATTTGCAAAGGTTCCCACAGGTGCTCTTCGTTTTGCACCACCTCAAAAACCGGAAGGCTTCAAAGAAGCTTATGATGCGTTTACTTTCCGTTCCATCCCCATGCAGCATTTCACCGACCCGGACGGTTTATATCAGAAAGAATTCTATGATAACCCGGACTTTCATTTTCCGATTTCTGAAGACTGTCTGTATCTGAACATCTGGACACCGGCACATACTGCTTCTGAAAAACTTCCGGTAGCGGTATGGATTCACGGGGGTGGCTTTGAACATGGGTTTTCCACAGAACTGGAGTTTGATGGGGAAGCTTATGCAAGAAAAGGTGTGATCCTGGCGACTATTTCTTACCGCGTCAACGTGTTTGGTTTCCTTTATGATCAGAAACAGGAAGAGGAACTTGGTTTCAGCGGCAACCAGGGACTGCTCGACCAGATTGCCGCACTGGAGTGGATCTCTGAAAATATCGCTGCCTTCGGTGGGAATCCGGATAACATCACAATCATGGGCCAGTCCGCCGGAGCCATGAGTTCACATGTACTCACATTTTCTCCGCTGGCCACACCGATGATCCATCAGGCTATCCTTCAGAGCGGAAGCATTGCCTGTTTTCCGTCTCCAATGGTATTTACCAAAGCACAGGCGCAGGCGGTAACGGATAAGTTCTATGAACTGTGCGGTGTTTCTTCTATCGAAGAGTTACGCAGACTCCCCGCAGAAGACCTGCTGGACAAATCCGATGAACTGATGACTCTGTACCCATCCCTTCCGTTTCGTCCGGTCGTCGACGGTCATGTACTTCCGGATACTCCGGATGTTCTGACAAAAGAAGGGGGCATGGCCCGTATCCCTTATCTGATGGGTGTTACCAAGGATGATCTGTTTATTCCGGAGGGTGCTTCCCACAGAGAGGGTGGGTTCTTCACTGCTGCCGTTTCTTTTGCAAATGCCTGCCGGAAGCAGAATCTTCCGGTATATCTCTATGAATTCTGCCACGATCTGCCGGGTAGTGATGACGGTGCTTTCCACTCTTCGGAACTGTGGTACACCTTCGGAACTCTGAACCGTTGCTGGCGCCCGATGACCGATGAGGATCATGCACTGGCTGAGGAAATGGTGACCTGCTGGACGAGCTTTATGAAGCAGGGAGATCCGAATGAAGATGTGAAGGACGAATGGAAGGCATGGACAGAGGATGGCTGCTTTATTAAAACCTTTGCTTAATCGTTGAACGCTTCGCGAATTTGACTCGTTGGCGCGGCAGTCGTCAAGGTCTCGTGCAATACAAAAAAATGGAACCAGGCATTCATTTTTTGAATTGTCAGGTTCCATTTTTATTTTTCAATATATATATTTTTCTTTTATACGAAATATCAGAATCAAAAATATGAGTAAGTAGCCATTCTCCAAAGTAAAACGTGCATATTACGAATGTTTTTGAGCGTTACAGGTATATAGAACAGCCATACAATATTTGACTGTTTTCGGTTACCTCAGATTTTTCCATCCAATCGTTCCAGCATATCCCAACATCCCCACAGATACATGATTCCCAGTGCCCGGTCATACAGTCCGTAGCCCGGTCGGCAATGGGCTTCTTCTCCCCAGAGATGTCTTCCGTGATCCGGGCGTACATAGCCGGTATAACCACAGTTGTGATAGGCTCGCATAATTTCCAGAATCCCGGTATCACCGTCACAGTCTCTGTGGGAAACTTCTGAAAAATCTCCGTTCGGGTAGTGTCGGAGGTTTCGGATATGGGCAAAAGCGATCCGGTCACAGTAGGTTCGAATGATATCTGCCACATTATTTTCCATATTCGCACCCAACGATCCGGAACACAGACACAGACAGTTGTACTCATCATCTACCATATGAAGAAACCTTCCTATAGATTCTTTATCACAAAGCAGTCTCGGAATCCCGAAAATATCCCATGGGGGATCATCCTGATGGATCGCCATCTTGATCCCGGTCTCATGGCAGGTCGGCATAATGGCTTCCAGAAAATACTGCAGGTTTTCCCAGAGTTTTTCCTTCGTCACCGGGCGGTACGCCTCAAAAAGTTCATCCAGTTTCGCCATCCGCTCCGGCTCCCAGCCCGGAAATGTTTTCCCGTGCAGATTTTCCAGGATATACTCCGCCATCTCCTTATAATCATCCTGTATCTTGCTTTTTTCATAATATAACGCGTTAGATCCATCATCCAGCGGATGAAAAAGATCCGTCCGTGTCCAGTCAAAGATCGGCATAAAATTGTAAGTCACTACTTTGACACCGAATTTTGCAAGGTTTTTCAATGTTGTCTTATAATTTTCAATATACTGATCCCGTGTGGGCAGACCGATCTTAATATCGTCATGGACGTTGACACTCTCCACCACATCCATGTGAAAACCTGCACCCTCGATGCGCGCTCGCACTTTCTCAATCTCTTCCACTGTCCAGATCTCTCCCGGCTGCTTGTCGTGAAGTGCCCAGACAAGTCCGCCCACGCCCGGAATCTGCCGGATCATCTCCGGTGTAATATCATCATTTCCATCGCCATACCAGCGAAATGTCATCTGCATCCCGACACCTCCATCTGCTATGCAAACACTACCCGCAGTTCCACCGCTTCGTGTCCCGTCAGTGCCGTACTTCTGGCATCCGGCTGAGTGGTTGCTACATACAGAGAGAATTTGTTGCTATCGACATAACGTTTTCCCTCTTCGTCCACGATGGTAAATGCCCGCGGATCGATGGTAAGTTCTGTCTCGATACTCTCTCCCGCCTTCACCCTCACACGCCGGAATCCGCACAGGCTGTGATTTCGGACTGCATATTTTGACTTCCAGTCTTTGATGTAAACCTGAACAACCTCTTCTGTATCCCATTTTCCCGTATTTGTCGCCGTACAGCGAATCTTTACCGGTTTTTCTTTTTCCGGCTGTTCAGCAAATTCTGCTGCTGACACCTTCACATTCCCATAAGTCAGACCAAAGCCAAACGGATACAACGCTTCCTGTTCCATATAACGGTAAGTTCTGTTTTTCATGGAATAATCGGTAAATTCCGGTAGGTCGGAGGTATCCTTATAGAAGGTCACTGGCAATTTGCCGCTCGGCGATACTCTGCCAAAAAGGACATCCGCCACAGCAGTTCCACCCTCTGCTCCCGGATACCATGCCTGTAAGATGGCATTCGTATGGGCATCCGCATACCGAAGATCCATGGCGCTTCCGGAGAGAACAACAGTGATCACCGGTTTTCCCACAGCAGTAACTGCCTCGAGGAGTCTCTGCTGGCAGCCCGGGAATTCCAGAGAGGCTTTGTCTCCTGCCTGTCCACGGTTGCTCTGATCCGGCTCTTCTCCTTCCATCAGTTCATCAAGACCCAGTACCACGATCGTCACATCACACTGTTTCGCCGTGATCACCGCTTCCGAGATCCTGTCATCCTTCCAGGCCAGATTTTCCATCGTATCTTTATACATATGTGATCCTTCTGCATAATATACCCGGCAGTCGTCTTCCACTTCTTTCTGGATACCTTCCAACACCGTTACGTAACGGGAAGAAGTTCCATGATAATTCCCCTGCAGTGCGATCCGGTTGTTGGCGTTCGGTCCCACAACGCCAATCGTACGGATTTTCCGTTTATCCAACGGCAGGATACCGTCATTTTTCAAAAGTACCATTCCCTTGTGCGCCGCTTCCACAGCCAGGTTTCGATGTTCCTTACACTCCACAACCTCATATGGAATATCATCGTATTCACTTCCGTCGAACATTCCCAGAAGAAAACGGGTGGTAAACACACGGATACAGGATTCGGTGATCTGTTCTTCCGTCACCAGTCCGTCCTGCAGTGCAGCCATGATATATGCATAGGTGCATCCACAGTTCAGGTCACATCCCGCTTCCAGTGCCATCTGTGCGGACTCTTTCGGTCCGTTTGTAACCTTATGGAACTGGTGAAAATCCTGGATTGCCCAGCAGTCCGATACCACATGTCCCTCAAATCCCCAGTCTTCCCGAAGAATTTTTTTCAGTAACGTCTTGCTTCCGCAGCTTGGTTCTCCATTGGTCCGGTTATATCCTCCCATCACTGCTTCCACACCGCCTTCTTTAACTGCCGCCTCAAAAGCCGGAAGATAAGTCTCATACAGGTCTTTTTGTGAAACTACCGCATCAAACTCATGACGGATCGCCTCCGGACCGGAATGTACGGCAAAATGCTTTGCACATGCCGCCACCTTCATCGTCTCACCATCTCCCTGTAAGCCCTTGATAAATGACACACCGAGTCTCGCGGTCAGAAACGGATCTTCTCCATACGTTTCATGCCCGCGTCCCCATCTCGGATCACGGAAAATATTGATGTTCGGTGACCAGAAAGTCAGTCCTTTGTAAATATCTCTGTCTTCTTCTTTGGAAAATGCATTATACTTGGCTCTGCCCTCTTCTGCAATCACATCAGCGATCTTCTGCATCTCCTCTTCATCAAACATGGCCGCACAACCGATTGCCTGTGGAAACACCGTTGCAGTACCTGCACGTGCCACTCCGTGAAGTGCCTCATTCCACCAGTTATAAGTCGGAATTCCCAGCCGTTCAATCGCCGGGGCATCGTATTTGAGCTGTCCAGCCCGCTCCTCGATGGTCATTTTTGCTACCAGGGCTTCTGCTTTTTTTCTTGCCTGCGCTCTGTCCATATTTTTTCTTCTCCTCCTTGGTATGTTGCTGTTAAAAATCCCCTTCTGTGCCAAATATCATTTCCTTTTTTTGCACAGAATTCCTTACTGCAAATTTTACCATATTTTTCTGTATCTGTGTTTAATTTCAGTATTTTTACACAAAAAATCCTGTGCGAAAAAAACGCTTTCCATTCTCTCCGTACAGGATGTTATCTTTTTTATTTGCTCAGTTTTTCTCCCTTGTTCTGCAGACACGCTCTACAGTATGTCACCGATGTTACCAGCCAGATCACTGACGTCATCACGATGGCAAGGATCCCCGTATCAAAAAACATATGCAGGATCAGCGCCACAAACGTCAGGATCGGCGCCCATTTCATCACGGTCTGATAGCCTTTGTAACTTGCCTGGTAGATACATTCCTTTTCTGCCTCATCGCAGCTTTCCAGCCACTGCTTCGGGAATTTTAAAGAAGTCGGATCTCCTTTTTTGTCCGGATAGATCTTCTGTATCACGCGGACATAGCGAATCTGCCATACATTCAGATACACTTCCAGTGCAATAAATGTAAGAATTTCAAGCAGAAACCACATTATCCCAGAACCGTTCAGACTTTCAATATATTTTGTGGAATATCCGGTTGCGAGAAGCAGAATCATCGCAATACTTCCGGCAAAGCTTACGATCATTCCCCTACTTCCCGCAGCTTCCAGCTCGTAATCCAACCGTTCATACGCTTCATCTTCTGCCTGTTCCATGGCTTCGCCCGCTCTTTTCAGTCTGCCCATATACTGCTCACAAAGTACCAGCGCTATCACTCCACAGATTGCCATCAGCGGAAGCATCCAGGTGCGGACACTGTTCAGGAAGAATTGCATTCCCTCCTGAATACCTGTCAGAACTCCATGCACTTGTCCCATTTCCATGACACCCCCCAGAATTCCTCCCAGCGCACCGCTGATACACATGATTACCGCATATTTTACATATACATTTTTCTTTTT
>ENA-OQCO01000150-OQCO01000150.1-human-gut-metagenome-genome-assembly--contig:-NODE-150-length-40007-cov-3.612588_pt1 | contig 40007 bp, 33 predicted proteins | sample MGYA00242500_ERZ504582 | MGnify/ENA primary metagenome ERZ504582 (study PRJEB26092, sample SAMD00036346) | human gut metagenome | host: Homo sapiens | study: EMG produced TPA metagenomics assembly of... | reverse complement strand
ATCGTTTTCGAAATAACTGTATCATTCACTTGTCTACGAATCCGATTGCACAGTTCAAAAAGCCTCAGCGTAGCCCGCTACGCCTACGTTTTTTGAACTGCACACTCGAATCCGTATCCTGCGTGAATAATACAGTTATTTACGAAACGATGTACTAGGAATCTTCATAAATTCAAAATTCGAACACTTCCGGAAAAATAATCGGAATAAAATAAGTAACAGAAGCTCTTTTTCTACCGATTGTTCAGTAGCAAAAGAGCTTCCGCTTTTCGCATGCATCTTCGTCACTTTCCCACAGAGATACGATTATTTACGTGATCAATAAACCATGGGATCTTTTGATCCGTGATCCTGCCACACAATCTGCATTATAATATCCTGTCTGCTCTTACAGCTTGTCTCCTCTACGGATATAACCCGGTTTTTCCGGCTCTGCAATAATCTGATTGCTGTGGATCAGTTTCGCATGTTTGTCAATGACCATATTTTCCACATGCACATCTTTGCCGATCACTACGTCTGCATTTACCACACAGTTGCGGACAACCGCACCTTTCCTGATCTCACATCCACGTCCAATGATTGAATTTTCTACCGTTCCTTCTATCAGACATCCATTGGAAATTACGGATGATTTTACATTGCTGCCTTCAAAATACTGGGTCGGGCAGGAATCGTTGGTACGGGTATAGACCGTCCACTCTTCATGAAACAGCTCTCTTGCTTTCCTGCGGTCAAGCAGTTCTTCGTTGGCATCAAAATAACTCTTGAGATCGGTCATTGCTGCAAAATAACCTCTGTGAGATACTCCACGGATATCCATCTCTCCACAGGATTCATTGAGTGCATCTGCCAGTGTATATACGGAAGACAGCTTGCGTCCTTTATCGATCAGATCCAGGAAGATCTCTTTTTTCATTACATAGGTGTCCATGAAAATATTTCTGTTTTTTACATTTCCATGGTTTGGTTCCAGAGACAGCACACCTTTTTGTTTGTTCAGATTCAGCACCTGGCAGTTCAGGAAATGATCTTTTGCATTGTCCACATTCTGATACATCAGTGTGATATCCGCACCGGATTCGATATGGTTCTGCAAAAATTCTTCGTAATCCGCAGTATAAACCATATAACTTGGTACGATAACCACGTACTCTTCACTCATCTCCTCAATGGCATCCAGATTTTCCACATAAGCTGCCAGATCCGTACTGTAAATACTATTTTCGTCTCCGTTTTCACAGAACAGAAGATTTAAATTACCACGTTTGGAATTGATATTGTAGTGGCGTCCTGTTCCCAGATGTTCTACCAGGGAACGTGGCTTTCTGCGGATGTACACCTGAATGGAATCAATTCCACTGTTACTCATATTAGAGATCGGGAAGTCGATCACGCGATATCTTCCGAGAAAAGAGATCGCTCCGGTCGGACGATAAGCCTGCATCGGATTCCCCTGTATGTTATTGCCTGCGAAATTTACGATTCCAAATGCTCTACTCATCTTATTCTTCCCCCTTTACACGTTTTGCAACCAGTTCGATATTTTCACTGTCTGCACTGCCGACAACCGCATTCTTTCCGATCTTTACGTTGTTCGCGACAAGGGCGCGTGTTACGACTGCACCTTCTTCTACTTCCACACCCGGCATCAGTACACTGTCAATAATCTTTGCTCCCGGTGCTACTTTTGCTCCTGTAAACAGGACAGAGTTCTTAACCAAACCATCCACGATACATCCCTGTGTGATAAATGCTCTCTCTATACTTGCCTGTGCACCGATATACTGTGGCAGCGCATCGGTATCCTGGGTATAGATCTTCCAGGAACTGTCGGCAAGATCCAGTGCATTGTTCTTATCCAGCAGATCCATATTGGCTTCCCATAGGGAATCGATGGTTCCCACATCTTTCCAGTATCCTTTGAACTTATATGCATACAGTGTTTTCTGATCTTCCAGCATTCTTGGGATGATGTCTTTTCCGAAATCATGGTTGGAATCCGGATCTTTCATATCAGCAAGAAGCATCTTCCGAAGCAGTTTCCAGTTAAAGATATAGATTCCCATGGATGCCAGATTGCTCTTAGGCTCCGCAGGTTTCTCCTCGAATTCTACGATTTTTCCGCCTTCTTCTGTATTCATGATACCAAAACGGCTTGCTTCTTTCATCGGAACCTCAATAACGGCGATGGTTGCATCTGCATGATGTTCTTTGTGGTAAGCAAGCATCTCATCATAGTCCATCTTGTAAATATGGTCACCGGAAAGAACCAGCAGATATTCCGGTGCATAAGTATCAATAAAGTCAATGTTCTGAGAAATAGCATCCGCAGTTCCTCTGTATACGTCCAGGTTTGCATCTGCTTTCTCCCGTGGTGGCAGAATATATACGCCGCTGTCTTTGGTATCCAGACCCCATCTTCTTCCTGCGGCTGCATAACTGTTCAGCAGGACGGATTCGTACTGAGTCAGTACGCCGACTACATCGATTCCACTGTTTGCACAGTTACTCAGTGGAAAATCGATGATCCGGTATTTTCCGCCGTATGATACTGCAGGTTTGGCAACTTTTTTTGTCAGGTCATGAAGTCTGCTTCCTCTTCCTCCAGCCAGGATCATAGCCAACATGTTATTTTGTTTCATATGTAAGCCCTCTCTTTCATATTTCTGTGTCCATTATACTATTTTTTATGCTATTATGCTACATATTTCCATAGGAAAACTTAATTCATTGAAGAATTTAACTAAATTCTTACAATACTATGTCTGTTTTTTGGGACATTCATCCTTTTCTTTCGCTTCCTGTTGCTTTTTCTTTGCAAATCCAGATGTTGCCGGTTTCTTTTTTTCTGTCTGAATCCCTGCGGTAAATCGGAAAAATTCCGACAACTTTACAGAATCTTTAGAAATATCCCACTTTGTTTAGATGAAAAAACACAGGTCGTATGCTATACTGAAGATATCATTATGGACAATTTTGTCCATCTATAAAAGCAGAAAACAGGTGAAACTAAGACTATGAAACTGAAAAATCGTATGGTTATCTCATTTTTCGTGATCATCCTGGTTCCACTGATCCTGACCGGCGTTGCTGTTGCCGGTTTTACCATGTATCAGGTCTGGTCACTCGAAAAAAATATGGTATCGAGGGAGTCACTTATGAAAATCTCTCCAATAATACCATGTTGTTAAGCAAGATGACGCAGAAAACATTCTCCACACTCGAGAAAACGGCATCCTCGGATTCTGAAAAGCTGGAAGATACATCTTATCTGGATTCACTGAACCAGAATCTGACCGGGAAAAATGCTTATCTGCTGGTACGGAAGGATGATGATGTATTTTACTGTGGTGCACAGACCCAGGATGAACTACTCTTTTCGGAACTTCCGGAATACGGCGATGCATCGGCGGGCAATGACCGTGGCGTCTATATCGGTGCTGATGTGCAGTCCCTTGTCAAACAGGTGGATTTTACCTTTACAGACGGTGCAAAAGGCAGTGCATTTATCATCTTTCATTCGAATTCCATGGTTCCGCAGCTAAAGAGAATTCTGTTGGATACCGTCTTTGTGATCGTTCTGATCCTGATTCTTACCGCTCTTGGACTTTGTACCTGGACGTACCGGGGTGTGATGACACCTCTGAATCAGTTAAAAGAGGCGACGAAAAATATCAAAGAAGGCAATCTGGACTTTACGATCGAGAAAACGGGTGTCGATGAAATTGGGGATCTGTGTGATGACTTTGAGGAGATGCGCAAGCGTCTGAAGGAATCCGCGGAAGAAAAAGTGGCATTTGACAAGGAAAATAAAGAGCTGATCAGTAATATTTCCCATGATCTGAAGACGCCGATCACAGCGGTCAAGGGTTATGTGGAAGGAATCATGGACGGCGTAGCAGACACACCGGAGAAGATGGACCGGTATATCCGCACCATCTATAATAAAGCTAACGAGATGGACCGGCTGATCAATGAGCTGACTTTTTATTCCAAGATCGATACGAACCGGATTCCGTATACATTTAACAAGATCCATATCAGTGATTATTTTGAGGACTGTGTGGATGAACTGAGCGTGGAACTGGAATCGAGCGGCGTATCGCTGACGTATTTTAATTATCTGGAGGAGGATGCGGTGGTAATCGCAGACGCAGAACAGTTGAAGCGTGTCATCAACAATATCGTCAGCAATTCTCTCAAATATATGGACAAACCGAAGGGCGTCATTAACATCCGCCTGCGCGATGTAGGTGATTTTATCCAGATTGAGATCGAAGATAACGGCAAGGGCATCGCACAAAAGGATCTGGCAAATATTTTTGAACGTTTTTACCGCACGGATGCTTCGAGAAATTCTTCAAAAGGCGGAAGCGGTATCGGACTTTCGATCGTCAAGAAGATCATGGAGGATCACGGCGGTCAGGTCTGGGCTACAAGTAAAGAGGGCACAGGTACAACGATGTATCTGGCTTTGAGAAAATATCAGGAGGTACCGGTACATGAGTAAGATTTTGATTATTGAGGATGAAGAGGCGATCGCGGATCTGGAGAAGGATTATCTGGAACTGAGCGGGTTTGAGGTGGAGATCGAGCATCGCGGAGATGTTGGACTGAAACGTGCTCTGACAGAGGATTTTAATCTGGTGATCCTGGATCTGATGCTGCCGGAGATGAACGGGTTTGATATCTGCCGGGAGATCCGGGCACAGAAGAACACGCCGATCATTATGGTTTCTGCCAAGAAAGATGACATTGACAAGATCCGGGGACTCGGTCTTGGAGCGGATGATTATATGACAAAACCTTTCAGCCCGAGCGAGCTGGTGGCAAGGGTGAAAGCACATCTGGCACGGTACGAACGGCTGATCGGAACAGGCGTGCAGGAAAATGATATCATCGAGATCCGCGGGATCAAGATTGATAAGACAGCACGAAGAGTCTGGGTGAATGGAGAGGAAAAGAATTTTACGACGAAGGAGTTTGATCTTCTGACTTTCCTGGCACAGAATCCGAACAGAGTATTTACAAAGGATGAGTTATTCCGGGAGATCTGGGATATGGAGTCTGTGGGGGATATTGCTACGGTTACGGTGCATATTAAGAAGATCCGGGAGAAGATCGAGTTTAATACGGCGAAACCGCAGTATATTGAAACGATCTGGGGAGTTGGATACAGATTTAAAGTTTGATAGGAAGTTTGTTGTTCCTGTTTTTACCTGATCGACAAAGGTCCGTCGAAGAAAGGCGCCCTCATGGAAAGCTGGCAGCTTGTCGAGCACGAGTTTGAGACTACAGGCTCAAACCGAGCGCAGACCCTGCCTGCTTTCCATGAGGGCGCCTTTCTTCGACTGCGATTGTGGTGTGGGGGAAGTCACTGTCGCAATCCCTGGTTATATACTACGATTTTATATACTTGTTTTTTGAACTATAATCTTCTCAGAAAATTTCTTCTACCAATAAAAGCTAATCTACTATATCTATTTCAATTATATATCTGATATTTATTAAACATCTCTTTTTAACTTTTTCTCTTTGAGATTCAACTTTGTCAAAGATTAAACCTTTTTTAGTTACTTGAACATCCCTCTCTAAGTAATACGACATCAATATAAAATCGTCACTAATCCCCTCTACAATACCTACCAAAGTATTATAATCACTATCGGCACTTTCCATATAGTGCACAATATGTCGATCATATTTTATTTCTACTTTACTTCCCACTAATTTTTCAATGTTCATACCATATTCTCCCTAAAAAAGTATGTTCCTTCCAACGCACAGCGACCGGATGACCGTTTCTGGTCCAGGCAACACTGTGTGGGCGCTTAGGGGAAGCTTTGAAATCCGACGCTTACGTAGACTTTTGCTTGGGTCAGCTGACCCAAGCAAATTATAGTCGGAGTTAGCGGCTAGTTCAAAGTTCCCCTGCCCACGTTGCCAGGACCAGAAACGGTCATCCGGCCGCGTCCGCCTTACAACGTATTTACAATTTTAAAATTACTCTTCAATCGTAACCTTATCCAGATGCCAGATCTCATCCACATACTGCTGAATAGTTCTGTCAGAAGAAAACTTACCTGCGCATGCAGTGTTCAGAAGAGCCATCTTAGCCCATCCTTCGCTGTCTCTGTAAGCAGCCTCTACTCTCTTCTGTGCTTCTGCATAAGACTTGAAGTCTGCCAGGATAAAGTAAGTATCTGCGCGATCGCTGCAGTTTGTGTTCAGCAGAGAATCGTAGATCTCGTGGAACATGTTGAAATCTCCATTGGAGTAAGTTCCGTTGATCAGCTGCATCAGTACGTTACGGATATCCGGGTCGTTGTTGAAATACTGCATTGGATCGTATCCACCGTTGTTTTCATAGTTGATAACCTGATCAGCGGTCAGACCGAAGATGAATGCATTCTCTGCACCAACTTCTTCTACGATTTCCACGTTTGCACCATCCATGGTTCCCAGAGTCGGTGCACCGTTCAGCATAAACTTCATATTACCGGTACCGGATGCCTCTTTACTTGCAGTAGAGATCTGTTCAGAAACATCTGCGGCTGCGAAGATCAGTTCCGCATTGGATACACGATAGTTTTCGATAAATACAACTTTCAGTTTACCATTGATAGAAGCATCGTTATTGATCACATCTGCAACGGAATTAATCAGTTTAATGGTCAGTTTTGCACGGCGATATCCGGCAGCTGCCTTTGCACCGAAGATGAATGTTCTTGGATAGAAATCCATTTCCGGATGTGCCTTAATCTCGTTGTACAGATACATAACGTGCAGAATATTCATCAGCTGACGTTTGTACTCATGCAGTCTCTTAACCTGAACATCAAAGATAGAATGAGGATTGACTTCGATTCCGTTGTGCTCCTGGATGTATTTTGCCAGACGTACTTTGTTCTGATATTTGATATTCATGAACTCCTGCAAAGCTTTCTTGTCATCCGCGTAAACTTTCAGTTTTGCCAGTTCCGGCAGATTGGTGATCCAGCCGTCACCGATATGATCGGTGATCCAGTCAGCCAGCAACGGGTTCGCATGCATCAGGAAACGTCTCTGTGTGATACCGTTTGTCTTGTTGTTGAATTTCTCAGGATACATCTCGTAGAAATCTTTCAGCTCCTGTTTTTCCAGGATCTCGGTATGCAGTCTTGCAACACCGTTTACAGAATAACCGCCGGCGATTGCCAGGTGGGCCATCTTCACCTGTCCGTCATAGATGATAGCCATCTTCCGGATCTTTTCCTGATTTCCCGGATATTTGTTCTGGATCTCCAGGATAAATCTGCGGTTGATCTCTTCGATGATCTGGTATACACGAGGAAGCAGTTTGGAGAACAGCTCGATCGGCCATTTTTCCAGAGCTTCTGCCATGATGGTATGGTTGGTGTATGCACAGGTATGCGTTGTGATATCCCATGCTTCTTCCCAGGTCATTCCTTCTTCGTCCAGCAGGATACGCATCAGTTCGGCAACCGTCATGGTCGGATGGGTATCATTCAACTGGAAGGTTACTTTCTTCGGCAGATCATGCAGATCGTCGTGGTTCTTTTTGAATTTTGCGATTGCTTCCTGGATACTTGCAGAAATGAAGAAATACTGCTGTTTCAGACGAAGCTCTTTACCTGCATAATGGTTATCATTCGGGTACAGAACCTCTACGATATTCTTAGCCAGGTTTTCCTGTTCAACGGCTTTATGATATTCTCCCTTGTCAAACAGATCCAGACGGAAATCAGTGATCGGTTCTGCATCCCAGATTCTCAGAGTGTTGACGATCTTGTTATTGTAACCAACGATCGGCATATCGTAAGGAATAGCCATTACAGACTGATAACCTTCCTGGATGAACTGATTTCTTCCGGTAGCTGCATCATATTCCACGCGTACATATCCGCCGAATTTTACTTCTTTTGCATATTCCGGACGACGCAGTTCGAATGGATAACCATCTTTCAGCCAGTTATCCGGTACTTCTATCTGATAGCCGTCTTCGATTTTCTGTTTGAACAGACCATAGTGATAACGGATACCACAGCCATATGCACAGTATCCCAGAGTTGCCAGGGAATCCAGGAAACATGCTGCCAGTCTTCCCAGACCACCGTTACCCAGTGCCGGATCCGGCTCCTGATCTTCGATCACGTTCAGATCAAATCCCAGCTCGTCCAGTGCTTCCTTTACTTCTTTATATGCAGTTAGATTGATCAGATTATTACCCAGGGCACGACCCATCAGAAACTCCATGGAAAGATAATATACGATCTTCGGATCATCTTTCTCATACTGTTTTTGAGTTGCCAGCCAGTTATCGATAATAACATCTTTTACAGCCAGAGAAACGGCCTGGAAGATCTGCTGTTGTGTTGCTTCATCGATTGTCTTACGGTAAAGCATCTTTACGTTTTCTTTGACCGCTTTTTTAAACTCTTCTTTTTTGAAATGACTGTCTAACATTGGAAACCTCCTCATTTGCAATGATATTTATAATGATACAGAAAGCAAACAGATCCTGTATCATGAAAAAGGGGCTGATACATTTGTACCCGCCCCCTGATCCACATACTTTGTTACAATTTGCTAATTGTAAAGGTACTGATTTTCAATACAACTAATTCATTTTCTCAACTCCCAGTGTTACTTCCTGGGAATTGATATTCCAGGATTTTACATAACCCTGAGCAGTATCGGTAAGTAGCTTCTCTGCCAATACCTCTGCCTGAATCTCTTCCGCATGTGCCTTCATAATGTCTTCAATTACTTTGTTGTCTTTCACATACACCTGGATCTTATCCATTACTTCAAAGCCAGCTTCTTTTCGCATGGTCTGGATCTTGCTGATGATCTCTCTTACGAAACCTTCTTCGATCAGTTCCGGAGTCAGATTGGTATCCAGAACAACTGCGATATCGTTGTCAGACTCGGTTACATAACCTTCCATCTGTGCAGTTTCGATCAGCAAATCCCCTTCTGATAATACAACTTCATTACCGTCGATGTCAAGTTTTAACTCGCCGTTTGCACGAAGCTCAGCCATGGCTTTGTTTCCGTCAAGTTCGCTTAATGCTTTACGGATACCGTTTAACAGTTTTCCATATTTCGGTCCTACGGTCTTCAGCTGCGGCTTGAAGCTGTAAGAAATAAAGTTTTCGATGTTATCGGTGAATTTTACTTCTTTTACGTTCAGCTCGTCTGCGATGATCGCGGTAAAGTATTCGGACAATCCGTACGGAGCTTTTACATACATGGCTGCGATCGGCTGACGGTTCTTGATGTTTGCAGTATTTCTGCAGGCACGGCCCATAACAACCACATTCAGCAGGTGGTCCATATTTGCTTCCAGATCTTTGTCGATCCATTCTTTGTTGGCAACCGGGAAGTCACACAGATGGATGCTTTCCGGAGCATCTTTATCGATGCTTCTTACCAGGTTCTGGTAGATATCTTCGGTCATGAACGGAATCATCGGAGCAGCAACTTTGGAGATGGTTACCAGAGAAGTGTACAGTGTCATATAGGCATTGATCTTATCCTGTTCCATTCCTTTCGCCCAGAAACGTTCACGGCTTCGTCTTACATACCAGTTACTCATATCATCTACGAATTCCTGCAGTGCTCTTGCAGCTTCCGGGATCCGGTAGTTGTTCAGGTTGTCGTCTACGGTCTGGATCACGGTATTCAGTTTGGACAGCAGCCATTTGTCCATAACGGACAACTTATCATAATCCAGGGTGTATTTTGTTGCATCGAACTCATCGATATTTGCATAGAGTACAAAGAACGCATAGGTATTCCACAGAGTACTCATGAATTTTCTCTGACCTTCCTGTACCGCTTTTCCATGGAAACGGTTCGGCAGCCACGGTGCACTGTTGATATAGAAGTACCAGCGGATCGCATCTGCCCCGTATGTCTGCAGTGCATCGAACGGATCTACCGCATTTCCTTTGGACTTACTCATCTTCTGACCATTTTCATCCTGTACATGACCCAGTACGATAACGTTCTGGTACGGAGCCTTGTTGAATAACAGGGTGGATTCCGCCAGCAGAGAGTAGAACCATCCACGGGTCTGGTCTACTGCTTCTGAGATAAACTGTGCCGGGAACTGCTGTTCAAAAAGTTCTTTATTTTCAAATGGATAATGATGCTGTGCAAATGGCATTGCTCCTGAGTCGAACCAGCAGTCGATAACTTCCGGTACTCTGTGCATCGGTTTTCCGCATTCCGGGCATTTGATGGTGATGTCATCGATGTACGGACGATGGAGTTCTACGGTTTTTGCACGCTCGTCACCGCTCATCTCATACAGTTCTTCTCTGCTTCCCACAGAATGCTGGCATCCGCACTCACATTCCCAGATATTCAGAGGAGTTCCCCAGTAACGGTTTCTGGAAATACCCCAGTCCTGCACATTCTCCAGCCAGTCGCCGAAACGACCTTTACCGATGCTTTCCGGGATCCAGTTGATGGTATTGTTGTTACGGATCAGATCATCTTTTACCGCTGTCATCTTGATAAACCAGGATTCTCTTGCATAATAGATCAGTGGTGTATCACAACGCCAGCAGTGTGGATATTCATGCTCGAATTTCGGTGCTTCGAAGAGTTTTCCTTCTTTGTCCAGATCCACCAGAACTTTCGGATCAGCATCTTTTACAAAGATATCTGCATACGGAGTTTCTTTGGTCAGATGACCTTTTCCATCTACAAACTGTACGAACGGCAGATTATAGTTGCGTCCGATACGGCTGTCGTCTTCACCGAAAGCCGGTGCGATATGAACGATACCGGTACCATCGCTCATGGTTACGTAAGTATCACAGGTAACAAAATGAGCTTTCTTTTTCTGTTTTGCTGCTGCTTCGCCTGCGCATGCATACAGCGGTTCGTATTCTTTGTATTCCAGATCTTTTCCTGTATATTTCTCAAGAACTTCGTAAGCCGGTTTCTCTTCGTCTCCCAGTTTGCCAAGCACTTTGTCCAACAGGGCTTCTGCCATGTAATAGGTGTATCCGTCAGCTGCCTTTACTTTGCAGTAAATCTCATCCGGATTCACACACAGTGCCACGTTGGAAGGCAGTGTCCACGGAGTTGTGGTCCATGCCAGGAAATAAGCATCCTCACCAATCACTTTAAAACGAACGATCGCAGAGCGTTCTTTTACTGTTTTATATCCCTGGGATACTTCCTGTGCGGAAAGAGGAGTTCCACAGCGCGGGCAGTAAGGTACGATCTTGAATCCTTTATATAACAGGCCTTTGTCCCAGATCTGTTTCAGTGCCCACCACTCAGACTCGATAAAATTATCATCATAAGTTACATATGGATGCTCCATATCAGCCCAGAAACCTACCGTAGAAGAAAAATCTTCCCACATGCCTTTGTATTTCCAGACACTTTCTTTACACTGCTGGATAAATGGTTCCATACCATATTCTTCGATCTGTTCTTTTCCGTCCAGCCCCAGTTTCTTTTCTACTTCCAGCTCTACCGGAAGACCATGGGTATCCCAGCCTGCTTTTCTCGGTACCATGTATCCTTTCATGGTACGGTAACGTGGAATCATATCCTTGATGACACGGGTCAGTACGTGACCGATATGCGGTTTTCCGTTTGCTGTCGGCGGTCCGTCATAAAATGTGTAGGTTTCTCCCTGTTTTCTCTGTTCCATACTTTTTTCAAAAATATGATTTTCCTTCCAGAACTGTTCTGTCTTTTTCTCTCTGTCCACAAAGTTCAGATTGGTTGACACTTTCTGATACATCTCAGAATCCTCCTTTATTATTTTCAAAAGCGGTTTGTTATACTTCTTCCTGTAAATTCAAAAAGCCTTCGCCCCTGTAACAGGACGAAGGCTACATTACCATCGTTATACCACCTCTTACAATGTACGGGCTCTTCACCGATACACCTTCCCTTTAACGGCGGAACAACCGGCATCTCCTACTGCCCGCAGGTTTCAGAGTGCAACTCAGGAGTGATGTTCATCTGACCGACCGGCACCGGGCTTCCACCTCCCCCGGCTCGCTGAGGCTTTCAGGCACAGACTACTGTCTCCGTCTTCGTTTTTACTAACCCTCATTATATATACCTGCCAAAGCGGTTGTCAAGGAATTTTACTGTTTTTCAAGGGTAAATTTCGCTTTATTTGTTGTTGTACTGTCCGTACCGATAAAAATTTCGAAAATACCTGCTTCACTCTCAAAAATATTATTTTCACTCAGGAAACGAAGCTGTGGTTCCGTAATGGTAAATTCCACTCTTGCCTCTTCTTCCGGCTGCAGGGTAACTTTCCGGAAATCTTTCAGTTCTTTAACCGGTCGTACCACGCTTGCGGCAATGTCATGGAGATACAGCTGGATGGTTTCGGTTCCGGCACAGGTGCCTGTATTTTTTACGGTTACCGCTGCCCGGATGCTTTCTCCGTCTTTCATGCTGTCTTTGTCCAGAGAAACTTCCGAAACAGTAAAGGTCGTATAGCTCAGCCCGTAGCCGAACGGATACAGCGGTGCGTTCGGGATGTCCAGATATTTGGAACGGAAACGATCCTTGTCTTTGCCTTCCACATGAGGGCGGCCGGTGGCATATTCGTTATAATGAACCGGAACCTGTCCCACACAGTACGGGAAACTCATCGGCAGTTTTCCGGTCGGATTGTAACGACCATACAGAACGTCTGTAATCGCTCCTGCACCTTCTGTACCTGGCATCCATACCTCTAAAATAGCTTTTGCCTTTATCTGAACGTCACGAAGATCCAACGGACGACCGGAAAACAGAACCACAGCGATATTTTCATTGATCTCTGCTACCCGCTCCAGAAGGTTCTGCTGAATCTGCGGGATCTGAATAGTGGCATTGCTGGTTGCCTCTCCGGACTGCAGACGGTCTTCTCCGATGAACAGAACCACCTGATCTGCCTTCTTCGCCGCTTCCAGAGCTTCTTCCAGCATCTTCGCTTCTTCCTCCGGTGTATATGTTGCCTGGTTCTCTTCTGTAAATCCTTCCAGTATCACCTCTGCTCCCAGCATCGGGGAACCCTGACAACATACCACATTATTTCCTGCTTCTTCCACTGCCATGATTTCTTCTACTGTCGTAATATCCTTTGCTTCCCCGATGATCGACCAGGACCCCATCAGATTTCTGCTGTTTACATAAGGCCCGATAAATGCCGTCTTTTTCGTTTTGTCCAGCGGCAGGATCTGTTCTTCGTTTTTCAGAAGAACAAATGACTTTCTTGCTGCCTCTCTGGCCAGTTCCCGGTGCTCTTTGCACAGGATCAGCTGCTGTTCTTTCTCCTCATCAGCATCTTTATATGGATTCTCAAATAGCCCCAACTTGTTTTTCAGTTCCAGGATACGCATACAGCATTCATCCACCAGAGATTCCGGGATCTTTCCTTCTCTCACCAGACGGCACAGGTTATCGCAGTAGATTCCTGTCATCATATCGATGTCCACGCCTGCTTCTACCGCCCTGATCGCAGCGTCTTCTTTATCTGCACAATAACCATGATAAATGGTTTCCTCAATCGCTGCCCAGTCTGAGATCAGCACTCCGTCAAATCCCATCTCATCGCGAAGAATACCTCGCATCAGTTTTTTATTACCAGTGGCCGGAATTCCGTTTACTGTATTAAAAGATGTCATAACCAGCGCTGCTCCGGCATCAATTCCGGCTTTGTAAGAAGGCAGATAAAATTCCCGGAAAGTATGTTCGGATAATTCTACTGTATTATAGTCTCTTCCTGCTGTCGGTGCTCCATACCCTGCAAAATGTTTCACACAGGCTGCGATCTTATACTCATCACTCAGGTTTTCCCCCTGAAAACCTTTTACCATACTCTCACAGAAGAGTCCGTTCAGATACGGATCCTCACCGGTGGATTCCATCACCCGTCCCCATCTGGCATCACGCACCAGATCAGTCATCGGGGCGAATGTCACATGCAGACCACTGACGGATGCCTCTTTTGCTGCGACCGCAGCGCATTTTTCTGAAAGCTCCGGCTCAAAGGTTGCTCCCTGTCCCAGCGGAATCGGAAATACGGTTTTGTAGCCATTGATGATGTCCAGCATGAATAACAGTGGGATATGATGCGGATGTTTTTCCATGTAGGATTTCTGGATTTTTTTGACTGTCTCCGCACCCATCGATCCGATCACTGAACCGGACAGTTCGATATTTTCTTCGGTAAATCCCATCTCTGCCATCGGTCCTGTGATCACCGTATCATCATCAAAAAAACCACCGATCACCTGGCTCATCTGATTCACCTTTTCTTCCAGTGACATATCGTTTAATAAAGCGATTAACTGCTCTTTTGTCATCGTTCTTCTCCTTATTGCGTCTTTGTAGTATTGGTTTTATTCTCTATAAGTTTACATAATGTTATTCTTAAATATCTTACTGTTTCTGATCCAACCATATATTTTATATCCACTATATAACACTCTGCACTGTTTTGCAAGTCCCGTTCAGATACATTTTCTGTTACTGTGTACTGTACCCATTTCTTACAATCCGACGGATTCCAGGTTTTTTGTCGTATTTTGTCAATGGCTGTGGTATAATAGTTGAAATCAGGGTCTGCAGACCCTGTATTTTATAATGCAAAAATGGAAATCAAAGGAGTTTTTTATGAACAATCGAAGATACCGTCATCGCCTTCTCGCGCTCTCGGCGTCTATTTTGCTGGGCCTGTCCGGTCTGTCTTCTTCTGCGGTTGATGCTGCAGAAGTTACTGTTGAGCAACCGGCAGCAGATACCACGGTTTCTCAGGACACGGGAAATCCATCCGCAGACACCAAAGAAGCGGCAGAAGGTCAGACCGAAGGCGAAACGACGGAACCGGAACGAATCGAACCGGATGCCTACTTTGAGCCAATCCAGTCCAACGACACCGCCAACTGGCCACAGGGGCCTGCCGTATGGGCAGAATCAGCCGTTGTCATGGATCTGGACAGCGGGACTTTCCTCTATTCCAAAAACATGGATGTCGCAAAGTATCCGGCCAGTATCACTAAGATTCTCACCACACTGATCGCGATCGAACATTCCCGTCCGTCCGAAAAAGTCACTTTTTCGGAAAATGCTGTCTACGGCATCGAACAGGGAAGTTCCAATATCGGAATCCGGCTTGGGGAAAACCTGACTATGGAAGACTGTCTGTACGGCATGATGCTCGAATCTGCCAATGAAGTCTGTGTCGCCGTGGCGGAACATATCAGCGGCAGTGTGGATGCATTCGTGGAACTGATGAACCAGAAAGCAACTTCCCTGGGCTGCACGAACACGCATTTTACCAACCCGAACGGGCTTCCGGACGAGAATCATTATACGACGGCACATGATATGGCACTGATCGCACAGGCGGCATACAACAATGCAACGTTCCGCAAGGTCTGCCAGACGACTACCTACTGCATCGGAAAGACCAACAAGTGTGGGGAAGAGCGATGGCTGAGCAACCATCATAAGATGCTTCCGGACAGGGATTATACGTATGAGGGATGTACCGGCGGCAAGACCGGATTCACCCAGGCGGCGTTAAACACGCTGGTCACTTACGCCGAGCGGAATGGCAGACGGCTTGTATGTGTATCACTCCGAACGAATGGACGACAGATCTATACAGATACGGCTTCGCTGTTAGATTATGGATTCAATAATTTCCAGAATTATTCCATCTTCAACCGGAAAACCTGGGCAGATGCAAAGATGCTGTACCCGTCGCTGTACTTCGGACAGCCCGAGACAGTTGCAAATCTCCGCCCGACCTGCACGGTAACGCTGCCGGCCGGCATGGATCTGTCCTCCGTAGAGACAACCTGCAACCCGGGAGACGGAACCCTCTGCCGCAGCTATACATACAACCAGTATCCGGTAGGCAGCGAATCCATCCCGGACACTGCGATCCAGGCACTGTTACACAGTGAACCCACAAACATCTGCAAAAAGTCCGGCAGCGCTGCTGCATCTGATCTCGGAAATTCTGCAAAAGAAACAGCTTCCGGTATTTTTCAGAAAGTACTCGCATTTGTTGCTCCTGTGGGCACGATGATTGCCTCTTTTGTTACATCTGCATTTACAGCTGTCCCATGGTACTACTTCGTACTGGGCGGTGTACTGCTGCTGATTATTATTATGGAGATTGTGCTGGCGGTGAAGAAAAAGAAGAGACGGAAGAAGAGAAAAAGAACCCAAAAGAAACATATGAAATAGACAAACAGGCAGATTTGATCTTATGTGTCAAATCTGCCTGTTTCTTTTTATCACGTATCACTAATACATCCTGTAAACCAATTTCCCCTATCTGTTAGTTACTTCTTTTTCTGCAATCCATTTTTCAATCGTTGCCTGATTTACACCAAGAATTTTTGAAATCATTGCATTTGATATATTTTCCTTTATCATCGAACGACAAATCTCCTTTTTCGTATTTTGCGCTCCAAATTCATACTCCGCTTTTCGTAATTTCTGCTCTTCCTCTTTTTTGTCATATTCAAAAATACTCATAGCAATAACCTCCACACGGTTTCTTCTTAGAAATTCTGCCAGAACATTATCACGAATACAGGTATTTACCGCCTGATTCACAGCAGTCTCCAATGGCATCTTCTTCGCATACGTTCTGACTCTCGTTACATATTCTGTATATTTTCTCAGAATTGTACACTGTTCAAATAATTCCTGATTATATCCTTCATTAATATTTAAAGTTAATACTTTCAACTCCAGATTTGGCTCTCCATCGGAATGTTCAAACGCATCGGATAAATAATCTATCCACCATGCTTCCTTCTTTTCCCTCCCATTGCAGAGTACAATAAAATTAGGTGTCGGAACCGTTTGTAGAACAGAAGAATATAGGGATTTTTATCGGTCATCTTCTGAAATTCTCTGGAAATATAAAACAGATTTCTCAGTGGCATATTCGGATTATATGTCGATTGATGTTCAAACAAAAAAGATCCGTATGAATTACAAATGCCAGGTCATTCTTCATTTCCATATAAATTGCATTTTTCAGAGTCACTATTTGCAATACTTCCGGATCTTCATAATTATTTTTACTGATTGCATTATAAAGTGACAGTATATTCTTTTTGTCCGAAAACAGCTTGCGAAATACCGTATCCTTATAATTCTGGTTCGCTTTCACCTGTGTTCCCTGATTTTTCAATCTTCGTGTTTTTTGCTTTTGTTTTGCCATACAACTACCTCCATTACACAGGAGATACTTTTCTGAATACCGTTTACCTTTACAGTTCTCCTGCCCTTTTAAATTATAAGTTTTTGAGAAATAAAGCATAGATTCCTGAAATGTAAATAGAAATCAGACGACAAATATTGCCATTAGAATTGTATGATATATGCTTTTTTCATACTACCATAGACGTTATGGGTTTGCAACAATCAATTAAATTTGCTGATGCATCTATGAATATACAAATACAAAAAAGACAGATCCCATTCCGTTCATGAGAATCTGTCTTTTTCTTTATTTTTCCAGTCGGAACATCCGTTTTTCCTCTGCCATACTGTCCGTGCCAACATAGACTTCAAACATTCCCGCTTCACTTTCATAGCCATGATCGGCCGTAAGAAATCTGAGTTTTGGCTCTGTTATGACAAATTCCACCACTTTTTCTTCCCCTGGCTGTAATGTAATCTTTTGAAAATCTTTCAATTCTTTCACCGGACGTACCACCGAGGCTGCCACATCATGAAGATATAACTGCACCGTCTCGGTTCCTGCTACGGTTCCCGTGTTTTTCACGGTGACCTTTGCCGTGATCTGCTGATCCGGCGTCATTTCTTCTCTGTCCAGCTGATAATCCGACAACACAAAGGTTGTATAACTGAGGCCATAACCAAATGGATACAGCGGCTTATTCGGAATATCCAGATATTTGGAGCGGAAACGGTCTTCCTCCTCTCCTTCTATGTAAGGGCGTCCCGTAGAATACTCATTATAATGCACCGGAACCTGACCGACACAATAAGGGAAGCTCATCGGCAGTTTTCCTGAAGGGTTGTATGCACCGTAAATCACATCCACGATCGCATGGGCTCCTTCTGTACCCGGCATCCATACCTGTAAGATTGTCTTCGCTTTCTGTTCGATCCTGCGAATATCCAACGGACGGCCGGAGAACAGCACAACGACAAGATTGTCATTCACCTGTGCTACTGCGTCCAGCAATTTCTGCTGCACTTCCGGGATCTGAATCGTTGCACTGCTGGTGGCCTCACCGGACTGCAGACGGTTTTCTCCGATAAACAGAACTACTTTTTCCGCTTCTTTTGCTTTTTCCACAGCTTCCTGCCGCATATACGCTTCCTGTTCACACGTATAAGACTCCGGCACATCCTGATCGGCAAATCCTTTTAAAACAATATCTGCACCCAGCATCGGGGATCCCTGGCAACATGTGACCGGTTCGGACGGATAAAGTTCTTCCATGGCTTCCTGTACGGTAATACTGTCTTTCGCTTCGCCGATAAAGGACCAGGAGCCCATCATATTTCTGTAGTTTACATAAGGTCCGATAAAGGCAGTCTTATCCTGCGGCTTCAATGGCAGTAAATCTTCTTCATTTTTCAGCAGTACAAAAGATTTTCTCGCCGCTTCTCTTGCCAGACTGCGATGTTCTTCACACAGAATATACTGCTTTTCTTCAGTTTCACTGGCATCTTTATACGGATGTTCAAATAACCCCAGTTTATTTTTCAGTTCCAGGATACGCATACAGGACTCATCCACCAGTTTTTCCGAAACTTTCCCGCTTCGAACCAATTCGCAGAGTTTTTCGCTGTAGATGCCCGCCATCATATCAATGTCCACCCCGGCCTCTATGCCACGGATGGCTGCCTCTTCTCTGTCTGCACAGTATCCGTGAACAATGATCTCCGCAATGGCTGCCCAGTCAGAGATCAGTACACCGGAAAATTGCATTTCCTCTCTTAAAATATCCCGCATCAGCTTTTTATTTCCACTGGCCGGCACACCATTTACCGTGTTAAAGGACGTCATTACAAGTGCTGCTCCCGCGTCGATACCGGCCTGATAAGATGGCAGATAAAATTGCCGGAACGTATGCTCCGATAATTCTACTGTATTATAATCTCTTCCTCCCGTCGGTGCACCATATCCCGCAAAATGTTTGACACAGGCCGCGATCGTGTATTTATCATCCAGATGTTCTCCCTGAAATCCCTGTACCATATTGCTGCAAAACAGGCTGTTCAGATAAGGATCCTCTCCTGTCGATTCCATCACCCGTCCCCATCTCGCATCCCGCACCAGATCTGTCATGGGAGCAAAGGTTACATGCAAACCACTGACCGATGCTTCCTTGGCCGCTACGACCGCACATCTTTTTGACAGCTCCGGTTCAAAGGTTGCTCCCTGCGCCAGCGGAATCGGAAAAACGGTTTTGTATCCATTGATAATATCCAGCATAAAGAGCATGGGGATGTGATGCGGATGCTTTTCCATATATTCTTTCTGGATTTTTTTCAGATTTTCTGCTCCCATCGTTCCAAGGATGGATCCTGCCAGAGCAATATTTTCCGGTGTGAAACCTTTCTCCTGCATCGGGCCGGTCGCAACGATTTCACCGCTGAAGAATCCACCCATCAGCTGGCTCATCTGGTTCACTTTTTCTTCCAGTGACATATCTTCCAGTAATGCTTTCAGCTGTTCTTCTGTCATCTTTTTCTCCTTTTTGTCTCGTCATTTATGAGTTATCGTACAACAACCTGTAAACCGGAAAGACTCTTCACGGTGTAGTTTCCGTTTCCGCCTTCCACCTGCAGGTGGATCTCTTCTCCCACACGTTTTGCGGTCACTTTCATCTCCGTCTCTCCGCTAAGATCCGGGATCTCTACAGAGGCTTCTGCTCCCTCATCGAAGGCAGATACCACCAGGGTCACACCAGCCGCATAGTCATAATCCGGTTTCTGGTCATTGTTTCCAAGCGGCAGGATGCTGTTCGGACGAACCATCAGCGGCAGGCTGTGGTAATCATGGGTCTCTTTCTGCCATTTTCCTCCAGCCACCTCAGCGCCGGTGATCAGGTTGTACCAGGTTCCCTCCGGCAGGTAATACTGTACTTCGCCGTTCTCCTTAAAGATCGGTGCCACTAACAGGGAATCCCCGAACATATACTGGCGGTCCAGGGTATCACACGCACGGTCTTCCGGGAAATCCAGGAACATCGGGCGCAGCACCGGGCGGCCTTCTTTGTGGGAACACACGGCCTGTCCGTACAGGTACGGCATCAGACGGCACTTCAGGTTCACGAATTCTTTCAGGATCTCGCAGGCCTCGTCATCGAACAGCCACGGCACACGGTAAGAAGAAGACCCGTGCAGGCGGCTGTGGGAACTTAACAGGCCGAACTGGCACCAGCGTTTGTAGATATCGGCCGGAGCGGTGCTCTCGAAACCGCTGATATCATGGCTCCAGAAACCAAATCCGCCCAAAGACAGAGAAAGTCCGCCACGCAGGGTCTCTGCCATCGAAACATAACTGGCTGAGCAGTCACCACCCCAGTGGGCCGGGAACTGCTGGCCTCCCACGGTCGCAGAACGCGCAAACAGTACTGCTTCTCCTTTTCCTCTTTCTCTCTCCAGCAGCTGAAAGACCGTCTGGTTGTACAGATAGGTATAGTAGTTATGCATCTTCACCGGATCCGAATGATCAAAGTACTCGATGTCTTTCACCGGGATCCGCTCACCAAAGTCGGTTTTGAAGCAGTCCACACCCATATCCAGCAGGGTCTTTAACTTGCCCTGATACCAGCTTACCGCATCCGGATTCGTAAAGTCCACCAGTGCCATGCCCGGCTGCCACAGATCCGTCTGCCATACGCTTCCGTCTTTCTTCTTTACCAGATATCCGTTTTCTTTTCCTTCTTTGAACAGGCAGGATTTCTGGCCGATGTACGGGTTGATCCATACACAGATATGAAGTCCCCGGTCATGGTAGCGTCTCAGCATGCCTTTTGGATCCGGGAAGGTCACAGGATCCCATTCAAAGTTACACCACTCATAGGCATCCATCCAGTAGCAGTCAAAGTGGAAGACATGCAGCGGGATCTGCCGGTCTGCCATTCCCTGGATAAAGCTGGAAGTCGTTGCCTCATCGTAATTGGTGGTAAAGGAAGTCGTCAGCCACAGGCCGAAAGACCACGCCGGCGGCAGGGCCGGTTTACCGGTCAGGTCCGTGTATTTTTCTACGGTTCCCATCGGAGTCTTACCACTGATCACATAGTAATCAAGGCGTTCTCCCTCTACCGAGAACTGGATCCGCTCTACTTTCTCGCTGGCAATCTCATACGCCACATCGCCTTCGTTGCCCACCAGGACACCGTATCCTTTGTTTGTCACATAAAACGGAATATTCTTATAAGCGATCTCGCTGGCTGTACCGCCGTCCTCGTTCCACATCTCCACGATCTGTCCGTTTTTCACAAACGGGGTGAAACGCTCGCCAAGGCCGTAGACATATTCATCCACATCCAGAAACAGCTGATCCAGCATATAATTTTTTCGGGTCTGCGTGTCCTGCATATAGGCCAGGTTTCGGAAACTGGACTCGGTCAGGAAGGTGTCTCCCTCATAAAAAGCCATCTTATAGGCACTCGGCGCTTTGTCGATGACTGCTTTTAAGGAACCGGTCTGATAGATGACCTGCTCTTCGGTCTCCTCGATCTGTACATGCGCGTCGCCGGTATAGATCTTTGCAAACGGGCCGTTGTAGGCTGCGCCGTCATGATGGACAGCTGACACTTTGATCACTCCATCCATCGGGCTGGAAAGTGTCACGGTCAGAAGCGGGATGTTCAGACAGCTTCCCCGGTCCACGATATGGGAGCACGGGAGATAAAGGGTCAGCTTCTGTCCGTATACCCGGTGGCTTCCGTATTCCACTGCATAAGCCGCTTTCATCTCATCTCGAAGTAGCCAGTAACCTTTTGTAAATTTCATAATCTAGTCTTCTCCTCTTTCATCCAGCACTTTTACTTCAAACGCCTGAAACGAAGCAGTCCCCAGTTCTGCAAACATTCCGATATACGTTCCAGTAAATGTCATGGTTCTTGTTCCCTCTGTACAAAGGCCAACCGCCAGACCATCCCCCAGAAACCTTTCTGTCTTATCCTGCAGAGCATAGGAAAAATAGTATGTTTCCTGGTCTGCGCCGATATACAGTGTCACTTCGTTCTCTTTTCCCTGCGGGATCTCTGCTCTGGCCGTGACTGCGAAAATATCATGTACATGCTTGGCCAGACAGATTTCTGTTTTTCCACCTGTTTTTGTAAGATAGATCTCATAGTGATAGGAATCATTATAAAATGCTGTGATTCCCGCACGCATTCCTTCTACTGCTTCCAGCAGATGAACCTTTGCCGATGCCCTGATGGCAAATTCTTTCTGTCGAATACCGATCCAGGTAGGCGAATCCTGTTCGTTTAACGTCACATGTGTTCCTTTTAAGATCAGCTGTTTCTTTTCTGTATCCAGTCTGTAATTCGTCTCATCCGGATTTCTCAGATAATTATAGTGCCGACGGAAAGCATCTTTTTCATTCTCTCCACGCAGCGTGCCTCCCGAAAAATCATCCCGGAAATCACGGTTTCTCTGTGTCGGCTTCGGCCCCGGTAATTCTCCTTCCATCTGCAGTGCTATCGTTCCGTTCTCTCCGACAACCGGCCAGCCATCTTCTGTCCACTGTACCGGCGCAAGAAAGGTTTCTCTTCCCAGATGATGCTGCATCAGACGGTTTTCGGCACTTCCGGTCGGTCGCACAGCCAGACACACCAGCCACCAGTTCCCATTCTGATCTTCTACCATATCCGCATGACCGGTACAGTAGATCTCGTTTCTTGTATCGTCCCGATGAGACAGGATCGGATTATGCGGGCATTCTTCATATGGACCGTATGGACTGTCCGCACGACGGATGGTTTCCATATGGCCGAATTCCGTGCCGCCTTCTGCGATCATCAGATAGTATTTTCCATCTATTTTATAAAGATGCGGCCCTTCCGGATACCGGCCTCCGCTTCCCTGGCTGATATATACACTTTCACTCAGCCGTTCGCCGGTGAACGGGTCTACCTCACACATAACGATTCCCTGTTTTCCGTTCTCTCCCTGCCCGGTGGATGTAAAATATACTTTTCCATCCTCATCAAAAAGCAGTGACGGATCAATGCCTCCCTGGTCAACCCAGTGTGGTTCTGACCAGCCTTTTTTCATGTCTGTCGTATGAACAATAAAATTGCCACCATGGGTTGTGTTGGTTGTTGTCATAAAATACGTTCCCTGATGGAACCGTATCGTAGGCGCATAGATACCACCGGACGGTCTGCACTGTTTCAGTACATCCTGTCTTTCCTCATGCAGACAATACCCTTCCAGCGTCCAGTTGACCAGATTCCGGCTGTGATATATCGGTACTCCCGGAAAAAATTCAAAACTTGAATTGACCAGATAAAAATCTTCCCCCACCCTGCAGATGGATGGATCCGGATTGTATCCGGATATTACAGGATTTTGATAGTTTTCCATAAGACTCTTCCTCCTAGCTTACTGTTTTTAAAAATTCCGCATATTTTTTATAATATCCACATGCTGCAAACTTCCAGCTCTCCGGAGCTTCCGCAGCTCTTCTTTTGTGTATCTTTTTAACAGTGGTTCCAGAATATACCGTTCCTGATATTCAAACAGGATGGCGCGGATCCGGAACTGCATCGCATAATTCATCTCTTCGTCTGCATCACCGAATCCGGGCAGCTGCATAATGTCTGCCACAAGTTCTTTTCCCTGATCCATCTCCTGATAATGGTTCCAGCTCTTTCGAATCTCTGTCACCAGCCGCATCCATTCCGAATCTTTCTGTGCGTAACAAAGCCCCAGCATCTGTGCGTCTTTATAGCACCAGATGGTCCAGGATATGTTCCGTTCTTTCAGGATCTGCAGCGTATCCCCCAGTACTTCCATGGCAAACGTTTCGGTATCCGGCGTGATGTCGTACCCTGTTTCCGTACAGATCACCGGCCGGTTCAGCCGTTCCCGAACCTCTATGATCTCTTCCAGAATAGTGGCAAACTTTTGATTTCTCGCATCCCGGCTCCACGCATCAGTCAGCAGTTCCGGTTCCCATACCGTAGGGTAAAAGTGGAAAGAAAATGCAGTGTTCTTATCCGAAAGCTCATGAAATCTCCGGAAGTCCATCGCAAAATGATCTCCCTCCAGGAACAAAATATGATGCGTATCTACTTCACGGACAGCGCGTGTAACCTCTGCAAAGAAATCATCCAGAACATCCGGTGCCCCCATCAGAAACGGTTCGTTTAACAGATCATACCCCAATATCATCTCTTCGTCCACGTAATGTCCGGCAAGTTTTCTCCACAGCTTCACCACCTGTTTTCGGAATACTCCAAAGTGCCAGAACTGTGAGATGCCGGTTCCATTGTCACTGTGCCAGTCCGGATTCTGTCCGCCGGGTACGCTGTGTAGATCCAGTAACAGATAGATTCCATATTTTCTGCACAGTGGCAGGATCCGATCCAGCTGCCGGAAGCCTTCTTCATGAAAGGCTTCCGGATCCTCATCATCCAGAAACAGCCGGTAATTAAATGGCACACGGATCAGATTGACGTTACACTGCTGCAGAAAAAGAAAATCCTCTTCAGAAAGAAAATTTTCATGAAAGTTCTGAAAGAATACTGCTGCCGTTTCTTTTCCTGCCACACGTTCTACGGTTTTCCGGATCATGTGTTCCGGTCCCGGCCACCCGATCATAAAGTGTTCGATATTCAGCCAGCTTCCCACACAGATTCCATTGAATCGCATCTCTTCCTGTCCACGGAAAAGTCCCGTTCCATTTACCTGGATATATTCCTTCATCTTCACTCTTCTCCTTTATTTGTCCACCTGAAAGATCAGTACCTCCCGTGGTTTTACACTTATTTCTGTTTGTTTTTTGTACACGTTCTGTCCCAGCAGTTCGGTTGCATCCCACGGAAGAACGATGGTTCCTGTTTTTTCTTTCTGATGATTCAGTACAAAGATATATTTCTGGTTTTCATTTTCCCGTTCCGTAATTTCCAGTCCATGAGCGTTCTCCAGCACCGGAGAGATTCCCTGTTCTTTACAGATATCGGTAATCAGTGTCCGGTAAAACTCCGGATTGGAACGCGTTCCCACATAATAAACCGTTCCCTTTCCAAAACGATTCTTTGTGACTACCGGCATTCCCTGATAAAAGTCTGCCTGATAGCTGGCCAGTTCCTCTGCTCCCTCGCAGTGGAGCAGATCACACAGCAGTTCCGCAGGATACGTCACTCCGTTGTATACAAAAGAATTACTCTCATCCACAGACAACGCATCGATCTCTTCCACCCAGATACCGCACAGATCCTTTAATTTGCCTGGATATCCCCCAACGGTGATATAATCACTCTCATTGACATACCCACTCATATACGTAAACAGCAGGGACCCTCCTTCTTTTGCATACGCTCTCAGTTTCTCATCCAGTCCTTCTTTTACCATATAGCAAAGAGGCGCCGCCACAAACTGATAACCGGAGATATCATCATCCGTTCCCACAAAGTCTACGGAGATATTCATCTCATAGAATGCACGGTAATAATTCAGGATCTCATCCAGATATTTCATTCTTGTGCTTGGACCGGCTGAGCACTCCAGTGCCCACCAGGTCGGCCAGTCGAACAGGATCGCTGCTTTCGCATACGTTCTCGTTCCAAGGGTTGCCCCTCCCAGCTGTTCCAGCTCTTTTCCAAGTGCCGCACATTCCCGGAACACTCTGGTATCCTCGCGTCCGGCATGATCGATCACCGCGCCGTGAAACTTCTCGCACGCCCCCGGACTTCTTCTCATCTGGAAGAACATCACCGTATCCGCTCCATGCGCCACCGCCTGATAGCTTTGCAGGCGCATCACTCCCGGCCGTTTCAGTCCGTTGTCAGCCAGCCAGTTCGACACGCTTGGTGTCTGCTCCATCAGCATAAACGGCATACCGCCCTTTAACCCCCGTATCAGATCATGATTCATAGCCACCTTGGCCGGTTCTGCATCTTTTTCCGGATAATTATCCCAGGAGATCATGTCCAGATACGGTGCCCAGCTTTTGTAGTCCAGCGGTTTATACGTTCCCATAAAGTTCGTCGTGATCTTTGCATCCGGGATAATCTCTTTGATCGCCTGATATTCATCCCGGAAGTTTTGCAGCATACCATCGGAATTAAACCGTTTATAATCGAGAGTAATCCCCTGGAACATGCTTCGGTTTTCCTCAAAATGTTCGCTCAGCAGATTCGGCGCTACGATTTCATCCCATTCATAAAAAGTATGGCCCCAGAAACGTGTATTCCACGCATAGTTTAAGTTTTCAAGCGTTCCATACCGTTTCCGAAGCCATACCCGAAAGGCCTTCTCACAATTTTCACAGTAACACGCTTCTCCATATTCGTTGCTCACATGCCATGCTACGATATTTTTCTGATCCTTGTAATGAAGCGCCAGCGCTCTGGCCAGCGCCACTGAATATTTTCGGAATGTCGGGCTGTTGGGGCAGGAATTATGCCTGCCTCCAAACTTCCTTTTCATTCCGAAGAATTCGGTTCTTAAAATATCCGGGTATTTTTTGCCATCCAGGCCGGATGCGCGCCCGTCGAAGTCGCCATGCAGATCTTCATACCGTTTTTTGTCACCCGTTCCACGGTCTCGTCCAGTTCAGAAAAATCATAAGTCTCTTCGTTTGGCTGCAACATGGCCCAGTTAAATACGTTCAGTGTTACCACATCGATATGTGCTTTCCCCAGAAGCTCCATATCTTTCTCCCGTGTCTCTTCATCCCACTGTTCCGGATTATAGTCTCCGCCATAAAGCATTTTCGTTACTTTCCCACTATCCAATATCATACCTTTTCTCCTTCTATTTCAGATATCGTGTCAGCCTTTCAGACCTGAGAATGCGATTCCCTGAATCAGATATTTCTGACCGATACAGTAGATAATTACCATAGGAATCAGTGCACAAACAGTTCCTGCCATGATCAGTCCGTACTCGGATCCGTACTGGGAACGGAAAGCAGCCAGTCCGATCTGAATGGTTTTCAGCTGATCGGAAGTCAGATAGATCATCGGTCCCATGTAGTCGTTCCACATGAAGTTAAACGTAAAGATTCCAAGGGTTGCAATACCCGGTTTACACATCGGCATAACAATTTTCGCGTAGATTTTCAGTTCTCCGCAACCATCGATTCTTGCTGCCTCGGAAAGTTCTTCCGGGATACCCAGCATAAACTGGCGAAGCAGGAATACACCGAAAGCACTGAACAGGTTGATCACGATCAGTGACCAGTGGCTGTCATACAGACCCATGCTTTTTACGATGATAAACTGTGGAATCATGATCGCATGCCACGGTACCATCATGGTTGCCAGATAGCACAGGAAGATCTTATCTCTTCCCGGATAATGTAATTTACTGAAAGAATATGCTGCCAGAGAACAGGTAATAATCTGTCCTACGGTTACGATCACAGATAATTTAATTGTATTTACATAATATGTAAGAAATGGAATTCTGGACCATACTTCTTCGTAGTTCGACCAGCGGAATACTTCCGGAATCCATTTGATCGGATATGAAAAAATCTCATTGTTATTCTTAAATGATGAAGAAAGTGTCCAGATAAACGGCATGATCATCGCAATACCGATCACCAGCAATACGACAAATAAAATAGCATGTAAAACTTTCGTTTTGGTTTTATAAGATTCAAACAATTTCTTTTCCTCCCTCTTTTCTACATGTAGGTAACCCATTTTTTCTGTCCTCTGAACTGGATCAGTGTTACGATCAGAACGATCAGGAACAGGAAATACGCCATTGCAGAAGCATATCCGAATTTCAGTTGCTGGAAGCCTTCCTGGTAAATGCGGTATACCAGCACATTGGTAGAACGTCCCGGACCGCCTTCCGTCATAATATTGATCAGGTCGAATACCTGGAAAGAGCTGATAATATTCAGAATCAATACCATAAACATTGTCGGTGAAAGCATCGGAAGCGTTACGTTAAAGAAGCGTTTGATGGCTCCTGCTCCGTCAATCTGTGCCGCTTCATAAAGCTGCTGCGGAATCGACTGCAGGCCTGCAAGAAGGATGACCATATAGTAACCGGCCTGTTTCCAAATGGCAACGATCATAATTGACAGCAGCGCTGTCTTGGAGGAAGCTAGCCACATCGGTGGATTCTGAATACCGATAGCTTCCAGAATCTGATTCAGAGGGCCGGTATATGGATTAAAGATAATTCCCCATACAATACCTACCGCAACCATGGAAGTGATCGTCGGGAAGAAAAACATGGTTTTAAAGAAACCGCTTCCTTTGATTCCGGTATTGACTGCAAGAGCCAGAAGCAGTGCAGCAACGATCGTTCCCGGAACCGTTACCAGCGTGTACAGGATATTATTTACAAAAGATACTCTGAAGTATTCATCCTGAAACATCTTCACATAGTTGGAAATCCCCACAAACTTTGGCATACCAAATCCACCATAGTCACTGAAGGAAATTCCGAGACCCATAACGATCGGAATCGCCATAAAGATCAGAAAACCGATAAAGTTCGGTAAAATGAACAGATATCCTTTTATCCATTCTCTTTTAAATTTCTTTTTTGCAGTCTTTTTCTCGCTCATACTCTACTCCTTTTACAAAAATTATGGGGAAGCTTTTGTAAGCTCCCCCATACTCATCTTCCTGAGCCTATTCTTCGTTCATAATTTCCTGCCGCTGTTTTTCAAAGTTGCTCATAATCTCATCAATGTCTTTTTCGCCAAGCAGATACAGTTCTGCATTTTCTTTTAATGCAGTTAACAGTTCGCTGTATTTTTCATAAGGTGGTGTTTCCAGTACTTTTTTTGCATTAAATGCTACATCCACAATATTATCTTTTCCAACAACCTCACGGAATGCTTCTTTTGCTTCATCTCCGGAGTAAGCCGGCAGCATACCATATTTCGGAAGAACGCTAGATCCATCTTCGCCGCACAGATATTTCAGGAAATCAAAGCTTTCTTCCTGATGTTTCGCATCTTTCGGGATTCCGGCAAACTGATACTGACCCCATGTTGTACCTGCTTCCACACCATCCGGTACCGGCATTGGAGCTACGTTCCAGTTAATATTGGTTTTTCCGTCTTTGATATCGGTATTTAACATGTTGATCAGCCATTCACCCTGTGGCATCATAGCAACTTTACCATTTTCAAAATCAGCCAAATACTGTGCATCTGTGGCCTGCAGTTCTGCCAAAGATACGTGTGATTTGTCTACATTCATCAGACGGTTGATAAATTCCAGTGACTCCTGTACTGCGGATACATCATCCGAATTCAGATATACACTTTTCTGCGTAGCCAGTGCATGATAAATATCCCAGTTGATCCATTCGCCGCCAAACCGGTCATCTGTTGTCAGTTCTTTCGCCATATCCGCATATTCATCCCATGTCATCTGTTCCGGCATGGTGATTCCAGCTTCTTTGAGGATATCTTCATTGTAGAACAGCATCCAGCAGGTAGAACGTGTAGGCAGTGCATAAATCTCTCCATCCGGATACTGTGCATCCCACATGGAACCATATTTACTGATGTCCAGATCACTGTCTTTTACTTTATCCGTCAGATCCAGAATAGCTCCCGATGCTTTGAACTGCTGTACCTGATTCAATGTACGGATATCTACGATATCTGCATCACTTCCTGCGGAAAGCATAACTTTCAGCTTATCATCGTAGCTGTCATTCGCAATACTGATAACTTCTACGCTGACTTTGTCCTGGCTCTTGTTATAATTTTCGGCTACCTCTTTCATGTAGTTTTCTTCATCACTCCAGATGTAGAACTTCAGATTCACCTTTCCGTCTGCGGATGCACTGTCTTCTGTTGCTGCAGAATCACTGCCTGTTGACTCGGACTTGCTGCCACCACAGCCTGCCAGCATACCGGTAATCATTGCAGCACTTAACATTAACGCTGTCATCTTTTTCAGTTTCATTTCTTTTCCTCCCTCAGGTTTTCAATTGATATTGTCATTATATAAACCTTTTCGTGAACTGGGGAGGTTGAACTTTTATCAACCTTTTCATCCGGACTTTTCTGGTGTATACTCTTGTCATAATGTTGTATTTTTCATTATTTTTACGTTTGGAGCGGTTATTTCTTATGTTTTATTGTCTGTTACTGTTAATTATTATTATGTCGGTTTTTCTTCTTTACCTGAATTTTAAGAAGATGTATATTGTCAATCTTCAGCTGATGCTGATTGCTTATATCCTGTCGATTTTGTCCATTGTTCTCTATCTTTCAAAGGATACTTACTACTATAATCTTTTAAAACAGTACTTTTATCTTCCGGATTTTCTGTGGCGCAAATTTTTCTTTCTTGGTATCAGCCGTTTTAATCTGATCCGCCTCATGAATCTTTTCAGTCTGCTGATCGTACCGCTTGGTATCCAGTTCGTACTGAAATTATCTCCGGCCCTGCCACGGATCATCTCCCGGATCATCTGTATCACTTCCTGGATCAATTGTCTGTTTCAGCAATTACTCTATGATCCCGGACTAAACCTGAAATATTATTACTTTTTGTATCCGGATTATACCAATACAACAGAATATACCCATTTGCAGGATACGCTGTATTCTTTCACCCGCTCTGTCAATGTTTTTTTATTTCTTCTGAGCATTGTCCTGCTTGCACTTGCTTTTAAAAATGCTCCGAAGCTGAAACTGTTCCGGCTCAATTACCTATATCTGTTTACCGGATATACACTGATCGGTATCGTCTATCTGATTTTCATAATCAAAAGTTCCGGCGTTTTGCTTAAAATATTTCAAAACTTTCCAGAACTTACACCTACACACCGATCTATCTGAATGACAGTGCGCTATTTTATCAGCTTCTTGCTTTTTTCTCGGGCTCGCGCTTCTGATCCTTACCTATGCCTCCTGGCAGATTACGCGCCTGAACCTGCAGATGACACAGGAAGAACTTGTACTTGCAAAAGAAATCAGTGCTTTCGAAACAACGTCCAAGATTTTCTGCCATTACATAAAAAATGAACTTCTGGCCATCGAAGCCGAGATTGAGATGCTACCGGTAGCTCCTGAAAATCGTTCTGCACGTAATGCGCTTCAGCAACGATGCAATACGCTGTATCAGAGAATTGATGATCTCCATCGAAACACCAAACCGGGGAGTTGCGTCTGAAAAAATGCATCATGCAGGATATTCTCCATCAGGCTCTTATGCCTTATCAGAAGAACCAGGACATCCCCCCAGCCCTGCAGATTATAGAAAATTATCCTTCGGAATCCATCATCGGTTTTGTCGATAAATACTACATGCTGCAGGCTCTGGATAATATCTTCCGTAACGCCACAGATGCAATGGCTGATCTTTCTGAAGACCGGCAGCAGCTGATTCTTACACTCACTACGGCAAATGACTGGATTAAAATCACAATTCACGATTCCGGTGTCGGAATCTCTCCGGAAAATCTGAAGAATGTTTTCATGCCGTTTTATTCTTCGCATCCACATGCGCAGCACTGGGGCATCGGACTTTCTCTGACTTATAAAATCATACGTGCACACGAAGGTACGATTGAAATCACCAGTTCCCCTGGCATCGGAACTACTGTTACCCTGCTTCTTCCGATGATCCACCAGGTATTAACTCCAAAGAAAGAAGGCAAGCATCATGCAGGAAAAAATTAAAGTACTCATCGCAGAAGATATGGAACCCATTCGAAAAAGATATGTTCACATCCTGAGTCAGAATGAGGAAATCAGCGTAGTCGCTGATGTCGGTACCGGACAGGAGGCCTGTGAAGCAGCCAGACAGTACCAGCCGGACGTCATTCTTATGGATATCGAGATGGAAACCAAAGATGCCGGTATCCGGGCCGCCGGGCAGATCCTCTCCATGTATCCGGAAACCCGCATCGTGATCCTGACCGTGTACGAAGAAGACGAACTGGTCTTCTCCGCTTTCCAGCTTGGGGCCTGTGATTATATGCTGAAGAATGCCTCCAGTGATGAGATCATATCTGCCATAAAACAGGCCTGGGCCGGCCAGTCTCCGATCCGTCCGGAAATCGCCGGAAAGATCCGTTCCGAATTTCAACGGGTAAAGACCTATGAGAGCAGCTTTCTGTATATGCTGAATCTCTTATCTTCCCTTACTGTCGCAGAACTGGATACACTCTATCTGATCTCTTCCGGTTACACCCGCAAACAGATCTGTGAAGCCCGCTGCGTGGAAATGTCTACGGTAAAATCGCAGATCCACCAGATCCTGAAAAAGTTCGGCAAAAAGAAAATAACCGAAGTCATCCAGAACGAGACAGACCGCCAGCTGTTGGAGAGTATCATTCGTAAGATGCAGTAACTATTTTTCATAACAATGCAAAAAGAACAGGTCATTCAGAATCGTAATGTTTTCCGAATGACCTGTTCTTTTTTGTTACTGTTTTCTTTCTCCGAAAACGAAGATTAAATCTCTTTCCCTTTCGTTCCGATCGCATGTACCACAAACGGGATAAACAGTGTGATCAGTGCTGCATAACCAAGGTAAGCATATCCTTTCTTGACAACTGTCATCAGACCGAACTGTGCGATCGCGAAAGCCAGGAAGGTAAAGATTGCAGTGAAGACTGCATTTCTTGCCAGATGACCTTTTGCTTTTTTCTCTTTGCTGTCCATGCGGCGTTCCATCGCGTTAACGCAACGGGTTACAATACCGGAGATCATGTTTACGGCTGTGGAGATAGCGCCGAGGATGATCAGGATCGAGATGATCGGAGTCAGGATACCGGAACCTACGCCATTTTGCACCAGAACCAGCATCGGAACGGATGCGGTGGCCAGATCTGCTACGTAAGCAATCGCAAGCAGACCGAAGATGGAAAGTTCCATGGCCAGGAAGTTGCAGATGAACATCCAGATGGCTGCTTTGTTGATCTGTTTTACATCGGTAACATCTTCCATATGCTGGTACATAACAGATACCGATGCCAGCTGGAAGAAGAAATACAGGACTGCGGACCACAGTGCCGGGCCGAATGCACCGGTCTCAGACGAGATCACCGGCATCTCTCCGGAAGTCATGCGCCCGATGGAGGCTGTGATATCACCCCACTGTGCGATGATATTCGGAACCAGTACCAGTACCAGACCGATGATGATCAGCACACTCAGAGTAGAAGCACATTTTCTTACTACATTGGTTCCATACAGAGCAATGAAGAAGATAAATGCTGCGATGATCAGTGTACATACCCAATATGGGATGCCAAACAGTGTCTGTAAGGTAGAACCTCCGGTTGCAAATGCTGCAGCGGATGCGGTACCGATCATGATCAGGTAACAGATCTCATACAGGTTGGACATCACGTGGCGAGTCTTACCATACATGCTGTCTGAAAAACTTCTGTAGTCGTATGTTTTGTGTTTGTATGCATAACGCATGCCATACCAGAAAAACAGTGCATATAAGCCCTGTGTGACCAGTGGCAGGATCAGACACCAGATACCGTAATTAATAAAGTACTGATAGATCTGTGCGCCGGATGCGAATCCTCCGCCAAACTGTGTGGTAAATGCCACGAACGCAAGTCCCATCGCCAGAGGCATCTTACTTTTATCGACCAGTAATGATTTTTTCTCACTCATATTTTCTTTCCCCCGATTTCCTTTATTGTCGGAATATTTCTGCTTATTTATTAAACTCGATCACCTTACCCGGATTGAGGATCAGTTTATCATCAAACGCTAGCTTGATGGATTTGTACAGCTGGATCATCCGCGGTCCCACGAACTCTTCCAGGAATTCCAGACGGCCGTTTCCGATACCATGCTCTCCGGATAACTGTCCACCCAGTTCTTTTGACAGTGCGTACAGTTCTGTCAGACTGGCGTGGGTTGCTGCCTTCCACTCTTCATCACTCATCTCCGATCCTCGAAGCATCTCGGTGTGGATGTTTCCGTCTCCACAGTGACCACAGGGCTCTACACGGATGCCATGGGCACTTGCGATCTTTTTCGCTGCCTTTACATACTCTGCGATTCTTGCTCTCGGGACAACCACATCACACTCTTCCTGTGCCACAGAATCCGCTTTCATGCCTTCCAGGATACCGCCGCGCACACTCCATACCGCTCCGGCACGTTCCGGTGTTCCGGCGATCGCACAGTCCAGAGCTCCGTTTGCCAGTGCTGCCTCTGCAGCAGCTTCTACGGCACTGTCAAGTTCCTGCTTACTCGAAGCATCGTACATTACGATCAGAACTGCCTCACCCTCTTTCACCGGAAACATTTTGTTCAGGTTCCGCTCTACAATGTCTATCAATTCTCGCTCAAGGAATTCTATCGCAGTCGGTACAAACGGCAGTTCCAGTACCTTCGGAACCATGTCCGCACACTCTTCAAGGCTCTTAAACGGCATAACCAGCGTACAGGTGCAGGTCGGTGCCGGAAGCAGTTTTAATGTCACTTCCGTCAGGATACAAAGGGTTCCCTCGGAACCGATGATCAGGTCTTTCACATCATATCCGGTTGTATTTTTCACAACATTGGATGAAAAATTCATGATCGATCCGTCCGGCATAACTGCCTCGATACAGCGGACAAAATCTCTCGTCAGTCCGTAACGGACCGCTTTCATACCGCCGGCATTTGTAATGACATTACCGCCAATGGATGCAGTCTTTTCCCCCGGATCCGGCGGATAGAACAGTCCGCCTGCTGCGGCTGCCGCCTGAATATCAATCAACAGTGCACCCGGCTGGGCAGTGATCGTCTGATTCTTCCGGTCAATCGGGAAAATCTTGTTCATCCGCATAATGGATAACATGATACCGCCGTATTTGCAGGTAGCTCCTCCTGCCAGACCGGTTCCCGCTCCACGGCAGACCACCGGGATATTTTCTTTATACGCATATGCCATAATGGCTGATACTTCTTCTTTGTTTACAACTTCCACGTACAGATCCGGCTGATATACACCATACTCCGGCATCTCATCCCGATAATATTCGCTGGCGATCTCCTCTCCCACCCATACACGGTCAGGAGCGGTGACAGAACGGATATAGTCACAATCCTGGGAAGTCATTTTCTTATAAGGGTATGCCATGACTTAGTCCTCCTTCTGTTTTTTTGCCAATGCTGTCAGTTCCGGGACAACCTGGTATAAATCATCTACGATACAATAATCCGCCACACCGAAGATCTGTGCCTGCGGATCCGTGTTGATCGCTACGATACATTCCGATCCGTTCATACAGGACGTAAACTGGATCGCTCCGGATACGCCACAGGTGATGATCAGCTTCGGACGCACGGTACGACCGGACAGACCGATCTGATGCGCCGTATCGCCAAATCCGTTTTCTACCATCGGACGGGTAAATGCCAGCTGACCGCCAAGCGCCTCTGCCAGTTCCCGGCACATTTCCACATCTTTTTCATTTCGCACGCCACGGCCTGCTACGACCAGCACATCCTCTTCTTCCAGGCTCTTGACTTTATCGATCACCTCAGAAGAAAGGATCTTGATTCTTGATTCTGCCATTTTATCATTGACCGGACAGACAACCACTTCGCCGTGCGGGTTCGCTACCACTTCGGCTTTATCCATGACTTTATATCGCACCGTCGCAAACTGTGGTCTGGACTTCGTGATTCCGATCTGGGCCATGATATTGCCGCCAAATGCCGGACGTATCTGGATCATATCGGTATTCGGTTTGATATCCAGTGTCGTACAGTCTGCGGTCAGACCGGTATGGAAACGGGTCGAAAGCCGCGGTGCCAGGGAACGTCCCAGTGCGGTTGCCCCGATCAGCACAGAACTCGGTTTATTTGCCGCGATACAGTCTGCCACCGCATCCGCATAGCAGTCTGCGCGAAATCCTTCAAATCCAGGATCTTCGTATACATACACATGATCCACACCGTAAGGAAGCAGCTTTTCGGCATTTTCCTTCGTTCCTTTGCCACCTACGATCACACAGTTGACTTCGTAACCGACTTTTCCTGCCATCTTTCTAGCCTCTCCCACAAGTTCGTAGGTCACCGGATGGATCTCTCCACGTTCCTGCTCCACATAGATCAGGAAGTTTTTCCAGTCCTCTTTGTTAAATGCTTTTGCTTTCTGCTCAAACTGTATGGCTTTCTCCGGACAGTTTCTCACACAGAGACCACACATACGGCAGCTTTCGCTGACTACGATTCCAACTCCCTCTATGGTCAGCGCACCAAAGGGACATTTTTCCACGCAGATTCCACAGAGACTGCATTTGTCTGCATCAAATTTCATAAATTCCATATGTATCTGTTCCTCCTATATGATCTTCTTTCCGGTTAAAATAGAAAAAAGTTCCTCTGCTTTTTCTTTCGCACCGCCTTCCAGGTAAACCTGTTTTTCGCCTTCCGGCGGTGCAAACATACGCTCTACAGAGGTAGGAGATCCTACCAGACCATACCGGCTCAGATCCTGATCCGGCATATCCTCAAAACTCAGGATACGGATCGGGCGGTCTGCGGTTGCTTTCTTTAACAGATAGGACGGCAGACGCGGTACACAGGTGTCCTTATCGATCGTCAGAAGACACGGATATGGGATCTCGGAAATCTGGGATACACTGACGAGATCCTGTCTCACCTGAATGGCTTTCTCATTCACATCCACAATCTCTGCCACCCATGCGGCATGCGGGATCGTCAGATGTTCTGCGATCGCCGGTCCTACCTGGCGGTATCGCCATCGGTTGTCTGTCTTCCGCAGATGATCAGATCCGCTCCGCCGATCACCTGAATCCCCTGCGCCAGCGCGTAAGAGGTGGCAAGCACATCGGCTCCCGCGAATTTTCTGTCGGAGAGGATGACCGCATCGTCGGCTCCCATCGTATAGGCATCGCGCATCATTTCCTCTGCCTGCGGCGGTCCCATCGTCAGTACCGTTACGGTTCCTCCCACTTTTTCACGGATCTGAAGGGCTGTCTCCAACGCGAACAGATCGTAAGGATTGGTCCTGGTCTCCCCGGACATTCTCTTCATGGCACCGGTTTCCGGATCAATATCCACCTTGGAACTCGCCGGTACCTGTTTCATACATACTATGATTTTCATACTTTCTACTTCTTTCTTCACTTTCTCGCTTCAACGCTTTAAACGGTTGTATTATTATAACATCATACTGTTAAATTGTCGAGGTTTTTATGGCAATTTCACAGATGGCTTCTTTTCTACTCTCACCACTCAGAAACATACACCACAAGATGCACAATGACAGGGCAGGCATTATTTATTCTTCACTAAATGAAATTTAAATAAAAAATTCCCGGACAGATGTTCCTCTTCAGGTTTGTCCGAGAATTTTTTAATATTATTTAAAGTAAATAATTTCCGCGATCGTACAGTTCATAAACGGCATACCGAAAGTATAGAGTTTCATGTAGAGTACCGCTCTGTCCATCAGCGGATGTTTTATTTTTCCTGGAAGAATTCAATTTCTTCTCCCACCGGTCCGTTGCAGAACGCCACACGAACCGGAAATTCCGGTTGGGACGGAATCACGATGTCTTTTGGCTCTACGGTGATCGGATATCCTGCCTCACGGACTGCCTTCACGCATCCATCCACATCATCCGTCTTCAATGCAAAATGCCGGATGCTTCCCTGGGGCAGCTGTCCCTCGGCATCGGTAAATACTTCCACAAGTCCTGCGCCTGTATCAAACATGAAACCTGCCAGTTCCGGTTCTCCCCAGGAACGGATCACAGGCATACCCAGCACTCCCTGATAAAATTCTTTTACTTTTTCGATCTCCGATTTTTCGCATCGGATACATACATGATGAATTCCCTGTACCAACATATTATTTTTCTCCTTTCTTACGGGCCCGTCTTTTTCTTTTGATTTCTTCTTTTTTGGTCCGTATCTCCATGGCTTCCTCTTCCGTGGTATATTTCATGGTCTTTACCGCAAAGACTCTGCCCTGCTCCGTCTTCTTCATCCGGATCTTGCCCTTCATCCAGCCATGTACCGGACAGTACGCCAGGCAGTAATAATTCTTCTGCCCCGCCGCAAACCACCGGATCTTTTTGCGGATATTTTTTCTGCACAGATGACAGCGGCTGCTGGTGATCTCCTTATCCGCCATGGCTTCTTCTTTGGAGTCAAATTCCCGGGAAATAAATTTTTCATACCCCGGATAAAAGACTTTGATCTCTTCTTCCTTTCGTTTCGGATTCTGATAGCAGTCAATGGAATAAAACGTGTCCACGATCTCGCTTCGGAGCCGCATCAAAACCTTTGCCGTATACCAGGAATCCGCCAGTGCCCGGTGAAATTCCTGCTGTTTTTCTATCTCCAGTACATCCACGGCATATTCCAGAGACCTTCTGCTGTCTCCGTCCTCCCGGTCGATACTGAATAATTTTTGCACATCCAGATAACGGATCGGTCCTTTTAAAAGCTGCAGGATGCCGTAGTATTTCATGTTTCGCTGCAGTTCCAGCAGATCGGAATTGCCCCAGCTGCAAAAAAGGGCATCCTCACCGCACCATTTCAAGAATTCTTTGACAGCACGGTAAAAAGGAATCCCTTCCCGTTCCAACAGTTTCATATCCATCTGGATGATCTCTCTGGTACGGTGATGAAGTTTCTTATATACCCGCGGCTGTATCAGTACCTGATACTGGTCTATGATCTGTCGCTCACTGTTCAGTTTTACTGCTCCGATCTCAATAATCTCAAAGGGAATTCTTTCATTTTCCTGGCCTTTTCCGTAAGGACACTGATTCCACTCCAGATCAAAGACAATATAATTCATAAGTGTCGTTCCTTCCTTTTTCCTCTATCTGCAAGTATAATGTATTCTTTCTGTATGGTCAACCTGTTGTTACAGGATGTTGCGGTCACTCCATTCACAGCAGCTACAGAATTTCTCTGACCCTGCACACAGTATTTTCATTTGATTTTTCTCCTTTTTTTTCCATACTAAGTTCAGAAAAATATATGTTATCCATAACCGGAGGTGTATGTTTTATGCGATTACTGATAGCAGAAGATGAAAAATCCCTGTCCCGGGCTCTGGCTGCCAGATATTCAGGAGCAGACAAAACACCTGACTTTCCTGACCAATAACCTGATTACACTCTCCCGGATGGAAGAGGAACGCACCCGGCTGCAAATGATCGATTTCCCATTCTCGGACGTGGTAGAAGAAACCGTGAAGTCTTTCCAGGCTCTCGCCCGCACACAGAACAAGACTTTTGAAACCTCGATCCAGCCGATGATCTCCCTGTACGGAGACGAAAAATCACTCACACAGCTGGTATCAATTCTGTTAGATAACGCGATGAAATACTCCACTCCGAAAGGCGAGATTTCCCTTCGTCTTGAAAAAGCAGGAAACAACGTGAAACTTTCTGTATACAACACCGCCGACTCCATCAACCGTGAACAGCTGCCACACCTGTTCGACCGTTTTTACCGGACAGATAAGTCAAGAAGCTCCCGGACCGGTGGCTACGGTCTCGGACTCTCCATTGCCGCTGCCGTGGTCAATACCCATAAAGGAAAAATCACAGCAACCACGCAGGATGAACACTCTCTGCTGATCGCTGTGACGCTTCCGTTGAAGACGCAAGGATGCAAGTAAATGCAATAATACCAGCTGTCGTGCCAGATTTTTAATTCTCTTATCTGACAGGCAACTGGTATTTTATGATTTTTCGTAACTATTCAGTAGCCACTGTCCCGCAAGGTTGTTTACATGATAATGTCAAAATCCCGAGACATACAAAGCCAAAATGCCATCACCGAGGTGATTTACGCGAGCAACGAGTCAAAGTCCGTG
>ENA-OQCO01000149-OQCO01000149.1-human-gut-metagenome-genome-assembly--contig:-NODE-149-length-40105-cov-3.783006_pt1 | contig 40105 bp, 36 predicted proteins | sample MGYA00242500_ERZ504582 | MGnify/ENA primary metagenome ERZ504582 (study PRJEB26092, sample SAMD00036346) | human gut metagenome | host: Homo sapiens | study: EMG produced TPA metagenomics assembly of... | reverse complement strand
CAGCTGTCCGTTTTTTGCGCTTTTATAGTTTTTATACATTTTACGGCACTTGTCAAATTTTCAGACATTTCGTTATAAATAACTAATTACAAATCGTTATCGCGGTCATATACTATGTGTAGAATTTATAGAAAAGGAGTTTTAGTTGTGGCTACGAAGCAAAAAAAGCCGATGGCAAAGACCATCATCAAAGCCGCCGTAATTATCGGCGTGCTGATCATTCCGCTGATGTACAGTTACTTCTATCTGAGCGCGTTCTGGGATCCGTATTCCCGCTTGCAAGATGTATCTGTGGCGGTGGTCAACCTGGACCAAGGCGCCAAAATCAACGGTAAAGACCGCAATGTAGGTAAAGAAATTTGTGATAATTTAGAGGAAGACGGCTCGCTGGACTTCCACTTTGTCAGTGAGGCAGACGCAAAAGACGGTCTGATGAACGACAAGTATTATGCCGAGGTTCTGATTCCGGCAGACTTGACCGATTCCATCTCCACGGCCTCCAAGAATACCAAGAAGCAACACGCCCAAATCCAATATGTTGCCAACCAAAAGCGCAACTACTTAGCCTCCCAGATTTTGGAAAGCGGCATGATGCCCACCATTAAAGAAACCGTCAACGGTGCGGTAAACAAGGAAATCACCGCCACCCTGACAGATAAGCTTTACTCCGTGCCGGACGCGCTGGAGATCCTGAAAGACGGCTTACAGCAGCTGTCTGACGGCGCCGGTTCCGTAAAAAACGGCACCCAGCAGCTGTCCACCGCCACCATCAGCCTGAATGTAGGCACGGAAAAGCTGGCAAAGGGCAGCAAAGACCTGGTCAGCGGCCTGTCTGTATTTAAGGCCGGTACCGCCAAGCTGGCAGACGGCGCCACCCAGGTAGACACCGGCGCCGCCAAACTGCAAAAGGGCGCTGCCACCTTGAAAGACGGCACCCAGCAGTTAAACGACAATGTACCCGCCCTGAAAAGCGGCGTAAAGAAGCTGAACGACGGTGCCTCCGCGTTGGCAGACGGTTCCGCTGCCCTGCGCACCAACCTGAAAGCATATACCGGCGGCGTGGCTAACGCCTCTGCCGGCAGCGACGATGTGATGGACGGTATCGCCAAGCTCCAGTCCGGCATTACCGGTCTGGAAAGCGGCTTGGTCGACCTGAAGACCCAGTCCGCAGACGGCGCCACCGACCTGGCTGCAGCAGAGAAGAAGCTGGAGACTGGCGTGGACCAGATGACCACCCAGCTGAGCGTCTACACCACCGGTGTAGACAGCCTGATCACCAACTTTGAGACCAGCGTAAAACTGCTCACCGGGGCTTATCCCTACATTAGCAACGCCGCTGTGCAGCAGCAGGTGGGTCAGTATCTGCAACAGTGCAACACTGCAGAGAATCGAGAGAAGCTTGCCAAACTGAAGCAGGGCAAGAGCCAGATCAATACCGGTTTGGCCACCATGAAGCAGGGCGTGCAGCTGCTGGAGACCGACTCTGCCAAGAGTATGGCCAAACTGCAAGCGGGTATCGGCCAGGTACAGGCCGGTGTCAAAATGTTAGATGATGGTGCTGTGGCTCTAAACACCGGCACTGCAAAACTGCAAAAGGGTCTGCAAACCCTGGAAAAGAACAATGATGCGCTGAACGCAGGCGCAGCCGCCGTAGCCACCGGCGCAAGCCAGTTGGCAGACGGCACCGACACACTGCTGTCCTCCTCCGGCACCCTGGCCAAGGGTGTAACCGCACTGGACAGCGGCGCAGGCGATCTGCTGGCAGGCGTAAAGGCACTGAAAATCGCCACTGCCCAGCTGGCAGACGGTTCTGACCAAATCAACACCAAGACGACGACCATTCAAAACGGTGCCTCCCAGCTGCAAAGCGGGATCAACCAGCTGAACGGCGGTGCCTCTCAACTGGAAAACGGTGCTGCCAAGCTGAACACCGGTGCCGCCGCATTAAAGGCCGGCACAGACACCGCCAAGGACGGTGTGGAGGAAAACCTGACCACCACCAACAACCAGCTGAGGCCCTGGACGGCTTGGCCGATTACAGTGAGGAGCCGGTATCCACCGACACCCAGCATGTGCAGCCGGTAGACAACTACGGCTCCGCATTCGCCCCCTACTTTATGAGTCTGTCTATGTGGGTCGGCGGTTTGATGATCTTCTTCGGTATCTACCTGGATTATCAAAAGAAAATTCGTATTCTGTCTAAAGACAGCGACCATGTGGTACTGCGTGCATTCGTGTTCATGCTGCTGGGGCTGCTCCAGGCGGTGCTGCTGGCATTCGTAATCCACCACGTGCTTGGCATTAAAGTCGCCAACTTAGGTATGCTGTACCTGTCTTGCTGTTTGGTATCGCTGACCTTTATCTCGATCATTCAGTTCTGCCTGGTACACTTGGGCGACGCAGGCAAGTTCGTTGCGCTGCTGCTGCTGATCTTGCAGCTAACCTCCTGCGCAGGCACCTTCCCCATCGAGACCTGCCCCACCTTCTTCCAGAAGCTGTATCCGTTCATGCCCATGACCTACTCCGTGCGCCTGTTTAAGGAAGCACTGGCCGGCACATGGAACGGCAGCGTTACCAAGGATGTACTGATCCTGGTGGCCATTATGGTGGTATTCACCCTGGCAACCACCCTGCTGAGTGCCTACCGTGATCGTCATAAAATCAAAGAGATGATGGCAAACGGACCGGAAGCTGTGCTGAATAAATAAATCCTCAAACCCCTTTCAAGGAGCCTGTAAGCAATTGCAGGCTCCTTTTTTACGGCATAAACAAAGCCCCGACGGTGCTGCACCGCCGGGGTTCTTTCTGTTTTATGCGATTGTTACAGCGTACCGCTGGCCCGCTCTACCGCCACCTTTTGGCAATCGGCAGCCAAGTGACGCAGCTGCGCCGCCAACTGGTCCGGGGTCTTGCGCATTCCGCCGCGCACCCAATCCAGCACCGTGCCTGTAATGCCGTAGGCAAAAAAGTCCGCAATAAAGTGTTGCTCCTCCTCACTGACCTGCAAACCGGAGCGCAAGTTCAACTTAGCAACTGCGTCCCGAAACAGCGTCGCTGCACTCTGAAACAAGAATCGACGAAACTCATCGTCTGCGTGGAGCACCGCATTCTTATAAAGCGCCGCATCCGCCGCCATCGTCTCAAACATTTGCAACAAATGGGTATTCCAGTTTTCAAAGGTCAGACCGTCGGTAAAGGGATCAAAAATCTCCTGTTTATAAATCTGGCCCAGCAGGGCGTACTTGTCTGCAAAATGATAATAAAAGGTTTGACGATTGAGCTGGCACCGGTTCGTAATATCGGACACGGTGATCTTCTCAAAGGGCGTTTGGCGCATAATGTCCTTCAGCGCCGTCTCCAACGCGGTAACGGTTATTTTTTTTACAGACACAACATTTCCTCCCGGAATATTATTTTATATCGTAGCGGGCAACCGTCGGCGGATAAAATCGTCCACGGTCCGATGATATTCTTCCTCATTGAGCAGGCAGCTTTGGGCGTGCTTGGCGTTGTCAAAAATTTTCAGTTCCTTTTTATCTGCCGGACACAGGTTATAGAGTTCGTACACCATCTCCGGGGGTACAAAGTCATCCAGCGCACCGTGGATAAAGAGAATGGGCACCTTGGCCTCTCGCACGCTTTGGCGCACATCTGTCTTTTCCAAATCGAACCCGGCCAGGCGCTTGTTCATCTCATTGAACAGCCACAGCACCGGCTGGGGGTGGCGCAGCCCGGCATTCCGAGCCACATAGGAAAACTCGTCCTTGGCACTGGTATAGGCGCAGTCGGAGATAATCAGCTTGACACAATCCGGGCAGCGGCTGCCTGCCAGCTGCAACACGGTAGCAGCGCCCATAGACACCCCGTGGAGTATCACGGTAATATCCTGCCCAAAGCGGGCAGTCAGGTACTCGATCCAGCGGAGCATATCTTGGCTCTCATAGTAATCAAAGCCCACATACTCGCCACCGGAGGCACCGGCGCCCACATGGTCGCAGCAAAAGAAACCGTAGCCCAGGTCGTGGTAGTGCTTAATAAAAGTATGCGGGTCCACCGTGTGGTCCGCATGGAACCCGTGGGAGCCGAACACAATCACCTTGGAGTCACCCTTCGGCGGCAGATAATACCCCCGCAGCAGGTCACCCCGGTCAGAGGTAATGGTGCAGTTCTCCACCGGCTGGGTGTTGACCCAATCGGTGTACTTTTGGCGCCAGGCGTCCGCCATAGCGTAATCGTCCTTGTCCTTCATCTCCATCAGGCGGGTCATGGGGCGCTTGGGGCGATCCCCACGACCCATCACCTGCTTATACAGATTGACCGCTTCTGCCGCAACCAAGCCCGCTGCGGCAGCGCCTAATGCCACTGTTTTCAACTTCATAAAAAATCCCCCTTATCCGCCGGCAGCCACAAGCGGCACACCTGCTTCTGTCCCTATTTTACCAAAAAACGACAGGGTTTTCAACTTTGGAAATTTACACGGCACCCGGCAGTGCCTGTCTATTAAAACAGCCCGCTTACCGGAGCAAGCGGGCCAAGTGAATACGCTTATTCTTCTACCGTTTTGGTGGCCACAAAGTGCACCCCGGTGCGGAAGATATTGTCTACCACCACATCGCCAACATGCACCGGCGCCGTGACCTCCACTTTGTCCAAAAGCCGCATGGCCTCCTCCATCATATACTTGGGGATCTGGCCATCCGTCTTTACCGGCAGGCGACAAGCGCTTTTGCTGCGCAGCCGCACGGTGGAGGTGATTACCCGGGTGGGGTTCTTCAGCTCATTGTGACCGTACTCCGCACCCCGGGGACAGCGATTGCCGGTCACCGTATAACCGTGCTCCTCATCTACCTTTAAGTGGCAGCCCTTGGGGCACATAATGCAAATCAAATCCTTCATGCCTGTACCTCCTCTGCTGCAATATGCAAGGTGTCGCCGTCCATCCGTGCCAGCAGCGCCTTAGGAATCTTAATGGTCTCCATCTCGCCGGGAGCCATATGCTCCCGCTTAAAGGACGCAATGACCTGATCGCCGCAGGTCACCTGAATGCGGCTCTCCTTAAACACGCGCCGCACCCGGAAGTAGAACTCCACACCGTCACTGTCTGCACGGAAACGCTGGGGCACCGTATAGCCGATATGGGCATTGGTGGTCACCTGCACTGTGCGCTCCCGATCCAGCTCGCCGGCCTGCACATAATCCGCAGCCGCCGCGCCGGCAGCCATACTCTCTGCGGTCACAAAGTCTACCAAATCATGCACATGCAGCGCATTGCCGCAGGCAAAAATGCCGGGCACCGAGGTCTCCCGGTTCTCATACACCAACGCGCCGTTGGTGCGTGGATCCATAACGATTCCGGCGTCCCGGGTCAATTCATTCTCCGGGATCAGCCCCACGGACAACAGCACCGTGTCGCAGTCAAAGGTCATCTCCGTACCGGGAATGGGACGGCGCTGGTCGTCCACCTGGGACACGACCACCTGCTCCACCCGGGCTTTGCCCCGAATGTCCGTAATGGTGTGGGACAGATACAGCGGAATATCAAAATCCTCCAGGCACTGCACAATGTTGCGCTGCAACCCGCCGGAATAAGGCATTACCTCTACACAGGCCAGCACCTTGGCGCCCTCCAGGGTCATACGCCGAGCCATAATCAGCCCAATGTCACCGGAGCCGAGAATGACCACACGCTTGCCCACCATGTAGCCCTCCATATTCACATACCGCTGGGCAGCACCGGCAGTAAGCACACCGGCCGGGCGCGTGCCGGGAATGGAAATGGCGCCGCGGGTGCGCTCTCTGCACCCCATGGCCAGCACAATGCTCTTGGCCTCCAGCACCCGGTAGCCCTCTTTCTTGCTTACCGCGTGCACCTGCTTCTCCGGGGTCACCTGGAGCACCATGGTGTCCAGGAATACCTCCACGCCGGTGTCCGCCACCATGGCGGCAAAGCGAGAGGCGTACTCCGGACCGGTAAGCTGCTCTTTGAAGTAATGCAGGCCAAAGCCGTTATGGATGCACTGGTTGAGAATACCGCCCAGTTCTTTGTCCCGCTCTAAGATGGCAATGTGTTTCAGCCCTTTGTTCCAGGCTGCATAGGCAGCTGCCAAACCGGCAGGTCCGCCGCCAATTACGATCAGATCATACATTACGCACGCACCTCCCCTTTTGTATAGGCAGTAAGAATTTCGCTGCCGTCCCGATCCTGCAAAATCGTCAACGGCGACACGCCCAGCTCCCGTGCCAGCAGGTCTACCACCCGCGGCCCGCAAAAACCGCCCTGGCAGCGCCCCATACCGGCGCCGGTGCGGCGCTTAATGCCGTCTACGGATACCGGCGGAATAGGCGAATGAATGGCATCTAAGATCTCGCCCTCCGTCACCGTCTCACATCGGCAAATCACCCGCCCGTAAGCAGGGTTTTTCTCAATCAGCGCCTTGCGCTCCGCAGCGCTCAACCGGTTGAAATGCACTTTCTCCCGACTGTCTATGTAGCTGTCTTTCTCCGTCAGATCCAGTCCGTCTGCGGCCAGCAGCTCCGCCGCATAATCGGCAATGGCCGGCGCAGAAGTCAACCCGGGAGAGCGAATGCCCGCCACATTCAGGAAATGCGCCGCCGCAAAATCAATAATAAAATCATCCACGGTGGAATTGGCCCGCATACCGGCAAAGTTGCGGATATTCTGGCGAAAATCCACGCCGGGCACCGTGCGCACCGCTTTTTGGCGCACCTCAGCCAGGCCCGCTGCGGTGTCAGACGTATCGTCCGGATCCCGGCGCACCACCGCATTTGGCCCTACGATCAAATTGCCGTGCACCGTAGGCGCCACCAGCACGCCCTTGCCTTCTTTGCCCGGGCACTGAAAAATCACCGTAGACACCCGGTTGCCCTCGCACTTATCCAGCAGGTAATACTCGCCTACCGTAGGCTCTACGGTAAAGGACGGCGCCGCCACCAGGTTGTTCACCCGATCGGCGTACACGCCGGCAGCGTTGATCACATACCGTGCCTCCACCGTGTCTTTGCCGTCGGACAGGGCATAGCCCTCCGCTGTCTTTTCAATCTTCTCCACCGGGAACCGACGGCGCAGTTCACAACCGTTTTGCACCGCCACCTCGGCCATAGCCAAACCAAACTCCCAAGGATTAACAATGGCTGCCGTAGGCGCCCACAAAGCACCCTTGGCCGTCTCCGTTACATTGGGCTCCTTGGCTCGCACCTGCGCGGCGTCCCAAAGCTCCAGCCCCGGCACACCGTTCTCGCGCCCCCGCTCCAGCAGGTCCTGCAAGGTATCCATGTCTTCATCGTTCAAGGCCACCACCAGGGAGCCGGTGTCTTTCCAAGACACATGGAGCTTTTTGCAAATCTCCCGGCTCATGGCATTGCCTTTTACATTCAGCTTGGCCATCAGCGTGCCCGGGTGCGGATCGTACCCGGCGTGCATAATGGCGCTGTTGGCGCGGGTGGCACCCATACAGATGTCGTTCTCTTTCTCCAACAGAACGACCCGCACCCGGCAGCGCGCCAGCCGGTAAGCACAGGCACACCCGGCAATACCGCCGCCGATGATCGCTACATCATACATTTGTATATCCCCCTTATTCTTGCAAAACAGGCAAAAAAATAAGCAACGAAAAAAGACGGAGCGCTCTGCTCCGTGCTTTTACCGTTGCTCAAATCTCTCGGCTGTTATGCACTTAAAGTAATTTTAGTATAACACAAAGAATTGCCGCTGGCAATACGCAAAAAAGATAATGAACACTTGTACATTATCTTACATCTGCCAAACCCCCGGATTGGTGGAGGACACTGCCAGTGCGCCCGCCTCCAGGGCGTTGACCACATCGGCCTTTTCCGTCACCAATCCCCCGGCGATAATGGGCTTGCCACAGGTGGCAGCCACCCGATGAATCACCTTTGGCATAAGCCCGGGCAGCACTTCGATCAAATCCACGCAGCGCTCGTTCTTCATTTTGGCTATATTCTCCATCGCAATGGAATCAATCAGAAAAAAGCGCAAAATGGTGCGCAGGCCCTTGGCCTTGGCAAAGCGCAATAGCGGCAGCCGGGTAGAAATAATCCCATCCGGCCGGGCTGCGTGAATCAGATAATCCACTGCCGCCTCCCGGGCAGACAGACCTTCGATCAGGTCTGCGTGCACAAATACCGTTTTGCCCGCCGTTTTCAGCTCGGCCACAATCCGCGGCACGGAATTCAAATCTCCAAACAGCACAAATACCACCCGGCACGGACTGTTCAGACACCGCTCCAACCCCGGCTCGTCCTTTACAGCTGCCACAATGGGGCTGTCCCCCAGCGTATTTTCCAAAAATCCCATACTGTTCCCCCCTGTACGGTTTTGGCTTTTTCTCCCTCTCATTGTACCTGTTTTTTCCCGGCAAGTCAACCGGGGACAATCGGGTATTGCTTTAGACGCTGAATATGGTACAATAGGCTTGAAAGACAGGGGGATTTTTTATGTTAAAAGAAGCACTGCGTGCCCGCACAGCGGGTACGGCCAAAGAGAAGCAGATTTTTGTTTTCGGTCACTGCCGGCTGACGGTACTGACTCCGCGACTGATCCGGGTGGAGCACTGCCCCGATGGCGCATTTGAAGACCGTGCCAGCACTGCCGTGTGGTTCCGAGCCTTTGATGTGCCGCCGTGCAAGGCGACACTGCACCGGGGAACAATCACCCTAACCACACCGGAGATCACCCTCACCGTCTATGCCCGCACCGGCACACCGCAGACGGTAACTTTTTCAAACGGCAAAACGGCGGACTGCCTGAACTTCGGCAACCTGCACGGCACCTGCCGCACCCTGGACGCCACCTTTGGGCCGGTACCTTTGCAGGACGGCCTGGTGTCCCGGGACGGAGTGAGCCTCTTAGACGACAGCCGCAGCTTTTTGCTGGATGCGGACGGCCGTTTCTGCCCCCGCAAGAGAAAGGGCAAAGATGTGTATGTGTTTGCCTACGGCCACGACTACCGGGCGGCGATACAGGATTTTTATAAAATCAGCGGATCGGTGCCCTGATCCCCCGGTTTGCCCTGGGCGTGTGGTGGAGCCGCTACCACGCCTACACTCAGGAGGAATACTTAGGCTGATGAAGCGCTTTGCGGCGGAAAATGTGCCGCTGACGGTAGCCACCGTGGATATGGACTGGCACTGGACGGACCCCAACAAGCGCTTTGGCACTCACTATAAGGGCAAAGACGGCTGGACAGGCTATTCCTGGAATACGGAACTGTTCCCGGACTACAAGGCCTTTTTGCAGGATCTGCACCAAATGGGGTTGCACACCACCGTCAACCTGCACCCGGCGGACGGGGTGCGCGCCTTTGAGGATCCGTACCCGGCCATGGCTAAGGCGATGGGGCTGGACCCGAAAGCCAAGCAGGATATTCCGTTCCGGTGCGGCAGTGACGCCTTTTGGAACGCCTACTTTGATGTGCTCCACAAGCCCTATGAAAAAGAGGGCGTGGACTTTTGGTGGTTGGACTGGCAGCAGGGCAAAAAAAGTGATGTGCCCGGGCTGGACCCGCTGGTGGCGCTGAACCACTACCATTATTTGGACAACGCAGAGAACGGCAGGCTGCCGCTGATCCTGTCCCGCTACAGCGGCCCCGGCGCCCACCGCTATCCCCTGGGCTTTTCCGGTGACACCGCCCAAAGCTGGCGGGTGCTGCACTTTCAGCCCTACTTTACAGCTACGGCCGCCAATGTGGGCTACACCTGGTGGAGCCACGACATCGGCGGCCACTACCTGGGCGAGCGCAACGAGGAGCTGTACCTGCGCTGGCTGCAACTGGGGGTATTCAGCCCCATTCTGCGGCTGCACTCCACTTCCAACGACCTGATGGGCAAAGAGCCTTGGCGCTATCGGCCGGATGTGTGCGCCGCTGCCAAGGACTGGCTGCGCCTGCGCCATCGGCTAATTCCCTACCTCTACACAATGGACGCTCGCACCCACCGGGAGGGACTGGCCCTGTGTGAGCCACTGTACTATGCCTACCCGGGGGCGGAGGAAGCCTACGACAAAGCCTACGGCAACGGCTACCTGTTTGGCAGCCAGCTGTTGGTGTACCCCATTACCTCTCCGCAAAAAAAGCAGTTGGGTATGGGCGCTGTGGACGCCTGGATCCCGCCGGGACGGTGGACAGATCTGTTCACCGGGGCGGTCTACACCGGTCCCCTGTGCCTAACCCTTCACCGAGAATTGACGGAAATGCCGGTGCTGGCCAAGGCCGGAGCCATCCTACCGCTAAGCGACGACCCGGGCAACGCCTGTGGCAACCCGGCGGCGCTGACCCTGTGGCTCTATGCCGGGGACGGCGACTTTACCTTATATGAGGACAACGGCCAAACGGATTTTGACACCCACAAGGCCGAGACCCAAATCACCCAGCAGCTGCAAGGCAGTACACTGACGGTGACTGTGGCGCCCACCGCCGGCGACTGCACCGTGCTGCCGAAAAAGCGACAGCTAACCTTGGTATTCAAGGATCTGGAGCCGTCTGTCCTCACCTGCGCAGAAGCGGAAGTGACCCAAAATGCCGCAGGCGAAGCTACCGTAATTCTTACCGACTATGATCCTACTGTGGGGACACAACTGCACCTGCAAGGGGCTACCTATCGCAAGGCAGTACCGGTCAATGCGCGGGTGCTGAACATCTTTTGCCGCTGGCAGGGCAGCAATGCGCACAAAACCGAGTGCTACCGTTTGTTCAAAATCGCCAAGACCAAGGAGGAACTGCGCCGGGCGCTAAAGTGCACCCGCCTGCCGGGCACCGTGCGCCGGGCAGTAGAAGAAACCCTCTTGCAAACGGACGCATAATCGTGTAAAATGGTACGGCAAATCAACGAGAGGGCGGCAGACATCTGCCGAAAATGAAAATTATGGAACAACGCGAACAACTGGGCAGCCGCCTGGCTTTATTCTGCTGAGCGCCGGGTGCGCCATCGGCATTGGCAATGTGTGGAAATTTCCATACATGGTGGGGCAATACGGCGGCGGTGCCTTTGTACTGATCTATCTGTTTTTCTTAGTGATCCTGGGCATACCGGTAATGACCATGGAATTTGCCATGGGTCGCGCCGGCCAGCGCAGCCCCGCCCGGCTGTACCAGCAGTTGGAGCCGAAGGGCAGCAAGTGGCACCTGCACGGCTATGTTGCCATGGCCGGCAACTATATTCTGATGATGTTTTACACCAGCGTGGCCGGGTGGATGCTGGACTACTTTGTCCGCACCGCCGGCGGCCAATTCGTAGGCGCCGACACCGACGGTGTGGCGGCACAATTCAGCCAAATGCTGGGCGACCCGCTACGCATGACCCTGTTTATGGGCATTATCGTCGTGTTGGGCTTCTTGGTGTGCTCCTTTAGCCTGCAAAAGGGGCTGGAGCGCATTACCAAGTGGATGATGGTGGCACTGCTGGTCATTATGGTGGTGCTGGCCATCAACAGTGTGTGCACCGCCGGGGGCAGCCAGGGGCTGCGCTTTTACCTGGTGCCGGATTTGGCGCGGATGAAGAAAGTGGGCATTGGCAATGTGGTGGTCGGGGCCATGAACCAGGCGTTCTTTACCCTGAGTCTGGGCATCGGCGCTATGGCCATCTTTGGCAGCTATATCGGCAAGGAGCGCGCACTGATGGGCGAGTCTGCCCGGGTGGCGGCGCTGGACACGCTGGTGGCTCTGTGCTCCGGACTGATCATTTTCCCCGCCTGCTTTGCCTACGGTGTGCAGCCGGACAGCGGTCCCAGCCTGATCTTCATTACCCTGCCTAATATCTTTAACCATATGCCCCTGGGGCGCGTGTGGGGCAGCCTGTTCTTTGTGTTTATGAGCTTTGCCGCCTTTTCCACCGTGCTGGGCGTGTTTGAAAACATTGTGTCCTGCACCATGGATCTGTCCGGCTGGAGCCGCAAAAAAGCCTGCCTGTTCAACGGCATTCTCATGCTCCTGCTGAGTATGCCCTGCGTATTAGGGTTCAATGTGCTCTCCAAGTTCCAGCCTTTGGGCCCGGGCACCGGCGTGCTGGATCTGGAGGACTTTGTGGTGAGCAATCTGCTGCTGCCGCTGGGCTCTCTCATCTTTATTTTCTTCTGCACCTCCCGCTACGGCTGGGGCTGGAAGAACTTTACCAAAGAGGCCAACTCCGGCAAGGGACTGAAAGTGCAGCGCTGGATGCGTGGCTATATGTGCTATGTGCTGCCGGTACTGGTGGCCGTAATCCTGGTGCTGGGGCTGATCCGCCACTGATTAAACGGCAGTCACGCCAAATTGTCGCATAAATATAGACAAAAAGCCTTTTCTGCAATGGAAGTTGCAAAAAAGGCTTTCTTTTTTACCCGGGATAGTCTACTCTATATCTTAGGATCGTGTTGCCAAAAATCGAAAACGCAACCGGAACATATAGGGGGAAGCAATATGGAAGAAAAGAAGTATATCGGCCGCCGGGAACAAACCGGCTTTTTGATGGGCCTCAGCGGCCAAAATATGGTCTATTCCCTAATTGGAGCGTCATTCTTTACTTATTTTATGACGGATATTGCCCTGTTCCCGGCACTGGTGGTCAGCGTGCTGCTGATCGTAATGAAAGTGTGGGACGGGGTCAACGATCCCATTGTCGGCTCCTTTATTGATAAACACACCTTCAAAAACGGCGAAAAACTGCGGCCGTTTTTGCGCTACACCCCGCTGCCGGTAGGGATCTTTACCGTGCTGCTGTTTGTGGTGTTCTCTACCAAAGAAGAGCTGTTGTGGCTGCGGGTCAGCTACTTTGTGATTATGTATATTTGTTGGGATTTGGCCTACACGGTGCAGGATGTGTCCATCTGGGGCATTACCGCCGCCGTATCGCCCAATTCCAATGAGCGGGACCGATTCGTCCAATGGGCGCGCACCATCGGCTCCTGCGTATATAGCGCATTCAGCACCGTCATTCCCATGGCGCTGGAGATGATAGCCAATGCCGCCGGGGCAAGTATGGCGCTGATGGCGCTGGTGTTTGCCCTGATTTTCGGGCTAGGCGGCTCCATGCTCAGCTACCGCTGCTATGCGGCACAGGAGCGGATCCATGTGGTGCAGGAGGTGCAGCAGCAAAGCCTGTGGGAGAGCTTTTCCTTGCTGTTTAAGAACAAAATGCTGCTACTTGTGACCCTTGCCAACCTACTGGGCGCTCTGGGCTTTGGCGTCAATTTGGTGACCTACTTCTTCAAGTACGAGATTGCCGCAGACTTTTTGGGCAAGAACAGCCTGATCGGCGCGCTGGGGCTGTCCACCATCTACTACATTATGACCGGTCTGCCGGGCTTTTTAGGTATGCTGGCGGCAGATAAGATCAAAAAATGGTGCCACGGCTATGTGAATGCGCTGATCGTGATGCAGGCCTGCAATATTTTAGCGCGCATTGCCGCGTACTTTATCGGATTTGAAGGCAAGAATTTGTGGTTTGCCATGGCGGTGATCGGCCTGGGCGGTATTCCCCTGGGTGCCGCCGCCATTGCCCAAACTGCCATCTTCTGCGACAGCATCGACTATATGGAGTGGAAGACCGGCAAGCGCACTGAGGGCATCACCTTCTCCATGCAGACCTCGTTTACAAAGATCTCCAGCGGTATTACCGCCGGCCTGGCGACCCTGGCGCTGCACCTGCTGCACTACAAGCCCATTGAGGGGGCGTCCACCTACCTGGGCACCCAAAGTGCCGCCTTTGACCGCTGGATCTGGCCGCTGGTGATTCTGACCCCGGCCATTGCCAGTCTGCTGTATATCGTCCCGCTGCTGTTTATCCGCTACACCCCCGCCCAACGGGCGCAGGTGGAGCAGGAGCTGAAAGCCCGCCGGGCAGCGACGGACAGCCAAAACACTTGATACACACAAAAAGAGCACGCAGTTCGCACTGCGTGCTCTTTTTGTTTTTGTCTATTTACAGAGTCGTGTTAGCAGTAACAACCGCCCGGTGTCAATCCGCCAAAGTGAACTGCACCTCCACCGGCTCACCGGCCTTGCAGTGCAGGGTGCGTACCGTTTGGCCGCAGCGCACGGTCAGCGTGCGGTCCACATCGGCGGTGAGCACCGCCTGCACCGTACCGGCCGCCAGATCCCATTGCAGCCGGGTAACGGTGGCCCGGTTGCGGGTCTTTAGTCCGGTGAGGGTGCCCCTGTCAAATCCGCTCTCCGGCAGCGCCGGCAGCAGTTCGATCTCATCGGCATTGGAGTACACCAGCGCCTCGTGCACAATGCCCAAATAACCGATGGCAAAGTCCGTACAGTAGCAGCTGCCCCGGTCATAGTCATGGTTGGTCATCAGGGAGTTGTACCGGATCTTATGGTTCATCAAATTCACCAGTGCGTCCGTCAAGGCAGCGCGGTCTTGCAGCCGGGCAGCGATCAGGCTGCGGTGCACCAGGGCGTGGGATGCCTCATTCTCGCTTTTCCGGTTCTCTACCGCCTGCTTGCAGGCAGCGGTCAGCCGGGCATTGCCCCGGGTCTCCATCAGCGGCCAGGCACAGTACAGGTGGCTCAGGTGCCGGTGCTCGTTATTCTCCTCAAAAGCAGTCGTAGCCCATTCCTTCAGCGCTCCGGTATCGTCATACAAATAAGGCGGCAGGTTCGTTTTCAACTGCTTCCACCGACTTTGGTCCGCGCCGGGAGCTACATCGTTCATCACGGAAAGCAGCATTTCCATATTATCCCGGCAAGCAGCAATATCAATGGCGCAGTTGGCGTCTGACGGGCTGGCGTAATTATCCGGATTATTTTCCGGCGAATAGCTGGGCACAATGCAGTAACTTTCGCCCTCGCCCAGCGCCGTCTTTCCCTTTTCATAATGAATGGAGCCGTCCGCCGAAGTGTAATATTCCGGGGTCAGCAGCTGCGCCCAGTAGTTGGCGGCCTTGGTCAGCAGCGGGTAGAGAATATCCTCCTCCAGCCGCAGATAGCCCCGCCTCTCTATGGCTGCCACCTGGGCATCGGTCAAATCCTTTTCCGTGACAGACAAAACGGAGCGCAGCGCCTGCAAGTTGAATTCGTCACTGAGGGGGATCTGAATATTGCCGTAGCTTTGCAGGGTCTCATACAGCGGGCGCAGCATCCAGGACGCCCCGGCGTTCCAGTACCGGAAGGGGTAGGGATAGCAGGTCTCCGTCAGCACCGCCTTGTCCCCGTCCGTATTCACCGGTGCCTGAATAGCGTCTGTAAAGCCGTGAGTGGCCCGGGCATTTTCCTCCCAATCCGGCATCTGGCGCAGCAGGAAGTACACATAGCCTTGGGGGCCACGGCTCATATTGGAGCTGTTCAGCGCCGCCGTTTGCAGGTTCACATTGGCGTCCATGGTGTACTTGCTGCCCCAGCCGGTGTTCCACTCCCCGGTCCACATACCGTAAAGCCGCCCGGTAGAATACCCGGCGCAGCACAGGGCTGCGTACCGCCCGGCATAGTAAGTACGCTGGGCCAGCGCCGCGTTGATCTCTTTCTTGCCCTTTTGCGCTTTCAGCAACGCCTCGTTAGGTTGGATATTCTCATCACTCAGGGTCAAAGTCACTGCGTCAAATTGGGGCTGATACACCTTCAAATGCGCCGCCAGCGCGGCGTCATAATCAAAAGCACCGTCGGTGCTGTACCGGGCGGCCACCGTCTCCAGCTGCGCGCGCAGATCTGCCAGCAGCGGATACTCCGCCTGCCCGGCAAAGTCCGATAGCTTGCCCATCTCCAGGGTGTAGTCGCTAACGGTCAGCAGCACCAGTCCGGCAGCGCCGGTAATGCGCACCCCGGTATTGTCGCCAACAAACTGGCGCTCTTTGGTCTGCTTGTCCAGCGTCACCCGCTCCCGGGTGCCGCCCACCGGCAGCACATAGGTCAAAGTGACATAGCCGCCGGTCTTGCGCTCGCTGTTCTCATAATCCGGGTAATGGGCGATCAGCCCCAGGGTGCTGCCGTCCTGGGCCGTGACCTTTTTATATTGCAGGTCCACCTCTTCACTTTTGCCAAAGTTGGCCAGGGTGGACAGATCGTCGTAGCTGAGCGTCAGGTCCAGCGCCGTACCCGTCGTGGACGGATCCAGCCGGGTGATCACCACGCCGTCCGCCATGGAGGTGATGGAGCGGCGCAGCCAGGTGCCGTTCTTGTCCGTATAGCGTACGCCCACTTGGCCGGTGGCGTAATCGGTGTAGCGCACATAATCCTTGGCATGCGCCTTGGTCTGCGCCATCCGTAATTGGCCGCCCGGGTGATACCGGTACACATCGTCATAACTGGCGTTATCTGTAATATCCTGCCCTTTAATGATCTGCTGGCGCACCGTCTCCAGCTCATTTGTCGTGTCCGGGCAGGTGCGGGCGTTTTTGTTAGGCAGCAGGAAGTGCATATTTTGGAAAATAAAAGTATCGCTGTAGGGGTCGCCGCTGGTGACGAACCCTTGCAGCCCGTTTCCGGAGACCATACCCTGCCGCCAGCTGTCTGTCTTGTTGGTCTTATTGTCTTTCAGCGATGTGTAGGTGCTGCTGTAACTGACCTTTTGCAGGTCGCCAAACAGGTCTTTTACCACCGCTGTGTCCGTTTGTCCGGCGCAGGCAGCCAGCGAGGCCAGCAGCCCTGCCGTCAGCAGCAGGCACAGGCATTTTTTCAGTATAGCTTTCATTTTTTGTGTTTCCCCTTCCAGAGAGAATGCGCGTTCTTTGCTTGTGCAAAACCGATTGAAGCGTCTCTCATCCTCATTATATCACAATCACATTCCTATTCGCAATAAAAAGCGCCCTGCTGCTGCAAGGCGCTTTTTGCATATCGCTTTTCATCCAAATCAAAGCTGCCGGTAAAGTCACTGTCCGGCTGCACGGCGGACAGGTCGTTCTCGTTTTGGTACACCTTTACATAGTCTACACAAAAGTCGTCTGCCTTGTCAACCCCCGCCTGCTTTACCAATCTCCGGACTGCCACCTATCGAAAAACGCCGGTGAACTCATATTGACACGCCGCACGCTAAATGCTATACTCATAAAGACAATTTAGCGTGCGTTTGGTGCCTTTGCGCGCCCCGCCAAAGGCTGAAAAGGGAATCCGGTGGGAATCCGGAGCAGCCCGAACCTCTACTGTATTTGCCGACAAGAAAGCACCGCCGTTTGGGTAACGGCAGCCATTGCTCCCCCGGGAGTGAGAAGGCCGCTTTTGCGAATGAAGCATAAGTCAGGAGACCTGCCGCGCACGAGCTGTTGTTTGCGGTGCTTTAGGTTGGAAGTGCAGTTTTGCTTTAGAACGGGATCGTTCCAAGGCTCTTTTTGCGTACCCATACTATCCGTGCCGCCAGATCGGCACGGCTTTTTTGTGCCGCAAAAGGAGGAGAAAAATGAAAAAACAAATCACCCGCAGCCTTTGCTGCCTGCTGGCCCTGCTGCTTTGCCTGGGCAGCGCCATCTACACCCCGGCAGCCCAGGACGACCAGACCCAGGTGTCCTTTACCGTGACCCTGGCCACCGGCAAGACCACCGACTACGCCACCCTAAAGGTGCAGGACAAGGACGGCAAGACCATGCCCTGCCAGGAGGACGAGTACGGCTACGACACCTACAACTACCTGCTGCCCGCCGGTGACTACACCTACACCGCCACCTACCAAAGCGGCAGCCAGACCGCCAGCGGCAGCTTTACCGTTGCTGCCGGCGAGACCCGCCAGATCCCGGTGCAGCTGACCTACACCCAATACAAGGTGCGGTTCAACACCACCCCGCAAAATGCCACGGTGGCTCTGTACAAAAACGGCGCTTCCGGCGCCTATGGCGACCCGATCCTGCCGGACGAACAGGGGTACTACACCATCATCTTCGGTCAGTACCGCTACACCGTCAGCGCCGAGGGCTACACCCCCGTCAGCAAGACCTTTAACGCCACAGACACCGCGCTGAAAAACAACAACTATGTGATCACCGTTAAGCTGGAAAGCCCGGCGGACAAGCTGCTGACCCAGGCGGACAACGCCCTGTTCAACGTCTCCGGCGACGGACTGGCGATGATCGAGTACAGCGGCGTGCACAGCGACCCGGACTTTGGTCATTATGCAGACATTGACTCCGACGATCAGGATGTAAATGTACAGAGCGCCATTGAAGCATACCTGGCCAAAAAAGTGAAGTCCGACTACCCGATCACCGTAACGGTGGACAAGGTAGAGAACGACGAGTGGGACGAGGACTACACCGTGATCGACAAGAACGGCAAGATCCACTACGACGCCGTTACCGACGATATGCTGAACTTTGACGAGACCGGCGCAGAACTGACCGTCTCCGTGACCCTCACCTGCCTGCAAAGCACGAAGGAAAGCGAAGTGACCGTGCTGGTGCCCATGCACACCTACAGCCGCCAGGAGCGCCTGGACGCGGCTGCCAAAAAGGCTGCCGATCTGCAAACCCTGCTGGGCGACAACACCGCAGCCGACCGGGTGACCGAACCGGTAAACCTGCCCACCGGCGACGACGACTTCAGCTACTACGGCATTGTCACCGGCTGGACCAGTGACCACCCAGAGGTGATCGACCCCACCACCGGCGCCGTGACACCCGCCAAGGCAGACACCGTCGTTACCCTGACGGTCAAGGCCTTTTACACCGCCGCCCAACTGGAAGAAGCCGGTTTTCTCTTTGATCCCGGCCCCTTGGGCGACAACCAGAGCCTGCAAACGGTGACCCTCACCGTGCCCGGGACCGGCGAGCCGGAGCCGCCCACCGACCCGGAAGGCCCCACTGATCCCAAGCCGCCAACGGACCCGGAAGGTCCCACCGACCCGGTACAGCCTACGGACCCCGCAGCGCCCACCGACCCGGTGGTCCCCACAGAGCCTACTACGACGGAAGAAACCACCAAACAGACAGAGACCACCACAAAATCCGCCAAGACCGCCAAAAAGAGCACAGCCAAATCCCCCTCCACCGGCCACACCGGCGCTGCTGCCGGCGCACTGCTGTGCGGTGCTGCGCTGCTGGCGCTGACCGCCGCCAAGCGTAAGCACACGGAGGAATAAAAAAAGCGCTTGCCTGTTGGGCCAAAGACGGATATAATAAGAAAGGGCAACGGTGCGCAAGGCTCCGTTGCCTGTTTTTTATCCACTCCGCAAGGGAGGACAAAGTGATGAATATTTTTGAGATTTTAGGCCCGGTGATGGTGGGGCCGTCCAGCTCTCACACCGCCGGTGCGGTGCGGATCGGCTACATTTCCCGCCAACTGCTGGGGGAGCCGGTTAAGGACGCCACCCTGGAGCTGTACGGCTCCTTTTGGCTCACCGGTAGCGGCCACGGCACGCCCCTGGCACTGATCGCCGGGCTGTGCGGTATGCACCCGGACGACGCCCGGATCCCCCGGGCTTTTGCCGTTGCCAAGGCCCGGGGCATGCGCTTTCGGCTGGAGCAGGCCAAGCTAAAGAACGCCCACCCCAACTCCGTGCAGCTGCACCTGGTGGGCGAAAGCGGCAAGGTGCTGGATCTGATCGGCCAGTCCTTGGGCGGCTCCATCATCAATATTGCAGAGATCGACGGGCTGGAGGCCAATGTAAGCGGCGACTACCCCACCCTGATTGTCAGCAACACCGATGTACCCGGTATGGTAGCCAAGATCAGCGCCTTACTGGCACAGGCAAAGGTGAATATTGCGGAAATGCGGCTGTACCGCTCCGGGCGGGGCAAGCGGGCCGCCTTTATTGCCGAATGCGACCAAGAGATACCCGCCGCCACCATTGCCGCCATTCGCGCCCTGGAGGGCATTAAAAAAGTCAGTTATCTGAGTTTGGAGGAAACGCCATGCCGTACCATTCAATAGACGAGATCCTGCGCCGCTGCCGGGACCGGGCGTGCCCCTTTTGGCAGGTAGTACTCACCACCCAGGCCAAGGAAACCCAATTACCGGAGAGTGCCGTACTGGACCAAATGGACCAAATGGCAAAGGCCATGGAGGACTCCATCACCCAGTACGATCCGACAGCGGTGACCACCGGCAAAATGGGCGGCCAAAACGGCGCCCGGCTGGCGGAATATAACCAAAAAGGCGATACCCTGCTGGGGGACTACCTGTCCGCCGTGATCGCCGCAGCGGTGCAGGTGGCAGAGAGCAACGCCTGTATGAAGCGCATTGTAGCCGCCCCCACTGCCGGCAGCTGCGGGGTAATTCCAGCCGTGCTCATCACCTATCAGAAACAACAGGGTCTGCCCCGCCGAGAACTGCTGCGTGCTCTGCTGGTCAGTGCCGGGATTGGTAGTGTAATCGCCGAGAACGCCTCCATCAGCGGTGCCCAAGGGGGCTGCCAGGCAGAGAGCGCTCTGCAGCCGCCATGGCCGCCGGTGGTCTGGTATATTTGGCAGGGGGCGACAACAACGCCATTGCCCAGGGCGCCGCTATGGCGCTGAAAAATATGCTGGGACTGGTGTGCGACCCGGTAGCCGGGCTGGTAGAGACCCCCTGCATTAAGCGCAACGCCGCCGGCGCCGCCAATGCGGTGGTGGCCGCCCAAATGGCGCTGGCAGGGATCCAAAGCGTGATCCCCCCGGACGAGATAATTGACGCCATGTACGAGATCGGCTGCCAGCTGCCCGCCTGCCTGCGCGAGACCTCACAGGCCGGACTGGCCACCACTCCCACCGGGCAAAAAATTGCCGAAAAGCTGGGGCAAAACCAGTTCTAAACTGCAAAGAAAAGCTAAACCGCCCGCTGCACAAAGCAGCGGACGGCCTTTTTTATCCCCAGGGCGACTCAGCCCAGCGCCACATCCATGGCCATCATCAAGGCAAAGCCGGCAGCAGCGCCCATGGTACCGGTATGACCGTGGGGTCCGGTTTGGGCCTGGGGGTTCAACTCCTCCAGCACCACATACACCATCGCCCCGGCGGCAAAAGCTAACAAAAACGGCAGCACCGGGCGCAGCAGGGCGGTGAGCAATATGGTCAGCACCGCGCCCACCGGCTCTACGGCACCGGACAGCACCCCATACACAAAGGAACGGCTGCGAGAGCAACCGTCGCTGCGCAGCGGCGCCGCCACAATGGTGCCCTCCGGAATATTTTGCAATGCGATTCCGACCGCAAGGGCAAAGGCGTCCGCCGGCGTAATGGCCCCGTCGCCTGCCAGCATACCGGCAAACGCCACGCCCACCGCCATACCCTCCGGCACATTGTGCAAAGTCACCGCCAACACCAACAAAAAAGAATTGGCGCCTGCCGTGCCCGGCTTTGGCTCTAAATGCAGCCGAGCCGTAAGCTGATCCAGTCCCAAAAGAAACCCGATCCCCGCGAGAAAGCCGACCACAACCGGCAGCCAGCTGCCGGACAGCTCCAAAGCAGGCAGCAGCAACGACCAAACGGAGGCTGCCAGCATCACGCCGGAAGCAAAGCCCAACAAAATCTTTTGCACCCGAGGCGGAATATTGGATTTGAAAAGAAACACTGCGGCTGCGCCCAGCGCCGTGCCAACAAACGGAATGGCCAGCCCTACGGCAGTCTGTAAAACAGGGGTCATTGCGTGTTCTCCTTTTTTCTGCGTTTTGAGTTAGTTGCAACTAACCTCTTACAGTTTATCAAATTTTTGTCCCGGACGCAATCCCTTTTTTCAAAGGCGAAAATAGGAAGCTGTCGCCGGGAGCCGTCAGACTATACTATGTGCGCAGCGAACCAGGCGTGCATATCCACACACCGGCAGGTCATATATACCGGACAATGCAACCGGCAGCGTACCAACGCATTGTCACACCATATATGCCGGACAGTTTCAAAGCGGGCAGCAGCAACGACCAAACGGAATGGCCAGCCCTACGGCAGTCTGTAAAACAAGGGTCATCCAAGTCTTTCCTTTTGCATTCAACTTTATGTGCCTGCTGTTCAAGCACACGGACAGACCATTCTAAGCCCCATTGCCGCCAATGTGCAAGGGCACACAGATAAAAAGAGAGACTGCAAATTTTTCCGCAGTCTCTTTTTTACTTATCGGTATGCGTTTGCAAACCGATTGGCGCACACACCGTCCCCGCTTTCACAAAAATCAAAGCAATACACGTATGAATCCGTCAGCACACAATCTCCCGGATACATTGCCTCCGGGTGCGGATTTTGCACCGTTTTCAGCAGCACAATTTTGTTTTGCCGAATTTCAAACACCGTAGCACCATAGTACCGTTGCTGCGCATCCGCCGTATAAGACGGCAGAGCAAACACCCTTTGCCCCTGCTCTATGGCGGCTCGGTGCGACACGGCCACATCTTCCAGCTGCAACCGATCCAGCAGTTGAAAATCCCGATCATACAGAGCAAGGCTTTGGGCAGCGGTTTCCAAGTTCTCCTCTATACTTAGCCAACCATCTCCCATCTCATACAGGGTACGCTCGGTAGAATCCGCCGCAAATTCATGGGGCAATTGAAAAAGTGTTTTGGCTTCTCGCCGCGTGATTTTTGTCACATTTTTGGCTTTTCAAATTCCATTTTACACCGTACGCCGTACGGTCTGCGTCCCCAGAAGCGCCCACATAAGCCGCTTTTTTTGTCAGCTGCACCTTTGGGCCGCCGCCCAACACAGCCGCCACATCTTCCGCCGCTTTACCGGTTTGTACATTCACCGTGCCTAAAACCGTGTACTGTGCCTGATTTGCACCGGCAAGGCGTACGATATGCTCCGGCAGCGCCCGGTGTATCTCGCCGTTAACTGTCAAGGCAGGCACCGACTGTTCCGCTTTTGGATCAAAAACAAAATGAGAAAGCACATACACGTTTTCGCCCACCAATCCGGCCTGCACACAAGCGCCGCTTTGCTCTATGGCAGACAGCAGCACCGGCTTTGTTGGCTCTGCAATCGAATAAATACGCAAATAGGTGCAATTCTCGCCCCGGGCCAAAACCGCTAAGCGCTCCCCGTGGGCTATCACGCCTTGCAGCGTTGCCTGCGCCGGGGCAACATTTTCAATCACCGTCAGCGGTTGCTGTCGGTTAGACGACGCTTCAAACACATAAACGCAATTGCGCCCTTTTTCTGCCATGCTTGCGCTGTATGCGTAATACATATATCCGTTTTCCGTTTGAACCCTTTCCATCTGCTGTACACCCGGTTGCTGTTTAGTCAGAACCGTTGTGGCCTCTGCGCAACCGGCCTCTCCTGTATCCACAGGGGTCATCGCAGCGGTCACAGCCGTTAACTGGGCCGCGCTTTGAAATCCGTCCACCGGCACGCCGTACCAGCTTGCACCTGCGCCCACAGCAGCCGCACACACCATTACCAAACAAGCCGCCGTTACTGCCCACGCTTTGTACCGTGAAGTTCGCTTAGGCATTGCAATCACCTTATGGGACTCTTTTTTCAAAATGCGCTGCTTTAGGCATTCTGCACGCAAGCCGTCCGGCAGCGGCGGCTGCGCTTGCTCAAATTTATGCTGAATAAAGTCAAAATCCTTTTGTTTCATAGCACGCACTCCCTTTATGACAAATAGCGCTTCATTTTTGCCAGGCTTCTGCTTCGTCTTTGTCGAACATTTACAGCAGTTAATCCGGTAATCCTCGCCACTTCCTTGCTTTTCAGCCCAACAACCACAGACAGCAAAATAATATTTTGGTCTGTGTCGCTAAGCAGAGCCAACGCCTGTTGCAGCTCGACCCGCGCAAACGCTGCGGTTTGGTCACAGGCAAGGCTGTTGGCATACTGCGCAATATCCGATTGGTTTCGGCGTGTGATCTGCTCTTTAATCGTACCGGCGCAACCGTGATATAAAATGGAAAATAGCCACGACCCGAACGCCTCCGGCTTTTTCAGCATACCCAGCTGTTCAAAGGCCGTAAGCATACAATCCTGCACCACATCCTCAGCGTCCTGCACATTGCCCAGCTTGTAGTAGGCATAATGAAACAGCTTTTGCTGATACGCGGTATATAAGGCGCAAAAGGCGTCTATATCTCCGGCCTGTGCCTGCCGCACCCGTTCTGCTTGTGTCATAGACTGATCCCCCTTTTCTCTTTTCTTATTCTCTTATCGGCGCCGCTTTCTTTGCCAAAGTACAAGGGCAACCGTAGCCAAAACACAAGCGCCCAGCGCAGCCAAAGGCAATACCGGCCGGCTTCCCTTGGCAGTGCTTTCTTTCTCGCCGTCCACCGCTTCCGTGGCTGCTTTTGTGCTGCCTGCTTCCATTTGCGGTGCTTTTTCCGTCTGTTTCTCCGTGCGCATCTGTGCCTGCGCTTCCGTTTCTCTTTTCGTTGCAGGCGGTACGGCAGCCACGCCGGAAGTGGTTACCGCAGCCGTAGAGGGAACAGCAGACGGCTGCTGCACCTTGGCATTGATATAGGGCAGACAGCCCTCTTCGTCTAACGCCTCAATGGTAATGCTGCGGCCGCTTTGCGACAGAATTTTATAATCCTTGCCCTCCTCCAGCAACGGCACTTCCCATCCGGTCAGTTTTCCCTTGCCGCGGTAGGTGAATTTGCAGCCGCCCAGGTCCCGATCTGCTTGGGCAATAATCTCATCGCTTTGCGCACCGTTTACACAGCCGATGGTGTCCTGGGGATGTTCTCTTGGCGTCCATTGTCCGGCCGTCTGCGCAAACGCCGTGCCGCTGCCCAGCAGCAATGCTGCAGCCAGACAAAGTACCGCTAAAATTGTTCCGATGGTCTTTTTCATACGCACGCACTCCTTATCAGGTTTTTGTTTTTTCTTGCTTTACAACCGCCCCGCTTTCGGGCGTTCACCTGTTTAGAGTCGTTTTTTGCCTGTATTGTGACACCAAAATTTGCCAAAAATTAAAAATGCCGTAACGATGACTTCTGCTTTCGTTAAAATCGTCGTTACAGCACTTTAGCTAAACCGAATGGTTATTCCTTTTTATCTTCCGGCAGCAAAGCTGCGCACACGGAACTTGGCGCCGGTGCTTTCGCACACTTGGCGCGACTTCTCAATATCCTCCGGCGAAATCACATCCACCACCGTCATACGCACATCCGGGCAGTGCGCCACACATTCCCGAGTGAACTGCAGCATGGCGTCAAACGCCTTGCCGCCGTAGCAGTTGCGGGTAATTTTGTCGTACTTCTCTGCCGTAGGCTCGTTGAGAGACACGGAAATGCTGTCAAAATGACGGCACAGCAGCTCTGCGGTGGGCTTGCCGTTGATTAAGTCCGACAGGCCGTTGGTATTCAGCCGCAGGTGAATCTTTGGGTTCACCGTGCGCAGATAATCCGCCGCTTGCAGCAGGTGGTCCAGCGCATTGGTGGGCTCGCCGTAACCACAAAACACCGCCTCGTCCGTGTGGGCAAAATCGTAAGCGTCAATCGCCGCCTTGATTTCCTCCCAAGTAGGCTCCGTGTCAAACCACATTTCCTTCGCATCGCCCACAGCGTCGCCCTTAGAGCGAATGCAAAACGCGCAGTTACAGGGGCACTGATTTGTAATATTCAGATACACACCGTCGTAATAGCGATAAACAATATCAGCCATTGAGATAACCCTTCAATCTTTTGTAAATTCCGGCTTTGTCCAGCGCCAGCGCCAGTACAATAAACACCACTGCGCTGCCTACCGCCTGAATGGCATTGGCCGGTATATCTGCGATGGCGCCCTCCCGGTACAGCACCAGATCCGCCACATAGTAGCCGCCAACAGTAATGGCACCGGACAGAATGGTGCACAGCGCCGTCCACACCGTCAGCAATTTATTGCTCTTATTATATAATGCAACAAAGGGAATTGCAATAAGGAATTTGATGATGGCAGAGGGAATGGCATAGGTGGCAACCCCACTGGCAAGATCAGAAAACGCAGCGCCGATGGAAGCAGCCAGGAACGCCCAAGGCCCCAGCAGCAGCCCACTGAGATAAATCATGGCGTCGCCCACATGAATATAGCCGCCGGCACCGATGGGAATGTGCAGCATGGTCAGGCCGAACACCATGGCGGCGAACAGCGCCGTGAATGAAATCTTTTTTACCGTCTTGTTCATAACAGATCCTCCATAATCTTTTCAAAATCTACGCCGTCCCGGGGGTCTGTACCGTGGGTAACGGCGATGGCGTGGCTGAGAAAATCCACCGCCTGTTTGGCTGCCTGTGCCGGCGCCCGGCCACGAAGCAAGCCGCCGGTGAATACAGAAACAAACAGATCGCCGGTGCCGCTAAAGGAACCGGGGCGCAAGGGCGCTGCCAAGTCTGTGCAGTCCCCGCCTGCAAACACCAGGGTGTGGATCTCCGTTCCCTGCCGATAGCCGGTGACCGCCACCACCTGGTGATCCTCTGCCAAGCGGGCGCCCATTTGCCGCACCGCCGCCGGATCCTCGGTATACTCCGCCCCGCACAGCAGCGCCAGTTCGTTTACATTGGGCGTGAGCACATCTGCCTGTGCTGCCAGACGGCGCACCGCATTACACCGTGCCTCATCAAACCCATCGTACAGGCTGCCGTCGTCCGCCATGACCGGGTCCACCACCAGGAGCGTATCCGCCGTGCGGTGGACAGCCAGAAAGTCCGCAATGCAGTCCCCCTGGGCCGGATTGCTGAGAAAGCCGGTGATGATGCCGTCCGGCTGTACCTCTTGCCAGTCCGCAGTAAATTGGGGCATAAAGCCGGTCAAATCCTCCATAGAGTAACGGTCATAGCCGGTTTGGCGGGTAAGCACCGCCGTAGGCACCGGGTGCACCCGCACACCCATGACAGTCAGCACCGGAATGGCCGCCATCAGCGAGCAGTTGCCGTAGCCGGAAAGGTCGTTAAAGACCACGCAGTTTTTCAAGTTCTCGCCCCCCTTGCTTTTCTGTTATCTATAGTATATACTAATTTTGACAGGAATAAAAGACACAAAAGCCCCGATTTTTTAAGGTACAGTTATGCTAAAATACACCCAAGCCTACACCATGTTTAAGGAAATGATCGCCGACGGACGACTGCGCCGAGGGGAACGGATGCCCTCTATTCGCCGGGCGGCGGAGCTTTACCGGATCAGCCGCACCACCGTGCAGAATGCTTACTTTCAATTGGCGGCGGAAGGCTATATTTACGCCAAGCCCCAAAGCGGCTACTTTGTGGCGGGAGGTCCTAAGGCGCCGGCGACTCCCATGCCCCGCCCCCAGGTGCAGACACCGCCTCGGCTGGATCTTACCGGCAACAGCGCCGATCTGTCCAGCTTTGACTTCTCCCTATGGCAGCGCTACATTAAGAGTGCCTTGCGCCAGCGGCAGCGGCTGCTCACTTACAGCGAGCCGCAGGGAGAGTACGACTTGCGGTGCGCCTTGGCAGACTATGTGCGGGAGCGGCGCAATGTGGTCACTGCGCCGGAACATATTGTGGTAGGCGCCGGGGTGCAAATGCTGCTGGAGATCCTCTGCGTGCTGCTGAAAGGGCGACGCACCGTGTCCTTCCCGGACGGCAGCTTTGTGCAGGGCAGCACCGTGTTTGCCGCTCACGGCTACACCGTGCGCACCCGGTACAAGGACGCAGACATTATCTATGTATCACCCTCCCACATGAACCGGCAGGGGGATGTGATGCCCATTCAGCGGCGGCTGGAGCTGTGCGCCCACTCGGCAGATACCGGCGCGGTGGTGATCGAGGACGACTTTGAAAACGACTTTCTGTACAGCAGCACCCCCACCCCCTCGCTGTACGCCCTGGGCAGCGGCAATGTGGTGTATATGGGCGCCTTCTCCGCCCTGCTGCTGCCGGGCATTCGCATCAGCTTTATGGTGCTCAGCCCGGCGCTGGCCGCCGCCTACCATCAAATGAAAGACACCTTTGCCCAAACTGCGTCCAAGACGGAGCAGATTGCCCTGTGCGCCTATCTGCGGGACGGGAATATGAAGTCCCGCACCAAAAAAATCCGCCGTCTGTACACCGGCAAAGCCAAGACCCTGTGTGCCCTGCTGGCAAAGGCACTGCCGGACCATCCGGTGCGCGTGGGTGAAAACGGCCTGCAGGTGCAGATTGAAACGCCGATGCTACCGGACAGCGCCCCTTTTGAGCAGGCGGGGCTTGCCTTGTATATTGTAAAAGAGAAAAGCGGCAAAAATATAGTGGTGGTCTCCCCCTCCGCTGTGCCTGCCGATCGGCTGGAAGAAGCTGCCCTCGCCGTGGCTGCCGCCCTATACAAAGCGGAAGAAGCGGCAAAAGCAAAGCAAAGTAAAGATATTTACTAACAGGGACAAGTTTGGTACTCTGGCTGCCAGTCCCATTGTGCCTACCCTTGGGAATTGCTACAATGAAGTTGCAATTTGAAGGAGGTACAACGCCATGAAAAAATACACTGTAAAACACCTGATCACATCCGCCCTGCTGAGTCTGACCGCCCTGGTGGTGGGCTACGCCCTGCTCAGCCTGCCCTTCCGGCTGATGGACTGGCTGGACCCCACCCAAATGAAGCTGGTGTTCGCCGCCGAATTTGTGCTGTATATCACCGTGCTGGGGCTGGTGATCACCCGCAGGGAAAAGAAATTGGCTGCCAAAAAAGCCGCCTATGCCCGCAGACAGCGCCGCCGCGCCCGGCTGGCACGGCAAGATGCCACCGCCCGCCGCCTGGTTTCCACCACCACTGCGGACGCCGGCCACATTGCCGCTTAAAACAAAATATGCTATAATAGGCCTGTACAAAAATAGGTCTATTTTTTTACCCAAGGAGCAGGCTTATGGAACCTATCAGCCCTAAACACATCACCGTAACCGACCCCTTTTGGGCGCCTCGGATCCGCACAGTAGCTGACATCGTACTGCCCTACCAATGGCAGGTGCTGCACGATCAGGTGCCCGGTGCGCCAAAGAGCAGCTGCATCGCCAACTTCCAAAAGGCCGCTCATGCCATTGCCGCAGCAAAAGCCGGTGGTCCCCGACCCACCTACCCCACGGACAAATGGTATTATGATGACAAGAACAGCCAGGAGAACGCCTTTATGGGATGGGTGTTTCAGGACAGCGACCTGTACAAATGGCTGGAGGCCGCCGCCTATGCCATACCCTACGGCAACCGAGCGTACCTAACTGAAAAGAGCCGGGAAGCGGTGGAGATCATTGCCGCCGCCCAGGAGACGGACGGCTATTTGGACACCCTGTATTCCATCAACGGCCTGCAAAACCGATTCACTAACTTAAAAGACTACCATGAGCTGTACTGCTTCGGCCATCTGGCCCAAGCTGCCTGTGCCCGGTGGACCATGCAGGGAGAGCGGGACCTATTGGATATTGCTTGCCGAGCAGCGGACTGCATTTGCCGCACCTTTGGCAGAGGAAAGCGCCCCGGCTATCCCGGCCACCCGCTGGCAGAGCTGGCACTGGTACAACTGTATGAGGTCACCGGCAAGGCGGACTATCTGCAAACAGCCGACTTTTTTATCCGCACGCGGGGCACCCGACCGCTGTTTTTTGACAGGGAACGAGGCGTTGACACCGACGGCAGCGACTATATTTATAACCAGGCCCACTGCCCGCTGACCGCACAGACAACTGCCGTGGGCCATGCAGTGCGAGGCGTGTACCTATATGCCGGGGCTGCCGCCGTGGCAGAGCATACCGGGAACCGGGCGCTGCAAGCCGCCTGCGAAACGCTGTGGCAAGATCTGTGTCGCACCAAACTGTATGTGACCGGTGCGCTGGGCCAGACGGCTGTGGGCGAGGCTTTTGGCCCGGCCTATTATCTGCCGAACGAACTGGCGTATGGGGAAAGCTGCGCCTCTGCCGGGCTGGTATTCTTTGCGCAGCGGCTGTACCGTTGCCACCCGCACGCTGCGTACGGCGCCGTAGCGGAACTTGCCCTGTGGAACACAATTTCCGGAGCCATGAGCGCCGACGGCTGCCACTTCTACTACGCCAATCCACTGGAGACGGAGGGTGTACTGAACGATACCGTACCGGAGCGCAAACACCAGGCGTTGCGCCGCCAAAACTGGTTTGACTGCGCCTGCTGTCCACCCAATGTGGCGCGGGTCACTGCCGGGATCGGACAATACGGGTTTTATGCAGATGACAACAGCCTGGCCGTTGAACTGCCCTTGGGTGCGCAGGTGGACACGCCTTTTGGGCAGCTGCAAATCCTCTCTGCCCTACCGGAAAGCGGTGACTTCACTGTAAAGATCACCCGGCTAAAGCGACCCTTTACCCTACGCCTGCGTCTGCCGGACTGGTGCAAATGTCCTACCCTGGACGGCAAACCTGTTACGGCGAAGGACGGCTACTATGTGCAGCAGATCACAGCCCCTACCATCTTGGACTTTTGCTTTGCACCCACGGTACGGCTGCTGTACAGCAACGCCCGGGTAGGCGCCAATGCCGGGCGAGTAGCACTCAGTCGGGGCGGTCTGATCTATGCGCTGGAGACCCAAGGCGCTCCCTCTGTCCACGCCCTTACTTTGGACTCCAAATCACCGATCGTCTATCGGGACGGCTGCCTGCTGGCCGCGGGCACCTGTCTGCAAGGCGGCGATCATCTGTACACCACATCACCGCCAAAGGCCGTGCCCCGCACCCTTCGTTTCATTCCCTTCTGCCGCAGACTAAACGGTAAGGAGGACCAAATGGCCGTGTGGGTACGCACAACAGACTGAACAAAAAAGAACGGCACTGCCTGCAACTGCAAGCGGTGCCGTTTTTTGTTTTTTTATATGGATTATAACATCATATCCACAATGCTGTCTGCCAGCGCTGTGGGGTTTTGCACATCCAGCCCGCTGATGAGCCGCGCCTGATCGTACAAGATCTTGGTGTATTTCTTCAGCGTTTCCGGATCGTCCTTTAAGAGGGCGAACAACTTCTCTGCCAGCGGGTGCTTATCGTTGATCTCCAGCACCAGCTGGGCCTTGGCGCCCTGGTCGCCGCCGGGCATACTGCTAAGCACTTTTTCCATCTCCATGGACAGGTAGCCCTCTGCCGACAGGCACACGGCGTGGCTGCCTAAGTTGCCGGAGAATTTCACGGCGCTGACTTCCTCGCCCAACGCCTCTTTCATCGTGTCCAGCAAACCCTTGGCGTCGGCATTCTTTTGCTCCATGGCTTTCTTTTCATCTTCGCTTTCCAAATTCAGGTCGTCCTTGGTAATGTTAGCGAACTTCTTGCCATCGTACTCCATGAGCATTTGCAGGGCAAACTCATCTACATCGTCCGTCAGGTACAGCACTTGGTAACCCTTGCTCAGCACCGCATCCGTCTGGGGCAGCAAAGCGATCTTCTCCGCCGTGTCGCCACAGGCATAATAAATGGTATTCTGCCCCTCGGCCATACCATCCACATACTCTTTCAGGGTCATCATACCCTCCCCGGCAGAGGATCTGAACAGCAGCAGGTCTTTCAGGTCGTCCTTCTCGGCGCCGTAGTTGGCATACACGCCGAATTTCAGCTGCACGCCAAAGGTCTTAAAGAATGCCTCGTACTTCTCCCGCTCATTCTTCAGCATGCGGGTCAGCTCATTCTTGATCTTGCGGTTAATGGCCTTGGCAATGATCTTCAGCTGATGATCGTGCTGGAGCATCTCACGGGAGATGTTCAGGCTCAGGTCTGCACTGTCAATGAGCCCGCGCACAAAGCTAAAGTGATCCGGCAGCAGATCCGGGCACTTCTCCATAATCAGCACGCCGTTGGAGTATAGCGCCAGCCCTTTTTCAAACTCCTTGGTGTAGTAGTCAAAAGGCGGGTTCTTAGGGATATACAGCAGGGCGTCAAAGGTGGCTTGACCCTCGGTCTTAAAGTGCATCACATCCACCGGGTCCTCATAGTCGCCAAAGCGCTGCTGGTAAAATGCATTGTAGTCTTCCGGCTTCAGCTCGCTTTTGGCCTTACGCCACAGAGGCACCATAGAATTTAAGGTCTCGTCCGCCACCTCTGTCACGGTCTCGCCCTCTTTGTCCGGGTTCGGCACCTGGTGGCTCATCTGCATGATAATGGGATAGCGGATATAATCGCTGTATTTCTTCACCAGTCCCTGAATCCGGTACGGCTCCAGGAATTCGTCGTAATTTTCTTCCTCGGTGTTCTCTTTCAAGTGCAGGGTGATCACCGTACGCAATCTGCCTTGTCGCAAGGCTCTAAGGTGTAGCCGTCTGCGCCGGTAGAGGTCCAGCAGTTGGCTGTATCTGCCCCAAAGGCCTTAGACTCCACGGTCACTTTGTCCGCCACCATAAAGGCGGAGTAGAACCCAACGCCGAACTGGCCGATCACTTCTACATCGTCGGCAGCCTTGGTGTCGTTCTCCTGCTTAAAGTTCAGGGAACCGGACTTGGCGATGGTGCCCAGGTTCTGCTCCAGTTCTTCGCCGGTCATACCGATGCCGTTATCTGTCACGGTCAGGGTGCGGGCGTCTTTGTCCACCGCCAGGCGAATGTGAAAATCGCTGCGGTTCATACCCACCGTGTCGTCCGTCAAAGAGCGGAAGTACAGCTTGTCCAGCGCGTCGGAGGCGTTGGAGATCAGCTCCCGCAAAAAGATCTCCTTATGGGTATAAATGGAGTTGATCATCATATCCAGCAGCTTTTTAGACTCTGCCTTGAATTGCTTTTTTCTCATTCAAATCACCTTTGTTATTTCAGAATTAGCACTCTTTGACTTCGAGTGCTAATTGTTATTATAATCCAATTTTTCCATTTGTCAACCCCGGGGGCAAAAATCCACATTTTGACCCCAAAAAGGCGCAAAAAAGCCCGGCTATGCAGAGCCGGGCAATGGGTTGATGATCCAGCGGCGAAATCGCGCCGCGATAGGAAGTTCAAGCAGTTATTCGTAGGGCGGGGGCTTGCTCCCGCCGACGGACACCCGCTTTTACGCAAAAGGATTTTCCGTAGGATAGAGCATGCCCTGGGGCTGATTAAAGCCCACATCGGTAACGCCCAGGCACCGCAGCACGTCAAAGATAGCCTTGCCGTAATGGCCAAAAGCCACTGCCCCATGGTGGGGGAAGTTCTTTTCAATGAGCACATGGCGATAGAACCGACCCATTTGGGGAATGGCAAACACACCGATGCCGCCAAAGGAGCGGGTAGGTACCGGCAGCACCTCGCCCTCTGCCACATAGCCCCGCAACCGGCAATCCGCCGTGGACTGGAGCCGGAAGAAGGTGATGGGACCGGGGGCAATATCCCCCTCCAGGGTACCGTTGGTGTACTCCACCGGCAGGGTGCGCGCCATGATTTTCTGGTATTTCATCTCGCAGGTGGACAGCTTGCAAACCGGAGTGTTGCCGCAGTGGAAGCCCATAAAAGTATCGGTTAGGCTGTACGGATACGCATTCTTGATCTTCTCCGCATACAGATCGGCCGGCACGCTGTTGTTAATATCCAGCAGGGTCACCGCGTCCCGACTGACGCAGGTGCCGATAAACTCGGACAGCACGCCGTAAATATCCACCTCGCAGGACACGGGAATACCCTTGGCGGTCAGGCGGCTGTTTACATAACAGGGCACAAACTGGAACTCCGTCTGGAATGCAGGCCAGCACTTGCCGGCAATGGCCACATACTTGCGCGCGCCCTTGTGGGTCTCCACCCAGTCCAGCAAAGTCAGCTCATACTGCGCCAGCTTGGCCAGGATCTCCGGCTTCTTATTGCCCTCGCCCAGCTCTTCCTCCATCTCCGCTACCACATCGGGAATGCGGGCGTCCCCGGCGTGGGCGTGGAACGCAGCGTACAGATCCAGCTCGCTGTTCTCCTCAATCTCAATGCCCAGCCGGTGCAGGGGCGCGATAGGCGCGTTGCAGGCCAAAAAGTCCTGGGGACGGGGGCCGAAGGAAATGATCTTCAAATCAGACAGTGCCAGCAGCGCCGTTGCCACCGGCACAAAGTCCCGGATCATGGTGGCACAGTCCGCTGCCGTACCCACCGGGTACTGGGGAATATACGCCTGCACGCCACGCAAGTTCAAATTATAGGACGCATTAAGCATACCACAGTAGGCGTCGCCGCGGCCGTCCAGCAGGCTGTCGCCGCTCTCTTCCGCCGCTGCGCAAAACATCGCCGGGCCGTCAAACTGCTTGGCCAGAGTGGTCTCTGCCGTCTCCGGACCGAAGTTGCCCAGGAAGATCACCAAGGCGTTGACCCCGGCAGCCTTTAAGTCTGCTAAAGCCGGCGCCACATCCGTCTCGCTCTCTATACACACCGGGCAGTTGTGCAGCATGCCGTACTTGGCATAGGCTGCCGCCAATGCGTCTCGCCGTCCAACGGACAGCGCCATGGGAAAGCAGTCTCGGGACACGCTCACCAGCCCCAGCTTCAGCTCAGGAATATTTGTCATCATCACACTGTACCTCTCTTATTTAGCCCCCCCTTGCCGGGCGGGCGTGATTTATTACTTATTATAACGCCCCGGCAGGCGTTCGTCAACGGCAGCGGATTTATGCTACATTGCACAAAAAAGCGTATTGTTTTTCGCCCCTTTTTGTGCGCCTATACATTCGCTATGCAAAGACTGCATATTTATGCGTATAATCTATGGAAATCTCTTGCATTTTCCGTGGGAATGTGCTACAGTGAACCACGATATACCGTATATTTATGAGTATCTGTACGGCAATTTTTTGAAAGGATAGGTACAAAACAATGAAGAAGTTTAACAAAGTCATTGCCCTGGTGCTGGCTGTCCTGTTTGTGGCTGCGTCTTTCGCCGCTTGCTCCTCTAACAGCGGCAAGGATGACAAGGGCACCACAGAGGCCGCCAAGACCCAGAAGGTCAAGGTGATCGACATTGCACTGTCTGACGAGGAATACGCCTTTGGCGTGGACAAAAAGCAGCCGGAGCTGAAAGAGAAGGCCAACGCTTTCATCAAAGAGATCAAAGAAAACGGCAAGCTGGACGAAATCTGCAATCACTACTTTGGCAGCGGTGAGCCGGCAGGCGTGACCAGCGCCGCCGAGGACAGCACCAAGGATCAGCTGGTGGTTGCCACCAACGCCGAGTTTGAGCCTTTTGAGTACAAGAAGGGCGACACCTTCTACGGCATTGACATGGAGATTGCCAAAGCACTGGCAGACAGCCTGGGCAAAGAGCTGGTAATCAAGGACATGAAGTTTGAGGCCGTGGTTACCTCCGTGCAGCAGCAGAAATGCGACATCGCTATGGCCGGCTTGACCGTCAACGAGTCCCGCGCAAAGCAGGTAGACTTTACCGACTCTTACTATTCCGCTTCTCAGAAAGTGGTTGTAAAGGGCGACGACACCACCTTTGACGCTTGCAAGACCAAGGAAGATGTGGAGAAGATCCTGAACGGCCTGGACAGCAGCGTAAAAATCGGCGGCCAGAACGGCACCACCGGTCAGTCCTATGTACAGGGCAGCGAGGATATGGGCTTTGCCGGTTTGAAGGCACAGTTCGTTGGCTATGACAACGCCTCTCTGGCCATGCAGGACCTGATCAACGGCAACCTGAATTATGTGATCGTAGATGCCGCACCGGCAGCTGCCATCACCACCGCCATCAACAATGTGGCATAATCAGGTCAAATAAACAAAGACAAATCCGCACCTCACCCCCGCACGGGGGTGGGGCATTTTTTGACAAGAAGCCGCCTTGGCGGCAGGGACGCAACTTATGGATAATTTTAGCAACAAAGTTCAGGTTTTCCTTGACTACTTTATTCATCACGACGGCTACAAGACGGTACTGCTTGGCCTGCGCAATACGGCGGAGATCGCCATGCTGGGCTTGCTGATCGGTATCGTTTTCGGCACCGTGATCGCCACCACCCGGGTTATTCCACGCACCAATCCGGTGGCTAAGTTCTTTAACGGTCTGTCCGGGCTGTATGTGGGCCTGTTCCGAGGCACCCCCATTGTGGTACAGCTGCTGGTATTCTACTATGTGCTGATGCCACTGATGAACCTGCACATGAACTCCGTGGCCGTAGCCGTGGTGGTCTTCGGTATGAACTCCGCCGCCTATATCTCCGAGATCATGCGCGCCGGTATTCTGTCCGTAGACAGTGGGCAGATGGAGGGCGGCCGGGCCATTGGTCTGAGCTACGCCACCACCATGATGAAGATTGTGATTCCCCAAGCGGTGAAGAATATTCTGCCCACGCTGGGCAACGAGTTTATCTCGCTGATCAAAGAGACCTCGGTGGTCAGCTTCGTAGGCGCTATGGACCTGTATGTTGCGTTCAACCGCATTGGCTCCAACAGCTACGAATTTATGATCCCCTACTTGGTGATGGCTCTGATCTACATTGTGATTGTACTGGTAATCACCCTGGGCATTAAGTTGATGGAAAGGAGCCTGAGAAAAAGTGATAAAAGTATCTGACCTGCACAAAAGCTTTGGTAAGCTGGAAGTGCTAAAAGGCATAGACGAAAACATCGAAAAGGGCGAAAAGATCGTTGTGATCGGCCCCTCCGGCTCTGGCAAGAGCACCTTTTTGCGGTGCCTGAATTTGCTGGAAACCCCCACCTCCGGTCAAATCTGGTTTGACGGCCAGTGCATTACGGATAAAAAGACGGACATCAACCGGGTGCGCCGCAGTATGGGCATGGTGTTTCAGCACTTTAACCTGTTTAACAACAAGACCGTGCTGGGCAACATTACCCTGGCCCCTATTCAGCTGAAGCTGATGAACAAGGAGGAGGCCAACGAGAACGCCCTGCGCCTGCTGGATCGGATCGGCCTGCGGGATAAGGCAGACGCCTATCCTCCATGCTTTCCGGCGGCCAAAAGCAGCGAATCGCCATCGTGCGCTCTCTGGCCATGAACCCTAAGGTGATGCTCTTTGATGAGCCCACCTCCGCCCTGGACCCGGAAATGGTGGGCGAGGTGCTGGATCTGATGAAAGAACTGGCCAACGACGGTATGACCATGGTGGTGGTCACCCACGAGATGGGCTTTGCCAAGGAGGTTGCCAGCCGGGTGCTGTTTATGGACGACGGCAAGGTGCTGGAAGAAGGCACCCCACGAATATATTCGACCACCCCAAGGCCGAGCGCCTGACCACCTTCCTGGATAAGGTACTGTAATCCATCGTGTATAGCAAAAAGGAACGGCAATGCCGTTCCTTTTCTTTTTCACTTTGTTTTAAACTATTAAGTGTACTCTATTGGCATATAGAAAATTCACCAAAAAAAGCATATACTGCTGTAAATGGAAAAACCATAACAAAAGGAGAATCTGTATGCAACCAAATCCGGCCAACAATAACCAAACACCACAAAAAAAGGACAAGAAGAAATACGTAATTATCAGCCTGCTCATTCTTCTTGCCGCGTGCGTATTGGCAACCACCATATCTATACCATTGATCTATTCTCAAAAGAGCAAAGAAACCACAGCCAATGTAGCAACGGATTTTGATATTGTAACTGAACAGTTTACGCAAATTGAAAACAGCTATTGGAATTCACATGATAAAAATGAGAAAGCGTTACCCGCTTTGTTGCAAAAAGAATTCGCATACGCCAACAAAATGAAAAGCCTAGGCGTTTTTTCAGATGTTCCTATGAACCAGATACCCTATGTGTTGTCTGCACATTGGCTAACGGCGGTGATGTTATCGTCTATACTCCAACAATTGATGGTATGAAAGCCGGGGGAAAAGGCAGTCGCATCGTTACCACCCAACCCTTTTATAACAGTGATATTAAGAATGACGCATACGATACGACCGCCAAAAAAATAGCCAAAAAGGACAGCTTTCGCTTTAATACCGGTGATAATCTTGATGACGAGCAGGTGAATCTGTCCACCCTAAAAAATCTCAGCGGTGCCAAAATCATCCTGTGGGACGGTCACGGTTGTTGGACAAAACAGCAGCACGCCTGTCTTTCATTAAATATCACTTATAAAAGCCTGAAGAAAAGCAAGGAATTCCGAAAATACTGTGATGGACAACGAATTATCGCCAGTTCTTCCGGCAGAGCCATGCTTACCGGCGACTTTTTCAAAGATTATTATGCAGACGGAAGCTTTAACGGCACCTTCTTTTATCTTGCCACTTGCCTATCCGGTTATGATGCTTACCTCTCCGACATACTGATTCAAAAAGGGGCAGCTGTTGTCTACTCCAATTATTTTATCACCACCGTTAACTATGACGGCAATATGGTAACATCTGTGTTTGATTCGCTTGCAAGTGGAAAAACCGCCATACAGGCACTAAAAAAAGCGCAGAACGAGAACGGAAAGTATGGAAAAAAGGAAAAATATGAAGGAATCTGTGCGCGCAACGAGGTGCTTTGCCGCGGAACAAAAAACAAGAAGTTAATTGAAGATAGAGGAAAAGCCACAACTAAGGACGCCACTTCTACGACCAAATCAACTGCAACACAATCAACAGCCCCCATCGTGCAGAAACTCTCCGGTTGCTCTTGGTCACTTTACTTACCCGACTCACTCGGACTGGTTTCCACATACAAATTCAGCAAAAATAATCAGGTTCAGATCACAAGTTCTGCTGATGCGCCGGGGGACTCGGAGATAGAGAAAGCAAAATACAAAGTTCTCGACAAAAACACAGTAGAATTCTACAACAAACATAACTGCAAATTCACGGTCAAAAACGCCTATCCCGATACTGATATTCTGCTGATTCGACTGGATTTGAATGGTTCAAGCACAGGCATTTTAGTAAAATCCGACCAAATGAATCCGACCAAAAAGCCGTCATCCATTTCTCGCAATCTGCTCAATACGCAATGGAATTCGCCCTATCTGGCCAAAAACATGGATATCTATCAACTGGTCTCTTTTTATGAAATGAGTGAATCAAGCAAAACGGTTCAAGGCGGTATCATGGTAAATCACGGAGAAGAAGGATTCACCACCGCCGATGTCACCGATCATTGCCTGTATGCCTATGGTGAAACATACGACAACTTCCTTGCCATCCAGTCCTCCAGAAATGACCGTCTTTATGTCATTTTGTACCCAGAAGATGCAAAGCAGCCGGTTCTTGAGACCTGGACAAAGCTGTCATAACCTTTAAAATTTAGCGTTAAGAATAGAGGCATCCTCTCCTAAGAGAAGATGCCTCTATCAGTTGTGCCAAACTATAATTTATCAACTTGTTCTCAACAATTTTGAATACGCAGTATCACGCCTTATCCTGCATGGTATCATAAAGCTTATCCGGGTAATCGGACATAATGCAATCGGCGCCCAAATCCACCAGGTAGGCCATGTCCTCCGGGTCGTTCACTGTCCAATACTGCACGGCCATATCATGGGCGTGGGCATAATTGATTACCGTGGCTGTGCCCAGGTTGAAGCCCAGGTTCTTGTACGGCGCGCAGTAGGGAATTTGCAGCACCTTGCAGGGCGGCGTGTAATTCTCGTCATTGCGCAGGGCTGCAGCCCAGAATTCCGCCACCTCGGCAATGGAAGTGCTGCGGGTCATATCCTTATAAGTGGCGTCCACATAGGCGCTCACTTCCTTGTGGAAGGTGCCGAAGATCACCCGGTCGATAATTCCGCGCTCTTTCATAATATTATAGAGCAGGTCCACACCGTGGGTGCCCAAATCGCCGCTGTTTTTAATCTCGATAATATACTTATATTCGCCCTTGCCCTGTGCGATCAGGTAGTCCAGCGCATCCTCCACCCGCAAAATGCGCAGATCGTCCGGCACCTGATCCCCGTGCAGGTTCGCATAGGCTTTTCGCCGCTTTCCGTCTCAAACTGAGCGCCCATATTCAACTGGCGCAGTTCGTCATAAGTCTTGTTCTCCGGGCGCACATCCTTCTCGCCAAACACCTGCTGGCTGTCCGAGGTGCGGTCCACCGTGTCGTCATGAAGCAGCACCAGCACATCGTCCTTGGTGACATGCAGATCAAACTCAAACACATCAATGGAGAAGTCCGGGTTCTCGGCGCAATTCTTAAAGGCACGCAGAGTCTCCTCCGGTTCGATCCCGCCGCCGCTGCGGTGGCCGGAAATGTCTGTCTGTTCCAAAACATACGGGTTTTGGGTGTCGTACGTTTGAATTTGGCCCGGGTCCGACCGATGGTGGCACACCACCACATCCGTAATCACAATGGCCAGGATCAGTACCCCCAGTACCGCCAGCACAATACGACCGGCACGGTGTTTTTTCCGCCCGGCTTTCTTCTTGGTTTCTTGCAGCGTCTCCGCCATAATTAAAATCCCCCTTCTGCAAGATAGTATCTCTGAATTTTGTATTTTAGGTACTACTTGCTGATTTTAAGTGTACTGAATTCCCTGTAAAAAG